>Ga0207656_10000011_pt1 | contig 191179 bp, 218 predicted proteins | sample KBSCornC12_FD_184297 | JGI IMG/M metagenome (GOLD analysis project Ga0207656, IMG submission 184297) | Corn rhizosphere microbial communities from Kellogg Biological Station, Michigan, USA - KBS Corn C1-2 (SPAdes) (version 2) | ecosystem: Host-associated > Plants > Roots > Rhizosphere > Soil ...
AAAAAATAAAAAATAAAAAATAAAAAATAAAAAATAAAAAATAAAAAATAAAAAATAAAATAAAAATAAAAAATAAAAAATAAAAAATAAAAAATAAAAAATAAAAAATAAAAAATAAAAAATCTGAATGGAAATTTCTGGATAGAGAAAATTAACGTTCTGGAAGCATACAAATTTCCGAATGGCCTTGAGAAGAGGTTGATGTAAAGGTTTGACATCGAGAATGTTCTGTAATAATTATTACACCGACGTACTGACGTAGGAAGATGGAGGACGCGATTTTATGTTCTCATATCAATTTTGTAATTTCAAGACAGAAAAATCTTGATGTAAAACCAAAACATCAATATCGTCTCGTTGATGGTTACAACCACTATCAACAAAAAAATGAAAAATAGATACAGAAAACAAGATAAAACAAAAATGGATGTCGAATATCGCAAGATTATCAATTTATCTTTTACGGACAAGCAACTGGCGTGTTTGTATTTTATGTTGCCACATGGTAACCGAGTAAAGGTAGAGGAATTTATAACAACACAAGGTATCATGGCCAAGACAGCCTTTTCATTTAATGATATTTGTAATCTCATGGATCTTAACAAGAAAAAGGTGCAACACTATTGGCGCAAGGCGTATCTGCTCTATATGTCACTGAAACCATGTGGTCACTTGTCAGAAAAAATGATCCGATGGGGAAGCAATTTTAAGAATAATAATCGAAAATTATGTTTTATGATGGAAGATATTACATGGAATTTTGCCCGTTCAGGTAAAGACGATTTTACAACCGACGAACAAGTACAAGACGCTATTATACGACTTGAAAAATGCCTAATCAAGATATACAATGAACTTGCTATCATTGAAGGTCATCCGGCACTAACACCAAAAGAAATACATACTCTTTCCCGCCAAGATGAGATCCTGAAAGGCGCACAAGAAGCAATCCAACGTCTAGAAAACGTCTAGAAAACGTCTAGAAAACGTCTAGAAAACGTCTAGAAAACGTCTAGAAAACGTCATTAAAAATCAATAGATCTACAGATTTAGCATTGAAAAGGTGTTTGTATAGCCGTTGTAGCCTTTGTAATTGGGATTAGTACTAACGCAAAAGTCGTTTACGCGCAATTGGAATATGAAATTAGCATTCACAGTTTGAAGACCCGTAAAATCTAAATATTGTATAACACCAGACGACTGCCCTTTTAAAATTCCCAAAACACCCACACCTGCTAAAACTGTTTGTTCGCCCGTATCAACCCTAATAAGATCAATTTGGTACGCGCGATCGCTTGAATAATCGATACATGCATTATCACAATAAGAAAAGGGCTGAGGATTTGATATTAGATATTGTACAAAATCACTCGAAGAATTGAATACACAATCGGTAAAACCTCCACAATTTAAATTTCGTGGACAACCGTAAAAAAATGGTCTTCGTGAATTGATAATAAGCGAATCACTTGGAAATATCAACGAAAAGGACGGTAAATTCTCAGACATCGTATCACATCCTACACAATCATTATAATATATCGTATGTATCGTTGGCATTTCTTAAAAATGAAAATATTATTTGTTTCAGAAACAAATATTAAAAAATGACAGACACGCGGATTATAACATTTATTAAAACAGAGATATCGCAACGAGTGAAAAAGGGAGATGATACTACAGCAAAACAAATGGGGTTTGGTGGAGGTTATGGACCTAATAATCCTGATCCTAGCATCTTTATTTTCAATGGTGGCATGAAAAACGAGCAGGCATATGGTACTATTATGGAAATGAATCTAGGAATGGCCGCTATCGTTCACCCCAAACTGGTAAATATCATCCGCAAACGCCTAGCATACAACGACGTTTTCGCCGTCATACAAGAAGATGATAGCCTATTATTCATCAAAAAAGATGGGATACAAAATAATCATTGAAAAATGATATTTCAACGATTATGCCATATTACGAAAAATTGAAAATTTCTCTCAAAATCGATAAAAATGCATCGAGGATGAAGGAAGATCTATTACGTAGTAACAAAGACGATCGGATAAAGGAAGAGCTTTTGCGTGCCTGGAAAAGGTACTTTGCAATCATGCTTTTGAGATTGAGAAAGGATGAGAGCATCCCCGCATTTCAAAGAATAGAATATATTCGTACCACCTGGGAATCTTTCACCCTCGAGCAACGCCTTCAGTATAAATAGAAAATAAGCAAAAAATATCGTCTAACAAGACAATAAAACTGATTTTTTCACGCAAAAATTAAAAAATGTATAACAAGATGATACGTTTTTACGATTCATTGTTTTTTGGAGACGAGGGGATGATGCACAAACTGAAAGATAAAGAGGCCAAGAATCTTGCCGAGTATTTTGACCTATGCCTGGAACTCGCAGGTGCTGGTCTTCTGACACAAAAGAAATTCGATTGCTTTAAAACGCACATGTGGCAAAATGCAATCGATAAAAAGACGATCAAAGTAGGCATGGTCATCTCTATCGGCAAAGAAAAGCACCAAATCGACCACGTCAGTTCCGTCAACATCAAAGCCAGCGGCAAAACAATCTCCTTTTCTGATATTACAGATGTACAAGAAAAGAAAAAAGATGTTACTGAGAAACAAACAACAAAATCCAAGGTAGCAACACGTGTATTTACAGAGTATGGGTTGACAGATGTAGAGATCCTCAAGGTTTTATCACAGATGCATCCAGATAACAAGATCCGCCAGGATGCGATTGAAGAAGTAAAAGGCATTGTACAAAAATTGTATACCAAGTTGATTACCTTGCCAATGTATTCAATCGAGAATTTCCAAACAGTCTTGCCCGGCGAATTGGGTAAACATGCGTATAGTGAACTCAAAAAATATACAGTTGCCGAACGAATGCTCAATCACCCAGCAATCTTTCACAGCGTTGACGGAAAAGGTACAAACATAATCCTCGAATACATTGTCGCGGAACTCCTTGAACTCTCTGGAAATGTTGCACACGATTTTCACAAGGTTAATATTACACCCGACCATCTCAAGACAGCAATTGGAAACGATGTAGAACTTTCTCAGATGATGGCGATCATCAACGATAAGAAACTGATGTACGAGTTTACATGGAAGTATGGTGATAGTATCCATAAGAAACCAGTGACTGGACAACATACTTGGGAGTGGGAAGAGGGAAAGCAACAAATGTTTGGTCTCGTCGTTGATTTCATGCAAGACAAATTTGACGACACTGACAAAGAGTTTGAATTTGAAGAGGCTATCCGTGACACATTTGATACTAAGGCTTATATCAAGCCAGTTGGTAATATTGAGGCTGTCTGGACAACTACCAAGGTCTGGAATGCACAAGGTACAGGAACAGACAAAGTTGACATCCTGAAACTAGCTGATGGCAAAGACAGTTATCTCGGCATTCAGATCAAAGCGAAAACCGATTAACAGTTTGAAAAACACAAAATTTCTTTTAACAACAAAAAGAAAATAAATGGATAATAATGAATCATTGGAACAGACGACGATTATGAGACAATTGACAGAAAAGTATCAGACAGCCTCACCATTTCCTCATATTGTCATTGATAATTTCTGGGATGAAGAGGAATTAAACAAAGCAACAGACGAGATAGAAAATATGCCCGAACATGTCTGGACGGGTAATCTAGATGGAACATCGAATGAATCCATAGTCCAACAAAAAAAGATGGCCCTAAATCTTCCAGAATCTCTTGAAGGATATGCTCCAACGATGCAAAGGGTGATGAGAACCTTAAACTCGCATCAATTTATATCTTGGTTAGAACGTTTAACAAATATACAAGGATTATATGCTGATGACAAAAATCTAGGCGGTGGGCTTCATAGAACAAGAAATGGTGGGAAATTATCTATCCATTCCGATTTCAACTATCATCCTATTACCTTGCAACATCGAAGAATAAATGCACTATTATATCTAAATCGGGATTGGAAATACAATGGAAATCTTGAACTTTGGGAACCAGATATGAGTAGATGTGTACATTCTATTTCTCCTATTTTCAACCGACTTGTAGTCTTTAATACCACTGATAAAGCATTACATGGTCATCCTGAGAAATTAGTCTGTCCAGATGACGTATCTCGTTTATCTCTGGCCATGTACTATTATTCCGACGACCGACCAAACGATGAAAAGGGTCCTTTCCATATGGCTAAATGGTACGAACGACCTAATATCGGATATTAAAAAGAAAAATTTATTTCTATATAAAAAAAGATGTCTCAACATACAACAAAAAGTACGAAAAAAGAATCAAAGCGTATAATAGATTTGGCATTGACGTTTAAAAGTTCTGGACTTCCACCATATGTTGTAGCTGATATTATAGATTGGGATAGAAATCGTAAAACTGATCTACCGGCTAGCAGTGCATTTGATGTTAACGATATCGTCCAAACAATTGGCCCAATTATGCAACCAGAAAGTTTCCTAACACCAAATGAATGTCAATTAAAGGCTTCTGTACCATTGAAAAGTAAAAAAGATCGTTTCTTAAAAGCACTAAAAGATGGAGATGAAAAAGAGGTACATCGTCAACTAGAATGTAATTATACCGATTATAACATTGATGATTATACAAATTTTATTTATGTTGCTCTAGGAAATGATCATGATGAAATTGCAAAAATAATATTTGAAAAAATGCCAACAACATATGATAGGTATTATTTAATGTTTGAAGATGTTATAGATGAGAGATTCAACAAGTTTTTAGAATATCTATTAACAAATCCAAAAATAAATCGTAGGCGAATATTTCGTGGAGAAGATATTTTAGAATTTGCTATTAAAAGTGGTAATTCAGAAGCTGTTCGTTTATTATTACAGTCACCAGACATACGAGCACCAACAGAAGCAGATTTACGAGATGTTATACAATCGCGCGAACCTGAAATATTACAAATATTTTTAAATGATACACGTGTAGTTCTTTATCCACAAGTTTTTATATCGATTATAAGTGAATATGATTATGCTGGCCCCACAAAAAGAAAACAGTTGGAAGAAAAATTGCAAATGCTGTTGGAAGATGGCCGTATTGATCCCACGTTTCATAATAACGAAGCTATACGAGAAGCATATAAACGTAAAGAATGGGATATTGTAAATATGCTACTCGCTGACCCACGCGTACAGGCCACTGGTTATATTCCCACTGATAAGTCTGGCAAAACTGGTGCCGGTTTCAACCTCTACAAATCTGCCGGCTCTGATGAACGACCGGAATAAAAAATCATATATACAAATATATGAAAAAAGAGAAAACAATGTTTACTAGATCATGGCAAGACTAGCGAGGGTTTTGGCACCCGTTTTAACATAGGCGGGATTATTTGTTTCGTATCCTTTCTTAATTTCGTCATAGGCATCGTTGATATGACGTGCCATTTTATCGTCACCACCATTTTTATCCGGATGCCATTTCAACATTAGTTTTCGATATAATTTCGTCAAACGCGTTTTTTCACTCGGCGGTGCTTTTTTGCGTTCTGCTGATTCTTTGCGACGCTTTTCCGAATCTGCTTTGCGTCGGCGTTCAGAAGATGCTTTTGCTTTCCGGTCATTGTCTGAAATCTTTTTACGCTGAACTGAAGACGGTTCTTTTGGTATTTTTCCCGAGGATTTCTTTTTTGAAATAGGTCCTTGTTTCAAGATCTCATCTTCTTCGCGACGGCGTCTACTTTCAAAGGCGGTATCATCTACTTCTACGCCGAGCCATTCGGCGAGATCATCGCGATTGTTCCAACCTAGAAACTGACCAATATTATCAATGACATATTGTCTATCAACACATTCAATACCGTTGCTAGTGCGTATATAGATTTTGTTATCACCACACGAACCTCCAGTAATATCGTCGATGATGTATTCTTTCCATGTAAAGCGAACTGGATTGGGGGCGAGAGACTCTGGGAACCAATTCTTTTTAACAGCCGGTTGCCAGTTGTGCAAGATTGCATTTGCCTCTTGATTGCGCATGTCATTCAGCAACCGATCAACACGTCCCAACATACGTTTATTAGTCGTAAGTTTACGATTGAGATAGATTTCCGGTAGCAACTGATCTTTAGAAGCAGACAACACATCAATTGTGCCATTTTGTACTCGTTCACGCAATTTAATACGAGGATCTAAATTCAACTTGCTTGTTACATTTGCAACAGCGAGGATATAAGTTTCTACATTGTCATTTCGTTCATAAAATCCTTGTTCAAGAGTATCACCGATATTTCCAAAGATGCCATCATATATTTTACCGAATATTCCTTGTTGATCACCCACCAACTCGTTGATATGTTGTCTGACAATTTTACGAAGAGTTTCAGGAACTGGGATTTGTAATTCAAATACAGCCATTTGCGGAATCGCTTTGCCATGTTTAACAAATACATCTTCTGGTTTCAAAGTTTTCAATCGCGTGAGACGCTCCTTTTTGATTGCATTTTCCCAGATACGAGTAACCAATTCTTTTTCTTCCAGAGGAAGTGGCTTGTAATCAAAATCTTCAAAAAATACCAAATCCTCTACATCTGTTATTACTTCATCAAGTCGCGATTTTAAACTAGCAATCTGATCGGCAATACGCTTTTTCAATTCGGGAAATTCATCGATACCAGGATTCTTTGCTAATTGCACGAGATCGATATAATTTTTAATCATTTGGCTACGTTCTAGATCAGACGTATCGGGGACAACTTGAAAGACTTCTATATCTGCCGGAATAGCAATTTGAAAGTTGTTTGCGTACGCGATGAATAGATTTTTGACCAAAAGTTCATCAGTTTCTTCATCCGAAATAGCATCTCGCATTTCATCTTCTGTACCTTTTATTTTATCCAATTTTGCTAGAAAATCTAATGTCAGTTGTTGAGATTTACGACCATAGCCGTATTTCATATTTTTACTACCGTCTAATTGCAAATTAAATTTAGTAACAAAATCTTGTGGTCCTTTGATTGCCCAGTTGCCGTTTAGGTTAATAACACCGAGATCATATCTATCTTTCTCAATCGGATTAAAAACAATATCAACCGAACGATAATGAATATAATGTGAAATTCTGTTATCGCGTTTGTATTTATTTTGCGCAAGATTTACAAGATTTGTTTTTAATTTTGCCTTGTCGCCGTCTGAGATCAGACCTTCTGCTTTTTCAAGGACAAAAATAGGATCTGAAATGTGAGGATCATTGGCAAATTTTACCAATATACGTTCAATCACTTTTACGAGGCGAGGTGTTGACCGTAAGACAAGTGTATCACTAATACGAACTTGATTTGCTGGAAGGGATGAAAGTTTGGGAGCCGGACGATCTTTCTTGTCAGCTTTGGCTTCTGCTTTCATTTCTTCGATCAAGTCTTCCAGGCGGTTTCGTTGTTCACGTGTAACAGGATAAGCTGGCATGTTGATACGCTGTGCCGATGCAGAACCTGCAGATTTTGTCGTTTTCTTACCTGCAGAAGTAGACATTTTATTCAGTTTTTGTATTCTTTTGCCGTGTTTTGTTCTTATTGGTTGTTCTTTGTCGTCTGATTCGTCTTTATCATTTCGTCGTTTTGTTTCAGGAAAAGTACCATCGTTTAGAGGAACGTAACCATCATCGAGTAATGCCATCCATGCTTTGCCACCAACGAGTATTAATCTACCATTTTCCGGAGATTCCACCTTTTTCCCCTGATTTTCCTTTATGATATCATGAACTCGTTTTACTTCTTCTGCTATTTCAAAAGTGCCATCGTTTAGGGGAACATAGCCATCGTCGATTAGAGACATCCATGCTTTGCCGCCAACGAGTATTAAACTACCATTCCGCGGGGATTCTACTTTTTTCCCCTCATTTTCTCTTATGATATCATGGACTCGTTTTACCATTTTTATTATACAAAAAATATTTTTTGCCCTTTTATTTCAATTATTTTAGTAGTTTTATACAACGTAAAACTATATGATTACATCGGTTTTTGTTGATTTTTCTCGTTATAATTAACAAGATGTTTTTTGTTTTTAACGGATGATTTTGATTATTTTGACGAGAATGTTTGGTTTTGTTTTTGCTTTTCGGATAGTGCCGTAGGTTCCTATACTTTTGATGGGATCTGGAAAGGCAATTAGATGGGTGATTTTGTTTACGATTTTAGTATTTCGAATAGGTCCAGCCGCTAGTTTATATTTATCCCAGTTGGCAGGAAAAATGATAATTGGAACATCTTTCTCTTTGGCAAATTGTTCTGCCAACGAATCTATTCCTGGTGCACCTCCCGACACGATTGTTATGTCTTCAAGTGGTATATCCCATTCCCTCAATTGACTTTTTACCTGCTTTTTAAACCACTTGTAATCCGCCCCATTTCGCGATCCTACAATACCAACATAAAACATTGTTATTCTTTCATATTTCTATATAATTTTTTCATTTTTTTGTTCTTTCTTTAATCAGCATTGATGTCAAATGGGATGGGTTCTTCGTCTTCGTCCTGAATGAGGCCTAGTTTGCGAAGGTAGTTGCATGAATTACTAATGATAAGATCCTTTTCCTTGATAGGATACTCGCAATCGTGCTGTTTGAAATCGTATGGGCAAACAGGCCCTGTTCCGTGCATAAAGGGACCTGAAAAACATGCCATTAGCCAACTGGCAGCATTCAACATCTCTACAGCAGAATGAACATATACGAGGCAACACGGTGTTGTATCCGCAGATGGCTCATCTGTTGGCGGTTTAACTGCAATAGGACCAGTTCCACAGGCAATGAGCATGAATGAGAGTGTTGGATTCTTTTCGATAATACGTAGGGCTGCCATATGAAGGTCGTTATGTGTAACTGGAAAGTAGTCTTCCTCATATGTACCATCCATGTTTGAAACTCCTGTACTAAGAAATTGTGTCTCCTTGGCTTTGGCGTTAATATCCCTCACGTCTGCTTCAATTCGTTGCTCCATTGTCATTCCCTTGGTTTTCTTTGCAGGCATTTCTAAATATCTTCTTTTTCTAAAAAGAAATTTCATTTTTTCTTATACGAAATATTTATTGTTGGTTATAAATGGATAGTAGAAATGTTTTATTTGTTGTAGCAGTGATAACAATTGCTATTGTTGCATTTTTGACTCTTTCCACTAGCAAACCAACCTTAAAAGTAGATAATACTGATGAGATATCCCAAAATGGACAAACATCATACAGATATCCCAACGTCGCGTTTAAGAATGACTGTTTTTACAATTACCCTACGGATATGACTTTTATCAACAATCTCAACTCGGCTGTACACAATCTGACCGCCGCATATGCACCCTATACAACACAATCCGAGATATCATCGCCGTCTTATCGTGGTAACCTTTCTGCTTGGGAAAATTACCCCGTCCAACTCCGCTCATCTTACAATCTACCAATGCTAAGTCTTGACAATGCCGGCGTCCCAATCACCGTCTATAGCAGTAATAACTAATGATACCAAAAATTCTTTTAAATAGAAAAAAGAATACAAGAGGGATATGCAAGATAGTATTATAAATGAACCGCCAATAAATGTAATGTATGAAAGCAATTTATTATATTCAAATGAAAATGTAAATTTCATACCACCATCAATACAAGATACCGTCTATTATGACAGCCCGCCGAATCACGTTTTTGAAACAATCTCTAATAACCCTGCTACTAATAACCCGCCTACACACCATCATCGATTGCCAATGATAACATCATCAATAGACATATGGAGTTTGTGGTATGAAGCGGGTGGTCTTTCAAAACTGAGAATAGATGAATTTTTTACTGGTTTCCGTTTAATTTCTATATTTTTAGTAACATCTATACCATTTTGGATTTCATTTAGGAGAGAAAATCACGATATTAGTGATGCTTTCTTTTCTATCAATCTCATCGGTCTTTGGATTTACTATACAATAACCTATTTTATAATGGCTTGGTTTATGATAAAGCCAATTTACAAAAAGATAGATACTTTAATTAAAAACAGAGATCTCTTTGATGAAGCAGGGATTAATATCGAAACGACCGAAGGAATAGATCTCGCTAAATTGATACAACTATCAAGTACAGCCAAAGAAGAATTCCTCGTAGAAGCAAATAGACATACAAATGTCCTACTCGCCCTAGAAGATAAAAAGTACCTAGAATCACCAGTATTTACAAATCTCCTTGGTACATTACCCTTAGAGATAATGACTAGATCTCTTATAGAAGAGCATTATTTCAACAGTCTAGCTTGGTCCTTTGATCACAGGGATGGAAATACAGCAAAAATATCATCAAGAGCAAAACGGGCAGCGATAGTAATACTCCCGTTTCTACCGACATTAATTATTTTCTCTATAGTCAATCATATTTTTACTTATATTCATAATGGCAGTTTTCTAACACATTACGATTATAATCGTGTTGGACTTTGGAAATTTAGATATTACAATGAATTTTTATTTCAGACAAAGAAACGATTAGCAAAAACAAAATCATCAGCAGAAGCAATTACAGTCAATCTCTTTTTAGAAAGTTGGAAAGCCTCTGTTTTTAAATGTTGTTCTTATATGCTATCTGCATTTTCTGGTACATTGTTAGTTTTTTCCTTTTTCGGTTATGAATGGATCTGGGGAATGGATGTTATTACATTATCAGCATGTTTTGGATTTCTATCAGCAATGATGTTTCCAAAACCAAAGAATCAAGACGGAAGTATGTCTACGTTACGATCTGTATTGAAAAAAGATCTATCACGGTATGAATTGGGAAATTATTTTGAATCAAAAATGTCTATTTTGTTTAAAGAAATTTTATCTATTTTATATATTCCTATTGCATTGTATTGGGTTGTGCCAAATAGAGCATATTTTATAGCCGACTTTATGCTCACCTATTACAAAGAAGGAAAATGTACCTTTGCCAAATGGAACAACAAAGACGCAACCCCCAAAACACGAATCTCTTTCCAAAACATGTCTCTTGATATCGAAAATAGCGATCTTGTCATGTTGTAGGTAAAAAATAATATATCTTAAGCAAAATATATAATAAAAAATGTGGTCTGGGTTGGATAATATAGAAATGGATACAGACGATTGCAATTATCTCAAAAGCCATCCGTGCAACAGTTGTGATTTTTGCCGGTTGCCATTGGCATTTCCTTTTTATTTGTCGGTCGACTATTTTCGTCTATGTTGCAAGTGTTTTGACAATACGGTGTCTCTTGTAAATATATTTCAGTATGAGATCCAAGATCGCTGGTGTGATTTTTGCATAAATAACCCTGACGATAAAACTATTATCTATGCTTCTAATCCTGATTTTACAAATGTAAAAATGTGTTTGAGATGTAGAAACAACGATGTTTCATTTTTCAAGGAAAGATTTGAATATATTCCAGAGGGTACCGTTTATTGTGATAGAAGTTCAGAGGGATTATTTGTATCTCTTGCAGAGGTAGTACGCGATTTATCTGGGTTACCTGAAGAAATAGAAATTACAAAAGAACGAATTGCAGATTGGGTAGGTGCTGCAGGATGTCTAGTCGAGATTCCTGAAAATATGGGATCTCTCAAAGGTTGGGTGCTTATAGATGACATTTATGATTTGCCTGGAATAGATGCAAGTACATCCTTTCTTATGCAAACTTTCCCTCCATATCGTGTTTGCAGTATAATCTGGGATGACCACGGTCGCGTCGCAGTAGACAATGCATTTCCTACCGTCACCGAATATCTCTCCTCTAAAAAACAATGGTCTGACGATGGATTACTGGATGGATTGCAAGACGCCGAGAAATTTCTAGACAGTTTACCAACATATAATGATTATACACGCAATCTTAAAACTTGTTCTGAATGTTCAGCTTCTAAAAGTGGTTCCGAATCTGAAAGTATCGATCCTAGTAAATGTACCAACTTTAGCGGTTATTATCGTCTAAAACACAAATTATCGTTGTATTATGGTTAAATGTTCTATTTTCACCGACGTACTGACGTTGGTTCCTCCTGCGTTGGTGTATACTCGCGTCCTCCTTTTGTCTGCACGGAGATATTACACTGACGTAGGAAGACGACAAAAAAAACTGACTCGCGGCGCTTTCGCGCCTCTCGTAAGTTGGTGTAGAATATCTCCGTACCGACAAAGGAGGTACGGAGATATTCTATCACAAAAAACTGAAATAAAAATGAAAAAAAGTAGAAAATAGTATCAAACTAGAAAGAATATGCGAGTTGATATATTAATGCAGGCCTTACAAATGTGTCGTCATGATAGATGCCCATGTTGTCCGGAATACAAGCATTTTTGCATTGCTTTTCGAGGCAAAAAGATTTTGGCTACAGGTTATAATTGTCGTTGTCGAATTCCAAAGCGATTATTGGGAAGAACGAGTTCCAATCATGCAGAAACATCTACAATTTTCAAGGTCCGAGATGGCAAACCATATGATATCTTGGTTATTCGGATAAATCGCGACGGAACAAAGTTGCTCATCTCAAAGCCATGTCCAGTTTGTTCCGAGTGGATCGAACGCTCACATATTGGCAAGATTTTCTATTCAGACGGACAAGGACATATCATCCTCACTGACAGAAAGCACATTCGTGACACTCATCGTCGCCACCACCGTTCAGTCATTATCGTATCTATGTAAAATAATCATCTAAACAAAAAATAACCCTTTGTCAAGGGTTACTGACGCTAGAAGGATAAAAAATGAAATAATCTTTAAAAGGGATTATATAATAAAATAGCACATGTATCCAAATGGGAAACGGTCGTATGATGCATGTAGTCTCAATTGCACCAGAGTAGACAACGATATGCATTTCTGTGATGACAAAGACAAGACAAATTGCAATGGAGAAGGTGATCACGATTGTGACAGAAATGATATTTGCCCACAATGCAAGTCGTTTGCATGTGAATTATGTTTGGTAGAATGTGGTATTTGTAAAGTCGCCGCATGTGAACGATGTTTCGAGGATCTTGAACTCCTCACAATTTATAATGAAACTAGAATACCTTTTTATCGATGCAAGACATGTGATCCACCACTGAAATGTGACGCGTGTGTTGGATATATCGACAGATATCCATGTTGGTGTCGTGTAAAATATGATGAGTGTAACAAGAACTTTTGCCCATCGTGCATTTTTAACTGCCAACAATGCAACCGAGACTACTGCTGGAATCATATGGATACCAACACCATCTGCAAACAATGCACAGAATATACATTTTAAAAATTTCTTATATTAATAAGAATCTTATTATTATTCATCAGCGTCGTTAAATGCGACCGATTCGCTGGCTTTCATAAATTTGGATGATTTAGAGCGTCCAGTCTTACGGACCAATGGGTATGAACGAGCAGCGACTGTAGATGCCGGTCCCTCGATAATCGGTGTAATATGCGCAATAATAGCATTTGTGTCAAACGCAGACAAGCCAACAGTTTTATTATTCATATCCCAGTCGATAATTTCATTAACCATATAGGCAGGAAGTCCCGAACCTCTCAGAGCCATTGCAACATCAGATATCCGTTTAGCATCTTTTTGGATGTATTTTCTTTTGATAACATGTGGTATTTTTTTAATTCGCGGATCATTTAACAACATTTTTATTATTTTATTACGTGTTATGTCTGAAGTTGGATATGAAGGCTCATAGGCTACCGCCAATATATTCTCATTGATATCCATATCTGTCGGATCAACTCGTGGATCTTGTAATAATTTTTCAACAAGATCAGCGTTACTATAATCAACGGCTGTTGCCAATATGGCATTTCCGTCTTGTACCATGTTGAGACGCGAATTATTTAATATCAAATCAATTGCTTTCGGTTTGTTAGTTCTAATAGCATATGTAATTGCATGTCCGATATCTCTGCTGTCTATCGAAATAGATAAAAAATGTTCCAAGAGTTGCAGATTTGGATTGTCAATTAAATCTTCTAAAAATGGTTCAATCTCAATACCATTTGTAAAACGTGGATCTTGTAATAATATATCAAAAACAGTTACAACATCATCTCCATAGACAGAATATCTTTTTTCTGCAATAAAATGTGGGTCTGTTGCACTAGCCGGATTAGCACGACCATCTTCAACTAGAGCTTTTAGTGCATAAAAACGATATGTGGCTCTTGTAGCATCATCCATAGCATCATTATCCCTAGCCGTCGGATCAACACGTGGGTCGGCAAGTAACAATTGAACTATTTTGGCGTCTTCTGCATCATGTGTATTTCTCACAGCCAAAATTAGTGCTCTGTTTTCATTTGCGGCGGGATCAACATTTGGATCGGCCAGAGCACGCCTAACCCCATCGAGATCACCTCTATTTATCGCGACTATCAATGGTGATGGCATTTTTCTTATAAGAAAAAAATATATATAATAATATATATGAGTTACGAAGCGATATGTGTACCAGGAGGGTCGGTAAAGATGGTAACATTACTAGGTTTGTTGTACGAGTATCACAAACAAGGTAAAATTCAAGATATTAAAACATGGTCAGTTTGTTCAGCCGGTGCTCTTATTTCTGTCCTTTATTTAATTGGTAAAAACCCATTACAGATCCTCGATTACTTTCCAAAAATAGAAAATATTAAACCATCTATGGAACTATTAGATTCCCTTTTTCGAAAAGCTGGAATTAAAAGAATACAAAAATATACCAAACGATTAAGATCCACTGTTTATAAATTTGTCTCTGGAGATGCTGACAAACCGTGTACATTGAAAGAATTTTATGATAAAACAGGTGTTTTGCTTTATATCGAAGTTGTCAATGTCGATAAACAAGAAGTAGTTTATTTCAACTATAAAGATCATCCAGATGTCTTGCTATTCGATTGTATTCATGCATCTGCTTGTATTCCCTTTGTTTTTATGCCAATTACAATAAACGGAGAAAAATATATAGACGGTGGTGTTTATAATGGCGTTCCTCTTGACCCATTGTTGGGGCTTAGAACGTTGGCATTTTCGTTTAAACACAAGGATAAAGACGACGTTTTAGATAAAATTGCTGGTTTTGTACGTTTACAAGCGACCATGGTCAAAAATGAGTCTATCAAACGTATGAATGATTTTCTTACCCTAGTTATTGTCGATAGCAATTTCGATATTTTCGACTTTTCAAAAACACACGAAGAATTACTATCTGAATTTGCCTATGGAAGATCTCAGTATAATAGCTAATATTTATACAACAAAAAAAGTGCCTTAAAGAGAATAATAAAAGAAAAAATGTGGAAACAACGTCTTGATGATTTTATGGATATGATGATGACGATGAGAGAGGTTACACGTGAGAATATAAAGATTTTGTGTAACAAGATTGTGGATTACGCCGACGAGGATAAGGCTGCGGCTGCTGCAAAAGGTGAAACGTTGACACCTAGAGAATGGTGTACCCAACTTGTCGATTATTGCAAAGAATCTCTAAAGGGAAATGAATTTTTCAATTCCCAGATGTGGAAACCTCTTGACGATGCATTAGCCAAAGATACAATCCCACTTGAATTTCCAACACGTGAATCATATCTCGCCCAAATTGATGCTATTGATGATAACTCGCTGGCAGTAGTCAATCTTCTTATCAAACAATTGTTTCAAAAACAAGATAATGTAGACAAAGTAGATGATCTACTAGACAAGATGTTTGGGAAAAAGTCAGACATTCTGGCTAGCAAGTCGTTAGAGGAAATGAGCGCGTTTGCAGACGGTGTTTGTCGTTCTTTGGCTACAGATGAGAAATTTCTAAAGAGTCAAATTGTTCAAGAACGTAAAAAATATACAACACCACAAGATTACGATGATTGGAATGGCACATCCTTTGGCAATGTTGCATATCTTGCAGTTCATGCCTTGCTTCCCTATCGTTTTCATTACGTGAAAACATTTCAAGACTATTGTCTAGTTAATAATATTCCTCTCTCCAATTATACTATGGGTGGTATCTCTCTCGCCGATTGCAAGGCTGAATATATGACAGTCGATCCTACAGATCCCTCGGTTACGGAATATAGATTTCAACCAGTAGACCTAACACAAGATGACATGAACGACGGTACTCTTTTCAAATTTGAATGCAGACCGGTTGATATGCCCAGTAAAGAACAGGCCAAATATGATCTCAGCAAGTTTTGTTGTAATAATAATATTGAAGGAACATGTAATTATGACGATACAAAACAACCTCGTCGTGCCAGACCTAATTTTAGTCCTAAAGATATTGAAAATATGGAAACACCAGAAGAACTCAGTGTTGAAGATGCTATTCAGGAATGCGATGATATTATCGAGGATCTCAATGCTGAAAATATTATTGAAGATGTTAATAAATCAGAGCAATCTATGTTTCAACGTCTTTGGTCCTTTTGGGAAACTAAAACAAAACAGTAATAAAACATCCATAACAAAATTGACTCGCGTCGCTCATAAATTGAGGGTGGTGTATCTCGCTCCTCCTTCGTCGGTGCTCGTTACACCACCACACCGACGTAGAAGGACGACAAAATTGAAAATATTTCTAATAAGAAATATACAAAAAAGATGTCAGTTTCAGCACTAAATTTGATATATCAGAAACTAGTCTTGCAAACGCCTAAACTGGAAGCGCCAACGTATACATATACTGGTTCGGGAACAATATGGTCTTGTATTCTTATTTTTGATAATAAAACTATAATTTCTGGTGTTTTTACAAATAAAAAGGATGCAAAAGAAGATGCCGCTAAAAAATATATTGAAGTATTTCAACCACAAACAGAAGAAACAACAGACCTATCACATGTAAAAAATACGATATTTCTTCTAGATGGAGATCAACGTATGGACTGTTGGAAATGGCTATCTCAACAAACAATGGATCCTAGCGTCATTGTGTATGCATTTTGTTCACCAGTAACTCCTATTCCAAATGGAATCTACAATGGTCATTTCGACGTTTTTAAAAGCAAGACAACCAACCGTGACTCGTCAGATGCCCTTTTGCTTATGTCACTTGGTCGAATGACAGATCGTTATGGAAAATCGGGAAATACTCGCCTAGTAGTTGTATCTTCGGACCACATTCTCGTTCAAGCAGCCCAAGATATTGGCATCGAATGGGCTGGTAATCTCCCACAACTAACAACACTCATCAACACATGGAAATAAAACTTTTTCTTTCTAAAAAGGAAAATAACATTAATTTGGTATAATATAAGATGGATTACTACCCGGCTGGTTGATATTGAGATAAGGCAAATTGCTAGTGTCTCCCAATGGTAAAATACCTCCTCCAAACCAGGATTGTCGTCCAGAAACGTGATTATTACCAGGGTTGATATAACTTGGGGTGCTACCAGGTTGGACTATATTAAGAGTTGGTTGATTATACGAACCACCTCTTCCGTCACCGTATCTATTGTTGTAAACGGCTCCGCCAGATCTATTGTAAACACCAACAACTTGTTTACCAGGTCCTGTATTAATAATAAAAGGCGAAATAACAAAAAACCAAATAGCCGCTGCAATTAGCACTATCGCCAAAACAGCAATTAAAATATATAAATTCCGATTGTCCATTTATATAGAAATATTTAAAATATTTCTAATTTTTTCTTTTTAGAAAGAAAATATCCAACGAACCCTATCCTTACACCATCATAAATTGATAGAATCCGGCATAACCGGCGAATAGGATGGCGAGGATGCCAAAAGTGATGCGAATCGGGAGATCTTGGCCTAGGACTTGATACCATTTAAGAGTGGGGTATTGATCTTGCTTATAAAGCAAGGCAAACGCCGCACAAGTAATCGCTAACAAACCAACAGCAAACGTAAACAATAATGAATGCATATTTATAATCTAACCAATAATTTTTTCTATATATTTTTTTCTATTCTATATATTTTGTATATTTTTTAGATTTGAGTGGATAGTTGTATGTAGGCGGGGTTTTATTTTTGGCTGCTTTAGAAGATGATTGTATGGATCCCATAAAAGCTCCAATTTGGGTTACGTCAAAAGCAGATACACCCGGTAGATCAGTTTTATTACTAGGTTGTTTCTCCCAGTCGGCAATTTCCGCAAGTACGTAGGGTGGGACACCTGGAAAAACCAGCGCTAAATTAACAAATCGATCAACTTCTTTTGCCGAATCATGATAAACTACAGCATCATAATCCCGTTCACTCGGTAACGTATCTACCAATGGTAAACGAAGATCTTGCGCTTTCTTGTTGTACTGATATAATTTTATTCGTTCTGGATCATCAAAATATTCTGCATATATATCTTCCATATCTTCGTTATGAGAACAATCTATGTATTCGAGATCCCATGGTAAAATAGGCAACGTCTTTAGTTGATTATCATAACATCTAAATGTTAATAATCCTTTTGGTAACGTTGGTATCGTTTTTAATTTGTTATGTTCACAGATTAAATATTTTAAAGTAGATGGTAAAGTAGGCAATTTTTTCAACTTGTTATTAGAACATGTCAACTGTTCTACTCCTTCTGGGATTGATTTTATAGACACTATTTTGTTATTTTCACATCTCACTATTTTTGTACCAACTGGAATATCATCTAATTTAGTCAAGTCCTCATACGCCACATTTATCTCTAATGGCACATCTGTACCCAACGAATAAAAATCATCATCACTCATTTTCTTAAATATATAGAATATTTTTATTTTTGGAAATAAATAATGAGTAACGAGAATACAAAGGATATTATTGGAGAGATTTATCAGGGATCAGTTTATTTCGGGGAAATTAAAACTACTATCGTGGCCATCATTGCTACTGTTATCGCCTTGATATTTGTCTTTATTGGTTGTCTGATCTTTTGGAACAATCTAACGCTTTTACAAGATCCCAACGCAATCGTAGACCTTGATACTACGTGTACCGACGTAGGAGGACCCCAAAAGACCATCTGCGTAACCCAAATAACATATACAGATATGCAAGGCGTAACCCACTCGAAATCCTTTCCTTGTATGGGTAAATATACAAAGGGTGAACGTGTAACCGTTTTCTATAGCCGTTCCGACGCAAACGACGCCCAGATTGAAGTACCTACACCGTTTATTGGTTCACTCTTTCTTGTGGGAGCTGCCATTATTCTAGGCCTTGGATGGGGCAGCAGATGGCTAGCATACAACTTTGCCCCATTTGGCGCTTTTGAAGGTGTTACCGGTATCCTAGACATATTTAGATGGTTCTGAATATATTAACCACTGGGTTTATTGATTAGTAATTTGTATTTATCGTCTAGAATCGCGGCTTGTTTTTTGATATTTGCCAAGGTATATGCATTTACAGGATTACCAATCGCCATTGGACGAGCCAACATACACAATTCTGAAACCAAACGCTTGTAATCATCCAATAATTTTACAACTTCTTCCATTTTTAATCTATATATTATTCTTATAATATATTTAATACAACCTATAAAATATTTTCATTATAGATTCTACTATCGAGACCAAAGTTGAAATTATCTACTAGATCTTGTAACTCTGACATCATTCTCGAAAAATCAACATCTATAAAATAGTAAGCGTATTCACCTGTTCCAGACCACGATTTAACTTGTGGTTCGTTATCCCACATTGCTAAATTACACATAATAGAATCTTTACGGAAAATACATTTACCAGATAACCTATATTCTTTACCGTCAAACGGGAATATAATTTCTCGTTCTCCACAATCAAAATCACACTCGTGTAGCCAACGTCTTAAAACCAACATTGTATATTATTCATATTCTCATATAAATATTTCAATTTTTGAGATTCATAAAATATTTTCATTATAGATTCTACTATCGAGACCAAAGTTGAAATTATCTACTAGATCTTGTAACTGAGAAATCATACTCGTAAAATCAATATTGAACAAATGATAGACAAAACCATCTGTTGGAAATTCGTCATACCATATGCGATCTTCGAAACAGGCCATATTGTACTTTATAAAAGTTTTATGGAAAATACATTTACCGAATAATTTATATTCTTTACCTCCAAAGAAGAATGGAATAACGTGTTCTTTGCAATCTAAATGACACTCTGTTTCCCGCCAGCGTTCTAAAACCAACATTGTAATATTATTCATCTTCTCATATAAATATTTCATTTATTTAGTTTTCCATTTGTCGTAATAAAATTCGATTTCTCTTATATTCCATTGTAATAGGTCTTTACGTTTTGCAAAGCCTCGTTTAGAAAAGTCATAAACAGCCGATGTTGATACCGAATATTTAATCAATTCGTGTGGATCTTCAAAATCAATATAACCTCGGCCATCTACAAGTTCAAAAAATGTCTCACACCATTTTGTACTTTTACCAGGAATCCATTTACAAGTCCATTTTTTTACAAACATACTAAATATATATTGTCTAACATCCAATTTTTCTGACCTATATTTTTTACTTGTCCAGCCATATGCATCCACCCAGTCTTCTCTTTTAACAACCTCGTCGGTATCGATATCAAGACATTCGTCTTCTTCGCAACTCCATAATTTATCAACTTCGAATGAATACTTTGGTTTCTTACAAGGAGATCCACGTGGTGCCAATGGTTGCATTCCGTCAAGATTCCTTAGACAACGTACCGTTTTTGTAATCATATCACGATTACCAACAAGTCTCCATTCAAAATCCCTAAAAAATCCAGCACCCACATTGATCCATTTCCAAATACTTTTTCTATCTTGTATTTTTTTCACAAATTTAGAAATATCTAATGATGATAATGAATAATCTTTTTGAATTGTCTTTAGAAATGCTACAATTCGCGCACATTTTAAGGAACCTTTTTTACCATATAAACCAAATGATAAAATGCACGATGAATCTTTTTTTGTTAAAATATCACCAGAACCATCTGCACAAACAAACTTTTCATCTGTTGCATTTTTCACACCTTCAATAATTTTCAAGAAATCTTCTTTAGTGCAATTTGCCGGCAATGGTGCAAGAAAGCCAGATTCTATATCATCTTCAAAACGTGGATTATACAAGGGATTATCTTCCATCCATCCTTTATCTCGTATAAATGGTTCTTCTTCGGGTACTCCTGGTTTCATACTGGTCTTGTCACCGAGCATGATAGGTTCTGAAGAAGTAGATGATAATTCAATTTCCGATTCTGTAGAAAGATCGTCTTCACCATTGAAAAATACATATAATTTCTTGTATAGCACATCGTTGTATTCAGCGTCTACATGCCATTCCGGAATTAGATGACCACCTTTTCCTAGTACAACTGGCGTTTGTGACATATGAATCCGTTTAAATAGATCCTTTATATCCTCATCTCCTGTTTCTCGTATAGTTTCCCACTTCCACTTGCCTTTTAAAGGATATATAATGTCGAGAATATTATTCAAATCATACTTGTACTTACCAAGTGGCTTGACAATCTTGTAAACTAACCATGGATCTTCTGTTGTCATCTTTCTTTATATAAATATAAAAAACATCTTTTTCAATTTTTGTATTTACTAATCTGTAGAAGAACAAGAGGCGGTTCGCGAAGGTCTAAAAGAAGCAATCTGTGGCACTTGTCTGTAGCGCGGAATAGATGGCGGAGACTTGTAATGATCAAGTCTACCTGCATTCATAATATTGTTATCATTTCGACGAATGTTGATAGACGGTTTATTAACAACTTGTGCTGGAACAACCTCTCGTTTCACAGTTGCAAAGGGGATGTATTCTTCTCGGGTGTTATAAGATGATATATTACCAGAGATAAAACAATAGTCTCGTGTAGGTTGCATATATTGGTAGCCTTCTCCTGGACTGGAAAAGTAAAGGAATATATTGTAAACAGCGTCGTCAGACAGATACTGTTGCAATTGGTCTTCGATTTGATATTTACAGTCACATGAATTTATAATTCTTTCAATCTTTTGTACAGAGAGATTAATAAATTCGATACCGGGTTTATTCATTACATGGTGGTCACTGAAATCGTCGTCATCGTCTGAATTCCATGGACATTTGTTAATCGGCATCATTTCTTTTGTTGCCCGAATAACAAACCCAACTTGATACAGCAACTGAATAAAGTGCAACATCTTGTCGACATACAACCGACGAATCAACCCAATCTTGCTTTCCGCTGTCACCATCCGCTTCTCCCCATTCAGATACACCGTATACGTATTCATGTGTTGTATACATGAATATTTTCTATTATTTTTTCAGTTTTTGTAGTTTTTTATTATTGTGTATCTTTTACTTTGTTTAAAACGTCTATGTTTTCTTGGATTGCTTTTTCTTGTTCTTCCGAGAGGGCACATTCGAGTTGTTTTTCTAAAAGAGATAAAACATATTTCTTGACGTCGGTAGGAATCGTCTGCTTCTTGATATAGTCTTCTTTTTCCCACAAATGTTTTTCTGGTGAGAGAACAGATGTAAGTTTCTTGTAAATCTTGCATGTCTCATCACAATTCCAGAGAGCTTTGATTGCTTTCTTGCATACATCGATTTCTTCATCAAGGGTATTCATATACTTGTTATGCGCATCAAACGCGTCGTTTCTCTTTGCCACTAGGTCACTAATCTTCTTATTGTGATCCTTTTGCTCTTTTAATTTACCCTGCAACATCACTTCGAATGGGGTATGTGAAACTGTAGTTGTTACAGTTGGTGAAATTGCAACTGATGATGTATTATCAGCCATTTTGAGGAAGCGACTGCTTTTGATGATAGCAAGTTGGTCGGTTAAATTTTCGTTACAATAAGTAATTCCATTTTTGATATAATATGTATATTCTTGATGGTTGGGATATCGAAATGCATTCGTAGCAGTTAGAATCATTTGGCAAGTACCTGTATCCTTTTCATACATAACCTCATAAATGCCTCGCACAATAGGCGAATTTACGACATCGTTTTTGAAACCGGTAAAGAAGCTAGCTTTATAAACACGTGATTTGTAACCATGGTTGTATAAATCATGTCCCTTTAGCGTACGTTGTTGTCCTTCTAGGTGGTCCTCGTCCAAATATACGATGGTATCCTTGGCAATTACCACAATATTAGATATAGGTGAACCAGATTCGTCAATCACACACGTATAGAGACCGTGAATTTGTTGGTTAGAGATGAGGTCATCACACCAGCCTAGGAATTTGCTGCTTGTAATTTTACCGCAACACTGACAACCATCCAACGCAAATACAGTTCCGTCTGGTTTAAAAGTACGCGTTAGCCCTTTCTCGAGTGATCCACAATCCTTATAATAGACAAACGTATTTTTATCTGTCAAAACGACAATATGCGTTGTACTATCTCCCCACGCAATCTCATACTTGCCCAGAATCTTTGGATCTGAAAACATCTCGTTGACGGGTTTCGGGCCCGATGTAAATTTTTGTGAGCAATGAAATGCAAATTGGGAACATTCTTTGTCAAACCAAGTATTTCCGATCGGATCAACCCAAACTTTGTTGTTACAGGTGTCCATTTCCATCGGGAAACGAGGGCTCGATGTAGGATAAAACTCGACCTCGCCAACAAAGTCATTCCAGTACGATTTACCTTCTGGACAAAACGAATCGAGACATTTCTTTTCATCATTTGGAAAATAGATAGTATTCGTGCGGCTAGCCGTTGCATGTGGCTTACTTGCATATTCCAGAGAGATAAACTTATTATTGCTGTCAAACAAACGCATATTACGTCCGAGATAGACATAGTTTTTAGCTTTGATATTTTCATAGTCGAAATAAACACATTTCAGAGGCCATTTAGAATCGTCAACAATAAGGATATGTACTTGCTTTTCTCCCATATCGGTATTTTTTGATTCATTTCCGATATACCATACCTGGCCAGCCTTGGGGTTGTAGACCAACTCGATAGAATTCAGGCTAGTAATTTTTTCTCCCAGAGTGTAGACCGTATCTGTTGTCTTGTTATCCATAGATACAAAAGTAGTCTCGGTAACTTGAAACAAATCTCCCTTGGCGTCGATAAATGCCTTACGAAAATCGGTAAATGTACCAAAAACCTGATTTGTAATATTGATACGGGTCGGAACCATCGTATCCAGAACCGTAAACTTAAACTCGCCCTTGTTATATTTTGCCTTGTAATCAACATCAATCTCTGGAACAAACAACATCTTTTTTTCTTTATTTATTTTTCTCAAAATAAATTTCAATTTTCTCCTCCTACGTCGGTGTGATATGATGTCTCGCATCGACGTAAGGAGGATGCGAGACATCATACACCAACTTACGAGATGAGCAACGCTCAGCGAGTCAGTTTTTTGTATGGCTAATTTTTTGTCTACTCGTCTTTGACTGGAATAGTTTTTGTGAGTCTGATATTTTCAAGGACAGATTCACGTTGGAGAAAGATGGAACAATCGAGTTGTTTTTCGAGCATCTTAATGAGGTGGTCTTTGGCGACGGTAGTTAGTGTAATATTTTTGAGGATGGATTCTTTTCCATAATAATTTCCAAACAAATACGTGCATACTTCTTTGTATTGTACATGTGGTTTTGAATTTCCCCATAGAGAATCAATCTTGGTTTTACAATCACGTTGTGAATTTTGCAAGTTGGCTCGAGATTCGTAATACTTCTTTTGCAAATTATTATACTCCTCATCTTCCTTGGCAATTTGATCGTCGAGTTGTTTCATTTTGTCCTTTTGCTCATTTTCTTTGGCAATCAAATCCTGCAATTCAGCTTCCCATGTAGACAGAGGCGTTACAGTTGGGGGTGTCGCCTTGTTCATCTCGATAAAAATGCTGGATGTGATTTTGTTGGATGGGTTTGCAATATTAGATGGTTCTAGAGAACATATGATCCAATCTTTGTTGATGCGATATGTTAGACCACAAAGAGGACCATCAAGATATTGAAAATAAAACAATCCATCTGTTGTTTTTGAAAGCAAGACGATGCGATGTGGTAATCCACTAGTACAGATATCGTAAATGCCATTCACAACAGGATTTTCAACAAGTTCATTAGCTATTCCGATAAATTTGCTGGAATCGATCTTGCCACAATCCATGTCGTCATCATATACAATCCCATTTTCGATAGTACGAACTTCACCTTTGCAAAGACTATCTAGATATTTAAATGAAGTTGTCGTTACCATCACAGCCTGATATTTACGTGAATCGTACTTGTACATAAATTCATATTTGCCAAATTGTTTTGGATCTGTTACCATTTCATTGACATTTGGAATGACATTAAATTTGGAAATTGTTGCAGCAAAACAAACATTTCTATAATAATCTTCAACCAGACAAGCGAATCCAATAGGTGAAACAAGACGTTTGTTGCAAGTATCGGAATATTCATATTCCATTGGAAACTGACCTACACCAGTAAACAGTACATTTACACCAACACCAATATCATACATTGATCCCTTTTCTGGAACACATGCTAACATTGCATTATCTCGGACGATATAAATCGTATCTGTATTTGCATTTACGACATGTGGATTGCAATACGTGTAACCATTTAGCATACTATTTTTGTTATACAATTTCATATCGTGGCCGAGATACAAATAATTTGGTCCATTAATAGTTTTAGCATCAATAGTTTTAGCATCGTAATAGATGCATTTCAATGGCCAGTTTGTATCTTCGAGAATCAGGATGTTAAAAGGCAAATCTCCGACAGACCAGATCTGCCCTGCCTTTGGTTTATAAACATAATCAACCGATTTGATATATGGAGTTGTTACCTTATCTCCGCCAGGAGTGTAAACAGCTTCGGTTACCTGGCTATCTCCTTCCATAATCGTAAATGTAGTCTCTACAACATCACTCATTTCACCATTGACGCCGATAAATAATTCTTTTACAGTCTGACCACCTAGTGCAAAAAGAGTCTCAATCTTGACACGCGTAGGAACCTTGTTGTCAAGCACCGTAAACTGAAACGTCTTGTCATCCGAAAGAGTAGCCACATATGAAATATCAAGTTCTGGATTGAAAAGCATTTTTATTTGTTGGATATTATCAAAAATAAATTTCAGTTTTTTTGTGATAAAATATCCGTATCGACGAAGGAGATACGGATATGTTATACACCAACTTACGAGCGGCGTGGTAACGCTGCGAGTCAGTTTTTTTGTATGGTATCTTTTTAGAAACCTATTTTAGTAAAAGAGATTTCGAATTATTTGTATTCTAATACAGTTTTTTTGGGACTTCTTCTTCCTACGTCAGTACGAACGACGACGTACTGACGTAGGAAGACGGAGGCAGCGAGTAAATAGTCCTAACCGGTTCGAGCGTACACCGACGTAGGAGGAACGGAGAACCAATTTTTCTACATTTTTATCAACTACTTTGTTTCATTGCATCGTTTGATTGCTTGTTGCAGCCGGTCATGTTGTTTGAATTGAGCAACTGCAAGTTCCTTTTGCAATGATGCTAGTACGTGTTCCTTTACGATGCGAGAGACCGGTGTTTCCAGTTTAGTGCTAGATGGTTCTTGGCACCAGTTGTAAAAGTCGCGATATTCGGCATACAATTTGTTATCGTTCCAACGTTGTTTATTTTCTTCGGTCAATTTTTTACATGTATCGATTTTTTCTTGGATTTGATTGGTCAATACACGGATTTGCTCATTAATTACACTCTGTTGGATACGTGACTTGTTTTCCTCATCAACAAGTTGGACGAGTTTAGACATATCCCATGGATTAGCCCCACGCTCAACCCAATAGTTTGTATAGGTGATTGGTCCAACATCTTTTGCGGTTGATGCAAACGTAGACAAATCGTCGACATCGTAACAACTAGAAATTGTCTGACTACGCCACTCACCATAAACATTATAATACAAAACATAATCAAACTTTTTGTCTCCCATCTTGATAAATTTAATCGCCACAATCTTGCGGTTGATAGTTCCATGATAAATTAATGGATCATTCTTTTCCTTGGTTCCATACAATTGACCATCTGTATGAGAAAACCAGCGATTCTTTTCATTTTCGTTGATGTACATATACTTGTCCTTCCCCGTCACTTTCATCATTGAAACTCTTCCTGTACTAATCGTCACCTCGTATACTCCACCCACCGTCAGATCAGCCAACCCCAAATAGGACGATTCCTTTACTTTATTAATTGGGTCGTCAATCGTCTCGAGATCTCGCATAAATTTGTCAAGTTTTTCACTTTGTTGTGTATACATACTGATGAATTTGCTATTGACAATATCACATGCTTGAATATCATAACCAATTTGTCGTTTTCCACAAAACTTGTAATCGTTGACATATTCAAACGTGTCCTTTGTAAGCATACGACAATTATGAGATTGTTTCGTGTCCCAGTAGAAATAAAATTCGTATAACCCATTTTCTTTCGGATCATCGATCATAGGATTTGCTTTGCGGACAAATTCAGTCTTGATGATTGTTCCATATTCTGAATTTGAAGGTAAACCATACACTTTACCGGTTTCAGAGTCCCAGCGATAATCTGTGCATACTGAACCATGTGTGAGACAAACAAACTTGTTATCCTCGGCAATCTTACAATGAGTGAATACAAAAGTATCTGTTTCGATAACATAAATATCTCCGATTTCAGGTGTCTTTTCAAACAGACGTAGTTGCATTTTTGTGATAGTATAGGGTTTACCGAGAAACATAAAGCGACCGATAGGATCGATAGATACAGTTGAGGTTGTTGTTCCATTTGAATTTGGCGTTCCATATTCATCAGTCGTAAGTGTGATATCAATGCTCTTTTCATTGTACTTGAGGAAACCCTGTACACCGACGTTGGAGGAATCGACGTTGGAGGAATCGACGTTGGAGGAATCGACGTTGGAGGAACTGTCTCCAGTATCTATCTTGGCAGATACATTGTACTCGCGGCCAGTAATAGGCAGAATTGGTTTACCGTTGATATAGATATTTTTGGTTTTAGTGACAACCAACTTGTCAAAATCTGTATGATTGACTGTTACTTTGTTGTTATTAGTTATAGTTTGGTCTTGATTAAGCCAATTTGTTGGGGCTGGATTTGGCGTTCCGTTTTCTTCAATAACACCACCAATAATTGTGCCAACTGGTAGAGTGACATTTTCCTTTTTGCCAGTTAGTGCATCAAATGGGTAGTTTTTAGTATTTTCATTAACAATATAGACTATTTCATGAGGAAACGTGGTACCACCAACAATAATGACATCAGCGGTATTTTTACCATCTTTGTATGTAAGATAATCACCCACAGAAAATGACATAGTTGGATGAATTGATGACAGAGGAAAAAGTGGTTTGTCAGGAACAATCACTTTTTCTTCAGTTTTTTGATCTTGGGAATAGAAAATAGTTGTCAAACTTGACCATACTTGCGTAAAATTTCCTGATTTCTCTACATTTGACAGAAAATAAACTTGGTTATCTGATGTCACCATCGTCGGAACCTTGTCATTCACTACCTTGAAAGTGAAATACGTACCATCTTCCTTTTTGCCATTGTAACTTTTTCCGATTTCGATTGTTTGCATTTTTTATTTGTTGTTTGTTACTGGATTTATTTTTCATTTTTTTATAAGTATGTGTTAGGTATAGAGATACGAGAAAAGATTTATGTAGATATTGACATACATATTTCTGTATAGTGGATGATAAAAATATAAAAATATAAAAATATAAAAATATAAAAATATAAAAATATAAAAATATAAAAATATAAAATATAAAAATATAAAAATATAAAAATATAAAAATATAAAAATATAAAAATATAAAAATATAAAAATATAAAAATATAAAAATATAAAAATATAAAAATATAAAAATATAAAAATATAAAAATATAAAAATATAAAAATATAAAAATATAAAAATATAAAAATATAAAAATATAAAAATATAAAAATATAAAAATATAAAAATATAAAAAACTGAAAAACATCTACACAAATAATAAATATTATCAACATCAATGCAGGAACAAATCGATACGATAAAGAGAAATGTATTTTCGATGCTTCAACGTCGTGGTTATAAAAATGTAAAAGAAGAGGATAAATCTGAAGATGAAAATATAAAGTTTATCGTTTCGTTTGAAAATCCCAACAACGATACAAAAAAACAAGGTCATGTAATTTATTGCGATTCCAAGATTGGCATTGAACAACTTTCATCCTTGTTTGCTCCCTATATCGATCAAAAAATGCAAGTAATCTTGATTTATGTTAATATTACCAATCCTGTTTTAAAGGCCTTTAGGGAAAATATCTCTAAATTTCTCAAAAATACCGAAATTATAAATGTTGCCTACCTTTATCAAGATATCATGACACATAGTCTCGTTCCACAATATAAATTGCTCACAGAAGAAGAAAAAGAAGAGATTCTCAAGCAATACAATTCAACTGCTGACCTCTTCCCAAGAATGTTGGTAAACGATCCCGTTTGCATTATTATGAATTTTAAAATTGGTTCAATGATCAAAGTCCTAGATCACTATAATTTCACACTAAAACGAATGGACTATCGCATGCCGCCAGCCATCTCTTACTGTGTCGTCGATAAAGCTGATTAAAAGGGATTGTTAGGTTATTTTTCACGTATAGGGATACGTAATCTTTTATTGTTGAGGTTATGTTATTTTTCACGTATAGGGGTTTTTATTGTTGTGGTTATGTTATTTTTCACGTATAGGGGTTTTTATTGTTGTGGTTATGTTATTTTTCACGTATAGGGGTTTTTATTGTTGTGGTTATGTTATTTTTCACGTATAGGGATACGTAAGTTTTTATTGTTGAGGTTAGTATTTTTTCACGTATAGGGGTTTTTATTGTTGTGGTTATGTTATTTTTCACGTATAGGGAGATTTTATTGTTGTGGTTATGTTATTTTTCACGTATAGGGATATGTAAGATTTTATTGTTGTGGTTATGTTATTTTTCACGTATGATGAAACTTTTTGTTTTTCTAGGGAAGTTCACGATCGTCAAAATCGCATGCTAGAGGGTTGTCGAGTTTGAGGTCGTTGTGTAACATGTCGTAAATGGGGTTGAAATCGTCTAGTTCCCCTTCTGGACCGATATTTAACATTACTGATTCGATACTATCCATTTCAGAAAAGATACACTTATTTTGTGTATTTACTTTCCATCTATCATAAAGTTGTTGATAATTTGGTACCTCTCCCAAACTTCCCAACAACCGGAAAAAGCAATGATACTTGACATCCTTCATCACATTGTAAAACACATCCTGAACATTTTGTGGCAAATCTTTAATAATCGTCGACATTTCTTGATACTTTTTACTTTTTCTATTTTATATTTCAGTTTTGTTGTTAATTTTTCAGGGATACGTGTTTTTTTAAGAGTCTGATATTTTCGAGAAGGTTCATTAGAAAAACTTTGTTTACTTTTTTATATTTGTTGATACAAAAAAAAGAAACCAAAAATTAGAAAAGAGATATCTAAAAGATAAACATATTTTCTTTAATTTTGTTTAGCCTAGGTGTATAAATATATACAAATCTTAGAAACCAAATTGGTCTAAAAAGGTTTCTCAAAGAGACTTCTTTTTACTCAACAATGTCTAATTTTCATGTATAGGGATACATGATTTTTATACTTTATATAAGAAACACCAAAACTACTCTCCGAGATCAATCAAGCGTTTGTCTTCAACGACGATTGCAGATACAATATTCCAATTTTTCTCTGATCGCGAACTTGATTTTTCATACAGTCGTAAGAGTTTCGGATTGATGATGTTTCCATCATTGTCAATGTCCTTGTTTTTGATAACTTTGGCCAAACTAAGATATTCTGTCGTCGTTTTCTCAGATTCAAACGTATCATCAGGATCAGAATCGTAACCATCTGTATTAAAATGGTCAAACTTGTATGTAATTTTTACCTTGAAACCAGGACGAAACATGTCGGTATCCGGGTCGTATTCATTAAACAAGTTGTAATTTATCTTGCTACATGGCGGACACATGTTATCGTAGGATCCTTTGTTGACATATGTCTCGTCACAAACCCAACATTGACGATATTTATAAGATTTACATGAACCACATGCCTTTGTATCATCAAGAAAGCGATAAGTTACATCTGGTGCGTAAAATTTAGTCTTGCAAAATTTACATGGATCACACTTTTCCAAACATCCGACACAAATTTTCTTGTATGTCATTGGATAATTTACATCACATACTTGGCACAACGGCTTCAACATATGTTTCTGCTGAATCTTTTGAGCACGATTTCGTCCTCCAACGTCGGTGTTCTTTTTGTGAATACATGTGATGCATCTAACATGATGATTACGTAGAGCTTTAAATGGCTGATTACAGTCACAACAGATTTTCTGCATTTGTTAAATATTAACAAATTTTAAATATATATTTCAATTTTTTATATTTATCATTTTCTATTTCTGCGAGTCGTAATGTTTGTTTATGATTTTAAAGGAAAACGATGATCCTTTGATGACACAACCTTCATAAAAATTTCCATCAGGCAATTTAGAGATACCAACAGAATATTTTTCTACGAGTTGTCTCGATAAAAACACATTTTCTTCAAGAATAGGCACACACGGAATTCCCAATGCTAATCCAACATCTCGGAAATAAAACTTGCTCCCCTTGTGTTGATATCCATGTGTTCCATCTTCCAAATTACCACCAAAGACAAAGACGGAAAACAGAGCAAATCCTGGAGGTAATTTGCAATGTGGGTTCAACTTGAATGATTGAATTCCGGGTCCATACGATTCTCCACGCAACGCAAGAGACACCTTGTTTTCTTTACAAAATGCCCGTAATTTATTTTCGAGATCGTAGCGCTCAATATGTGCAATAAAACGACGATCAGAAGGATCCTTGCTACTCATGTCAATCTGAAGTCGTCTTGAACAAATACCAAAAACGTCTGTCTCGATGTTATAATACACCGTCATCGACTGACCATCGATTTTGAGAGATACATCGACCGTCTCTCCTGATAGAGATATAGTCGTTGATGATGACGTTCGATACAATTTTTCCAGATTGATTGTCTCGAAACGAGGTTCATCTGTTTTGGGTATATTATATGGCAATGTCAAACTGTTGTTTTGAGAATTATTATTATTAGATCCTTCATCAGGAGAGATATATTTTCTGATACCGAGAAGATCAGAAATATCTGTTCCGATCATATGTTGAAAAAGCAATCCCTGCATTGTTGAACCCGTCTGACAAAACTCATCCAACATCGCTTGTGTTATCTTGCTACAGACAGATTCTTTCAGATTACCAGATGGATTACCAGATAGATCTAGTATCTTTTTTGTCATATACTCGACATTGTTTCTCATTTCTGTCAATAGGAGGTTTGTTTGTAATACAATGCCCTCGGAATATTGGTCTCGAATTTTGATTGCACGAATACGTTTTGGAGCATATTTGCGATACTCGTCTGCCCATGATGAATTGGACGTATCTTGAGCCGGCAAGACATAATCTGGTTGAATAAAGATGATAATATCCGATTTGTTGTATTGTCCTTTTGGGACGATGCATTGAAATCCCTTGATCATCGCCAACTCCAACTTGTCTGCATTTGGATGCACCTTGATTTCGTTTATCTGCTCTATCGTAGCCATTTTTTGTATATCTCTAGTTTTTTGACACCATTTTTCAATTTTTAGATCATCTCGATTCTCGTCTTTGAATTTTTTCAATGCTTTTTAAGATTTTATGAATTTTTATAATTATTATATATAAAAATGTCATCGTGTAATGCTTTTTCTTACACACAATATACGCCGATGCAGCAGACGGCTTGTCAGGGTACATGTTGTAGATTAACACCATCTTATTTTGTTAATCCTGGGAAATGTGATAGTTTTCTAGTTGAAACATGGCATGGCGTACCAGGTGCATCTGGTTCATCAGGAATCTCTGTGGTTTCACTCGATCTCTGCGATTCACTCAAATTTTGGTCTGCGGGTACAATGTATTTAGATGTTACTCCAGGTTCAGCGCAAATACAAATCGATGCCCAAAATATTTTACGAGGTTCTGGACCACCAGTCGGACCTCCACCAACAACTTTATTTTCTTTTGTTTATCATGATATAATTTCTAGTAGTTTATGGGTTTGGGATATTGTATTACAAATATGGATGCAAGCATCTGCAATTGGTGGTACTGGACCTGCAGGCGCTCAAGGCGCTACTGGCCCACAAGGTTCAACTGGTCCACAAGGTTTACCAGGCTCATTTGCTGGTGTTGGTAATACAGGCGCAACAGGCCCACAAGGATCGACTGGCCCGCAAGGCGCAACCGGCCAGCAAGGCTTACAAGGTGTTACAGGTTCTATCGGACCGATTGGTTTTACTGGTAGCACAGGCCCACAAGGATCAACCGGTCAGCAAGGATTACAGGGTGTAACTGGTGTGTTTGGTAATACAGGCACAACCGGCCCACAAGGAGCGACTGGTCCGCAAGGCACAACTGGCCAACAAGGATTACAGGGTGTAACAGGTTCTATCGGGCCGATTGGTTTTACTGGTAGCACAGGCCCACAAGGCGCAACCGGTCAGCAAGGCTTACAGGGTGTAACAGGTTCTATTGGCCCGATTGGTTTTACTGGTAGCACAGGCCCACAAGGCGCAACCGGCCAGCAAGGATTACAGGGTGTAACTGGTGTGTTTGGTAATACAGGCACAACTGGCCCACAAGGAGCAACTGGGCCGCAAGGATCAACCGGCCAGCAAGGATTACAAGGTGTTACAGGTTCTATCGGGCCGATTGGTTTTACTGGTACGACGGGTCCACAAGGCGCAACTGGTGCTGGTATACAAGGTGTAACTGGCGCATTTGGAGCTACTGGTGCGACTGGCCCACAAGGAGCCACAGGTGTGCAAGGTGCAACTGGTGCCGGCATACAAGGTGCAACCGGCTCTACGGGACCACAAGGTGCAACTGGTGCCATTGGACCGCAAGGTGTAACAGGTGCGCCTGGAACAGCATCGGCAGTAGGTGCCACAGGCTCCACGGGACCTCAAGGATTGCAAGGTATACAAGGTGCTACTGGTTCGACAGGCCCGCAAGGTACACAAGGTTCAATTGGTATAACTGGTTCGACGGGTCCGCAAGGTATACAAGGTTTAATTGGTGTGACTGGTAGCACAGGGCCAAAGGGAGCAACTGGTGCTGGTATCCAAGGTGTAACAGGCACAACGGGGCCGCAAGGAGGAATTGGTGCAACAGGTTCAACCGGCCCACAAGGCTTAATAGGTAACACAGGTTCAACCGGCCCCCAGGGATTAATAGGTGCCACAGGTTCAACGGGACCTCAGGGTGTTATTGGTAACATAGGCTCAACGGGCCCACAAGGTGCGACTGGTGCGGGTATACAAGGTGTCACAGGTTCAACGGGACCTCAGGGATTAATAGGTGTTACAGGCTCAACGGGTCCACAGGGCGTGCAGGGTATACAAGGTGTGACCGGTTCAACCGGATCACAAGGCTTAATAGGCGTAACAGGTTCAACTGGTCCGCAAGGAGCAACTGGCGCCGGTATACAAGGTGTAACAGGTTCAACCGGACCGCAGGGTCAAGTTGGCCCGCAAGGAGCAACAGGTATGCCTGGAACCGCATCAGCAGTTGGGGCTACGGGTTCGACAGGTCCGCAAGGCGCAACCGGCGGCATTGGCCCGCAAGGCGCAACTGGCATGCCTGGAACAGCAGCATCCATAGGTGCAACTGGTTCGACAGGCCCACAAGGTGCAACAGGTGCTGGCATACAAGGCGTAACTGGCACGACTGGTCCGCAAGGTATACAAGGTGTCACAGGTTCAACAGGCCCACAAGGAATTCAGGGTGTTATTGGTATCACCGGCTCGACGGGTCCGCAAGGTGCAACAGGTGCTGGTATACAAGGCGTGACTGGATCAACCGGTCCGCAAGGTGCGATTGGTGTCACCGGTTCAACCGGCCCACAAGGATTAATAGGCGTGACCGGCTCAACAGGTCCGCAAGGAGCAACAGGTGCTGGCATACAAGGCGTAACGGGATCAACCGGTCCACAGGGTATACAAGGTGTGACTGGTAGCACTGGACAACGTGGCCCTCAAGGCGTTACCGGTTCAACTGGACCTCAGGGTGTACAAGGTTTAATAGGTAATACAGGTTCAACAGGACCGCAAGGCATACAAGGTTTAATAGGTAATACAGGTTCAACCGGCCCACAAGGTATACAAGGTATCACCGGCGCAACAGGTCCGCAAGGCGTACAGGGATTAATAGGTAATACAGGTTCAACTGGACCGCAAGGAGTACAGGGTTTAATAGGTGTCACTGGCGCACAAGGACCGCAAGGTGCGACAGGTTCACCGGGGACAGCAGGAATAACTGGTATAGGTGTAACAGGTTCGTCTGCAGATTTTTGGAGATCACCATATGGTGGAAATAATCTTCCTGGTGGCCTAACTGATCAGATTTGGCATGCTACAGATATTGCAGTCGGCGGAGCAATTGGTTCTACAGGTGTTTCTGGTCTATCTGGTTCAACAGGTCAAGATCTTGTTAAAATTGGTCGCGGTGGAGGTAATCAATTAAGCAACACACGAGTCGGCGTACTTGCCCTTGAAAATAATACAAGTGGTACAGGAAATAGTGCATTTGGCCGTGGTGCCTTGCAAAATAATACTAGTGGAAATGCAAATACGGCATACGGTAGTACATCTTTACAAAATAATACAACTGGCATACAAAATACTTCTGTTGGCTCAACATCTGGTGCGGCATTAACATCTGGCAATGGCAACTCGTTTTATGGTTTTGGCGCTGGATCTAATATTACAACTATGACAAATACTGTCGCAATCGGTCTTAACGCGTTACATCAAACCACAATATCAGGTATAACATCAGTAGGAAACGTTGCCATCGGTAATAATGCCGGTTTTACAGACCAAAATGCATTTGCCGTCGCCATTGGACCACAAGCCGGTAATACATCTCAAGGTACTCTTTCTGTTGCAATTGGATTTAATTCAGGATTTGTATCTCAAGGACCACAAGCTATTGCGATTGGACCACAAGCGGGAGAATCATTCCAAAGTACCCAGGCAATTGCTATTGGCTCACAAGCTGGTCAAACTGGTCAACAAACAAATGCAATTTCTATTGGTAATTCTGCAGGACTAACAAGTCAAGGAGCCCGTGCAATTGCAATTGGTTTTCGAAGTGCTCAAAATTCACAGGGAGATAATTCTATTGCAATTGGTCCACAAGCAGCAAATAGTTCTCAAGGTACTCAAGCTATTGCGATTGGACCACAAGCCGGTAATACATCTCAAGGGGCTCATTCTGTTGCAATAGGTGATTTAGCAGCAACTGTTTCTCAGTCTACTACAGCGATTGCAATTGGCCCACAAGCGGGTCAATATGTGCAGTCAACTTCTAGTATTGCAATTGGTTTCCTTGCCGGACAAACTGGTCAGATGTCAAATGGTATTTCAATAGGTCAACAAGCAGGACAAACCTCGCAAAACGCAAATGGAATAGCAATAGGTCAACAAGCCGGTCAAATAACACAACAACAATTGGCTGTTTCGGTCGGTACTGGAGCTGGTCAGACAAATCAAGGCCCTCAGGGTATATCTATTGGCTATCTTGCTGCTAACAATGGACAATTGTCAGACGCAATTGCAATTGGTGAAGCTGCGGGCCAATATAGTCAAGGACCACAGGCAATTGCAATTGGACTCAATGCCGGTAACGACACTCAATCTATCGACGCAATTGCAATCGGTGAATTCGCTGGTCAAAATAGTCAAGGATCACAAGCTATTGCCATTGGATTACAAGCCGGTCAAAATAGCCAGTTGACATCTGCAATTGCAATTGGCCTCAATGCAGGTAACAATGGGCAACAAACCGACGCCATTGCCATCGGTGAATCTGCAGGTCAAACTACTCAAGGATCGCAAGCAATTGCAATTGGTTTGCAAGCAGGACAAACCAACCAGTCATTTAATTCTTTAGCAATTGGAACGCAAGCAGGACAAACTGGACAGTCCAATAATGCTGTTTCAATTGGTACAAACGCCGGACAGTTTGGTCAATCTGGTTCAACAATTGCAATCGGACAATCTGCTGGTCAGATAACACAAGGATTAGCTGCAATTGCAATAGGACCATCTGCAGGATTTTCATTACAAGGAATTGCTGCAATTGCAATCGGCCAATCTGCAGGAGTAAATAATCAAGGTCTGCAAGGTATTGCAATCGGTGAAACGTCTGGTTTTACGGGGCAAGGTTTCGATGCAATTGCTATTGGTGATTCTGCTGGTCAAACTGCTCAAGGACCACAAGCTATTGCAATGGGCGTGAATGCAGGTAACGACGATCAACAATTAGATGCAATTGCCATCGGTGAAAATGCAGGTCAATTTACTCAAGGGCCTCAGGGTATTGCAATTGGCCTCAATGCTGGTAATGGTACTCAAGGAACCGATGCAATTGCAATCGGTGAAAACGCAGGTCAAACTGGTCAAGGGCCTCAGGGTATTGCTATCGGACCACAAGCTGGTCAATATGTGCAATTACATAATGCAATTGCTATCGGTGAAAATGCTGGTAATAATGGGCAAGGACCACAAGCAATTGCTATAGGTTTGAGAACAGGTGTTTCTAATCAACAAACATCTGCTATTGCAATCGGTGATAATGCTGGAGTTACGAATCAAAGTACCAAAAGTATAGCAATTGGATTCCAAGCTGGCGAATTTACTCAGAGTGCATCCGCAATTTCTATGGGCTCTAATGCTGGACAGACCTCTCAATCCACAGATGCTATTGCAATTGGTGAAAATGCAGGTAACTTATCTCAAGGTCCGCAAGCAATTGCTATCGGCCTCAATGCTGGTAAAACTAGTCAACATACAGACTCAATTGCAATCGGTGAATTGGCTGGTTCAAGTACTCAAAACTCTCAAAGTATCGCTATTGGTTATCAAACAGGACGTTTTACTCAAGGACCTCAATGTATAGCCATTGGGCCCAATGCGGGTAATTCTAATCAGGCAGTAGATTCTATTGCAATTGGTGAAAATGCTGGTAAATTTAGTCAACAAGGAATTGGTATAGGTCTAAATGCAGCTAATACAGGTCAAGGACCTCAAGCAATCGCGATTGGAATAAGTGCAGGTAATAATAGTCAAAGCGTGGACGCCATTGCAATTGGTGAAAATGCTGGTCAGTTGTCTCAAGGACCACAGGGTATTGCTATTGGTCTCAATTCTGGTAATAATACTCAGGGTACGGATGCTATTGCAATTGGTGAAAATGCCGGTCAGTTGAATCAAGACACTAATGGAATTGCTATAGGTGTATCTGCAGGTAATAATGGTCAATTACAAGATGCGATTGCAATTGGCACAAATGCTGGCCAAACAACACAAGGTACTCAAGCTATTGCTATTGGTCCTGTTGCTGGATTTTTACAACAAAACCCAAGTGCAATTGCAATTGGATATGGCGCAGGTACAATAATTCAAGGGCCACAATGTATTGCTATTGGGTTAAATGCAGGTAACAGTAATCAAAGTTTTCATGGTATTGCAATCGGTCCACAAGCAGGTCAAACAACACAGAGTGCTGAGTGTATTGCAATCGGTTTGCGTACTGGCGCTATAGTTCAAGGATTCGGCGCAATTTCATTTGGTACTGACGCTGGAAGTATTGGTCAAGGATCATTTGGGGTGGCAATAGGCTATGGTACCGGTTTTACAGGCCAAGGACCTCAAGGTATTGCAATTGGGTTGAATGCTGGCCAACTAGGCCAAGGAACAGATGCTATTGCTATTGGTGAAAATGCTGGTACTACTAATCAAGCAGCAAATTCTATTTGTATCGGTTATAATACCGTTTGTACTGGTGCAAGTGGTGTTGTAATTGGTCCTAATTCAAGTGTGAGTGCAAGCGGTGCGGTAGCTATAGGTGCAAATGTATCCAATTCTATAGCAAACAGTTGGAAAACGTATACCGGTTTAGCCACAACAACAGGAACTACATTGGTTTATAATTCTAACGGCCAAATTGGCCCACAATCAAGTAGTCTTCGTTATAAAGAGAATCTGAGAGAATATCCAAGTCTAAATGAAAATATCGACAAGATTGTAATAAAACAATATGATCTGAAACAAAAGGATCACAATGGCAATACCATAACCGAAATTGGTGTGATTGCCGAAGAAATGCTCGAGATATATCCATCTCTTGTTCCTTTTGATCATCTTGGACTACCCTGTTCGGTAAACTACTCTAGCATGTCCCTCATCGCCATCTCTGAACTACAATACCTCCGCAAACGCGTCGCAACCTTGGAAGAACAGATACAAACATTATTGAACAAGTAGTGTATAAATAAAAGTCTTTTCGTAAAAATATATGTATTTATAAATACATATGGACCTCCTACGTCGGTCTCTACATCCTGACAAGTTTCTGAAGCGATTGTAAGGAAATTGTCAACTGTGCAATTTGTCGCTGAATATTTTCAATTTCATTCATAATTATTGTATTTTTTTGGTTTGTAAAGAGGGGCTGTATCAGATCATCCTTTTTTGTCATCCAATTGTCAATTTCCTCATCAAGTTGTTCACGTGTATAAAACCGATAACCGCCATCGCAGATGCACCGACGTAGGAGGACCGTTGATGTATTTCCACTCTCACATGGTTCACAGACAAAACTGCTATCTTCATAGTCGAAACCATCGTATCCGTCGTCTGGCAATTCGTTATTTAACTGTGATAAAACATTCTGGATATTATTAACTACAACCATATCCCCTCCAAAACGTTGTGCTCGATGATACATACTAACCAACAAATTAATCTCTTCTTGGGACATCATATTGAATCATAAACCATTATGAATTTTTGGATTATTTTTCATTTTTGTTCATCCTACATCAGTACGTCGGTGTGATCGCTAGTGAAATAATTGCTGAAAAGATAAAAAACGCAAGTGGAATGGAAAAGGCCGGGCCATATTCTGTGCAACAGATGATAAAACAAAAATTACCAACCTGTTCAAATACAGATCTATTTGCTTCTCGTTCGCGTTCCTTCTCATGATAGACTATCCATTTTTGATAATGTTGTTTCTCATGCTCTTTTTCCAGGCGAAGTTGATTTTCCTTTTCTATTCTTTGTTCATTCTCTATTTCTTGTCTTACTTGTCTAGCAATTATCACAATCTGTTCTTTTGACAACATCTCTAAATTAATCATAATTGTTTATGATTTTTTCATTTTTATGTGCTGTTTTCTTTACATGTTAATCCATACATTTCGCATTCCTTTTGTGAGTTCGGCTTCAAAGTGGTCAGTGTCCCAGAGACCGTTTGGAAAGTGAATTGTATACGTTCTGTTGATATATAGCGTCCATTCATCCAAACGTTCAACTTCATGTATTTGGATGTTGTTACATTTTTTCAACATCTGGCGTACATCGGCAACTGCGTCAGTATAAGTCTTTGCAACTAATAGCTCTCCAAAACACTCGACCAGAATCTCATCTTCCTTGTGCTTGGTCTGTTGCATTTTTAATAGGAGATCCTCGCGTCCATTTGCCTTTTGAAAGTCGTCGTACATGTCTTTTTCCATTTGGTCAAGACCAACTTTACGTAGGTGTTCTTCCTTTTCCTTGTTTATCTCTGTAATGCAGTCGACGCACGCTGCACGCAAACAACCATTGTGAAACACAAAATCCAAGGCCTCTCCCTTGCCACATCGACGGCACAATGTATCAGAGTCATGGTCTTCAGGATGAACAAATTCACATTGTTTCTCACGTAGTCTAATCTCTTCGCACGCACATGGATCACAATACCAGTGGACTGTTTCATTCCCCTCAAAAACAACACGATTGTCGGCATTCCTGCATCCACATACTTCGCAGGCAGGATCATTGCCCAATAGATGTTTCGCGTCTTGAATATCTCTTTGGTCTCGAGTTTCGTCTGTTTCAAGAGGCTCGTTATAAGTATCATGTTCTAGGCTCTCTTCGTCACTCGAGGGCATTGGTACATAATCCTCGTCTTGGCTGTCGTCGTCATCTCGCAAATCAACAACAATATCTCCATCATCGTCTCCTGCCGCGAAAAAGTCGTTTTGTTGTTGTGTGGTCAAACGAGGATCATACTGGTCAGTTTGATATTCTGTTTCTGGATGCAGACGATAATGAGTCTCGATTGCCTCTGGGATGGGAATAGTCTGTGCTGGCTTACCAACTGGACGACATGTCTCGTCATTGGAAGAAAATGGTGTCTTGTCGGCGATGCGGACGATAGGACCCCACAACTCGTCTGCGCGAGCGAGAAGATTCTTCTTGATCACACCACTAGTCTTGCGACAGGCAGAACAGATTCCGTCGGCAAAGACGGTTGTCTTTCCACACGCCTGTCCCTTTCGTGGTCCCATGAAAAACGTGCGACGGCATGCAAAACGATCAACTGGCCAGAGACGGTCCTTGCATCCTTCGCAACGGACCTTGCGGCCATCCACATAGAGTCCCTCATCTCCACAATGTTGTCCAATACGATCGCCAGATGTAATAAGATAGTTGCAAGTCATTTTTAGATATTCGTAATGGTTTACGAATTTTGGATAAAAAAATCAGTTTTTTCGTTCTCCTATGTCGGTTTTACCAAATATATTTCTCAAGAGAGTAGAGATCTGGAATTTTTTCTTGGATGGTTTTGTCAGAGTTTACCATGTCACCAATGATCTCAACAGAAACGTCATGCCAGAAGGAAAATTCAGATAGATTCCTGATATCAACGTCATTTTCTTTATCATGTAATTTTTCAATTAGACAATAAATATAACGAACAAGATAAGCAGCGATTGTTTGTACCTTGAGGTCTTCCGGATCAAATTCGTGATGTGCAAACGACGCAATGTAGCGAACCATATGGTTGATCTTTTCGGGATCAGGCGTTTCAGCAAGTTCCTTTACGCTATACGGCAATATAGAATTCTCATAGAAAATACAATTGGCAGACAGCCTCTGCAATTTTGCAATCAATTGATCCAACTCGGCCTTTTTCAACATACATGCCATATTGTAGATGTGATTTACTGACATTTTTTAGATATTCGTAATGATTTACGATTTTTTAGGTTTTATTTCAATTTTATTAGTTTTCATTAAAAAATTCCCAAACGTAATTTACAACTCTGTCAAAATCCGAGGTATAACGATCACCACTATGCAAGACCCAATTTGCGTCTGGTTTATCTGCAGTTGAATAATCGTAATATCGAATCTCTTCTGTTTCGTCATTTTTCTTCAACGTAAAAATAATAACACCAAATATATCGCTGTTTGTTTTTAAGAATTGTTCAACACCCTCTTTTGTCTCGACATTGTGAACCTTGCCATTTTCACACGTGATTGTACCACCACATCTATGTGAACCCAAACAGCCATCACAAAGGCCAACTTCAAACATAAACATACGTTCATTGCGACACACGGAACATTTCATTGCGTACGAACGATGTTGCATGCATTCGTTTACAACACGACCAGAACTGCCACAATCTGACCATCCCTCAATACAGATTGCACAAACAGGCCGAATTGTACCTCCTCTATTTCCACCACCAGTCATGTAACAGCAAATGCACTCGTCATAATCATAACCCATGTTTTTCTTATTAATCGTAATGGTTTACGATTTTTTAGGTTTTATTTCAATTTTTGTTCCTCCTACGTCGGTGAGAACGTGAAAAAAGCCAACAAGAGAAATGCTCTTGTTGGCTAGTTATTTTATTTTTCTAGTTGTTTTTTCTTCTACTCGAGCATCTTTTTGATCTTGGCAATGTAGGCGGCCATCTTTTTCTGATCGTCGAGTTTCTCTACAGCCAGATGTTCGTCCTCGAGAAACTGATACTTTTTCTCATTTGGTTTTGATTGCTTGATTGCCTTGCACGTCTTGACGTTGATAAACGTCTCATCGTCTGCATCCTCTACCAGACCCTTTAGCTTTTCCACCTTGGCCGCGTCGTAGCCCTCGATGTAATCTCCCTCGTCGTCGGCATCATCAGCCGCAGCACTATCATCCTCATCCGAATCTACTTCCTTTGGTGGTGGTGCCTTTTTGCCCTTGACGCCTTTTCCAACTGCCTTTTTAGCCTTTTTCGTAGCCACCACCACCTCCTCGTCGTCTGCAGTGTCTTCGTCGGCGACTTTGCTAATCGTCGAGTCGAGATACGCGATAACGGCATTAAACTCGTCCTCCTTGTCCTTGGGCGCGCAAAGACGACGCTTCTTGTCGACGACACAACCCTTGGTGTCCTTTTTCTGACGATTGCCAAAGATATTCAACCACTTGTCCTTGCTCAACTTGCCCATCGCCTTCTCCAGCAACGTAAAACGCCCATTATCCCAACCCTCGGGCATTGCGACGGCATCGGCGTCTTGTGGGGCATCGTCGTCTGAGGCATCGTCATCATTCTGTGACTCGACATCGTCCTTTTTCGTAGTTTTCTTTGTCTTTTTCTCGGTTTTCGCCACGACAGGGAGCGACTCGTCGTCATCGTCAGACGACGAGGTAGAAAAGAGGTTGGTAAAGACCTCGAGAAGCGATTCGGCGGTTTGCTTCTTCTTGAACAAGTCTTGACAAGACTTGGCCATATTGGTAGCGAGCACTTGGAACATATCGGCCTGCAGTTGCGTAAACAGTGGATTCATTTCAGTTGACATTTTTTAGAGATTGTTGTACATTTATACTTTTTGGACATAAATTTCAATTTTTTTAAACACTTGTACTTTTTTCAGTTTTTACGATCGTTGAGTTTTTCATTCGGTAATGAAAAACCCTCGTTATCTTTTTTAGATAACGAGGGTCTGGGTTCTTATGTCAATGACAAACGCTTTTTGACGATGATCTAATCGCCACCTCCTTGGAAAAAGGCGGTTGGTTTGGAAAGAGGTCGGACGATGCATGTGCCATTTTCGAGTTCGGAATGAAAGACTGCGACAGTGGAATGGATTCGACGAGCTTCATTTGTCACATCACTTAATTCAATCTGACTTTGCCAAGTGCCGGTATACATCTTGATCGTGCCATGACCAAAGAGGTGAGCTGATAGAGACAACACAAGTTGGTCAATCGCGTCCTCACGCGACGAAGCAATCGCAAACGCGCACCCACTCGTGTATCCTCCGCTCATCACGCCCGGCCAGAGGTACAGCATGTTTTTCGAGGTAGTTGAAGCGTTATTTTGTTGTTGCAAAGTTGACATGTTTTTTCTAAAGAATCGTAATAGTTTACGATTTTTGGACATATTTTTCAGTTTTTGTGATGTGATATCTATGTACTGACGAAGGAAGTACATAGATATTATACACCGACGTAGGAGGAACCAACTTACGAGACTAAGGCGCTGCGAGTCAATTTTTTTTCGTTAATATTCCATTTCCATAAATGTTTCGACGAGATAGTTTAGATGTGTTTCATTGGCGGGTTCGTTGACGATACAAGTTGAGTTGTTAATATGGTTCACACGTTTTTGCGCTTCTTCACGAGTAAGAAAGACGCCAGCAAGTACGTTTGGATGTGTGACATCGTCAAACTCGTACACGGCAAAGACCTGTTGTTTGGCGGCGATGGCGAGGTTTGCTTGGGCGAGCCACAGACTAGTCAGCTTTTCAAAGATATCATCATTTGCTTTTTCAATTTCCTCGATTTTCTTGTCATTTTCATCACGTACGTGATTCAACGCCTTGATCCCCTTGATCAACGTAATCTCAGTTTGATTCTTTAATTCGTTCATTTTTCGTAATATTTTACGATTTTTAAACATATTTTTCATTTTTATACAAAGACAGGAGAGAATTTTTTAATCTTGTCTTTTTTAACAACCTGAAGGTGTGGCTTATGAGTTTTTAGCATATTGTCGATATATTGATAGGTTTTTTCGAGTAACGTACAATACCTAGTTGATATTACAAATTTTTCGTTGTAAAGGGATATGGTACTCTTTTTATCATCGAGGTTTGTCTTGTTCCTACCGTCGATGGTTATACATTTACTATCTTTCCATTCTCCGTCTTCCCAAATGATTTGATTAAAAGCATAATCTTCTGGTTTGATTGCTTTCAACGTTATCTTTACTCCATTATCCATCGTCGTTTCAAAGTCACTGTTTATGATGCTCGAATCGTGCTCCCTAAGTTGATGGATTAGAGTGTTTACTTTTGACAAGATAAAATTATAGTTGGTTTTAAATGTCGAATTTGTCATCGACGATTCAAATATAAAAGAGGGTAAACCTGTAGAAAAATAAGTAATCGCCTTTGGGTCCCTCTGTAAATGTAAGACCCACATCTTTTTGATCATTTTTATAGCATATTTTTCAGATTGAAAACCAGAGATCTTGATATTCTTGCGAAAGATAAACATGTTGATATTCTGACCGGTTTTGTAAGCATAATTTAGGGTAATCTGGCTAGGGAAAGAGGATTTCTTGGTTTTATTACCAATCTTTTCCATTTTCAAAATATGATTCTTAATTGTATTGATGCCCGTCCAATAATCTCCGATATATTCCATCACGACATAACCCGGTTTTGTAGAGGTTTCTTTTGATAAAATAGGTTCAGACAATTTCCCTTCTTCTTGTACCGTCTCTTCTTTTGCCGATTTACTATTTTCAACGCGCGCCTTGCTTCCCCTCGTCGGCTTTGGGGTTGTAGAAGATGTGTTTTTAGAGGATAATTTCTTTACCGGAGATGATGTAGACGTCTCTGACTGATCAACAATAGTAGGGAGTTCTTCTGTCGTTACGATTATTTTCTTTTTCACAGGCGTCTTTATCTTTTTCGTTGGTTGTTTTTTAGTTTGTGGTTTCTTAACTATTGACGTTATTTTCTTTTTAACAGCCGCTGTCTTTGGTAGTATAGGTTTGGAGGCTGATTTCTTCTTGGGAGTTTTAACAGTCACATCTATCTTTTGAGAGTCCTGATCGACGCGAGGAACAATTTTCTTTGTGATTTTGGGTTTCTTTTCTTCGACGTAGAAGCGATATAGACCAGAGGGTTTTGGGTCAAGTCCTTTAATCCAGTTACCAGATTTAGCGGAAATGATGGTACCGGTTGGAACAATTATTTTCTTAATATCGATTTCTTTCCCTTTTTTCTTCATCGGAGGGTCTTTTATCATCGGAACGTCTAAACTATCAAACATCTCTTTTGCATTTACGAGGAAATTGGAATAATAAGCCAAAACTGTAATTAGACTAATGTTTCCCTCTTCCGTCGGTACATCGTCTTCCTCATCTGACGATTTCTTCTTTTTACTAGTCTTTTTAGCTACTTTTGGCGGTGTAGAAGAAATAATATCCTCTTCATCTGGCGGTGTAATAACATCTTTTTCATTTGATGTTGTAGATGGCTTTTTCTTGGTTTTTGTTGTTGTAGATGATTTGGTTGTTGTATTTTTTGTTGTTGTAGATGATTTGGTTGTTGTATTTTTTGTTGTATTTTTCTTACTCGTCATCCCTCTTTTTATAGTAGAATGGTATAACAAATTTTTTCAGTTTTTTATATATTCTATTGTAAAAGAGTAATATGTGGTTAGTATTTGCGATAATTGCGATTTTGTTGGCGGTTGCTGGGATAGCTAGTTATGTGTACTACCGTAGTAATGTTCAGATGGTGCCTTATCCAAACTGCAACGCTGGTAATTACGTGTGGGATATTAAATTCTTCCCATCTGCTACCTTTGCAAATATTCACGAACTGATTGCAAATCTTCAATCGCGTTCATATGCAACAGGACCAGCATATCCCATTTACATTAAACAACTTGTAATTGGTACTGTTTCGACTGGCAAATTTATGCCATCAACCGACTTTGCCAACGTCACCCCAGGAACCTATCTCCTCACCCCCATCTCCTCTACAAACCTCTGCCAATCCACCCGCGTTACCATCGAGAAATGATAAAACTACAACAACAAATTATATTAAAATATAAAAACGGACAACATATAAAAAATATAAAAATATAAAAAATATAAAAATATAAAAAATATAAAAAAATAAAAATATAAAAATATAAAAAATATAAAAATATAAAAAATATAAAAAAATAAAAATATAAAAATATAAAAAATACCGTCACAGAAAAATCATTTCTAGAAATAAATTGGTATCACAAAAAACAAAAATAATTTATATGTGAATATAAAAAATGTATGGATGGATTATTGTAATTTCCATAATAGTTATTTTGGTGGTTGTTGCTGTTGGGTTTTTGTTTATAACACCAGCGCGTGTAAAGAATGGTGCAACTGTAGAAAACGCACAATCTACTGTCAACATACCAGTTGGATCGAGATCAAATAGGGCTGCCAATGCGGATAGATCTCTCTGGGGTAAACCGCCAATATATGTAGACAATTCAAACTATATCAAGAATCTGGGACGGAAAACAATGGCCTATTATGGACCAATTTTTGGAGGATCTACACCGGTTCGATTTCCGTGCACCGATGCTGGATCTATCAGAAATGATTTGTCTACCTATCCTGTAACTGCAGCCCTTGATCAGCGATCTGGAACATGGGATATAGAATTACAGGCAAGATATACAATGGAACAATTGCTATCCGATCTCCAGGCAAGAACCTATCAAGACTATGGAGAATATGAAATCGGTATCAACGGTAAAATGATAGGCGGTGTTATTCATGGTTCGTTCTATCCAGTAGAAAATATACCAAATTTCCCAACCGGCATTTACCAACTTTCAACTTCCGTCGGCTGCAAATCTAAACAATTTGAACTCATCGTCGTCGATTTTTCGCAATATCAACCGAGTAGATAAACAAATGGATGTCGGCTGCAAAGCTAAACAAATTAAACTAGTAGTCGTCGACTTGACACAATATAAACCGAGTAGATAAAAATGAAAAATATTGTATGAGATAGATATATTAGTAACACGAATGACGGAACGAATGAATGCGTTTGATCTGTATCTAAAATGGAAGGATCGAAAAGAACGCGCTGGTACGATAGAAGAACGGGCTATACGAGATTACCAATATATTAAACATATTATTGACCAACGTAAATTTTCATTAGAGTCGTCGATCACTTATAATTTTTGGGTTGATAATAATAGGTCTGATTCTGTATGTGTCATGGAACGTACTTTGGAAATGCTAAGAGAAGACGGTTTTCATGTATGGCATCCAGATAGAGATCAAATTCAATATAGATACACTATCAGTTGGGGACCTGATATCCCAGCAGTCCAATTTGGCCTAGATGGACCGGCGTACAATGAAAATATTATAAATTAATCGTATCTCATTTACTAAATGAACAAAATTGAAAATGTATAAAGATAACTAATACAAATAAACATGAGTAGTAGTCAATACAAGATGGCGATGGAATGTTTGGAAGAGTATGCTAATGATAGTGGTGAATATACAGAGGATATGTTGGAATTGCTAGATCTCATACAAAATTATGTAGACCGTCTGGAAGATATTATTCGACGTCAAAACAAAATCGAAGAAGGACCTCTTATATCTGACTCGAATATCGCCGGTTGGAATTAGTGTTTATATTTTTATTAGGAATAATAAAAGACATCTAACGATGACTATACATAATCGCAAGATTGGGCATATAGTATACCATCCTTTATTATTACGCTAAATGGTTTACCGCAGCCATAGATTTGGTTATTGTTTATCAATGCGTCACATTGTTCTTTTAAGAGATGTGGTTCTAATTGTTGATTGGTCCCTTTAAATACACCATGTCTAAATATACCACAATTAATCTCCTCTATTTCTACCAACATCTCGCAATGCGGACATGTAACAATATTCATTTATCTAAATGAGATTTTTTGATCAAGTAATAATATTTTTATTATATTCAGGACCATCGACGGCAAACATAACTCCTGGGGCGTTGCTATTCCAGCGAATATCTACCAAATATTCATTCTGATTTGGTACCGATGTTTGATTTGTTTCTAATATCTTAACACAAAATCCATCTTCTTTTAGCATTTCTATTACTTGATCACCATCAACACTCAAGCATCTAAACGTGTAATAATAGCGCGATTGTTTGATTTGTTTCCCAACACCTACTCTAACTTGATTATACGCATGTATAACTTTTTGGTTATTTGAAGTTTCTTGTCCACTACTTCTCATATAACAATCATAAACATCCATTCTCTCGATACTCATTTTATCTTGTTAATAAAATCATCATTGCATTTTCAGTTTTGTTTTAGCTGTTGTAATAGTTCTCTAGCGTCGTCTTCGATTTCTTTATTAGATTTTGCGGTTCTAAATTGGATAAATGTGCCGTCCTTGTCGAAATAAAAAGTGTCTGGGTCAACATCTGGTACGAGCACGTCACATAGGCTAACTGATCGTTTCATCGTTATTTCAAGCAATTCTCGTCTTGATTCGCCTCCTTGGAATATATGCAATGAATTTCCCACATCTTTATGACATCTTATACACACATTTGGAACATCCATCTTTATATTCTTATTTATGACTATAAGAATTCAGTTTTATCCGCTAATAAACGAGGTGAGTGAGCGACGCATGGGATTGACGGCTCCAATATCGGCGATGTATAACGGTTCGTTGTTATTACCGTTATCAGCAGATTGAATACCGAGCATCTCTACAACTTTTGCGACGAGGCTATCAATTTGGCTCTCTGTATATGATGTTAGACATAATTGTTGATAGCGATCTAGCAATTGTTGCTGATATTCGCGAGAGACCTTACTTCCTTCGTTGATACGGTTACGTGCGGTCAGACGTTCCATTGCGACATCCAACGGAGTAGCAAGATAAATGTGGTCGAGAACATATCCTCGTTCACGAAGTGCGCGTTCATATGCATAATGATCAACCTCCATTTTACGATATTCCTCCTCTGTCATCATACCATTTTGATAATGAATATGGCTAAAGACACAGAAACACGCCAGTGGACCTCGTTCCATGAGGATATATTTTGCATTTTTCTTAAACGCCTCTTCTAGTTGATCATGAAATGATGCCATGATAAACTGTTGCAACTGAAAGACATAGCGCTTCGGATCTTCATAGAAGCGCTCCAATAATCCCGACGCCACCCACTTTTCTACCGGTTCTTGTATTATCGTCAACTGTGGATACATCTTCTTGTACTTGTTCAAAAGCGTCGTTTTCCCCGCTCCAATTACAGAGTCGATAGACAAAATAATCTTGAAACCATCTTTTAATTTCTCCACATTTTCCATTTATTATTATTTTATTGTTTGTCTATTTTTCAATTTTTGTGATGTGTTATCTCGCAACGACGAAGGAGCTGCGAGATAACATACACCAATTTACGAGAGGCCGATCCTCCTACGTCGGTAAAGCACCGTGAGTCAATTTTTGTATTCTTTCGTTGATGTATATTTCCCATATCCTATTTTATTCGTTTAGAGACACGAGAGCGGCCAGTTTTAGAGACCTTTGTAGACACGACAAATCTTGGCGTGCTTTCGATGTTGTTAAGCAATTCGTATACGTCGCGGGCTGATCCTTGTTCGATAACATGTGGCGGATTGTAAATGGTACCAAATTCTTTTGGCAAGTCTACTTCAAGTATATTTTTAGACAACCATGCTGCAAATTCTTTTATACGAATTAAATTTTCTCTAGGTGTACCGCATGCATTATTGATAGCGGTTATAGTAGACGAAACTGGTATACCTTCTTTAACACCATTTATTACCTGAAAAATAAACCATAAACACCAAGTATGACAAAATATATTTTGATCTACGTATTCTCTGTGTAATAAAAATGGATCAGAATAGAGAGGTTCAAACTTGCTACAACCTGAACAGATCTGAACGCCATCTATAAAGTATCCTGGAAATAATGCTTCTATTAAATCGTCTGCTCCCGTGCCCGCATATACTGCATCTGTAGACAATGAATCAAATAACCATGCTTGCTTTTCAGTACTATCAAGAACAAAGACCAAGTAGTGCATGCCTCCCGCTTCGATAGAGTATATTCCGATATAGTATCGTGTTTTAGGTAGTTTAGAGAGGTTCCATGCGGTGACCAATTTTGTCTTGCTACCATAAAAGGTAAAGGATCGTATTTCTTTTTCCGTGCTAGACGGTTTTAATGGAAGTGATCCTGGATAAGGCAAGACGGTAAAATTATCTTCCATCCCCAACTGTTGAACAATAGTGTCGGCTATTATGGATATGTCATATTCCTGCATTTCCTTGATATAAGTTCCAGTTGCATCGAGAATCTTGAATGTTGGATCATCTTTCAACATATCATCTAGCCATCCTTGAACATGTTTAAACATCTTTTGCAACTCGGGTACATCTTTATCTTTGAATGCAATACATAGATCACCGATACACATTCTATATGTACCGTCCAACATCAGTATTATATTCCATACATTATTATAATTATATTCAATGTCTGAATATAATTGTAAATCTTCCAATACGCTATAAATTTTTTTTGGATCTTTTATTCGGATCCGGGCTCCTTTACCGTCAGTTTCAAGTTCAAGAACAAGGGGAATATTTTCTGTTGGTCTAACCATGTGAAACTCGTTTTCTCCATTTGTAAACATCACATCATTATAATTTACCTCTACAAATCGATACGACATTTTTTTATATTACCAATTAAAAACAAAAACTGAAAAATATTATTTGTTTTTATACAGAGAGAAAAATGACACAATATATTTTGTTTGTTGCAGAATGTGCAAATTTTTGTCCACGAGTAGCACTAATTCCGGCAGACGAGTATAAGACGGCGAGACAGGACCATTATGATCTAATGAAAAAACATGCCGTAAAATACAATGGAATTGATCAGGTTTTGTTTCAGGATTTTCATTGGACTGAACATTCTGGCAGAGGTGTGAATCACGAATGGAGTCATGCGGTCAGTGACATTACGTTTCTCATCGAACAGTGGCATGATCGCAACCATTTTGGAGAAGACAAAGACCGCCCCTGGATAGATAAAATGATTACCGATTTTACAGGTGGTCATTTCAATGCGATAAAAATTATGCAACATGTGACAAATGTAGAAATTACTGTGGATGGTGAACCTATTGTTATATCAGATTCATTCTTAATTTTAGAAATGCACGACGGCATAGTAAAAAATCCACCTAAATTTGACACCGTAACCGAATTTCTCGCAGACTATCATGGGGTCCCACTGGAAAAACGGGTTAAAACACCCGTAACTATTATCCACCTCAAATCACCTGTCTGGAAACAACGACTTGGGATGATAACAAATACCTGGAAACCGTCGTATAAGAAAAAATAATCTGTATATATTATTTGTAATATATTTTTACAATACATCAATTACTTTCCATAATCGCGTAATTCTTGTTGTTTGATTTTTGCTGTTTCATTCTTTTTAGTTTTCATAGTTTTAACTGGATCGGAATCGTGTATTTTTGTCCCTCCTTTTCTTTTAGCTTCACAATATGACTTTTCATGTTTTTCCTTTTCCCAACGACTCGAAAATGACATACTACAATAATCACAACTAACCATTTTTTGTTATATATTATTGGAAAATTAATAATAATTTCATTTTTATCTACTCTATTTGTGGGATGGAGATCCATTCTTCACCAATTCCGATAAAAAAGCCTTTGTCCTTGACAAGTAATTCAGAGTGGTTTTTATCCTTGTCTGTTATCGAAAAAAGTGAATATGTCTCGTTTTCTCGTTTTAGAAATACTATTTGAAAGGGTTGATCATTGTAAGTAAAAGATTTACCAATGAGGCCTTTACGTTGAGATAGGATACGATCCATATCTGGGATACATGTCATTTTTGAAAAGCCAATCAATTTCTTCCATGGTGTTGTTTGTAATCCGTCGGCAGTAGAAACCGTCTTTGTAATCACAAGGTTCTCTTCATCAATAGAGTAATATACTGATTCATCGACAAATGGTATTTTTAATGTATTATTTTCCGTCTTTAGTACCGGATAGACATTGTTATCCGAATCCAACGCAACATGCCAACTCATTTATCTATATTCTTATTTATGTCTATAAGAATTCAATTTTATAAGTGGTTTATACAGCGACATGATGTTTTTCAATTAGGCATTGGACGACGTCTTTGAGTTGGTATTCATGTAGGCCTACTTGAAAGTATGAATCTCCGTCAACATTGCTTTGTGCCATTGCGTCGAGCAACATTTCGCCGGTCATTGTTTTAGTGATTAATTTTGCGAATTGACGATCATTATCAATGTATTTTTTAATATCCTTATTGATAACATTACCAATACATTTAGGATTCATGGTTTCTAAAATGCAAATATATTTGTAACCCTTGGAATTTTCATCACCCGATTTAGCATATTTCTTTATTTCATCTAATATACTTTCAGCAACTTGCATCTCATCATAGGCAAAGAATAACATGTCTGCGCCATCATATCCTTCATTACAAGTATGTGTCAACTCGAAAATCTTGAATGACATTTCTCTAATTATTCTTATTTATGCTTATAAGAATTCAGTTTTATTATTCATCTATATCCATAGGTTCAATATTATCACTTGGTTCATCGATAGGAAATGGTACAACGAGTAGTCGTCGCCAGATTAATCTATTATTTTCATCTCTGACAATACCAAAATCGTTATTTGCATCGGTCGTTACAACTACTGGTATATTTTCAGACATATATCATAAACTATTATGATATTTTTTGTTTATATTTCAATTTTTTGTGTTATTTATCTTTTAATTGATTGATATTTACGATGATGGGGCGGATGGTAATATACGAGTCGGCGTGAGCCTGAATGTTAGTTTCTCCCGTTTCTTTTAAAGTCTTGGTCATTGTCAAAACGACAGCATGATCATAAAAGCCCATATTCATAACATGAGAACTATGCATAATATCTTTGCTACAAGTATAATTATATGTGTTGGTTCCCGCCAAACCACTCCTCATAAAGCCAAATAAACCCACTCCCACAGAAAAAGCCGTCCAACCACTCGTTTTCAAAACAGTTTGCATATGTTTCATAATCTCTACAAAATTCCAAATATAAATTTCAGTTTTATATATTATCATACAAAATTCCAAATATAAATTTCAGTTTTATATATTATTATCAACAAGAGATAATCGTAATAGGTCTATGTTTTGGTTGCCGGTTAAAAGACGAAAACAAAAAAGCCATGGTTGATCGATATCATATCCAAATTTAGAAGAAAGTCTAACCAGTCCGATTCCATACCTATGACAAAATTTATTAATGTTTTTATCAAAGTTATCTTCAACGACAACATCTGTTTTGGTTTGAATTAATAGAAATGGAATCTTGTATTTTTTCATGAGTTGTTTAGATATATATCGAGCATACATAAACGAACCCCTATTACCATTTTCAAAACAAATAAACACAAAATCATATTCATTTTCTAAATATATATTATTTTCTAATTCTCCTGATAATTCTAGGCTTTCTGTAATATCTACCCTAAATTCGTAACCGTGTGCCATTGGAAAGACGAGTCTAGATCTCCTTGAATTAGTAGTAGCATATGAGCCTAACCTCGTCCTAGAAATAAAAGACGATTTACCACATTCATGACTGCCTACAACTAATATCTTTATATACACCATTGTATTACCAAATACAAATTTTTCTATAATATTCTTCAGTTTTTTCCTCCTACGTCGGTGTGATGTGATCGCGAGTGCCGACGTAGGAGGAAGACGAGGGATCACTGACGTAGGAAGACCACACAAACTTATGAGCGTAAGCGAATCAGTTTTTATATGATAATATTGTTAGTTTATGTTATAATATTGTAGTTTATTTAATGATATTGGTATTGTAGATTTCTCCGTCGAGACGATATTTGTATTCGGTGAGAAGACGTTTTATTGGTTCAGAAACAGATCTAGGAATATTATCACATGGTATTTTTATTCTAGGATCGGCCATAATCAACTTTAAACAATCGTAATGGTTTCCTTCGATAATATCTTGTACAAAAGTATCATCCTTTGTCGGATCGATACGAGGATCTTGCAACAACATATGAAGAATATTGTAGCGACCATATGCTTGTGCCAATGCTGCAGAAGCATATTTTGTGACATTGATATTTTTGTCACGTAATAAAAGATCGACACATTTATATGCTCCGTGACCAATAGAGGTTATAAACAGGTTTGCGATTGTATTTTTGTTGTCAAATGGTATCTTTTTTTCATATATTAAATATTCTAGCGACAAGACGTGATCATATGTAAAAAGGCATGGAATATGCTTGTGCAAATGTTCCAACTTTATGCGAGGATCGTTTAACAAGATTTTTAGTGCTTCTACTTTTTCTTCATCGTCGTATTGTGACTTTAATACATATTCTAATGCGGCATTATTGTTGCATGTAGGATCCACCTTTTCTAACCCCTTTTTAATACCATCTATATTCAAAATAGTACAATCTTTCCAAAAGGTATCATAAGCATCTTTAACTGGGTTTGATCGTTTTGGTGAACGCGAACGCTGACGAGGCATTTTCTATATTACAAAAGATCTCGTATATATTTTTCATTTTTATATTAAATAGAAAAAATATAAAAAATGGCAACTAGTCAAAACGTGAAATTATTGGCAGATGTGGAAACGGTGGATGTAAAGGAACGTCTATTTTCTATTAAATCCAAATCGTCGCTCTTCCAATGTGCAACCGAGCATATTTTCGTGATTAAATACGATAACGAGAATCAGCAATGCGATTTGCATCTTCCCAATATTGTTGTAAACTTTACATTTCCAAAAGTAGGTGATCTGGTTAAACAACGTCTCCCACATTTTTTCAAAATTCCCCTGGAAAACGGACAGAAACTCTTGGCTGTAAATATCGCAGCTATCGCCTTTGTCCAACTGGAAACATCTGGCGTTATAACAATTTTCTTCTCGTGTGGTATTCCAGTTAGCATATCTTTGGGTACCGCAGCCGTCACCGTATTCCAACGGATTGCTGAATTGCATGAAATGTTAGCCGCTAAATAATATATCAAAATTGAAAAAAGTTTTTATATTTTTGTTAAATAGATAGAGAATGTGGTTGCATATAACAACTGCATTGTTGGTATGTTCATTGGTCGGAATGGTTTTTGATTCTGTATTCTTTTTCACTACTTATTATCCTGTTCAAGGTGTGTTTCACAATGTAATCTCTTGTAACAATTGTAGTTTTATAGAGGATAAACGTTGCCATACGCAAATCCATGTCAATGTAAGTTTTACTTTTGATGATGTTTATTATATGACCAATACAACGACGACTGAAAAGTTATGTGGTTCGCCGTGTTGTAGTAGATTGCGACCAGGTACCAACATTACTGTAAAAATCGATCCTATTCGAGATTTACCAAGTCATGCTGAATTTATGTGGGTTAATGATACGATTATTGGCACTTTTTATATGTCGGTATGTTTGCTTGTCCTTTTCGGAACCGTATTCTTTGCGTCTACATTTCTTATCCTAATTGATTTTGCAATCTGTCTCTACCACAAACACCAAAATCATCAATACTATCACCAATTGGCATAGTAAAAACTGAAAAAACAAATTAGAATTTCATAACAAATTATGAATGAGTGCAATTTACAAAAAGGATAATATAACGATTACTGGAAAGAATCATCTCGTTTATGGTAACAATTGCACAATTAACGCAGATAGTTGCGTAATCTATGGTAATAATTGTAGAGTAAATGGTAAAAGTTGTTATATCAATGGTAATAATTCTACTGTTTACGGAGAAAATCACATCATCAATGGCGATAATACATATTTGTATGCAAACAATTGTACGCTAAACGGTAATAATACGAAAAACAACGGACTTGGTAATAATCAGGGTACTCGTATCATTCCAAAGTATATCAAATATGTTGAAGATCTTGGAACTTTTATCAGTATTTTTCCAAAAGGAACAACTGTAATGGTAACATTTGATAGTGTTTATATCGACGACGGAGAAAAACATGCACCCAGGGGAAAACAACGTGGAGTTGAATATATTCCACCAAAAGATAATATTTGCCATCTCATGATTAGCATAGACAAGCAACGATATTATACGACTTCAAAACTCACACCAAATGAATTTATCAGACAGTGGGCATATCTACAAAATAGTGTCGAATTTAACGATAAACGTATGGAATATGCATATGGAACTCATACTGGCTTTGTTCAGTCACGAGGACATGTATGAAAACTGAAATATTTATATTAAAATATATAAATACATATCGAAATGGATAAACAGGTTATTATATACAGAGAAGATAGCAAGTCAAGTATTGGAAGTAAACGAGTACCAAAATGGAATCATTCTGATATTTATCCATTGATGGATCGTTGGATGACACGGGAAACAAGCCATCCTGATTTATATATTCACGTTCCACGAAATACGGGCAAGACTTTTATAGCTACAGACCTGATGTTCAAGCAATCTAAAATCTATCCAGTAACAACATCGTTTACAAACGAGTAAGATATTTTATCTACCAAGATGAAAATAGTATCTCTACTAAAATATAAACCTCATTTACGTTTTACAAAATGTATAAAAAAAGTTGATACTAGGACACCAACTTTTCTATTTTCTACGTCATCTAAAAGGCACTAAATTTGTCTTATCTCGACACCTTAAAAATATATAAATAAATTTTATCCATTTAAAATATTCCAAAAGTAAAAATATGTAAAAATATTTTAGCGGATAAAAAATAATTACAATAATTGGAAAATAAAAATAAAATGGGAATACTTTTTAGTTTTACCGTCAGAGGGACACGCTTGCGCGCCTTGTTTCTCTTTCTATCTGGCATTATTCAGGATAAGATAACGACGTTGCACCTAAGTAAAACACAGATCATCTGTAACGAGTTGTCATCTAATAAGCGGATATTGTTTGAATACAATTTGGAAAGTAAAAACTTGGTCAATTACCAATATAATTATACCGATCAAGACGTAACAAAGATAAGATTTGAACTTAAATGGCTCAATGAGAAACTACAAGAAGTAAAGATAAAGAATCATATTACCTTTTCCATTTCTGAAGAGGAACCCGATTTCCTATCTGTAGACATTGATAATCAGAAAGCTAAAAAAATAAAATTGAGTCTTGCGCCAGAGATGAAAATTCAGGTTCCACCGTCAAATATATATTATGAACAACCGATTACCATGAACAAGGAGGATTTTTTACCTTTTCTAAAAATTAAACCTACAACAAAAGAAGGTAAACAAGTCCGTGAGGAAATAGAGATAAAGATACAATCACCAAACTTTCTTAAATTCACACGAGTTTCAGATACAAGTGAAACTGAGAAATATGGCACGTTTAAGAAAGACAAGGCAGTCTTCAAGGAGACATTTTACATCAACGAGATCAAACATATATTTAAATTACATACGAGCACCGCAATATTCAACATCTATCAGCCAAAAGAAGAAAAAATGCCACTTTGCATCGGCGGCAACTGTAGCGAATCTGGCACTTGGAGAATATTCATCCACTGTTCTAGTGTAAAACCAAAATAAATATTTCTTATTAATACAAGAAAAATTATTATACTTTCTTTACCCGTCGTAAAAGGCGTGATTTAATACGATCTATTCGTTCTTGGATAGTACGTTTTGGATGGTCCATCGGCAATGCATTTCTGGTGTATTTGGAGGATTCATTTTATATACTTTTTCTTATTAGAGATCTTTTTACCAAGAACAATCTCTTTTCAGGCATCGTTGATTCATTATATACTTTTTCTTATTTAAACAAGAATTTTTGTCTATTCAGAGACAATCGTCCAAACGTCACTTTCTTTTAGTTTGGTTGTTACACCGTTGAGGAGCATTTCACAGGCATATGGTTTATCCATAAGAGAGGTTACTTTTTGTTTAATTAGACATAAGAGCCCTTTCCCAATATTGAATACTTTGCACGTAGGAAGGGTCCATTTTTCAGGGATATTTGTTGGCTCATCTTGTGTAATAACATAACCTACGCCCTTGATTACAACCGAATCTGCATGTTCAATTTGGGCAAAAGATTTAACAGGTTGGGGCACCTTTGTGGGAGATGTTGAAGCAATATGTTTTAATTCTCCAAGTCTTTCTCCAACTCCCGAGACGAGATTCCAGCGGTACCATTCATCCTTGATTTGAGAGAGTATCTTTTGCTCAATCGTATGTCCATTATACTCGATTACATCGAGATGGTTTGGTCCTGTACCTATTACGCGATACATGTTTCCTTTTGCGAGTATTAATGATCCAACGTTCATATTTTTCTATATTATGCTTATTTAATACGTTTTCATTTTAAGAAATAAATGAAATAACCACGTTTACGGGTTATTTTGGCAGCCGGTCGCGCAACGATACGGCTCATGAAAACCGGGTGCCTGATTAATGTCAGTGCTTCCCATTCCAGTTTTCTTTTTCTGTAGGTCATCAAACTGATAGTAACTCCACGCGACAACACCTCCCAACAACATAACTAAACCGACAGAAATTAATACGATAATGTATGTATCAACCATTTATCAAATATGAAAAAATTATATCTGAAAAAACTGAAAAATTTAAAATGTAAAATAGATATATTTAAGAAATGTCGCAAAAATCAGAGGAGCAGTTGAATCAAGAACTAATTAAGAAACTAGCGGCTGAGGATCGTAAACATGCAATCAAAGACGATATTAAACATTATCACCGTTTTAAGAGAGACGATTCTTTTCTAGAGTCGAGAACCTTTCGAAAAGGATTGGAATGCGGTTGTCGTCGCCATCAAGAATTAGCCAACAAAATAGACGCTATGGAAGACGGTGAGGAAAAGGATACAAAAACATTCAAGGGTCTCTTTAAAATTCATATCGATGACATCAAATCACATCTAGAAAAACAAAAAAATGAAAATGTGTAAATTTATATAACAATATAAAATGATATTGGTCATAGGCGATTTGCATATAAAGGACAAGGATCCTACGTTATATACCACTTTTATAGCCAAGGTAGAACAATGGTTGCGAACAGATAGGTACTCTACTGTTATACTTCTTGGTGATATCCAACACAAGTTTAGTCACGTTGATCGTGCGGCTCAGACCCTTGTATGTACTCTGTTTTCTATGATAACAAAGTATGTAGATCTTTATGTCCTTGTTGGCAATCATGATTACGATAATGCAACTCAGTTTCTTACGGAAAATCATACCCTAATGCCATTCAAGTCGTGGAATAGGATTTCTATCATTGATAAACCAACAGTTAACATCCTCACTACAAAAGAGGGCAAGGATATAAAGGTGTTAATGGTTCCCTATGTACCAAAGGGAAGATTCAACGAAGCCATCCAGGATATTGAATTGGATAAAATAAAGGTTATTTTCGCACATCAAGAATTCCAAGGTACAAAAATGGGACCTTATCCATCTGAAGATGGCGATGTCTGGTCTGATAATCTTCCTATTGTGATTTCAGGACATGCGCATGGAAGACACAAAGTTGGATCTAATATCTACCATGTTGGAATGCCGTATGACGATTCTTGGGAGGAAACTGAAAAACGATACATTTTAGAGCTTGATGTAAAAAAATCAAATATTAACATGACTTTTATACCGACAAGGATGCCTCGAAAGATATTACTACGTTTAACATACAACGAGGCCTTGGAATGGAAACTACCATCAGAGGAACAAGATATGTACAAATTGAAAGTAATCTGTACAAATGAGGAATGGAAACAATTTTGTAAACTGCGTAAAAAGGAATTAAAAGGAATTTCAATCTTGCATGTTACAACTGAATCAAAACAACTAGATTCCGCATTACAGAAAAGACGCCTTGAAGGAGGCAATTGTGATTCATACGAAGAAATCTTTCACAACCTCGTACAAAAAGAATCTGATCTCGTTCAATCTTTTTACAAAGAACTACAAGGATAAAAAATGAAAAATAAATATATTGTTATATATTTTTACAAATGACAAATATCCCAATAAAACTGTCGATATGTGGTAGGGATGATTTGCAAAAGTTGTTTCAGAATAATAAATATGATGCTATAATTTCTATCAATGATCCTGACAAGGCACATAAATGGGATCTCTATCGTCGTGATAAATGGAAAAAGTGGCTAGAAGAAAATGGGTGTAGTTTTACTAAACCAGATAAATCTACTACCATATGTTTATATTTTGATGATGCGACCCCGGGCGACAGGTCACTTTTTGGAAACCATACATTACGATTACCCTTGCCTATACATATTGAACAAATTGTAAATCTCTCTAATAATATCAAAGATAATAACGTCGATAATAAGGATTTTCATATTTTGATACATTGTCGTATGGGAATATCGAGGTCGACGGCGGCAGCTATGATTGTCCTTATGGAACATGGATTGTCTGAAGAAGATGCATTGGCTACCGTTAAAAACGTTAGACCAATCGCCTGTCCAAATACCCACATGCTCGACCTCTATCGGCAACGTAATAATAGCGGCTAAGAATTCATATTTCTATATGAATTTAACTTATGACGACGCAAATTTAATCATGTTGTTTTTCATTTGGTCGTATGGCATGTAGCCAGGATAGACGATGACTTTGCCCGTCTTGCTGTTAAACATCATAACCAACGGGAAACCATTTAGTTGATCGGAATTTTTCATCGATCGCTGGATTTTATGCCAATGGTTGATATTATCATTTGACGCATCAACCGTAAAGGTATACAACTTCATGAATGCAATTTCACGAGAGAGTCTCTGGAACTCGGGCATAATCTTATCACACCAGTGACAGCCGTTCATCTTAAATAAAATGGCGGTCGATGATCCTACGTTTTCAGGGACATACGGAATACGTTTGGAGAAATTTGCAACTGACAATTCCATTTTATATATTTATTTTTAAATATACAATATTTTTCTACTACTTATATGTTTTATGAAAGTAGATGCGGATTTTCGACTACTTTATATGTTTACGAAAGGTAAGTGAGATGCGAATGTCTGTAATGGCTTTCTGTGCTGGGATTTCGTGGGTAAATTCTTTTTGAAAGTCGCCATCCATGATAAATAAACACCCAGATGGCATAGACATATCGAGAAATTTTTTACCATCTTTTTCTAATATAACCTTCTTCCCGCGAAACCGCATGTTACGAACGGCGCCAAGAGATATACCAATAACAGAACCATCTTTCCCAAGTCCTTTTTCATCGTCTGAATGTGCACCAATGGTATCTGACCCATCTTCATAACTTTACAAGAATGCCATTAAAATCTGTACCAAATTCCTCATTTACTTTTGCGAGTAGTTTCGTAAGAAAGTCTGGCAACGGCTGGGAAACAGCGAGTTGGCCAGAATATTTATAGCCCTCGGATTCATCAGAAAAGAAACCAACCGAGCGATGCATAGTCGCTTCTTTTCCGTATAGTTTTATTTTTGGATTTTTTACTAGATCAAGCTCTAGACATTTCTGAAACAGACGATCGCGCTTTTTCTCTGATAGATAATCAGGCATCATTTTCAATGAAGAAGTCGCTGTTTTAATAATTGTCTGCATGTTGCTAATATATGATTTTTTCGTTGTAAATTCAATTTTCATTATTTATGGCTTTGACCATTCATTATTACGTAATACAAGTTTTTCGCCGTCAACAAATACGTTATCACCAGTACAAACCATACTATTAAATCGTCCCACATCTTTCGAAACAGGATAACCATTACATATTCGTATACCGCCAAAAATGTTCATGGTACCACCTGAAGAAATAACCGAGTTGTCATAATTAGTAAAAACAGAACGTTTTGGTGATTTTTTAGTATTATTTTTTCCATTGTCGATAGTATTGTCACCATTAATGATACAATTATTACCGTACAATTCGGTATGATCGCCATTGATCACATGATTGTTACCTTGCACTTTGCAACGATCACCATTGATCACATTGTTATTACCTTGCACCTCGCAACGATCGCCATTGACGACACAATTGTTACCATCTACTTGGCATCGATCACCATTTACGACATGATTGTTTCCCACAATTTTAACCTCGTCAGAATTATAAACACTCATTTCATTATTGTGTATTAATGAAAAAATAAATCATTTTTGTGGCCAGAGAATATTTGTTTATTACTGTGATTTTATGGTTTCAACGAGTTGTTGTTTGCCCCAAAAAGGCATATAGTAGATTTGAATTGTATGTGGGTTTCTAGAAAAGGGTGAAGTTTTAGTAGTTTTAGGGTCCATTATTTCTTGCGATAGTTTCTTTGCCTCTTCCAATGAACGAAGAGGCTCAGAATATCCAGACCCAATTGATACGTTATTATCCCATTTACGATAGACTGTATAAAACCCACCAATATGTTTTGTAATAGACCACATAAATTCAAACATCTTGTTAATATTTTTATTTTCTAAACAAATTTTCAGTTTTTTTGTGTTCATTAGTATGTTAATGAAAAATAGTTGTTGTTTATATCTTATTTAGTAATTGCTTTGACCATTGTGCGTGATTCGATGATTGAGAAACCGGCTTTGCAAAAGTCGTCAAAGGTGAGCATATTGAGATGGTCTGGTTCTGTTACGCCAATAGAAGGCGATGTTAATCGGGCAAGATGTTCATCGACGTTGTTAATCTTGGAGATTTTGTTGTCAAGTAGGAATTTACGCAATGCAACATTTGCTGTATACACCGACGTATTTTCATCTTGTGCCTTTGTCTTTTTAGCATGTCGGAAAGTATTCCAATCGTCCAGGATCTGAACGATAGCGGAATTATCAAGACGTCGTAAATCTTGTTCAAACTCGTCTAGATCCTTGCCGCCAATAGACGCACACAGTAGCTTAAATACAACATCAGACGGATTGTTTAATCGTTGTTCCCATTTGGCAGAAAGGTCTGTAACCAGTTTGGCAGCGCCAGGGTTATTCAAAACACCATAATTACGAGCGAGATCTTTCCAGTTTCCTTTTTCATTCATTGCTACACACAATTTGACGTAATATGGTCCTGCCTCGCTGACAAAACTAGACATTGTCTGCTTGGTCTCTTTGATCATAAATGGGTTTCCCGTGTTTATATACATATTCAACTCATCGCCATCAAAATCAGCGTTTGGACTATTCATCATTGGGCACATGGCCGGCGGAATAGAAAGTGATGTAATATTCGGATCACCAGAAAGAGATGCAATCTTACTAGCTACACGATTGTTTTGCATACGTTTAAGGGTAGAAACGAGGGTATCGATAGGGAAACAGGTATTGTACATGTGTTGAACGAGTGCACGAGAACCATCAATTGGGGTTGCTCCGCCATGGAGGGTATTTTGGATACGCGATGAACCAATCTCACTTAGATCAGCAAGTTCCTTCCAATCAAGACCAATTTCTTGCGCAATCATCCCACGTTCTGCTGGCGACAAATTCGCTATTGTTTTCGATGATGGTACATTTGAAGAGAGACCCACATTTGACGATATACCCAATTTTTGCAAGACAGAGTAATGACCGAGACCAGTAAAAACGGCGACAAGGTCATCCATCGTACGAATTTGACGTGCCCAATCGCGAAACAAACGGTAAACACGATCGTCTTGCTTTTGATAACGGAGAATATTGTTTGGATTAACACCGAGCGCATAACCCAATTCCTTGTACTCGTGATCTAAAAGATAACTCGACTCGAGCACCTGCATGTTTTTCGCATTGTCAATAAAAGTATTCATGTTGTATATTTTTGTTTTTCAAATATAAATTTCAATTTTTGTAATATCATTTACAAGTCATTGTTATTAAAACTGAAAAATAAACAAGATAAAAGATATATTGTCAAATGATAACTCGTATGAAAGCGATAGAAATGCATAATAAAATCAAAGGATTGTTGGATCGTACCACTCAATTGGCTATATGTTATAACAATATTAAACGATTAATCGAAAAACATAATAACGAATTTATTGAAACATACAGTAAATGTAAAAATTGGCACGAGTATCAAACGATAGAACAAATGAATTATGCATTAAATCTCATATTTCATTTCTGTCCAGAACATAAACACATTAAAGATGAAATATTGGAAATGTTACGAGAAGATGGCTTTGTTGTTACATTGGAAGATATAGATATGGAAACAGGAAAGCAAGATTTCACAGTTTCCTGGGGAACAGACATCCCAGAAGTCGTATACGCTATCGATGGTAAAAAATATAATGAAAATATTATTGGATGAAACTTTTTATATTTGTAAATATAAAATTTGTTGTATTACTTACAGGGTATCATTTCTGTCTTTGATAAAGAGGGCTATGGCAATGATGACCAAAACGAGGCAAATTGCCGAAGCGTAGGGAGCAAAGAAGATTGTGGGAACAAACCAAGTGATAGCTGCTACAGCCACCGCGATGACTACAAGAATCACAGCTGTAACAAGGGCGGCACTAGTGACGGCAACAACCGAGTTGGCACCTTGAAATGTCGCAAAGGTCGCACCTGTAGCGCTGTTCTTGACGCCGTTCACAGTGAGGAAATTGGAAGGACAGGCCGATTTTGGATCGGAACCGGGAATCGCAAAGGAATTGTTCAAAACGGCATAGGATCTATCAGGTGATCCAATAACGGGTTGTAAACGTTGAGCCGCTTCTGCTTGCATACCAAATTTGAGCGAATTGTGGAAAGAGGTATTCAGAGGGTTCTTATCTAAAACGTTCATATATTTATTAACACTAATAAATTTTTTGCAATTTTTTATTCTAAATTTTCCTCATCATTATAGAAATTTTTAATCATCTCTAACAATCCATTTTGGTTGTTTTAATAGTTTGGCAAATTTAGTATTATAGCGTTTGTATAATCGCGGGTTTTGCTCCATTTTTACACACCGGTTATCAAGTTGTTCAAGTAAGATAGACGGCATATTCCATATATTACTCAACACTCGTTTATCCTCGCTAAATATAACCTCGTCCAGACATACATCGACCAAACTACTAGGCTGCATTTTTATTTGTCACCAAATAAATATTTTTTCAGTTTTTTGTCGGGTTACGTCGAGCACAGACGAAGGAGGGCGAGATGTAACCGACCAACGTACGAGACGTGGGCACCGACGTAGGAGGACCCACGGCGAGTCAGTTTTTGTATATTTTTATTTAGGCAATAGTTCGAAATTTTCCGGCAATGATTCAAAAAATCGTATAAATATTTTGTAACTAGACTCATTATCTCCATGAACTATTTTTGGTAAAGCGTAATCGGATGCATACCGTTCCATATCAACTATAGACGTATGTCGATACATACCCCAAATCTGATCAAACGTCATTTCTGATTTCTTAAATTTTCCAATAGGAAAAGGTATCAACGCTTTACAACCTGGTTTGTGAAACCTATCGCAATCTAATTCCATGCAACTCGTAATATACTTTTCCATCTGTTCGATTAAAGACATTTCTTATTTATTAATTTTTCGTCTGAGTTTTCAGTTTTGTTTATTTAACGATTTTGGCTATGGTATTTTTAAAGACGGCATTAAACTTGACCTCACTCAGCCATCCACCCATGACGAATTCGTCACACAATTCCTTCTCAATATCTGAAGCAACAGACAATACATGGTCGACAAACGGTTGCTTATCCTCCCCTTTTTCAGTCATACTTGATAAAATTAATTCCTTCTTTTCTAAATCCTCCATATTACGGATCGTCGCCATGATACGTCCTTTGATATTTGCTACAAATTGGTCCATGATATCGAAACAACCATCCAACTCGTCGGTAAAGCCCACCATCACATTGACGAGGCGTTTTGCATGTCCAGACGAGCACGTGTTTGCCATATCTTCTAGTTCTTCAAGAAATCGTTTATAGAGGGTCTTGCCAATTGTTTCATCTTTAGAAGACGAAGATCCACCACTAGAATAAGCACTAATGATAGTAAATACGAGCCGAAAGATGTCACAGGTAGATATCTTGCGGTCTGTATGCAGGGTAGGCTCCATCATAATACGGTCAATAGATTGTCTAATCTTGAATAGCGACTCTTCAGACAATGTATTACCCTCTTCATCTGGTTCATTTGCCAATTCTTCAATACGTTCAACAACAACATCCAATTTTGGCATCTTGGCGATATACTTTTTATGATTTGACATGATATATTTTGAAAACGTGTCATTCAGTTTATGAACATTTTCCTTGTTGGAATAAACAGTCTTTTCCAATTCGGATTGGCCAGCTTCTCCGATTTCCTGAATAATTTCATGCGCCTGGCTACAAAATGGTTCAATATTATGGTTTAAAAGAACGTCTGCCGCATCTGCACGAGTTCTATCATCTAGTAATTTATCCTTTGCAACTTGTAGCAATTTTTCGCATACGATGGGATACGCTGTCTTGTCCGCATCTTGTTCCAACAAAAACTCGCACGCCATCACAATATAATAGAAATCAGTCTTTCTTCCTTTTATTTCAGTATTTATAAATCGTAGGAATAATCGTGCAAGTAATACTTGATCTACTTCTTCGATATGCAAGAGATTAGATAGATATCGTGAAGAAATGCCAGTGTTTGTTACGTAATTTGCAATAGTCTGATATCTAGTATCATCATCGAGGTCAGATTCAATAATATCTCCCAGATGTTTCTCAATACCAGGAATATATTCTTGATCTCCAGAGAAATAGAGGAATTTGCAGCACTCTGTTCTATCATCGACACGTGTGTAGGGACATTTTAATATAACATCATACAACTTGTAGCAATATTCCAAATGGCCGGAAAGGTAGAAACCAGAAGCAATATTCAGTTTATCTTTAGAATGAATATGTTTTGATGCAAATAGAACAAGACACATTTCATACATTTGCTTAATCTCTGTTTTATCTTTTTCAGATACTCCTACCGCTCCTGCTATAACTGTAAGCGCATTTTCCGACCAGAAAAAATAATCTTCCTCTTTTGGGGCGAATAATGTTGTTGAATCATACGGATCATATTCTGGCTCTTGGATTGGTTTGGCCTTGGCAGCTTGTTCTTTTTCCCATTCGATACATTCAAGAAGAAAGTTTGCACGATTAGTTCCAGATTCAGTCTTTGATCTCACAACCGATGGGAGTTGTTTGATAGTATCCTGGTTAACCTCGCTCGGTATTTTTGAATTTTCCTTTGGTTTCAGTTGTGCTTCAATCTTTTTCCTGAGATAACGAAGTTCTTTTTGATTTTGATTGGCTGTGATAAGATTTGTAACTGCTTTGGATGGCACTGTAGCCGTCGGGATAGATAAATCTGCTATCTTTACAGGAAGTATCTCTCTAACTGGTGCATCTCCTTTGAAATTGGGATCCTTGCCCGCCCAATACGCCTTGGCCATCTCTATTCGTTCCTGAATCGTCGGAGACTTTTTTGAAGACATTTCTTTCCTTTTTCTTTTTCCTTATACCACTTTTTAAAAATCTCATATAGATTTTTATATTTTTATATTTTTATATTTTTAGATTTTTAGATTTTTATATTTTTAGATTTTTATATTTTTATATTTTTATATTTTTATATTTTTATATTTTTATATTTTTATATTTTTATATTTTTATATTTTTATATTTTTATATTTGTATATTTTTGTGTTTGTATATTTTTGTGTTTGTATATTTTTTGTATATCTTTTTAAAAAGACGTGTGTTATAAATGACGTCGTTGGATAGTATTAATTTGGATGATTATCAGGATTTGTCTACGGATGAAGAGAATTTGTTGGGTCAGGTTGCGCCGGTACACCATGGTTCCGGTTCATCTGTCTCGTCTTGGACACCTATAATTATGGCTATTATCCTGAGTTTGTTGGCATATCTAATCTCTTCAGATTGGATCAATTCTAAATTAGCAGAAGTCCCCTATTACAAATGGTCTCTCTTTGGCCTCTTTTTCTCGTCTGTCATTTTAATAGCCCTATTCTTATAATATATTCTTATTGTATTCAGGACCGTCGAGGCGATACATATGTTCGGTAAGAAGTTGAACTATTTCTATGTGGTTGTTTTCTCTAGCACATCGTATAGCTAAATTATCTTTAGCAGATGGTTCAACGCGAGAATCCTCTAGTAATAGTCTTACTACTTCTATGTGTCCGTTATAGCTAGCCTGTTGTATTGCCCAATTGTCATCTGCTGATGGGTCGACACGAGGATCCTCTAGTAAAAGTTTTACTATTTTCGTGTATCCATTACGGCTAGCATGTTGTATAGCAAAATTATCGTCATCTGCTGGATCAACACGAGGATCGGCTAACAACAGCCTTATTATTTCTAGATGACCGTTAACACTAGCGTGACGTATAGCCCAATTGTCCACATCAGATGGATCAACACGATGATCTGCAAGTAGCAATCGTACTACTTCTAGATGTCCATTTTCACTAGCATACCGTATTGCATAATTTTCTCCTCCTGCTGGATCAACACGTGGATCCTTTAGTAATTCTCGTACTAATTTCGTTTTACCATCTGCACACGCCCTACTAAACGACATCTATTTTTGTTATATTTATAACAATTATTTTCAGTTTTTATCATACCAGCGAGATATTACCATCTTTTTTATAGATAATAAGAGTGTTCCAAAGCAATCGTCTTGTGAAATGGAAGATTTAGTTAACCAAATGTCAACAAGTGGAAGATTAGCAAGGGCCATTTTGATAAAAGTTTTATGTACCTGTTCCATCTGCTGATTATGTGCACTCTGTTTTAACGGTTTTGTCGCAGATTCCCTGATATATTCCATAAACCAAGATTTGTTATCTCGCAAAAAATCAAATATCTCTGAAAATGTCGGATCACCAAATATAATTTGTTCTATTTTATTCATGCATCATTTGTTAAATATAACAAATAATTTTCAGTTTTTGTGATCTTCCCGGGCTTGTCCCGGGAAGACACCAACTTACGAGCATAAGCGAGTCAGTTTTACATTCTTCCTACGTCAGTATATTTCGGTTATATTCAGGCCCGTCGAGGCGATACATATGTTCAGTAAGGAGATTGACTACGTCTGTACGCCCTGCATCTCTTGCTAACTTTAGGGCTTCATTGTTATAATCGGTTGGATCAACACGAGGAACTGCTAATAACAACCTTATTATGTCGGTGTGTCCACTACCAGCCGCAAATTTTATTGCCAAATTATCGTAATCACCAGGATCTACACGAGGGTCCTCTAGTAACAGTTTTACTACTTCTAGATGTCCTTTTTGACTAGCCAATTGTATTGCCAAATTGTCGTCAGCCGATGGATCAACCCGAGGATCGGCTAGTAAAAGTTTTACTACTTTTGTGTGTCCATTTTTGCTAGCATATCGTATAAATCTATTGTGTGATTTTGAAGGATCTATCTTATTTATCAGTTGTTTTACCCTTTCAATATCGCCAAATTTACATGCTTCGTTAAATTCCTTTTGCATCATTATCATTTGTTAAATATAACAATTATTTTTCAGTTTTATAATACATTTTGGTTATACAATTGGCTGTCGAGACCATAGAGATGGGAGAGCAGTAGGTCTTTTATTGCTGTAGATGGTTTATATTTCAACAATGTTTCACTTACTATAATCCTAGGGTGATTTAAAAGTAACTCTACAATTAAAGTAAAATCTTTATCAATCGCGATCCTCAACGGATAAGAATCGTTTATATTTGGATCAACACGAGGATCGTTTAATAAAATCCTTACAATACCCGTAAAACCATTAAAACATGCTTGTCGTATACAATAATTAGATAAATCTGATGGATCACAATGCTCTAATAAAATTTCTACCAACTTTTCATATCCCCTGTTTACCGCGACGCATAAATACTGATCCTTGGCTGAAAAACCCTCTTCATTCAACATTTCCCAAACTGTATCCTCATTGTCCCCATTCAACGCCATCTCAAACCTAGTCTCTTTACTATACAAATCCAACATACTATTTCTTTATATATTTTATATATAATATTTTCAGTTTTTGTGATACATACCAACTTAGGAGAGGTGCTTTACCGACGTAGGAGGACCGACATCGAGACAGTTTTTAGTCCTCCAACGTCGGTGTATTATTCCATATAATCATCCAAGAGGGATTTTTCTTTGCGTTTGAAGCGGTGTTCTTCTTTGCCGTCGAGGACGCTCTTGATGTATTTAGAGTCATAGGCAGCGTCGGCTATTTTGAAGAGGCCATCCAATTTCTCAGGATTAAAAGTCTTTTGTTTAATATTACATTTAGAATCTATATAATCTCTCGAAAATGGTCTAAAGATTTCTAAACAACGTTTCCATTTGAGAATATGAAATGGGAGATCTGGTTGTTTCTTCTTCCAGCGACGGATTGACCCATGCTCTCTTATAGCCGGGAGAATTTTTGCAGGACCAATTTTTTCCATATTCTTATTATAATCAGTTCCACATGCAATACATACATTTACAAATTGCTTCATTGTCAATTCTAAAGACGATAAAATATCTTGTAAATATACGACATCTGCGAATCCTTTTTTAATATCGCTAATTAATAGAGGTGTTCCATAGACATAGTTATCTGTATCTCCAGAAATAACTCCATCTACGATTCCATGAAAAGCAAGCGAAGAACATAGAGATTCTGCTTCTCCATCTGCTTGTATATATCGTAGACCCATATTGGTGATAAGAGTCCGTGTCATTTCTTTATGAGTCTGTTGAACACCAACTGCTGCTTCCTGGGCTTTGGTATGTTTCTTTACGACAAATTGCAATACATCTTCTGGGTCTTTTGGATTGATTTGGGTAATCTCCTCTTTCTTTGCCCGTTTAAAAATATCTTGAAATTCATCGACTAGTTCATCGGGGACGAGACGGGTTTCGCCTTTTTCATTCCAGCAGTGAAGTAGTAATTTTTCTTTAAAATGTGAAATCTTTTCTTCCCGTACTTGATTATTTGCTTTTGCATTTTTACGAGATTCACGTTCAATGTATTTTTCTTCAGGTACGTTTTTACCATCAAAAACAATGATAAAATCAATCTCCCATTTTACCAGATTAAGTAGAAAGTTGACCATATTATTAAACCAAAACTCTTGAGAACTATTTGCATACCGATTGATAAAAATAGAAATATCAATCGCAAACTTTTTTCCTTTAAATTCTTCTATTGGCACCTTTTTAAATGGAGACTCTTTGGCATACTTTTTAATCAGCGCATTTATTCCCTTGATTCCCATCTTCTATTTTTACTTTTTCTATTATATAGAAAATCAGTTTTTTGTGATGTGATATTTCTGTACCGACGAAGGAGGTACAGAATATCACACACTAACTTACGAGAGGCGCTAAAGCGCATCGAGTCAGTTTTTTATATTTTTTAGTTGTACAAATATAGTTGATTATTGGAGATTTTACTCCTCATCAGTTTCAACATCAACGGGGATGGGACCACCAGCAAGAGTTTCATAGTGCGCCCAGTCGGTCCGGAGTTCTTCTGTGACATTTGTCTCCCAGGACCGCCAAAATGAGAGCCAATTGCGAGCGGCGTCGTTTTTTGCCTCTTCTACCGTGGCACCATGACCAAGCAAGGAACTTCCATGTGGAGGATTACCGCATTCAATCATAAACATGCTCTCCTCATCCATAAAAACAGGCGTGCCAAACTCGTGACCATCCATCTCTGGCCAATTTTCCTTGTTAAACTCGATAAGCGCATTAATATAATTAGACATTTCTCTTGATACAATGTTTCCTATTTTTCAAAAAATATTTCAGTTTTTTTATCCACCTATATCCTCTGGTGTTCCAACGTTGGTAATATCTATGAGGTTGTCGATAGGACCGACTTGTATATTGAATTGCATATCTCTAGGAATGGGACGTTTGATATCAGGGTGATCATCTACAAGTCTGTAATATGAAGAGGGATAAGGATCGTATAGTTCCGGATGGGCATCATATTCTTTCTGAAATAGATAATTTATACACTGAACTGGTAAATACATTGGGAAACCAACATCTTCTTCATTCGAAATCCAAAAAGGTATCCTTGGATCACTCATTTTATAACCTGTTATAAAATAGACCATCTTTTCAGTTTTTATGACTGTTATATTTTTAATATTGTTATAATATATTTTTGTTGTAATTGATAGAATCGAGGGAAAATGTGTATTCGTTGATAAATTGTTGCATTTTATCACTAGGGCCATCTACAAGAATACCATCTATATTAATATAATCTATCCTATCAAAAACGGTACCTTTGATGGGATCGATAATGTTGCCAAATTCAGTAAGTAACATCTTTATGATCTCTAACTTGTCATATCTAACCGCACATTCAAGCACCGTCTGAAAATACCGAGTTTTGTACTGAGCCGAATTTTTATTTCCATAATATGTTGGCATAAAACTTTCATCATCAAATCTTGTCAACATATGTTTAATAAAATGTTGTAATCGTTTGGAATCGTCGTTGATCACAAATACTTTTAATATAACACCTAGACCCGATAACCAATTTATAGTATTAGGTGCCATTTTTGCTAGATTTTCTATTAGGTTTAGATCGGCTTTTTCATATTTGGCAGCATTAATTCGTCTATTGCCATTTCTATCATAATCTAATATTCTTAATAATCCGAGACTGATATCATCTGTTTTTGGAGCCAATTTGTAGATTTCAACATCCCATCTATATCTACAAGCATGTTCAAACTTTTGTTGAACAGACCATCTCGGCTCCCATAACATTGAATTGGGTGGCGTATACGACATTTTGGTATAAATATAATTTCTTACTATACATTTTCAGTTTTATCCTATGATGTTTTCGTTGTATTTATCAGAATCGAGAGCGAAATGATATTGGTCAACAAGTTCCATTATGTTTTTAGACGGTGTTGTTTGTTCTATAAATTTTTCAAATTCTAATTTATTTTCATCAATAATAAATTTGTATTGTTCAAAAAATATTTTTACAATCTCAAATTTATTGTGACAAAACGCAAGGAAAAACATGTCTAGCATATATTCAGTTCCAGGAATTCCTATATTTGCCTCAGCAAAATAGTATTTATCAATATCAAGTTTTGGCAATACACGAAAAAGTAAACTTTCGTTTCTATGTACCAGGTATTTCAACATAAATATAAATGGATCGTAATTCGTTAACCTAGGATCATCAGCCAGCATCACTAGTATTTTTGTTTTTGAATTTTGTGCTTTTAATGAACAGTCTACATTTTTTGTTACTATATACAGCCCCGCGGTGATATCTAGATTTTTAACCTCTTTCAACATTCTTTTAATTTGATCATCCCAAAGAAAATTACATGCATGTTCAAATTTTTTCTGATCATCCCATGTTTCATCCCAATACATTTGAGAATATTTAATCATTCGTCTAGTTTTTCTGTTTGACATTTTGGTATAAATATTAAAAATTGGTTATCGTTTTCAGTTTTATAAATTTGTTATATATAAAGAAATGGATTTGGTTTCATTTTGGGATAATATAACGTTTAAATTTGATTATCGTGAAAAGGGGTTGTTTGTGATGACGGCTACTGTCGATTCGGGAGTTCCAGTTCAACTAAAAATTGTATCGAAAAACAAGGCAGACAAACTAAGAAATATGGATTGGCAAATAATCTATGGCATTCCACCCAAAAATCGCGAAGCAGTACAATATTTTAGGGCGCCTTATAACCTCCAGGCAGTCCTAGAAGAAATTCCATCTAAAGAGCCAAATCAAATTCTCTATGTTCATCGTTGGGAGCCTTATACTGTCACGCGTTTTACTAATCCTACCGTTATGGACATGAGCATCCGCGAAGACAACCTCAAACTTTCCGAAGCAATTTCAACACCATCTTTTACCATCAAGAGATTACGGAAATTACAATGATACAATTCCTATTGAAATAAGAATTACTCGATAATATTTTTATTATAATTGATCGAATCTAGAGAAAACGAGTGTTCTATTAGTACTTTTCGGATAGATGGATCGATATTTTGATCTGATTCTGCCATTTTATAGATATAGTCTGGGATGTTAATACGGGAATCTGATAAAATTAGGCAAAGAACATCATATTTATTTTGATAGATAGCCTCTATAATATAGTTATCATTCGCATTTGGATCTACACGAGGATCTTGTAGAAACATATGAAAAACATTATAATATTTTATTGACCAATATAATAGGCTTGTCCCATATATCGTCACATTGACACGACTATCGTGTAAAAATAACCGCGTGCATCTATAAGCCCCAGAATGTAGCGATTGTTGAAAACACGTTTGCAAACAGTTATTTTCACCATTTTTTTTATTATCCTCGGTGAAATCTGGTTTTATATTATCTAGTATATATTCTACTGACAAAATATCATCATAGGAACAAAGAATATACAATAGGTCACAGTAATTTATACTTTTTGCAACACGAGGATCATCAAGTAACTTTTTTATTAGATTTAATTTTTCTTTTTCAGGTGCGTAATGATTAACCACTTTTTTAATAGCCTCGTTGTCATATTTACTAGGATCCAAGATTTCTAACCATTTAGTAATATCCTTACCCTTTAAACAATCTTTCACAAACTTTTCATAATTATCGCGATTGATAAAATTATCATAATACGACATTTTCTATATTCTTATTTCTATAGGAATATTTTTCAGTTTTCGTGATGTAATATCGCCGTTCCTCCTTTGTCGGCACGGCGATATTATACACCAACTTACGAGAGGTGCCAAAGCGCAGCGAGTTAGTTTTTTCCTCCCAACGTCAGGTTGTTATCGATTCATCCTGACGTCGGGTCCTCCTTATGTAGGTGTGTCGATAGCCAATTAGTGTTACTGATGATGGTATCGATTGGTAGATCGTAAAAATGCTGTGTTCTCTTATCTTTAATGACGACGGTAAAAGTTATGGTGAATTTACCGTCATCTCTGTAGTCGATCGTTTCTCGTGCACTGTCGATAGCCTCTTGTAAACTGGTCAAAAGGCTATTTCCTTCATATCCATAACAATAGTGTCCTTCTGAAAAGACAGTATATCTATAGGAAATAACAGGTTCTGACATTTTATATGTATTTCTATCGTTATAGAAATTTCATTTTTTATTATATATGTCTGATCTACTCCATATCAAAGATGTATGATCTGTCGCAATAACGCACGAGGTCTAGTGTTTCAAAATTGGTTACAAACCATCGGATCCAACGTTCGGTAGAATGAGGTTTTTCGTCAAACGGGGTCTTGGCCATGGGGAAATGGGGATCGTGATATGCATCGAACGCCAATTCAACTAGACGATTATGATGTTCAATTCGTTCAATCGCTCGACGGTTGGCAAGCACAAATCTCTCATTCTCCTCGCGTTCCTCGTCTTCAGACATATCAAACGCATTATTAAGCGTCATATCGACTTTTTGGCGAGTTTCAGTTTCGTCTGTCATATTATATTTGTATTGATGGTTTATAAATTTTTGTGGTTAATTTTCAGTTTTTTTATACAAGTGCGTATATTTTTTTCTGCAATTGCGCGGTCGGATTTGGAGATGCACCCAAAAGAGGTAATGTCAGCAAAGTTTCCCAATCAGCCCAATTTTTCAACGTACCTGTCTCGTCAAACAAAACAGGTACAGTTTTACCTTGTTTCAACGTGTCTAATACGTCTTGTCTATCGTCGATCAACAAATCGCACCCCAAAAAGTCGCATACATCCTTTTTGAACCCTTTGTCTTTGACAAAGTACAAACCATCAAAAAGGTTGGGGCATGTTTGTTTGATAGAATCTTGAGTTTCTTGAGAACGCGATTTACCAGCAAACGAAATCAAATAGAGTTTATGTCCTTGGTCTTTTAGTTTCTGTAAAGATTCCAAAGCCCCTGGCATGTTGATTACGGTTGTTCTGTGTTCAGACCCATTGTTTTGACCATCGTGAATAGAAAGTACACCTCCAAAGTCGATTCCAATTTTAAGACTCATGATACAAATTTCTGATTTTTGCGGTTATTTTTCAATTTTTTAGTTCAAAAATACCTAGATTGTTGATAATACGACAGAAAACGGTTGAAGAGGACCATTTGTGACGTAATCTAATGGCGTGACAAGACAGCCTAGTTTCTTTAGCATATCTACATCGTCGGAAAACAACAGTATATGATTTATCTTGTTTAGATTTGCCTGTTTTATATTTTTTACCATTTCGGTCATCATAGACTTGCTATTAAACGTCTTTTCACTATTTTGTACATGACCATAATTCAACGGTTTCATTTTGTTAAATGATATTTTAGTTGTAATTATTTTCAGTTTTTACATATATCAAAAGGGTAGCAGCTAATGCACATAGAAAAATTGGGATTGACGCAACCATTATTTTAAACCATCTATCAAAAAGTGATCTATTTAGAGGAGATACAGCGTTATAAATATAATAGCTATATCGTATAAGTATCATTATAAACAACAGATGAATTATCACTACATTGTACCCAATTTATATCCTTGAGATAGTCAATTTCCAATATAGTAAAGAGATTGTGACGATTCCAAAAATCTGTCTGATTACATAAAATGGGTTTACAGGGATTGACACCAAATGAATCATTTGTACTGCATGGTGGGACATTATTTCCCCAGCCATCGTATGGATAAATGCCAACAACATCTACAAAAGTACTACAATTTGTCATAATACGTGTAGTATTGATTGGACAAAACTGGTATTGAAATATAGTGTCAAACGGATCACCTATAACATTGGTGTCATTTGAATGTCCATTTTGTGAATAAGCGTAATAAGTTGAAGGAGTATCGTATTTATCTGATAAAATAATACCAGAAATAAAAAGTCCAAATGACACCAGAAAAAGACCACCGCAAATACCCGTTAAAACTCGTCGTATCGAATATCTCAACGTCATCTAAATGATATTACATACAATTTATATTTTTCAATTTTTATAGTTTGTTATCCACTAAAACATAGTGTTTGTAAGAATAAGATATGTAGTAGGTAGGAGAGAGAGCAGCAAGATGTACCATTGTGACATGGGTATAGGATATATCCAACCGAAAATATATAAAATGCCGATTTGTATCAGAGATAAAACATATAGTGGTATTATCGGATGACCCCGGTAGCAATAGAAAAAGTAGATAACCGACAAGAAATACAAAATAACAAATAATCCGCCCATACAAGTCCACTGACCATTAATAAGATCCTTTGAAGTCGTTTCTCCGTCTCCGTTGTAAAACAAACCAACACACATTTTTTATATAAATATTTCTAAATTGTAAATTTTTTATATTGTCTATATAAAAAAAATGACGGCGCGAGTTGTTAATCCTTATCAAATACCGGCGATTGTAGAGATCTTAAATGGGCTTACAGATACCGGAAATGTTATAACTGGCATCACGGTCACAAGTATAGTCTGCAATACCTACAACTTTACCATCACCTACAATCAACCTGACGGCACCCCAAACATCCTCATCCGTACCATGCTCTGTAACGGTAATACATATTGGTGATATTATTAACGAGACTAGATTTCTATTTCTTCGTCGTCGGAAGATTTGTTAAATTCTTCATCTTTGCTAGCGGTTGGGCTATCTTTTTTCTTTCCTTTCTTGGGGACGGTACCAGATCGTTTTGTAGCTGCTTCTTCATGTGGTTGTTCAGCCGATGGCGGAGCTTGAGGAGGATGTGGAGGTGGCTGGCCAGAAAGTTGAGCGAGATAGTTTTCAATTCGGTCAAGACGGGCTTTTAGTACCACGTTTTCCTTTTCTAGACGAGCAATAACTTCGTCTTTGGCGCTAATTTTACTATGAAGCCAAAATGCAACACATGCAATCAATACAATTTCTACAAATACATGGATCAAAAATTTCTTATCTCCTAATATCGCATCCATCCTTTTTATATATATTTTTCGTTTTACAACATTTTCATTATACAATGAAAAAAATTGGATGAAATAATTTTCGTAGATCTTGGGAAATTATGTTAGTATATTTTTGTTATATTCTGGTCCGTCTAGACGGTACATATGTTCAGTAAGAAGTTGGACTATTTCAGTATGATGATTTTCTTTAGCCCATCGTAACGCCTTGTTATCATCTGCTGATGGATCTACCCGAGAGTCCGCTAGTAATAGTCTTACTACTTCTACATGTCCATCACGGCTAGCAAATCGTATAGCATAATTATTTTCAGCCGATGGATCTACACGAGGATCCTCTAATAACAATCTAACTACTTCTGGGCGTCCATCTTCACTAGCCCACCTTATAGCACAATTATTTTCAGCCGATGGATCTACACGAGGATCCTTTAGTAATAGTCTTACAACCTCTACATGTCCACGAGCGCTAGCCCATCGTATAGCAGCATTCTTGTCATCCGATGGATCAACACGAGAATCTGCCAGTAATAGTCTTACTATGTCGATATGTCCATTTTTGCTAGCAATTTGTATCGCATGATTATTATCAGTAGATGGATCAACTTGTGAAATTAACTTTGTTACTTTGATAATATTACCATTTGCACATGCATTGTAAAATTCTCTAATCATATTAAATTAAAATTATTTTGTTTTTTATATAATTATATCAAAAATGGAGGGTGTTTTATTTTCAGATGGGACGCGTGAACAGACGATAGATGCGTTGGAAATGTTGCTAGATTTAGATTGCAGAAATATTTGGACATGGATTTACGATAAAAATACATACAATGAATTTAAAAAAGAAGGCTGGGAAGAGACTATCCATTTCCAATCTTGTCATAGTGATAAGAGTTGTATAAGGGGTACATACGATAATAGTGACGATGACGACGATGTTCCAATTACGACAACTTGTATCGGTGATTGCCTTCGATCGCTCTATACACGAAACGAATCTAGGGATAATCTATATATTATTGGGGATGTTAAAAATATGCCATCTAAATTGTCGTTGCATAATAATTTCTCTAAAAAATATACCGGAATTGTATTGCTGGCCAATGGTACCACGCCTTTTACCGTTGAAAAAGGGGCATTAAAAGGATATGGAGAAAAAGGTAATAAACAAGGTTATTGTCTAGATATCGCTTTTTGCAATCCAAGTATCCTAGGTCTGTTTTATGATAATTTCGATTGCGATACGTTTCATCAATTGCTAGCATCTAATCCTATCGGTTACGAATTCTCTTGCGTTGTCGATAAACGGATAATCCCGGTTATAAAAAAGGATATTGTAGTCGATGAAAAGGATATAGAAACAGATGATTTCATGGTCGAATTGGTAAACATGATTTCTGTAGATGTCTCTAAATTGGAACTAAACAGTTTACGACTTGCATACGGTAAAATGTTTACCGAATTTACCGACATCCTCCTTACCCTCTCTCGTCCCGACCTCGTCCAATTATTCGAAAAGGCATAAAATGTCCTCTTACAAGTTTATCAAAAACTGAAAAACATACACAAATTTGTATATGAAAATATACAAAAATGGCGGGAATGCCGATTAGATGTTTTCAATGTGGTTCGGTTGTTGGTAACAAGTGGGAGTTGTTTTGGAAACTGACGGGTATTGATCCCGAAAATGGGTTTAAAGTGCCTGTAACAGATGAAACTTCTAAAGCGCCAGCCAAAAAATACATGCCAATTCAAAATGCAATCGACGCCTTAAACATCGAAAAACGTTGCTGCAGACAAATGTTTTTAACCTGTATCGAATATAAAGATTAAAAATATATTATAATTGAAAACGTACAATAAATTTTCCTCGCGTCGCTCGTAAAATAGTACATTTCCTTCGGAAACGTACAATAAATTTATTATGTATAATAAAAAAATGGAGTGGGGTTATTTTTATTTCAATGATGATGGGGTCCCGATGTGTTGGTATGAGAATAATAGCGACTATAATCCGACGATACCAATCTCTAGTAGAAATTATAAAGACTTTAAAAAGTACAATTGTGATAAAAAACTTGCTTGGAAGACAGCAAAAACAGAGATATCTATGAAAACGCTAGAGCTTTTATGGGGTTGCCAATCGGTCATTCAATATTACCAGCAAGAAGATCTAGATCGATTTTTTGAAACTTTTTGTCCCGATATCACCTGGGAATATATCTCTTGTAACAGGGTGATTCAAATCAATAGATCCGCAATTCCTTCCATACAAAATGAAATTTATCAAAAAGCGATATATCGCAAAATGTTACATTTTAATCAAATTGAATATGATAACAATCTTTGGTACCACAACACGTTTTATTATGTACCATTACTAGGTAAATATTATAAACGACAAGCAGAAAAATTAAAACAATTAAAAGATGCTGCTGCGAGAGATGCAGTCGATGAAGCAAGTATCGTTCTTACCGAATTTAAAATTTTATTATCCAATACAAAAATTTTATTATGGTTTATATAGGATAAGGAAAATGCCGATGGTTGCGAGGAGCGAGCCTAGGATTTCAAGGTTTGATATTTTTTCTTGAAAGATGAGGATGCCGATTGCTAATCCGTAGAGACAAGAGGCAACATTCCAGAGGACGTTTACCGTTGCCAAGTTTTTACCTTGTCGTAATATCCTGTAAAAAGAATACATTACAAATGTATAGATTGCCATTGCGATGATTAGATAGAGATTATTAGATTCAACCGCAGCCTTTTTAACAAACCAAAATGTCACCATCTCACATATCACAATCATACAAAACCAAAATATCGTCTCGTCCATTTATATCTATATATAAAAATATTTATTTTATCCACCAACGATGAGGGTATCGCGCAATCTCATCGTTTGTTTTTGTCGAATCCTTTTAGACTGTCGCCAAATTTTATCCGCCAACGATGAGATTGTGAGATTTGAGGGTATCGCGTAATAGATTACATCGTTCGTTTTTGTTGAGGTCGTCGAATCCTTCTGGAATGTCGCCAAATTTTTCGAGGATGGTCTCTTGATCTTGCTTGGTAAAAAATACACATTGTCTACCAGGATTGCGTTTCTTGTCCGATTTGATAACGAGCATGAAATTGCCCTTTTTATCATATTTACCATATACACCCCATTTAGGATCGATATCTTCTTCGGCTTGTTGAATCTTTTCCTTTTGTTCACTCTTTATTTTATTGATTAATTCATTGATGTTGTATCGTTTTTCTTCTATGGTAGCACCTACACCTCGGAAATATTGCCATTGTGAATCTTGATAGGTACGGATCTTGTCTGGGTTTTCAATGACGATAGCGTCTGCGTTGGCTGTTGTTGCAGGTGAATAGGCTTCCGCATATAAAATATGGTATGGCACACCGTCTATATCAAAATAGGGAAACTGAGATTTAATCTTCTTTTGAAATTTAGATGGAGTCGAGATATTCCACATTTCTTCCCAGATGCCGATACGAGTGTATTTAGACAATGTAGGCCAAATAGAGATGTCCTTGTTATTAAACATTGTCTCAATCTTCTCTGTATCTTTTTCGATATCTCGTTTTGTAAAAATATCTTCAAGGGTAATTTGTGTGGGAAATGTCTTTGTCCGAATATACCAGGAAGCATTTGGATCACCAGAGGCAGTTTGATCGATAAATACCAAATCTCCAGATAAATATACTATCCCTTTTTGTCCTTGTGTCAGTTGCTCCGTTGTTGTTAGGGTTTCTGGTTCATCTGGACCTTTTTTCGTTTCATCAATAGAACTATTATTTATATCGACGATTTTGTCGTGAGCAGTGAGGGCTTTGACGGTTCGGTAGACGATCATAGGATCATGTTCGTCGAGATAATCGGAAACTCGTACTGGCCCAAGTTTGATATGTTCTAGTATTTCTTTTTGCAAGGTCTTAATTTCCTCTTGTCTCCAGTACAAAACATCTGTAGTCGTATCTTTGGATGTTCTTTTATATTCCCCCTTTTTATTCGGACTAGCGGTGTAGCAGGCTGGCGAGTCTTTTTTAGATGAGTCTGTATCCGCATTACGATTGTGAGAGATTGCGCAAAAGGGGTCGGCGCGAATCATCAGTTCTGTTTGCGGTTTGATTAGTTTTACCTTGTGCTGGGCGATACCATATATATCCAAATCGATGGAATTGTCCTTGGTGCTAGCCTTTTTATCTATTGTATTATTCACCATCGCCGAGGCAAATAGATAGGCAGAGCAGTCTGTTGGTAAACCGGCTTCTTCGACATATTTTAGGGTTCCTGGACGGTTGATACGATTGATAATTTGGGTAATGTCAGAAGGTGTAAACTGAGAGTCGAAAACAAATACCATGGTAGCATTTGGGATCGTGAGGCCTACACCAGATAAAGGAGACCCAAGGACTATTCTAACTATTGAACCATCTGCATTTTCTTTAGAGCCTACTTTTCTGAGAATCTGGGAAATCGGCGTTTTCAGACTACCATCTATCTTTACATAACGGGCTCTTGGTGGTCCAGTAGTCTTTTTGCCGTCTGTTTGCTGAAATCCTAGGACCAGTTCCAACAATTTTGCATACATGAGCAATCCAGAATTGTTTACATTATCAAAATAAATGTAGAAAACACGGGTTGGATTTGCTTGTATTATTTTAAAGGATTCTGAAAATGAAATAGAATATTGATTGAGATTGGTTTTCAATTCCTGAGAAGTTGCAGGATCTTTAAATTCGATTTTAGAACCTACTTTTACAAGATTCTTTTTAAAGCCTGCAGCTCCAAAGGAACCATCTGGGTAACAAAATGTAGCAGCTTCTCGTGCCAATTTCATAAAAGTACCACCACCTTTGGATTCATATGTTAGTAGATTTCCTTCCTTGTCGCGTTTTAAAAGATCTAGGCCGTCTTTCTTCTCTTTTCTTATAGTTTTATGAGTCTGCGTAAGGGCTTTTTGGTAGACATCTCTTTGAAATTTATTCATGACTAGATTAAAAGTCTTGAAATCTGTAAAAGTAGAAGGAAATTTTGGATTCTCTATAAATGTTGTTGTCTCTATATCAGATGTCTGTTTCAGGTACGTTTCATAGCCATTGTAGAATTTTAATAATTCCTCTTCTTTATCTGTATTAAAAGTTTCACCTGTATAGAATCGTTTAAGGAATTTGGGGCCAGTTACCATACGATCAGCAGGGGCTTTAATAAGATTGATTAGACCCACAGCTTCAGAAGGATGGTCAGTATTTGGGGTGCCGGACAAGAGTATTATTGTGGCATCTTCAATAATATCAAAAAATCTCTGGTATTGCTTGTATGTAGCACCTTTTGTATTTTTGATCGTCTGTGCTTCATCGAGGACATATTGTCTACCAGAATAGAGTTCCTTAATAGTTTCATCTGAAAGTTTAGCGAGATAGGATGCGAAAGCGCTATATTTTTTAAATGAGAAATTGGCCTTGACTTGACGATCCAATGCAAGTTGATCAATTATACGACCATCTTCATCATGAGCAAAGTATTTTTCTATTCCAGGGCAAGTCTTTATGAAATCTGTCTTGTAATTATCTTCAAGGGATTTACCTTTTGTAATAATAACTGTGGGTTTTAATGGTAGATTTGAAGAGTTGAGGAATTGCTTGGCTAGTTCGTGGACGAGGATGGAAGAGCAAGTTTTTCCGACACCAGGTTCAAGGAAAAAGAGCATCTTCTTGTATGGAGTAGGTGGGGACAATAAGATACCGAGGTTCCGTTGGAAAGTGAAATAGATATCGTCTGCTTTTATATTTTCCTTTCCAATCTTGAAAAACTCGGTTTTGTTGAGAAGTTTCTGCTGAAATTGGTCATCATTAATATCCGGATACGTTGCATTGAAATCCTCTACTTCCATTTTCAATATATTTTTATTTTTTCGTATTTATTTTTGTGTGGATATTTATTTTTGTGGTTCGTAATCGTCGATGAGACAATATTGATGTAATAATTGTCATAGATATTTCTGTATTTTTATACTTACGAAAACCGGTGTGGAATGTTATACACAAGGTTTTTCATCTTAATGCAATTTTGGTGTAATTATATCTATAAACTTCTATGTAATGATTATTACAGGATGATTCTTATGTATGGATCTACATACGTCTCTTCTCAAGGCCATTCGGAAAATTGTTTCGTGGTTTTTACGATGTTTTTTTGTAGAATAGGTATATCTTCTTGTATTTATAAGAAAAACCGTATCAACTACAGTTTGTGCAAAACCATTTACCTCGGCAGATGAATAAGACGTTGATTGCGATGTGAATGAGGATTGCGATAAGGACGGTGATAAGGAGGGTGTTTGTGATGGTTGTGTTTGTTGGGTCTGTCGTTAAAAATACAACTCCACAACCCAATAATAATATCTCTAGAAAAAACATCACAGGATTCATTTATAGATTATATATAAAAATTTTAGAAAAGAAAAAAAGTTGTTGAAAAAAGGATGAATATAATAATATTAGCGTTGGAGATTATCGTCATTTTTGCGACGCTCACCATGTTTATCGGTGAAAAAGAAGATAAAGAGCACTGGTGGTATTGGAACGGGGCTATTATAGGCACCGTTTTGATAATGATTGCTTTAAACTTTGGTACAATTTGCCGTGGCTTATCCATGTGTTTTTCATGTGGTGCGGGTGAACCCAAAGATGCATCCTCTTCCAAACTCGAAAAAGAAGCTAAAAAGGCTGTTGAAAAGTTAAGATATGTCAAGGCAGGCCAAACACCACCAAAAGCTGGTGGTGGCTTCTTCTCGTTTGGCGACGATACACCAGATGTCGATCTCAAAAATTTCTCAGACCCCGATGAAGCTGCCATGTTCTTTGATTTGACACCTGGTGAGATTATCAAAGTGGCCAATGATGAATCTCGCAAAATCGTCCGTACTAGAAATGCTGCAGAACAAGACGAACGACGTGCCCAGATTGCGAAAAATCTCCAAGTTGCCAAAGAACAGAAATATCTAGGTGACGCAAAACGACCAGATATTAGAAATGCCGAAAAAGATCCTGAATATACTGGTAAACAAGCCCCAGCTAGAGCATATGGAGGTGGACCCGAAAACGACCCCGAATACACAGGCAAACAACGAGCCGCTGTCCCCGCCGCCGAAGGTCGAAACTAATAATTACATCGGGAAAAATACAAAAAATGATTTTTATTTTGATGAACAAACCAAATATAGAATATGACAAGTCGTGACAAGTTGTTTGAATTGGTAGAACAGGTGAAGGATGTGCTTACGTCGGCGCAGTATCAGAATTTGTTGGTCGAAGTAGGTAAGATTGTGCCAAAAGAGATTTTTCGTCTGGATATCACATATGTGGATATGAATCAGGCCAATTCGGAAAGTGAAGGTTGCGGCTGTCATCAAGATACAACAATTAATACTGCTATTCGCGATCTTGTTATTTATGTTCGTCGTGAGGATTTCAAAGATAGCAATTGGGATACTTTTTCGAAATTTCGTATGCGTTTTTCTAAAACAAATAGCGTTACAGTCGGTTATCTTTTACATATCCTACCTTCTTGGCAAGCTAATAATCTCACATGTGCCCTTCGTAAACGCTTGACAGACGGTCTTGTTACGTACAATCATTCTATTCGTTTGAAAATTAGACCAGTGCAGAAAATTCCTCATACCGGCATAAACGATCTAGACGATGATGAACCTGTTGACGAGTCGGATGATTCTGAACCTTGGGATGATGAAGATGATGAAGAAGGAGATGACGATGGAGAAGAGGGTTATCAAGACGCAAATGAATAAGCAATATTTAAAAAATCATAAAATGTTATGATTATGTGTGATATTTATTTACAACGTCCGGTCCTTCTACAGTCGGGTCCTCCTACAGTCGGTGACAGATGTGTCCTGCAGTCTTTAGCGTTTTCAGATTATGTCTGTGATTAAATACGGCTATACCCTTGTAGAGCTTGCCAATACTGAACTCGTCCCCAGCCTCAAATGTAAAGTCGTTGCTTTCATAGATAATTTGGGAATACAATTCGTTGGCTTGCTTAAGACTAATTCTTTTTTTCTTATGATCAAAAATAGCAATTCGTGTTATTTCTGGGCGGTCTTTCCAAATAACCACAGGATATATTGTATCGCTTAGGGATATCGTTGGGAAATTTCTAGGTACTACCTCTACCATCTTTTTATTTTATTTTTATTTATTTTATTTTTTGGTAGGATTTATTTTTGGTGACATTTAGAAAAATTTGTGATTATTTTTTATCCGATTTTATTTTGTTGATTTTCTTATTTTTAGAGATGTATGAAAATGAGATGGATATGACTTTTATCTATTTTATAGAGGTAATAAATGTTCATGTGGGGTCATACGTGAAAAATATCAAAAATACCTAGTTTTATTCACACAGATAAAACATCTATTTTAGACGTAGAAAACTATACAATTTCTCTAATTTTCCCGTGTCAACCCACAGGAAAAAATGTAAATATCTCAAATCCTATGAGATAAATAAAGGTTCTATCTAGGTTATTAAAAATAGTAAATTCTTCAAAATCGCCTGTGTAGGTATACAGACGACTTTATTACCTATTCATCCTAGATAAAAGTTCTATCTCAAAACCAGATACCCTTAAAAACAGTAAATTTGTTAGAATAAAATCGGATAAAAAATATTTGGAAATTTCTAAATGTCAAAAATACAAAAATTGAAAAATGGTAAAAGAAAATTGTATATAGAAAGATGAGTTTGCAAACCGTTTTGGAAGATGGTGCTATTTTGCCTGTGCGTGGTACTACTTTTTCGGCTGGTCTTGACTTGTTTGCGTTGGAAGATACAGTTGTTAACGAGATTCAATCTATCGTAAAGACAGGAGTTAAAATGGCTATCCCAGAAGGATATGTTGGTCTCATCTGGTCACGTTCGAGCATGGCTTATAAAAATGGTGTATTTACTGAAGCCGGTGTCATTGACTCTGACTACAGGGCCAATATCGGAGTTGTTATGTTTTGCAACAAAGGTACATATCAGATCCGTAAAGGCGATAAAATTGCACAAATTTTAATTCAGCCAGTATCTTCAATGAATTGTATCCAGGTTGAACAACTCGCTAATACCGAGCGAACTGGTGGTTTTGGATCCACGGGGAAATAATAGATTATCATATAAAACTGACTCGCGACGCTAAAGCGTCTCTCGCAAGTTGGTGTGTGTCATCTCGCTTCCTCCTACGTCGGTGTCGCTCGACAACACATCACAAAACTGAAATTCTCATTAGGAATAATGAAATGGGTAGATGTATTCAATTTATTGGGTTATAGTTGGGATTGCTATTTTATATTTGGCGAGATTTTTGGATAAAAGATTAAGTATTAGATGGTGTCTAGACGAATGTCGTCGTATTATTTTTAAAATAGCTTGTAGATATGGATACATTAATATTGTTGAAAAAATGGTCATGTCAACAAGTACAATTGGTAATGCCCAAATAAAACTTGTAACTCATGGTATTCTTGAAGCAATTCGATCTAATCAAAAAGAGGTATTTGATTTGCTGTTAGAATATGAAAAATGGGCGTATAATTTGTATATAGGGACAGCATTCCAATATAATCGACCAGAATTTCTAATGGCAATGGCATCCAAGAAAAATTATCCTCTGAATTATGCTAGACATCATATGTTTTACGAGGCATGTGACGCGGGATATACAGAACTGACAGATTTTCTACTAGACATTTATGATATCACTGAAGAATCAATTAAAAACGACACATTTTTACCCTTGTATATTCTTCCAAAAAAAGTAGACTATACCAAGATCAGACAAGTCATTGATGAACATCGTTTTCGCCTCGACGGTCCCATCTATAATCAAAATATTATTGAATGATATTGTCATTGTAGATTTTACCATCTAGAGCGAAATCAAGATATGCCAATTCTGATAATTTTTCGATTAGATCATTTGTATCCCGTATGTTGTATTCACCAGGATTGTTTTTAATTGAATCTATCAACGCTAAAATACTTGTCCCACGCCATAATATTCTTTGCTCATCCTCAGAAAGACATGTTAAATTTTCTTCAAATGCATAGCGTTTTTCATTATTATCAGTAGACTCTTCATACAATTTATACGTATATCCCGTTTCTTCACACGAACAATTATCAAACACGGGTTTGTAATCCTCACTAACAAATATACACGTCATTTATATTCATTTCGGTAATAAATGAATAATTGTCTAAAACGATATTTTTGGTCTAGAAGAATTGCCGATGATATCTTTAAGAGGTGTACCAAGACGGATTAATAGGTCGACTGTGTCCTTGTCCTCTATATATTTAGCCACCAACAAATCCAAGTCGACAAACGAATATGGTAGACAGTCTTCTAATTTTCCTCTGGCAGATTTATTAGTTCCCCCTAGTAGAAATGCTAGGTATCCTCTGTTACATTTTACACGTTCGCCCTGATCTATAGCATCAAAGAAATCATAATCATTCCATCTACTGAATAAAATAGAAGGAGTAGCAGAACCCGCATTTGTAATCTTGAGATCTTGTGTAACAAAAAATGTATCTACAACGGTTCCTTTCGACTCTATAAAATTATACGTCCAATATTTTATATCAAAAACGGGATGGTCGTTTATTTCGATAGATAATACACTGGAAATAAAATGATCAATTAGAATATCTTCAACTTGGCTAGCGCTATAATGATTTCCAAGGACACTATTCTTATCCGTATTGACATCTACCAGACTATTTACAATTGCAACATATTGTCCCAATATATAATCTTTTTCGGCATTGGACAATTTTGGATTACCACTACTTTTACCTACACAGAAAAGTTGTTGTGCATATTTTGTAAGAGCAAAAGAAAATAAACCGTTTACAGAGAAAATATATCCCCTGACAAAATTTTTACCGCAACCAGAAAGCAAATATACCATGTCGGCATAAGAGGGAGGATTAAATTCTAGATTGTTGTTGGCATTGGTGATCGCGGGGTGTGTGTGAAAATGAAATAGGGAATATTTGCTATTGTCATAGATTTCGCTAATTGCGGGGTAGTCATCGGTTTGATATATTGGGTTCCCACCTGTTAGGTTACCGAGACCTATTACATCAAAACTCTTATCAACTGTAAGGTATCCTGCATATTCCTTTCCATATTTGACTATCTCTCTACCGAATCGTGCCATCGCTGCCGTAAGTCCAAGCCCACCATATTCTGTAGGGAATTTATTTTTTCGTAGGATATCCGCTTTGGTTCTAGCCGCTATTATATTGTTTTTCCAGGTCTCTTGGTAATAGAGTTCTGATGTTGTGTATAATATAAGTCCTCTTCTTAGGAAATAGTCTATATTTTTTGTAGAGGAAGGTCTTGTAGTATTTTTAAAACTAGAGATATTTTTGTCAATTAAGTAAGAGAATTGAGTGGATGTGGTTATTATATTTGTAAATCCGAGAGAAGTATAGAGAGCAAGTGCCTGAGACCAGTATGGATTTTCATATTCAAGAACAAGCCAAACAAATGGTTCCTCTAGAAATATTTGATGTAGACCGTACTCTAGCAATGGCCGTGTAGCATGGTTTATTTTTCCGACTGCGGATGAACAGACTGACCAAATAGAAGCAGTCTTGCTAGCAATGTCATACTTTACTGCCGCTGTCGCGTTGATCTGATCAACCGTTTTCGATAGCAAGTATTTGTAATCGGTAGGAAGTGAACTTCTTTTTTGGAAGCAACCCCTCAACATCTTTTCCAGTTGGGATTTATCGTCGTTGGTCAACTGTTCATATGTGACATATTCCATTATTTACAAATAAATAATATTTTTTGGTTGTATTTTTGTGATGTTTTTATTTTATTCAGCGATTTGAACGACAGAGATGGTATTTGAAGTATAATTACTCACAAATAGATATTTGCCGACAATAACTATGTAATCGGGAGACATCCCCACAGCAATCGTAGGACCAACAACCGTATTTGTATACAGATCGATTATAGAGACGGTTCCCTGACCTGCAACCAAATTGGTAAAAGATGGATCTGTGTACAGGGTGTTATAATTCGAAACATATAAATACCTACCTGATAGAGCCACCCCAGAAGGTTGAATGCCGGTAGGGATTTTTGCAACTATAGTATGACCGACGAGATCAACTATTGCTACAGTTGTTCCAAATGGCATAAAGTTGTTACTTCCAAAATTGGTAATATATGCGGTATTGCTATCCGGGCTTAGAACAATTCCAAACGGACCATCCAGACCGGTAAGAATAGTTGTAGCTACATTATTAACAATTTTAGAGATAGAACCCGTACCGGGGTTACCATCCACGTAATTAATAGTATATACTGTACCATCTCCAGAGGTTATGGCCGCCGGTGCCAATCCAACTGTAATCGGAGAGCCGAGAGTATTATTAGAGAGATTTACAGGAATGACTGTATTTCCACTACCGCTGCCTACACCAGGTGTAACTGCTCCTATTGTTGTAGAACCAACAGTTTGAGAGGGTGAAACAGTATAAGTTCCAATGCCTCCAGCGAGACCAGTTCCATAGCCAGTAATAACGGTACCGGCAGTGACAGCTAATCCTGCTGCACCATTAGATGCAATAGTTGATGAGGCAACACTTTGTGAATCTGCAACATTGTATGTTCCAAGTCCACCTACTCCTGTACCAAATGAAGTTATTGTGGTTGGTGTAATTACTTCTGCGCCTGTTATTGCTGCGCCAACCGCAAGAACGCCAAAAGTGACATGAGTTATAGTTAAAACAGTGCCAGTAATCGAACCAGTAAATGACCCACTAGTTGTAATTTGCATTCCGAGATTGATAGAACCAGATGCAACATTGGTCACTGTCATTGTCGTACCAGAAATAGAAGCTGTAAATATGCCAGTCGAACTTCCGTAGTTATTGACATATCCAGTCCCGTCGTCGTTTATAGTCATGCCAGAAGGCCCGTCAAACCCGGTAATTACACCCGAGACAGTGTTGCTAAGAAGATCGATGATAGTAATTGTACTACCTTCAGAGTTGGTGACATATCCCTTGTTACCGTTGATAGTAATCGTATAAGGTTGGTTGAACGATGGATGATGGATTGTTGTTACGGGCAGGTTGGTAGAAAGGTCAATCACTGTAACAGAATCTTGGTTGGCAATTGCATAATTATTATTATTTGCTACATACAAGTATCTATCCCAAGTTGCCATACCACTTGGAGTCACACCCACGTTTATTGTATCAAACAAAAACGGTGTAAAATCATTATTTTGAATACCAAGTTGATTGAAAAAAGACGATGGTATATCACAGCACGAAGTAGAGCATCTATTTACAGGTTTGTGTTTTACCATGCTGTTACTTGAACAAATCATTTCTACCGATTTTATTTTTTATTTATATTTTCTTGTAATTACAAGAAAATGTATTTTTGTCCAGTTGGCTTACTTTGCAGTCTCTGTGCGCCACGCAACATTTTGACCCACCATGCCCCCAAGCGCCCTAGGATCTACAGGTTTTCCACCTCCACCAGCACCGCCACCCGAGGAAGATTGTTGTTGGGCCATGGAAAACTTTTTCGACGGATCGTTAACAAGCGATTTACCGGAAGAGGCACTTTGTGTGGCAGACTCCATCATCTTTTCAAGAAAGTAGCGTTCCAGGGCAGATTTGGTAACGTCACTTTTATATTTGGCCTTTAGTTTGGTATCATAAAAATAAGCGAGATACGGAAGTTGGGTAATTGGCGTGTTGGTATCACGAGACATGATAATCACCTCTCTATTCTTACCCTTTGTAATATCCAAAAATCCAATCTCCAACTTGTCCAAACGAATCGTCTTTAGTACTTGTAAGACTTGCATATGTTTTGGGTCGCTCTTGGACATAAAGAAAACGGCTACTGGACCACGTTGAGCCAATCTAAGTTTACCCCCATCCAAAGAAAAGTCATCGATATTATACTCTGTAGACATATATGTTTATAAAGGTATTTTTCATCAAGATGAAAAAATATGTTCTCATTTAAAGCGTTTTTAAAGAATATATAAAATGTTTGCAAGTTTTAATAATATCGATTCGTTTGATTTTTTTAATATCTTGGAACAATCTGCTCATTTTGAAAATGTTGCAAAGGGTAGAAAAGGTGCAATAATTCTCGCTGAACGCTCGAATCGGTTAGGACTATCTCTCGCTAACGCTCAGGAAGTCCCAATAAAACTAATCGTATCATCGCCCAACATAGTACGTTCTACTACCCAATATAAAAATCCACCAACATATTTTTTACCAATTCATTATCAGATTCTTGACAATATTAAAAAGATCTTTCCAGGATTTGAAGCAAACAATGCAATGATCGAGATATACGATAACAATTACAAATCGATGGGTTATCATTCAGACCTTGCGCTTGATTTAGCCGATGATAGTTTTATCGCAATTTTTTCATGTTATGAATCTAGCCACAATAATAGAGATAACAACAGAATGTTGTATGTCAGGGATAAAACAACGGGTTTGGAGAATCATTTGAAAATGGAAAACAATTCGGTAATTATATTTTCTACTGAAACCAATAAAAGGTTTCAACACAAGATTGTTCTCGAGGCAGACTCGTCTCCTCGTTGGCTTGGCATAACATTTAGGCTATCTAAAAATACATGTCCTCTAAATAATATTACAATCGCCACCGATGAACAACGAACCGAGTTTTATACATTTAGAAAGCGTGAAAACAACGAAACAAATTTTATCTATCCTAGTAATATCTCGTATACTCTATCACCTAGTGACCTATTGTCTCCTATACAACTAGACCAGAATTCATATCCTATACAATTGGGCATTTATAGTCACCAGAATTCATGCTAGAGTTGATAAAGGGGTATGTTATAATGTCTGTTGTGGTATTTTCTAGATAGTATAAATTTCGTACTTGTTGAATTATTTCTTCTGTCATCGGTACAAGTGGTACCGACGGAATCTCGTTTGTTTGACCTATAAATGTTTGTCCATCTCGCCATACAGCCTTTGTATTGGAGCATCGTATAACGTAGCCAAGACGTGTAGGAAGATATTCTGGTGGTAATATAGATGCCCTAATCTCATGTATCCACAAACGGTTTGTTGAAAGGGGTACCATATAGAGTGAATTTGGATACAGTGGAACATCAAACGTTTCTCCAGTTGTCTTGTTTTTCCAGTGAAGTCGTGTAAGAACCGATGTACCCTTGTAAGATAGATCAAATCCATCACTGATACCCTTACCCACTCCATCGTAAAAAGTACAAAAAGCCATAATACCATTTCTGGGCATATCTTTTGTTTTATCCGAATGGGATTTAATAGCGGCTTTTTTAACTGGACCATTTTCGTATATTTGTGCGAGTACGTGATTTAGGGTTACTTGGCTCTCAAAAAACATATCAACTATACTGTTTACCTTGTCTACAATCAACGTATCAACTGGTCTAAAATTTTCAGTAGGTCCAGTTAGATTTGTTGAACATCGCAAGAGATGGAATTGATGATCCGGGGTGACCTCTGTTAGATAGATTCCCTTGCGGAGAGCATTTCCAGTTTTATTACTTTCTGTAAGATTTTGAAAGGTGTGCGATTGTTTGACTTGGTTAAAAATACTATCAATACAAAAGAACTTGCGAAAGTAAACTCCGATACCATGCATATTCAAAGGAACTTCTCCAAGTGTAACAACGGTAAAAGGTGTATCTGTATAATTGTTTGATAATTCTAGTATAACAAAGACGGTAGCATCTGTATCATTTTTGTTATACTTGGAAACATCTCCCGCAAGATAGATATATTTATAACTGGATAGATTATCATTTCTTACATCTCCCCAAAAATTGGTCTTTAGATATTCAATTTGATCATTCTGATTTTCATCATCCAACAGCACCAAAACATGATTTCCGCGAATCAATATATTCTCTTGCATTTCTATTATATTTTTAGTTAGAGTGTTTTTCATTATTGTTGTTAATGAAAAAGATGCATATTCTTACTTTTTACTATAATATTCGATGGCTCCGTGGATGTTTGGAGCGAGGTGAGATATGACAGCTTCAATAATATCCTTTGTAACACTACCCATAATTTTACCATCGTCATACAATGTTCCTTTAAAAGACGAACTATTATCATTCAAGATAATTGTACATGGTGTATTTGGAATACGGATCAAGACATCTAGAGGACAACAGTCTTGCGCAATAACCAAATTGGGTAATCCTTGATCATCTAGACATTTCTTGATAGTTTTTACCAAGTCGACACTATATTCTTCCCCTGTCATAGTACATTTCTTGCATTGGCACGGTTTGATATTGGTGGAACAACCAGACAATTCTACAAGACGTTTATAGGCCTCTTTAATAACAGAATCCTTAATATGATAATCATCTAAGCCATTATAAATTGTCAAATATTTAGCAAAATTAAAGAGATTGTAGATTTGGGATTCTCTGAGAGCGTCCATGATATTGTAATCGTCATGCTCTTCTGGCTGGTAGTTTTGCAATTCTAGTATCAACTTCTTAATCATCCTACATAATTCTCGTTTAATGGTACTTGACTTGTAATATTTTTCTTTTTCAACATCATGATAGTCGTTGTAAATTGACTCTGTCATCTCTTGAATTTCTTGCTCTTTCGGATGCGATGGTGATATAAAGTCTGTCATTTTTTGAATTATTGTATATCTGGATTTTATTTTCAGTTTTTGTGATATTGTCGACAATAAGAAATTTTTATGTTTTATTTTTTTGTATATATAAAAATGTCTTGTACAACTCTTTTAGATCTCAAGACTGGAAAGAGCCAAAAGTACTCTGAAGACGCTGTAGCGAAACTAAAAGCCAAGTACCTCGCAGATGGCGTCCGCGTTAATTTTTATAAAACTCTGTGCGCGGTTGGACAGATCAACGATTACAAAAATCACATGGCTGGAGGCAAACCTGCTGCGAAAACAGCCAAAGTTGCGAAAAAGGCAAAGAAAACGCCTGCCAAAAAAATACCAGTGAAATCTTCGGCTATGCCTAAAAAAGTAGCCAAGAAAACTGCTGGTAAGAAAGCCGCTAAAAAAGCGTCTCCTGCCAAAAAAATTGCAATTAGTTCCTCTGGAAGTACACCAAAAGCTACTGCTGGAAAAAAAGTTGCTAAAAAGGCTAAAAAAGTGACCGGTAAGAAGTCTCCTTCAAAAAAGATCCAAGTTAGTACCCCTAAAAAAACTCCAAAGAAAATTGCGAAGAAAGCAAAAAGTCCAGCCAAAAAGATCACATGCATTGAAAACGGTTGCGATGACACGGACAAACCATTTTGCCGTGTGAAAACGGGTAACTGTGTCAAGACAAAAACTGCTAAAGAAACAGTAACCGCCAAAAACGGCACAAAGTTTCTTACTTCTACCGCTTCCCAAAAAGCCAAAATCGCAGACATCCTCAGCGGTTCATCTACTAAATCTTCGTCTTCAAAGAAAAAATCGTCTAGCAAAAAGTCTTCATCCTCTCGCAAGTCGTCCTCAAAGAAATCTTCAATTCCGAAAAAGATAGCAAAGAAGGCCACCGGAGGAAAAAAGACACCCAAGAAGATCATTCGATCGTCTGCATACAAATCAGCGGCGTCCTCAGGTAAAAAGAAAGCCGCTGCGAAAAAGGGCAAAGGCTCAGCCCCCAAAAAGATTACGATAACAAAGAAGAAATCATCTTCAGGTAAGAAAAAGGCCCCTACTACAAAGAAGAAGTCTCCGAGCAAAAAGATTGTCCCACCCAGCGAGGAAGAGGAATCGTCTAGCAGCGAGTCATCATCAGAATCTAGCAGCGAATCTTCATCAAGTGGAGATGAATCGTCGGAATCGTCTAGTGAGCAAGAGTCTCTTACTCCAGCGGAGATGGCACAATTAAACGCTCAAAAACAGACCCTCCGCGATATCCTCAAAAAATGCCAATCGTAAATAATACTAAAATAATTTTATATTCATATATAAAAAATGATGGATTCATTTCTTGGAATGATTCCATCTTTATATACAGCGCCATTTCCAACGTCTACAATTCTTTCTACTCCTCCGCCTACACCACGTCCTCATTCAGCAACTAAATCATCAACAACAGCACCCAAATCTACTACAGGCAACACGGTAATAAATGGTTATGAATTTGAAAAAGTACTCGGTGCTGGCGCGTTTGGTGAAACATGGATGGCCAAATCCCTAGCAGATCATAATACCTATGCAATAAAGAAATTTAAAAAATCATCTACAGGTACTACACAGGCTGCAAAATACGCCCAACTAGACCAGGCAAATGAGATTGAAATATTACAAATGGTACTAGGAATCTGTCGAGTCTCGACCGTCTGTCTCAAAGAGGTCTTTTCTGTATCTAATAATACATATGTAGTAATGGATTTTATAAACGGTATAGATGTGTGGACTTGTATGTGTGGAGATATCAAGACTGGGTCAAAACGTATACCACTTGGTCTTCGACGATCAAAATATGCCGGTATTGTTTCAGATCTAATATTTGGTTTGTTCAAACTCCACAGTCTCGGTATCGTCCATCAAGATATCAAAGGAGAGAATATAATGTGGGATGACGATAATGAATGTTTCAAATTTATCGATTTCGGTCTCTCTTGCATCCTCAACAAAGGTTACGATGCGAAAGATAAATCGTCGAGTACTTCTTATCCCACCCCAGTATTAAATACCGCAAGGGAAACATATAAGAACAAGATCTACAATCCAGATAGTTTTTCAAATCCTTGTGGTGTGATTGGAAATGCCTTGTCTTTATCGCCAGAGATGATTGATCAGAGAACAGGTAATCCAGATAATAAAAATAGAACATATCCAGCTACATGGCTAAAGGCACACGATGTTTGGTCTCTTGGCTGCGTATTGTTTATTTGGTACTGGATGCCAGACGATATTCATAAAATAAATGATGATGTGGTAGAACAACTCTATTTTGGGTGGCATTTTGCTAAAGATTATCCCGGCTATGCTTCTATGTTTGACGAAATTAAAGATGCTAATGAAAAAATCTGGGAGGTACTTATGGTCCTATTTCAACGTGCGCCAGATGTTCGCGTAGACAAGTTTGAAGATATGGCTACTACGATGTTTGCAGGCGGACTGGATATACCTGTGACCGTTGCAAACTGGGATAATGCCAATATTACAAAAGCAGCCCAAGTTGCTCTCGGCGAATGGCAAGTTTCCGTCTTTTCAGAAACAACAGCCGCCAAAGCACAATTTAGAAAATCAATGAGATGATAAAAATGAAAAATATATTACGATTGTAGATATTTTTACAAATGGAATTTGGTGAGGCGTGTGGTCGCGGGGATTTGGTGAGGGTGACAAGTATGTTGAAGAAGAATGGTATGGTATCGCAGCAAATGATAATAGATGGCTTGGGACGGGCGATTAAACATGACAAGGATCAAATGATAATATTGTTATTGAAAAAGATAAAATGGAGCAATGATTCGTCAAAACGCCTACTAAAACATCCAAAAATAATAACCTTGATAAACGCAAAGTCTCAAATTTCTGAAGAGATTAAATACTATATATTTCAATCTGGATGTCTTGACGCTAATATGAATGCTATTAAAACCGTTGTTCCATTTATCAATGAATGGAACAAGCCAGATAATATAACCAATTGGTTCTTGGTAACTATAGGATTTGGGCATGCAATCGCTTACGAAGTCAGATATAATCTTGCCAATTACGATACGATATTTCTCAGTATAAATGACATTTTTCTTCTTTGTTGTATAGACATTGCTAGATGTGGCAAAGATGAAAAGTTACAGATTGTTAAATTTTTGCTAGACCATTTTGATATTAATTCGAGACACATGAATCAGGTTTTGGAAATGGCTATACACTCTGGAAAATTAGAACTACTAGAAATTCTATTTGAATATAAGAATATTGTTCTCAAAATAACCAAAGAAATGCTATTACAGAACCAAACCGTCTATGTCAAATTTCACCATCTGTTATTTTCTCTAGACAGTAATATCTATCATCAAAATATGATATAAAAATGAAAATATATTACAATTGTAGATATAATAAAAATGAAGGAATTTTTGTATGTACTGACGTATGGGAATGATGAGGTTACGGCGATGGAAATTGAGGATAATATAGATTTGAACGAGTTGTTGTTTTCTGAATTATATCACTGGACGAGTGATTATACAGATTTTGTGAAAGAATATGGTAAAATAACGGCATATGTCAATGTTTACGAGTTTTCTACTAAAAAAGATAGGCGACAAGCCCTCGAGATGTTTAATAAAGGTGACCCCTGTCTTGATGAAGATCGTAGAAAAATAACAAACGTAATTTGCATAAAACATTCCGATTTCCTAAAGTATTGCAACGACAATCATTTATTCTCAACTGATCTGACGTAAAAAAAGTGAGTTGGTATGATCCTTCGTTTCACAAAAACTGAAAATAATTCTTATATTTATAGGAATATCTATCGAATGATGCATGGTTATTTGTTAAAGGAAGAGGTTACGGCAGATGTGCGCAAGGGTGTCAAGGATGGTAAAACGTATGCTATAAAAAAGGTGCAAGAATGGGAATATGCGTATTATGAGAAATGGATTTGGAAAGAGGTAAAAAATATAGATATTCAAATTTGGTCTCTCATGAATTATGAAGAGGAAAGATTAACAAGTTATCTCGCCTTACCTTGGATTCACGGTTGGAATCTTGACCAATATCAAAAATCCTCAAATAGGTGGAAAGAATATTCCAGGCTTGTAGATGATCTAGTTTCGGGTATTTTACAATTGTTCAAACATGATATTGTCCATCAGGATGTTAAACCAGCCAATGTAATGTGGGATAATGAAGCCATGTGTTTTAAATTAATCGACTTTGGTTTGGCATGTTTTCGAAAAGATGAAGAGTATTGGTCGTTTGGGACACCAATTGTATCTTCGCCAGAGATGAAATCGTTGAAAATGAAAAAGGAATGGCTAATTCCACATGATATTTGGTCTATTGGCTGCACCTTGTTTACTTGGTTCTGTTTTGGATTTAATTATAATACGGATGATGTAGACTTTGTTCAATATTTTCCAGATCATAAGCAATTTTATATGGAATATTTTGATAAATGTGACCCTCATCTCTATTCATTTCTAATGATCCTCTTTCAACATGATCCTGTTGTTCGTCAGAAATTATTTTTCAAGTATGTTGATGTTTCTAATATTTGCAATGTTGGTATATCGTGTAATATCTGCAATGTTACGCCTACCTGGTTTCTTCCTTAGTAGAATATACAAAACTGAAAATATTTTTCTTGTATTACAAGAGAAAAATGCCGATTAGATATGGGAAATCGACGACAAGTCTCAGGGGTGAGTTTGAAGAGAAAAAGTTGACGAGATTGAAATTGACCAAGGTCTTTTCTGTAACCAAAACGGAAGATGGACTTTTTGTATTTACAGAAGCATGCGAAGATCTAGGTAGTTTTACATGTACCAAAGAAGAAGCCATCGCTTTACTGGCCGAAATTTCCGATATCATCAAAAACTGGAATTAGATCTTATATTTCAGACTTGTAAAATCTGACTCGTGTCTCTCATAAGTTGGTGTACAATATGTTTGTACCTCTTATATTAATCACAAAAAACTGAATTTTTGTTTAAAAATTCTTGAATAAATAAACTCATGACACAAATTTATTTGGACGAGTTGTTGAAATCCGTAAGAAGATTGGTAAGCAAACGTATCTCATTGAATACTTTGCAACAAAAACACACGAATATGTATCACAACAACAGTTTGAACATTGCCCAGACGGGTTCACTCTAATGCGTGTTCAATGAGTAAATGGTGTGATTCTTATATTTGTATATAAGAATATTTTTTAATTTGTCTTAATACCCCCAGAATTTGTTATCATAGGGGATAAAGATGGCTTCATCAGGGGCACCCGAAGATGAGCCACCAAAAACAGACGATACGACGTCGAAAAAGGATGGTGCTTGTTGGATATACTGGTCAAGTCCAGCATATTTTTTATTTTCTTCAAGTAGTTTCGTCTGACGTTGTAATAATTTTTCTTGTTTACGACCAAGAGCTTCTTCTTCCTTGTCTGCTAGATATGTCAATCCTAGTCCAAGTTGAAGTTGCATTTCCTTGTCAATTTCTCCAATATTTTCAGGAAGAGTACGTCTTTTAGCGAGTAATCCGAGTGCATATTTAAATGGATGGGCTTTGTACTTTGTCGCCAATTGCTCTTCAATATCAAAATTGTTGGATAGATCATAGGTTTCGTCGGTTGTGTATGCTCCTCCAATTTTTTTAAGAATATCTTTTGTTTTTCGGGTGGATATACCAAGTCCCTGAAGGACACAATTTACACGAACGAGATTCACTCTGTAAAACAATTTTGAACCGAGAATGTCTGGGTTTTGTTCTATGAGATAAAACATTGGGTAATTAAAAAACATCCATAGCATACCAGCAAATAAATCTAGTGCATTAAACGACGTAATATCTTCAAACTGTGAAAACACTTTGCTTTCAGAGGCATAATCCGGATGCGACGAAAACCATCCCGCAAACTCGGCATCAATCGCTTTATACGCTTCATTTAAATCTAGCTTTTCAGATATCGGAAACATCTCTTTTTATTATTTGTATATTTTTTGTATATTTTTTGTGGGTTTTTATTGTTGTTTGAATGTTGTAATTGGTTGTAATTGGTTGTAATTGGTTGTAATTGGTTGTAATTGGTTGTAATTGGTTGTAATTGGTTGTAATTGGTTGTAATTGGTTGTAATTGGTTGTAATTGGTTGTAATTGGTTGTAATTGGTTGTAATTGGTTGTAATTGGTTGTAATTGGTTGTAATCATCAACGAGACGATATCTATGTATGGTTTGACATCGATATATCTGTCTCTAAAAATACAAAAACCAGATGTAATAAATTTTACACACATATTATCATCTTCATGTAATTTTTGTGTCTCCCAATACATAAAACCTTTATAATGATCATTACAGGATATTTTCTATGTATGTAGAGACATACAACTCTTTCTCGACGAAAGTTCTCTCCAAAAACCAAAATATTTCTAATCAGACACCTAAAAAATAAAAAAAATAAAAAATAAAAATAAAAATAAAAATAAAAAATAAAAATAAAAATTAAAAAATCTGGATAGCGAAAATTAACGTTCTGGAAGCATATAAATTTCCGAATGGCTTTGAGAAGAGATTGATGTAGATATTTAACATAAAAGTTGTTCTGGAATATTAATACAAAAACTTTATTCTGTATCTCAATAGAGAAATTTTATATGACAATCTTTACATCAATATTGTCTCATTACATATGAAGAAATCAAAAATATTCTATTAGGTTGAAAATAAAAGAAAAACGTAAAAAAAATATTGTCATGAATAAATGGATTCATCATCTTTTAAAAGTGCGAGTTCGCGAATGGGTTCAAAGATGAAAAGTGCAGTGTCGTCGGTTAGAAATGCCGGTATGAGTGCTAGCGGTGACGTCAAGGACCGTGTAACTACGCTTATTCAGCGACTTGTTCAACGTGCGTTTTTGCAATATTTAGCCCTTTTTGTTATTGTAGGTCTCGGTTTTTGGCTGTTTTTCCACTATGGAACAGAATGGTTCAAAAATGAAGACGGCACCAAACAAATTTGGATGCAAGCCGGAGCCGCGTTTGCCATGGCTCTTGCCATTTGCACAATAGCCTATTTTACTCGTTTGCTGTAAGAATAATAGGGTCTCTTTTTTATCTAAATAGATAAAATATCATATATTGCGCTTGCATTACGAGCCACAAACGCGACAGTCATTTGCGACTAGGTAATATGCGGGTTGTTTATTAAAGTCATGAGATGTTGAAAAAGTGTCTACCTTGTCATTTTTGTGCCCGATTGATTTTATTTGAGAATGACCGTCTTCACTACTGATAGATTCATAGACAACTCCGATAATATAACCACTTGGTTCACGACAGCAATAACCAAACTGACCAACTTGTAAACCCTCTATCTTGTTACTAAATGCAGTAATCACACTACATTGATATGAAAATTGGTCGTCATCTTCACTCCCCTCATCATATTTTTTGGGCAACTTGATCTTATACTTTTTTGCCAGTTGCTTCAATTCCTTCTCATTAACACGAAAACCATACCACAAACTTGCCATGTTTTAATATATCGTAATAATATCTTAAAATTATTTCAGTTTTTTATACCCCAGGAATGACGACGAGACCGGAACCGCCGGGAATCAAAACCCACACGCCGTCAAAATCATCTTTTCTAAGATTTCTACGGATTATGTATGAACTATTTGTTCCATCGCCAGAACTATACAAGGTAAGGCGTTTTTTGAAACCATTATCTTCACTTTGATAAAAGAATGAATATGTTTCATCTGGGTATATTATAGCATCTGTAAAAACGCCAAAAACACTAGATGTTATAGAAACGATTTTGTTTCCAGTGTCAATACTGACCTGCCATTCATCACCATTGTTTGTTGTACATAAAATGGTCCTTGCATGATAAACATATTTATCAAATCGTCCATGTGCCTTGGAACTCATACCCACAAGATTACCTCCATTATCAAATTCCAATCCCCATCCCAGTGCCTTTAGTACGCTTTCCTCAACATGATTCATTGTTATAATATATAATTTTCATAAGATTAAAAATATCCTATATACAAAAAACTGACTCGCAGAGCAAAGCTCTTCTCGTAAGTTGGTGTATAATATCTCCGTACCTCCTTTGTCGGTACGGAGATATCACATCACAAAAAAACTGAAATTTTCAAGAGTGAAAAAAGAGAATAAAAGAGCATGTATACATTTAGAATTTTGGATATGGATTATGAGCAATTGAAAGATGATCAAATTGTTATCCATTTGGCAGGCCTTACTGAAAAGGGTGAGAGTGTCTATTGTAAATTCCTTGGTTATGAACCATATTTATTCCTCGAACTTCCAGTTACTATAAACTGGACGCCAGCAAAGGTAGAAGCAGTAGCCAATCATATTAAAGAAAAGTTAAAAGAATGTCCACCAGATACAATTCGGTACGAAATTAAAAAACTATGTTTATATTCTGTTACACGACCTTTTCTTCGTATAAACTTTAAAACTGAAGATTCACAAAAGCATCTCAGAAATCTATTAAAGTACACATGGCGTATTCCAGGTTTTTCTACCGAATTTCCACCAAATTCTTTCAAACTTCACGAACAAAAGTATCCCACACTTGTAAAATTTGGCATTGAAAAGAAATTAGACATGGCCGGTTGGGTAACAATTAAACATATACCATCAAAAGCACGAGATCTAGACAAATTCCCAGATGATTATAGCTATTGTAATCATAGTCTATATACTAGGCATATTGCAAAAGCAAAAGAACCAACCGCTGATACGCTTGTTGACCCTACAATCTGTTCTTTTGATATAGAGTTGCATTCAGACAATAGAAAATCGTCCTCTCCAGATCCATCCAACCCGAAAAATGTAATTACTATGATTTCAATGGTCTTTGGAAAATTATCTCAACCTCTTGAAGAATGGGACGCATATGTAATTACACAGTTTGTAGGACATAAAGAACTAGAAAATAAATACAAAGCAGAAATTATAGATTGTAAAGGTTCTGAAACACGATTGCTAGTTAATTTTACAAAACTCTTAAAGCGTCAACAACCAGATATTATTACTGGCTATAACATCAATGGGTTTGATTGGGGTTGTTTATTAAAACGTGCTGAATTTTGTGGGGTATATGATAGATTTTTCAAGATGGGGAAATTAAAGTTTGAAAAGGACAAGCTAAAAGATATGTCTTGGTCATCTTCCGCTCGTGGTAAGCAAGATATCATGTATATTAAACTACGAGGTATTTTTAATTTTGATCTTTTTCCAGAGATTAGATTCAATCACAATTTACCGACATATAAATTGGCTTATGTTGCAACCAATTTTCTTGGTAATGAGGAAACGAAAGAAGATATGCCATACCAGCAAATGTTTGCTATTTTTGACATGGTAGAAGTCCTTGAACGCAGTCTTGAAAATTCTATAGACATGAATCATAAACTCGCTAAAAAATTAATCATCTCTAAAACAAAACCAGAAGAACTCATTCAGATACCTGGAATGACAAACCATGTCGCCGAATTTTACAAGGAATTAAAACCATGTGCAGATTTAAATTCGGTAGTTAGGGTAGCGCGAAGTTTTATGTTTAGATTGTTGAAATACGTAATCCAAGATGCTCGTATTGTACCTGCCCTCATTAAATTTTTAAATTGTCTTACTGCCTTGTGGGAAAGTTCTATTATTTCTCGCTGTCCACCATCTTTTATTTACGAACAAGGACAACAAATTAAAGTAATGGCACAGTACCTAGAAAAAGCATATACTAGAAATTTTGTAGTACCACATTATGAAAAAGCAAGAGATGAGATTGTAGATGAAGATGATGATGGTAAGAAAAACTATCAGGGTGCGACAGTCCTAAAGGTAAAAAAGGGATTGTATGAAAATATTGCGACTTTGGATTTTGCTTCATTATATCCATCTATTATGCGAGCGTACAACATCTGTCAGACACAATTGGTTCCACCAGAGATTAAAATTGACGATTCCGAATGTAATATCGCAAAATGGTCAGAACATATAAGATGTGAGCATGATCCTGAAAAACGTAAAAAGACAAAGGCGGATAAAGTATATTGCGGTGATCATTATTATCGTTGGAGAAAACATTTTGGTAAAGAAGAAAAGAAAGGATTGCTACCATTACTCCTAGATGAGTTGGGTGCTGCACGTTCTCGTGTTAAAAAAGAATTGGCAATTAAACAAACTAAATGGGAGGCCTATAAAGTACGGATAGAAACGTTGACTGAAGAAGAAAAGAAAGATATGGATCTAACAAATCGTATCGCTTCCGTTTTGGACGCGAGACAATTGGCACTGAAAATAGCCGCAAATAGCAGTTATGGTACGTTGGGAGCTATAAAAGGTTATTTTCCGTGTATCGAAGGGGCTGCATCGGTCACCTACTATGGACGAGAGGCAATTTACAAAACAATCCAATTGATAGAAGCAAAATATACAAAATGCGAGGTAATCTATGGAGACTCGGTTTCTTCTGATACACCGTTATTGATTATGGATAATACACAAAAAATAAATATAGTATCAATCGGTGATTTAGCTGGGGATACTCCAAAATGGGTAAATGGGTGGAAGTGGTTGGGGACGTCGGTAACAAAAGAATATTGTGATATGTCTCATAATAATATTTCGATTTTGACAGATGTGGGTTGGAGTAGGATCAAGAGGGTGATCAGACATCGTTGTAATAAAAAGATGTATAGGGTGGTTAGCCGGTTTGGATGTGTCGATGTGACCGAAGATCATTCTCTATTGGATGACAAGGGGTGGCAATTAAAACCAGCAAAAGTGATACCTGGTAAAACGAGGTTGTTATTCAATGATCCATTTGATAGGGTATTGTTTGATTCTGGTTTTCATTATGAAACAACCTCTAAAACCGAGGCCATGCGTTTTATGCTAGACAACCCAGTACTATGTTGTATCTCGTATATAAATGATAAATATATAATATCATCGACATTGGAGAAAGAAAATATAGTAGAACAAGTCATTCCACTTGGATCAACTCAAGATTATGTTTATGATGTAGAAACAGAATGCGGTAGATTTCATGCAGGTCCGGGTTTTAATATTGTAAAAAATACAGATTCAGTGTTTGTAGATTTTCATGAAGACGATATAAAAGAGATTTTTAGATTGCAAAAGGAAGCGGAATCATATGTTACGAGTAATTTTCCACCTGAAATGAAAATCGCAGCAGATAACATGTATTCACCGCTACTATTACTTACAAAGAAGAGATACGAATACAAGATTATAAATATAGATGGTAAAGTTTTAAAGGAAGGTTCAAAAGGTTCTATCAACAAACGACGTGATAATTGTGATGTTGCCCGTGATATTTACACCTATACATTGGAAATGACGATGAAGGGAGAATCACAAGATGCAACATTGTATGAAATCAATAATAAAATTTTAAATATGTATAGGGGATTGTGTCCATTGCAAGATTTTATTATTTACAAAGGATTGAAACAATTGGTAGAAGAGTATAAAGCGTGCACCGGTCACGTCTTGTTTGCGAAAAGATTAGAAGAACGTGGTAATATCATGAAAGCAGGAACACGATTAGAATACGTGTTTATTAAAAAACGTGGCAAGGATTTGAAAAGTGGCATGAGAATGGAGGACTGGAGTTATTTTCTTATGAATCGGCAACGAGAAGGATTGCAAATTGATTATGGTTATTATTTGGAACATAATATCATGGTTCCTGTTACAGAAGTTTTGAATATTGCATTTCCTATATCTGAGAAACAATTTTACAAACCAGAAGATAATTTTATCAGAGCAATGGAAATTTATTTGAAACCATCTTGGAAAGAATACATAAAAGGTTGGAGTATTGAACGCAAAGCGCGATATGTCGCTAAAAATACAAGGAATAAGAAATTACGAATTCCTGCAAGGGTCCTTTATTCTAGAATCGTGCTTGACAAAATGTATAAACAACATGGATTGAAAAAGAGGGCAGTTCATCGTCCAAAACCAGGAACATCTACCATCTATCTAAATGACCGAATCATCGAACAAATCTATTGTTATCATTATAGTTGGCAAGAGGTCATCTGGCAAATATCAGATCGACGAAATATCGCTGATTGGATTATAGATGTGTGGAGAAAGTGAAAAATATTCTTATTTTTATAAGAAATTATTAATTAGCATACAATGCTTTTAGTTGGTCGATAGAATAGGTATTGGCTAGGATTCTTAAAGTATTATTCATGGTGATTAGTTGGTCAATAGTCATAGAATTGATAGAATCACCAAAAACTGCATAGATACAAGTTGTATCGGTAGATGCTAGCCAATCTTTACGAGCCTGGTTAGTAGCCTCTATCCCTTCTCTCAATGTGATAACATTTTGTAAAGCAGCCATTTGAGAGGTTACATCGTCGAGTTTACTTTGGCATATGCAATGTGGACAGGGATTACAACCAGCTATACATCCCGTAAAACCAGAGGACATATCATTCAATCGTATCTCATAATCTTGCAATTTATATATCTGATCTTCGAGACTCATCTTACAAATAAAAAATATTCTTAAACAGAAAAAATATAGAAAATGCCGAGTAATTATTATGAAGATGCATTGACATTTGTGTTGGATTTAATGAGACGGTTATCACCTATGAATAATAGTACTACAATCATATTTGCTTCAGAAGAATTGGAAATTTACAAAAAGGTATGCGCTACGTTGGAAAAAGGGTTTGTAGTATCTATAGAAAAAGATAATAGCCTACATATTAGTTGGGGAAAAGGAAACTTACCAACTAAAGCCAACTATTTTACCCCTTTTTATCAACAATCGAGAGACATCAAAAATACAAAACAACGCATTAAAAACGCCATCGCCGGCAAAAACGATCCCGATCCAGACGAATACGAGTTTTTTTAAAACTATACAAAACTGAAAAAGTTGTATATTTATACAATAAGAAAAAATGGGTGGCTTATTGTATAATGCGAGGTTTGAGATGGTAATAACGTTTGAATCTACGGTTTATCCGGATGGGGCAGAATCGTATACGGAAAATGGCGATATTATGATTTTTCCTATTCCAGATGAGTTTCATATGGATCACGTAGACGAAAATGGTAATTTTATAAGACTCCCTGAATATCTACTCAACATGTATACCCTCGAAAACGACTATGAAGTTAAAACTCCTATTGCCGCCCGCATTCAACGCGCTACGTCTTTAAAACGTGACCTCTTTCTCTTTGCCGTCGTAAATAATATTAATTAAATTGAAAAAATATACAATGAATATTCATATATAAAAATATATGAACCAGAAAATTACAAATCGTACATTTATAGATGCATGTATAGCGAATGATATTGAGAGGGTTAGAGAGTTGATACAAGTGGTTAATCCGGCTGCGAAAAGTAACGCAGCAATAAAATGGGCGTGTGAAAATGGATATATAGAGATAGTAAAAATTCTACTTGCCGATCCACGCGTTAATCCAGGTGCTCAAAAGAATGTAGCATTGCAATTGGCTATTATCGAGAAACATACAGAAATAGTAAGGCTATTATTACAGGATCCTCGCGTTGATCCTTCAGACCGTAACAATGAAGCTATACTAACAGCGAGCAGACATTGTCAAATAGAAATAATAAAACTATTGTTGGATCATCCTCGTGTTGATCCAAATGTAAACAATAAAGAGGCTCTAGTTTGGGCAAGAAAATTTAACAACACAGAAGTCATTCAACTCCTTACTGAATATCGCTTTCGCCTAGACGGACCCATATACAATCAAAACATAATATAACTTGTAAAAATTGAAATATTCATATAATTCTACATAAATTTAAAAAATGACAGTACGACAATTTGTAGATGCGTGTATTGAAAACGATATTGAGAGGGTTAGAAAATTGATACAAGTGGTTAATCCGGCTGCTAAAAGCAATATGGCAATAAAATGGGCATGTGAGAAAGGACGTATTGAAATAGTAAGACTTTTACTTGAAGATGCGCGTGTTAATCCAGCAGGTCAAAATAATTATTGTCTCTTATCTGCTATGCGAGATAATCATGTAGATGTTGTAAAACTGTTATTATTAGACTCTCGTGTTGATCCATCGGTAAGTAATAATTGTGCTATACAATGGGCTAGTATAAATGGTTTTGTAGACATAGTACGATTATTATTAGAGGATCCTCGCGTTGATACAACAGCACAAAATAATAACGCTATCCGTTATGCTATTCAAAATGGACATACATCTATAATAGATCTCCTTACCGAACATCAATTCCGTCTTGATGGACCCATATACAATCAAAACATAATACAATAAAAAACTAAAATAAAATATACAAAAATAAAAATATACAAAAATAAAAAATGAAAAATATTTGTATACTGATACAAATATATAAAAAATGGCTGGTAAATTAAAAAAGGTGTATTCGAGCAAGGTCGAATCGTATTTTAATGATAATACTGCAGATGAGATTAGTAAAAAAGAGTTTCTGCAACATGTTACACTCAAACAAATGACAAAATCGGTACAAGATGGATTTAATGATCTGTACAAAATGAAACTGATGCCAAAAATTCAAGTTGATATCACGCCATCCCACATTGTTCAGTTTTACGTAAACAAAGAAGATTTTGATTTTTTTCAAGATGGAGCAACATGGAACGACGAAATTAGCGGCCAGCTTACCGATGGCGTCGGAGAAAATGGATTCAAGGTTGGTAATTTCATGTTTTTTGTATCATAAAAAGAATAAACGCAAATGACAAAACTGACTCGCGGCGCTAAAGCGCCTCTCGTAAGTTGGTGTGTGATCCCTCGTTTCACTCGAGATCACATCACAAAACTGAAATATATTTCTAAAATATGTAAAAATTATTATTATTATGGTACGATTTGGTTATGCGTGTATAAATGAGACACTAAGAAAACGTGTCTGCTGTAACAGGGGTTGTATATTAAAGACGATTTCTAGTCAACCTGACCCATATGAATTTCTCGTAAGTAAGGGTAGAGAAAATCTAGAGGCGGTAAAAACAATCTTGAAATGGAATGTTGCCCATAATATAAAGTTTTATCGATTGACATCGGCCTTGTTTCCACATATCGGAAACCCACGAATAAAGGATATCATCGGAAAAGAAAAATGGAACGAGTACATTTCTCTATCTCCGTTTATTGTTCAACTAAAAGAGATACGTGAATATGTCGAAACGCATAAAATACGCTTAGGTGTTCACCCCTGTCAGTTTTGCCAACTTGCCTCTCCACGAGAACATGTCGTAGAAAACTCTATTATTGATCTCACCTGGCATGCAAACCTTTTATATCTTGTATCTACCATTGTAAATAATATTCTAACCAAAAACAGTAGAGATTTTACGATATGTATCCATGGAGGCGGGACATGGGGTGATAAGAAATCGGCTATAGATAGATTGAAAAAGCAGATTACGTTGTTATCACCACGAATAAAGATGTTTTTGTGTTTGGAAAATTGCGAAAAATCATGGTCGGCAGAAGAACTATTACCAGTATGCGTGGAACTCGGCATTCCTCTCATTTTCGACTTTTTCCATTATCACTGTTTTACAAGGTTGCACCCTGATTTACATCAGATATCAATTTCTGATTTGTTGCCTCGCATACTATCTACGTGGGGAGTTAGAAGACCCAAGTTTCATATATCTGAACAAGCAGAAAATAAACCAATTGGAGCGCATAGTGCATATGTTGTTTCTATTCCAGATGAACTATTGACGCTTCATCACGGTTTCGACATTATGGTAGAAGCAAAACAAAAAGAAATAAACGTCTTGTTCCTACAAAAGAAATATCAAACGTAGTTATTTTTAGTTTTTCTTGTCCACAAGAAAATATTATTTTTGTATATTTTTATTTTTGTATATTTTTATTTTTGTATATTTTTATTATTGTATATTTCTTTTTGAGAAAAGAATATATTTTTATTTTTCATCCTGGTGGTTTGTTACAAGACGACTAGTTTCTTGGATTTCAACTATGTGAGTTTGACGGGGTGTACCATACAAGAGATTTCCGTCGCGAACGCGTTGAATGACATATTTCCATTCGTTTATCTTTTCGATGAAAACACGATGTTCAGGATGTTTCTTTCGAAATTGCTCTTGTAAATCCAACACAATTTCGTTTATGAAAAACAAAATTTGTTTCTTGTCTAATGAGTGGTACAATAATTTACCATCCACGAAAAAGCAATAACAAGTATCCCCAGTATTACAATAGACGCCAGATGGTGTTATTTTTCTCATACCATCGCTCATTTTATATATCCTTTTTTCCTTTTTCTATTTTTTACATTGTTGTTTGTTGTTTTAGAAAACGTAAAAATGCATTTTCGTGTTCCAATTCAGTTGGTGACATATGATTGTTTGATAATAAACTGAGACTACCTTGTCGTTTCAATTCAGCGATTGTTTCATTGTAACTATATTGTCCTTCTGTACCATCTTCAAATTTGACAGAAATTCTACGATGTGGTGGTAAAGTCAATTCAGTAATACTACCCCATACGTGAACAATTTTTTTCCACTGTGGTTTATCTAATATAGCCCCCATTTCTGTATATTTTTGTTTTAATGATCCTTTTTTTGTTTAATGTTTATCTTTTTTGATTTAATACATGAAAAATCGACAAAATGGGTTATAATAGAAAAAGAAAAAATTGAAAAATGCTTTAAAGAGATACATATATTTAAAAATGTCAGTCTCGTTAAAAGTCACACTCGAACAAATTAAGCAAGCACTCAAAGGTCTTCCTATGGAATCGTTTCACGATGTAAAAGGTATGTGTTCATACTTGGCCAAAGAGTTGGGAGTTAAACCCGCCAAGGTAGAAGCGGCGGTTGGAAAGTATTTTGCGAGTTTGAAAACAGCAGACGATGGGTCAGTTGCTGGTCGCCCTGACAGCAAGACTGATTTCGTCGAGCCAGATGGAACAAGTAGTGATGACGGTAGTCAAGATGAGAAAAAGACGGTTGTGGCAAGCAAAGGTGCCAAGAAAGTGAGCCCCGAATCGTCAGACGAAGAGGCTAAGGCTCCAGCAAAAGGAGGTAAGGGAAAAGCAGCCGTTGCTAGTGAATCGTCAGAAGAGGCTCCAAAAGCCAAAGCACCTGCTAAAGGTAAGAAGGCTGTAGCGTCGGAAAGTTCAGAAGAGGCCAAGCCACCAGCAAAAGGTAAGAAAGCAGCGGCTTCAGAAAGTTCAGAAGAGGCTAAACCGGCAAAAGGTAAGAAAGCCGCAGCGAGTGACGATGGGTCAGACGCACCTGTAACTAAACCAACAGGCAAAGGTAAGAAAGCCGCCGAGTCTAGCGATGAAGAGCCAGCCAAGCCAGCCGCTAAAAAGGGTGCTAAAGCAGCGTCGGACGACGAATCAGAACCAGCCGCAAAAAAGACTTCCAAAGCAGCCAAGGAATCTGAAAGCGATGAGCCAGCCGCAAAAGTGACAAAAAAGGGTAAGGCAGCCGCAAAAGATGAAAGTGAGTCAGATGTTCCGGCTAAACCAAGCAAGTCGGCTAAAAAGGGTAGCAGTAGTAGCGACGATGATGAACCCGTGTTGAAAAAAAAACTTGTAAATGAAGAAGGTAGCGATAGTGCTGAACCTCCAGAGGATGAAGACGAAAAGCCTAAAAAAGGAGGAAAAACCGCTGCAAAAGGTAAAAAATCGGCTTCAAAAAAAAGTACTGAATTTGTCCTGAGTGATACAAATGCGGGAGGAAAGGACTTTGAGACACCGCCAGAGGGATATCAATTTGTAAAAGGTACCAATTACATTGTTGTGAATGACAAGATTATTAGCGCCTGGGGCAAGAATGGTTTGCGTAAATTGACCACACGAGATACAAAATCGTGTGACGATAAAGGCTGGCCCATTGAGATCACAGATTTACCTGTCGTCGAAAAACTCCTCAAGAAATCTAAAAAGTAGACAGACATTTCTGAAATCTTGTATTAAAAAATACAAAAATTGAATTAAAAAACACAAAACATCTCTTGTATTAAATGACAACAGATCTTGATTATGAAATAACACTGGTGCCAAATACCAATTATATCATTGTCGATGGAGTCATTATTGCTGGAATGGGTAAAAATTGTATTCGTAAACTAACAAGACGAGATGTAATACATTGTGAACAAAAAGGATATTCAATTGTCATAACGGAATTGTCACGAGTTCACGAAATATTAACAGAAAAGACATTTGGTTTAGATAGTAATTTTTACAACAAAAATATTTTATGAGACAACAATTTACACTCTTGTATTTTTTAATACAAGAAAAATGAAAATATACAAAAACAACAATATAAAGAAATGTTTGACGACTTTGATGTGAATGATGTGCAAGAATTTACGGGAAATGATGCAAAATCTTGGTATATTTATACTGAATTTGAGAGTCTTGATTTTGTGCGAGTAGGAAATACAAAATATGAAAATGTGTATTTTTATACGCCATATAGTATACCTGTGTTGGGTAAAGTCGACAAGGAAGTACACTTTTTAGTAGACTTGGATAAAAAAGTGGTTATACCTGGCCCATGGGATGAGTATAGTCCTAATAACAATAAACAAGTTACAACTGCTCAAAAACAAGAGATACATCGGTTGGTGACCTTGTATGTCTTTAATCAGGGCGGTAAAGCATTGGTTGACTTTATGCTTACAAAAGAATGGACCACAAACGAATTAAGAAATCGTATAAATAGTCTTACTATCAAATCTAACGGTACAGAGTCTATCGCTAAAATAAAACGTCTCCGGCGTAAACAACAAGATAGAGAAAATACTAAAAGAATGAAAAAATCAACCATAAAATTTACAGAAGAATATAGTGAATGAAAAATTGAAAAATAATTAGAGAAAAATATACATCGGCAAATGGAAGAATATGAAGCAAGTCAGTTGAAGCAAATTGCCGAGACGAAAAAGGAAATTCAAGAGCGAATGGCCGAGATTGAACAACGTTTTACAAATGGAGTTCCTCACAGTTTGACATTGGAAACGCGAAATACATATATAGATTTGCTTGCTCTCAAGGAAATCGTTAAAAAATATGAAAAGGATTATATCATGACGGCAAGTTCGAGTGATTATGATAATGGTGACTTTATCGAACATGAGGTCAGTCTCACCGTCGTAAAACGAATCCCGTGCCAACATTGCCACGGGAAATCAAACTGTTAGAATTGATCCTTTTAGAAAAAAATATTCATTACATATAATGAAACTAGAAACCATTTCACGAAAAAATGATTTCGAAAAACGCTTTAAATAAAATATAAATAAAAAATGGCAAACAAAACTACAATGACAAAATCGGCGTCAAACAAAAAATCAACAGCGGCAAAAAAGAAACCGACCGCAATAACCCCCAAGAAAGAAACAAAGGCTGGCAAGAAACAAACAGTCGCCAAGAAAGGACCAGCAATGGGTAAGAAACAACCAGCAAAGAAAGAACCAGTGGATGATATCCTAGAAGAAACTAAAGAGTGTCAAAAGTGTCACAAGGTGTTAGAAATTATTGAATTTATGAAAGATGAAAAGGAAATGTCGTGTTGTCAAAAGTGTATCTCAAAGTACCTCAAACAAACGAATAATTTCTGGGTTCAGTATCCAGACCTCGAAGAAATGGCAACAGTTGAAAGCATCCAGGATCATCCACGCCTAACAGTAAATTCACCTCAAGAAATTGATCTTACATGTCCTGAATGTAATGATACATTTACAACATCTCCCAAAGAAATTCTTCAAGATGGAAACTGTCCAACCTGCAAAACTTTTTTAATCCCTCTAGACAAGGAAAAGATGAAAACTATCTGCATTGAGAAAATCATCGAAAGCAGCGATTACGATGCATATGTAGATTCGATAATTGACTCGCGTTTCAAATCTCATGAGTTGGGGTATATCCAAGAGGTCTTTGCCCACCTTTATTTTAATATACACGCTCATCTATTCAATCTAAAAACTTATTTTTCATATTCTATACCCGATAAACAACAGGATAAAAAGGAGATCACAAAGAAATTAGGTATGTGTGCTACGGATAAAGGTACAGATGCAGTCCTAATTCATAAAGACGATGAGATTTCACTGGTACAAGTAAAATGGCGTTCAAAAGATACCACATTGGATCGTTCGGTGTTTGGAGGTATGGCAATAGATGGTCTATCGTGCAAGGCAACCGTAAAACACCTGTATCTCTTTTCAAATACGTCTACAGTCTCTAAATCATCGCCCAATACGTTTAAATACATTTTATACTCTGATCTCGCATCAATGGACTGGAAATTTTTCAAAGCCGGTGCTAGTGGGTTTTTAACAAAGGGTAAGAAAATAGATGTTATTCCAGTTAAGGATGAAAAACCTCGCAAATGGCAAGAAGATTCAAACGAGTTTGCAGAAGAACACAAACCGCGTTGTATTATCTGTGCAGCTTGTGGGGCTGGAAAGACACGAGCGGCAATCGCAATGATTAAAAAGAAGCATAAAAAAGTTTTGATCGTTGTTCCATCTTTACAATTACTCTCACAGTGGTTTTATAATGCTGGTAATCGTCTAAAGAAATCAGTATTCCTACTTGTTGGAAGCCAGCATGCTGAAGATAAAGATGACGTACCTTATACCCTCACTACAGACGTTGACACAATTCGCACTATGTTTGAGGAGCAAGCTGAAGAGAACTTTCAATTAATCACCATTTGTACTTATCATAGCCTACCTGTACTTATGGAAGGCTTTGATGAGGCAGATAGTTTTAGTCTTACTTTTTGCGATGAGGCGCATCTTACGACAGGAAAGGGAAACTGGAACCTCGTCACGCAAAAAGACTTTTCGTCAGATCAAACTATTTTTCTTACAGCCACGCCAAAGATCTATAAGGGCCAACTTAAGGAGACTGTAATTTCAATGGATAACGAAGAAGTATATGGTCCAATGTTTACCTTTTCGTGTCGTGAAGCAATTGATGTTGGTATTCTAAATGATTATAAGATTGTGCTTGGAATGTCTGAACAAATACAAGAAGGCTTTCCTGAGCGCACTCAGTTGTATACTAATTTTCTTTGTCTATGTATCAAGAAATATGATTTACAAAGAATTCTAGTTGCTTCGAATAGCCATGCATCGTCAGCAAAGTTTTATACCGAATTTAAAAAGTCATTCAGAGGACCACATCGATTGGTGCTTATGAAACCGAGTGCGACAGCCAGAGATAAAAACAATGTACTTTCAGAAATTCACAAGGGCCCAATTATTATATTCAATGTCAGGGTATTTACGTTAGGAACAGACATGCCAGCTCTAGATACAGTCTTTTTCAATGGGGACAAAAATAGTAAGGTCGACATAGTACAGACCAGTATGCGTTGTATGAGAATTTATCCAGAAAAGGAATGTTCATATATTATCGTACCCAGTTTCTTTGGAGATTCGTTGGAGGTCAAAGATGAAGGTGATTATATAAATGTACGTACGACGTTGGCTGCATTAGGGAATCAAGATGAAATGTTGCACGAGGAGATACTACAAAAAAGCAAGACTGCCAAAAATGGCGTTAAAAAGGTAAATAAAAAACAGATCATTGAAATTATTGGTATTGATGATGGGGAAGAAATCATAATAGACGATCTTGATACTCGCTTGTTTGATAGACTTGGTAATGACGTTGATGATATTCGATTACCAATAATGTTTGATATACTAATCAATGCAATAAAAGAAAATGGTGGTTGGATACCACACCAGTTTGAAAAAGATGGTTTTAAAATTGGTGGGTTTCAATCTAATTTAAAGAGTGCGATAACAGGAAGACCAATTTTTAAAAATTTCTGGCCAAAGTGGCTAAAACGATTAGAAAAATTACCATTTTGGCCAGAAATGCTGAAACAATTAGAACGTAATATTGAAAATCGTAATAAAGAGAGAAAAACACCAGATGAATTGTTTAATATGTTGTTTGAAATAATAAAAGAAAATAAAGATTGGGTATATATAAAAGATGATGAATTACGTGTTTTTCAAGGTCAATTAAAGGGTGCAATAACGGAGAAAAATAATCGTTTTCCAAATTTTTGGCCAAAATGGCTAAAACGATTAGAAAAATTACCATTTTGGCCAAACATGTTAAAACAATTGAATAATCATAAGAAAGAAAATAAAACTTCAAATGAACTTTTCGTTATGTTGTTGGACGCAATAAAAGAAAATAAAGATTGGGTATCGCAAAAGTTTATAAAAGATGATTCTAAAATTGGAATCTTCCAAGATAATTTAAAGGGGGCAATAACGAGAAGAAACAACATGTATAAAGATGACTGGCCAAAATGGTTGAAACAATTAGAAGAATTACCATTTTGGCCAGAAATGTTGAAACGGTTAGACAAAATAGTTAAAAATCGTCAAAAAGAAAAGAAAAATCCAGATGAAACATTTAATATGCTGATTACAGCAATAAAAGAAAATAAGGGTTGGATACCTAAAAATTATATGAAAGATAATGTTAAATTAGGTATTTTTCAAGGTAATTTAAAAAATGCATTAAAAGGACAGAGTAAACAATATAAAACATATCTACCAAACTGGCGAAAACGATTAGAAGAATTGACGTTTTGGCCAGAAATGTTGAAACAACTACAAAAATAATACCCTATAAAAAATTGAAAAATCCTTTAACGTCTAAAGAATAATAAAATGGCCACCGTTAAAAAAGTCAAAACCGAGAGTACCCTTCAACATTTCTTACGCTGCCCAGATGTTTTTGCCGGCTCAAATGCATGCTCAGAAGAGACTGTCTTTCTCTATAAAGATGACGCAATCGTTCGTGAAACCATCCAGGATTACAATGAATGTCTTTTACATGTGTTTAAAGAAGTCTTGGACAACTGTATCGATAATGTCAAACGTAAATGGACAAAACCGCAAACCTACATCAAAATTGAAGTGAAAAAAGACTCTGTAAAAATTACGAATGACGGTGCGCCAATTCCGGTAAGAAAGGAGATGATTGAAATTACCAACGAAATCAGCAAGAAAACAGAAGCGCATAAAATGTATCGTACTCAAGCATTATTTTCTATTTTCCGTTCTGGAACGAATTCAGACAATACCGACGAAGATGATAAAATCGGGCGCAACGGTCTAGGATCAAAATGTACTATTGCCATTTCAAAATATGTAAAGATTCATCATGGAGACCCAGATACACAGCGTCAATTAACAATTGAATACAAGGATCAAATGTCTAATATCGGAGAACCAGTCGTTACAGAATATACAAAACCAAATAGTTTCTTTACTTTCGAATATCACCCTGCTTTCAAATGGTTTGGATTAACAAAGTTTTCAGAGAATCATATCGCTAATATGCATGCTTTAGCTGTGTGTGCTGCATACATTTCTGGATGTAAAGTGACATTTAATGGTCAGGTTTTAAAAATTTCTACTTTAGAACAATTGGGTAAAATGTTTTTTGGTGAACGAGAATCAATCCATCTTCAGAATGATGATTGTGAATTGCTTCTTATGGAACAATCATTGGCAGAGATGGAAGAGCACGGAATACGACATTTGTCATTCGTAAACGGTTCGTTTGTACGAAGTGGGGGGACACATGTGAATGCCAATACAAACAAAGTTGGTAAATTAATTGCTGCTGCATATGGTGCACCTCTGAAAGAGACTGATGCAAAAAAGTTTTTCATCTATGTGGTTAATTATCGTATCAAGGGTAAACTCCGCTGGTCGGGACAAACAAAGGCTGCTTTGACGCATCCAACTGCCGCTACCCTAAACAAGATTGAAATTGATAAAAAAGATATCACAAAAATCAAGAAATGGAATGTTTGGAATGAGATTGCTACATTTGTTGATGGCAAAACGAACCGCGATACAAATAAGAAGAACAAGACTACAACAGGTAATTATATTGGAAGTCTTCCAAAGGAAGCATCAGATGCATATCTTGCCGGAAAAGCACGAGGTAAAAACAAATGTACTATTTTTATTTGCGAAGGTTTGAGCGCCAAAGGTCTTATTGACGCTGGTGTAAAATATCAAGGAGGCTCTGATTACGTGGGAACACTCGCTCTTAGAGGCAAACTGACCAACGTCTTGAAAATGGATCGTTCAAAGCAAACTGATAAACACTTTTTACAATTGATTCGAAAAATGATTGGTCTCAAAATGGGGTGTAAATATATGGATAAAAAGGAATGTGAGGATCTCAGATACAGTAAAGTTATTATCTCTTGTGATGAAGATAATGATGGTTGGCATATTAATCTATTGTTGACGGCATTTATCCGTCAAGAACATCCTGGTCTGATCAAACATGGTATTTTGAATTTTCTAGAGACTCCTGTAATTAAAACTTTTATTGGTAAAGAAGTGCATCGATTTTTCTTACGCCAAGACTTTGATGATTGGGCAAAAGACCTTCCAGAAGCAAAACGCAAACAGGCTGTAAACAATCTAAAGTATATCAAAGGACTGGGAGGTCATAATAACAAAGATGATGCTAAGTTTATTTTCAGTGATCAGTTTTTTGTTGGTCAGATGTTATTCAGTGACAAAAAAGACGATCAGATGCTAGACATCTTTTTTGGTAAAGGTAAGGAAAAGACTAAAGAAAAGAAATTGTTTATGGACAAGACATTTTACAATAATGAATGGATTCATCAACCCCGTAAAGGAACAATGACATTTTCAGAGTACATTGAATCTCGTTATGTTTTAGCGATTGATGAACAAATTCATAGAGCAATCCCATATGTATACGATGGTCTTATTGAATCTAAAAAAGAAATTGTTTATACATCTCTTAAAAAATTAAAGACTTTGACTAGAACTGATATCTTTAGTATGAGTGTTGCAGTTGAAACAGGGTATTCACATGGATCGCAAAATCTACCGCCTACAGTCACTCGTATGAGTCAGCCTTTAATTGGAGTTAACAATATTGTGTTTTTCAACTTTGATGGAATTTATGGTTCTCGATTTGTAGGGTCAGATGATAATCATGGGGCGGCTGCTGCTAGATATACATATGTCGAAATGCAACCTCTTATGAAATGTATATTTAAAGAGATTGATAATCCGATCCTAGAATACGACGATAAAGATGGATCTATAACATCACCTCGTTATTATTTACCAGTGGTTCCGTGGTTTGCTATTAATGGGCTTTTGCATGCTCCGGCCAATACATATTCTACTTCTTATCCATCTTATAATCCAGATACCTTGGTTGAGTGGTTAAGATGGTGGATCGGTGCAAACTTTAAAGAGGCTGAAAAACATGATTCCGTAGAGTTGGTTCCTTGGTTTCGGGGATTTCGGGGAACCTTTGAAAAGTATTCAAATGGTTGGATCTCTCGTGGTATTTTGAAACAGAAAGATGCTAATAACTGGGTTGTCGAGGAGCTATCGGCTGATCGATGGGGTTGTCAACTTAAAGAGATACTCGAGGGACTTGCAGATGAGAAAAAGATTGACAAACCTCGTATCATGAATATCAATACAAATACTATCAAAGCCGAAATAAAAACAAAGGTAGATTTTGATTTGGCAAAGAGTTTGGCTAGTGTATTGGAAACCAAGATGGCAACTTCAAACATGACTTTGTTGTATGATAAGAAACCGTGTACTGCTCCTACAATTGAAGATCATCTCGATGAGTATGCCCGTCGTCGTTACAAGGGTTACAAGGATCGGCGAAGATATATGCTTGCAATCTTGGAGAAACAATTGAAAATCAAAGAAGATAAAATAAGATTTATCAAATTGGTATTGAATGGAACATTGGATTTCAAAAAGATTAAAGATAAGGAGGAATTGGTTGAAAAATTGTTAAAATTGGATTTTACGCCAGATGATGATTGGAATCATCTAACTTCAATGACGATGCTCAATTGTACTAAAAAGGGTATTGAGAAATTGGAAGAGGAGAAAGAAAAGGTAGAAATCGAGTATAAATACTATGAAGAACACAATGCTTGGCAAATTTGGCTAGACGATCTTGACGAGTTTTGTGTGGAATATAAGAAATACTTAAAGGCCAATCCCATCGACGCGGAATCACAAACTTGGGAACCACCAAAGAAATAAAATTGAAAAAATACGATATTCATTTTGTATGTATAAATGAATGGTTGTTTTAGCATTGCGAAATTGGAAGAAGAGGGAATCGTCTTGTATAGATTCCCTACCGAGAAAAAACGCGACGAATATTTTGATGACATAATGAAAGAGATTGAAGGGCTTGATGATCAATTTGATTACGCTAAATGCATCTGGAGGAATGGTGACCTCACTATAACTTATTGCTTTGAGGGTAGCGGGCTCTGTATGTGCCAGCGATCAGAGGGAAAAGGAATAATCAAAACTATCACTGTCGATTATAATAAAAAATGAAAAAATATATTGGATATATTATAGAGTAGGAAAAATGCAGACAGTTGAAATCGATCGATCAGTTGCAAATGTGATTCAGATGTTGGTATTTTCGGAATACATGGTTGTACAAAGTATTGTTCTCTATAATACGTTTTTGACCATTTTCGCAATTACAGATGTTACTAATATGCCGTGCTATTTTGGCCTCCTTGCATTTTCATTTTCACAATGGATCTGTAATGGTATTACGTACCGCTTGACTAAAGGTGTCCATGACAATCTAATTGTTGCTTTGAAAATCTTATTCACTGTGGCAGCTTTGGGTGAAATCATTTTAATTTCATGCATGTTTCAGTTTGTTGTTTTGAATGTCTTGGTCAAAGTCGTTTTTTGTCTAATCCTGATCAAAGATATACAAGGTATTTTAATTGGTATTATCGGTGCTGTATATATCCGAAAATGGTATGCGAATCATATTGGCGCTTTAGATTATCATAGAGATACTATGCGTCGACTTGGACAACACGGATTCGTACAATATGACTATAAACTAAATTGATAAAAAGTTCTTATTAATATAAGAAAATATTAGAGAGTTTTCATTACCTCTCTCAACTCTGTTAGTAATCGTGTAAAAACGGCACATCCTTCTTTTTGGAACTGAGTACCTACTTGAACTGCAGATGCACCTACAAGGAGATGTTTGTATATATCCCTACCATCCACAATACCACCACAGCCGATTATATCAATGCGATCTGGTAACAATTGTCGAAATCTACGAACATTTGCCAATGCAAACGGTAAGATGACTGATCCTCCAACTCCTCCATAGCCATTGTTGGCGTCAATTGATGGCTGATATGAATCTGAGAACATAAATCCATTTCCAAGACTATTGACCGAGGTTACAAACCTAACAGGGTATCCTTCAATAATCTCTGCGGCCCTCGTAAAATGCCCCTGGTCAAAATATGGTGATAATTTAAGACCAATCTTATGACTACCGTAAAGACTATCAGAATTATCTACCGATTCAAATATCCTATGAAGGTAATCATCCATGGTATCGAAATCATAAGCGACTTGGCTTTTGTTACAGAGATTTGGACATGAGAGATTGAGTTCTATTAGATCTGGAGATCGTAGGGAAGAAATGATAGTAATGTTATCTTGTAAAGTAAGGCCAGCGACAGAAATAATGTATGGTTTTTCTTGGAATACTTGACAAAATGTATTGTAATATTTGTATCCCTTGTTGGCAAGGCCAGTAGCATTGATGGACAGGTTATTATTTTCCCAGTATCTTGTACCTGTGTTACCCTCTCGTGGTTCTACGGTGCAACTTTTAGTAAGAATTGCACCTGATTTCGAATTGTTTAAATCCATCAGTTCATCAAGGCTGGTACAACGAGGTCCAGAGGCATTGTAAATTATTGACTTGAGATTAACATCGTATATTTTCGGATTGTTGATTTTTTCTTGGATCATTTTCTATTTTAGTTTTCTATTTTTTATATTTTTCAGTTTTGTATATTTAGAAATTTTTACGATTATTTTATGTCTGATTTTCTCTAAATTTTTACGATTATTTTGTGTCTAATTTTTTAAATATTTTTTATCTAAGTTGTTGATGAAAAAGTAGAAAATTAGAGATGTCTGAAAATGAGTTGGATAGATGATCTATCTATATTGTCCCAGTTAAAAAGTTGCTTGGGTACTACCCCAGACAAATTAACATATTTTACTATTTTTATCTATATAGATAAAGGTCTTATTGAAACTGGCTAATTTAAACATTTTCTCTAATTTTCATGTATCAATCCACGTAAAAAATATGATTTCTCTATTTTTCTAATGATAAATAGATTCTCTAATGGATATAGAAAAAGACCCTTAAATCGTTAATTTTCACGTACCTATCCACAGGAAAAACATATAATTATATCTATTCTTACCATGCAATAAGACTTTTATCTAATTAGATAAAATGACATAAACACCTATACGTTTATTATTTTAGGAGTAAAAGATCTGCGTTCGTTTGGGTAGCCGACGGGGTTTATGATGATGCGAGTGTCTGAGATGGATATATCAAAGGGTTCGTGAGTGTGACCACAAATCCAATAAGATGGTTTGAGTTTTTCTATCATATAGTCAAGATCTGTTGCAAAGCCAGAAGTAGCTGGATTACCGTGGTATTTAGGATGGATTAGTTTGAGAGAAGGTAAATGATGAGTGATTACGATATCTCCTTTTTGTATATTTTCTTCTAGCCAGTTTTTATGCTCTTGGTGTAATAGTCTAATATCTTCAATAGAATGGTTATCGTTCATGAGATTATATGCTGTCAATGTTACATTTGTCCACAGAGTTGCTCCACAAAAACCAATACCATTTATCACTATCCGTTGTTTTTGAAGAAAGAAAATATTTTCTTGGTTAATTAAAGAGGTAATTACATTTTCGTAATGATCGTCTCGGTATCCTTGATAGTATTCGTGGTTTCCAGGAACATAGAGAACATATTTGCTAAATTCCTTGACTACTTGTAAATATTTTGGCAATTCCGCTGGATCGTCAACTATATCTCCCGCCAAAATAGTAATATCTGCCGGTTTTAACAACTTTCTAAATGACTCTACCGACATTCCAAATTCCGTATGCGCATCGCTAATAATCTGTATACTAGTTGTCATTTTTATATTTGATTTAAATATAACATATTTTTGTCAGTTTTTTAAACCCAAAGGAAATGTTTTGTTGGAACCGTCGGTCGCAAAGTATGTTATGTCAACAGACATGTTGCTATCGAAACATTTGATGTAATTGAGCAACTCGTGCTTGTATGCATCTGTAACCGGTTTATCATATGTTTTACCGTATAATACGTTGAACATCTCCCGTTCTGCGATTAGTGTTTGTAAATAATATTCTTTATGTTTTTTAGTAGCGACGATAAAATCATACTCTTCGTTATCTGGCTCTTTTTCCAACGCCTGTAATGCTTCCTCTTTGTATTTCTCATCACAAAACCAATAAAATCTGTTAATACCGGTATTAGAATCTTGTACTATTATCTTTGCCCACTTTATCTCATTATTGTCCACATATTCCTTTCTCTCTTTAAAAGTCATTTAGAAATATTTATAATTTTATTTATTTTTTCAGTTTTTACCATAAAAGAAAATATATATAAAATGGATAGTGTGGTTGAACAACTGAGAGAGATTGGTGTTATTCAGCGGGGAAGTTTCAAGTGCAAATCGGGAAAGATGTCTTCAATTTATTTTGATCTTCGTAGATTATATTCGTATCCGGAAATTTTCAATAACGTAATTGATAAAATGGGAGAAATGACTGGATTAGATTTTGATCTCGTATGTGGTGTTCCAATGGCTGGCGTACCATATGCTAGTCTTTTCAGTTCTCGATTCAAGATACCCTTAATTCTATTAAGAACAGACAAGAAAGATCACGGAACCAAGAAATTGATTGAAGGAGTTTATAAACAGGGAGATCGGGTATTGTTACTAGAAGATGTAGTTACGACTGGTGGATCTCTCGAAGAAGCCAAACACAAACTAGAATCAGAAGGCCTTGTTGTCTCGTTATCCGCCGTCGTAATCGATAGAAGAGAGACCAATATGAAAGATAATCTTATCAAAGGTCTACTTAGTATGGAGATGATGATGCAACGTCGGTTTTATAATAGTGTAGCGAGTGATATATGGGCAAATGTACAACGAAAAAAGAGTAATTTGTGCTATAGTTGTGATGGCGGGTCTCTTGAATTGTTACGTCTAATCGCACCCTATGTTTGTATGGTAAAGATACATATGGATATTGGCATCACCTGGCTATTTGATATTTACGATCTGGCACTCGAATACGATTTCCACGTCCTCGATGATAGAAAATATGCCGACATTGGAAGTATTGTCTCTAAACAATCTTTAGAATCATCTCTTTGTACCGCCCATTCAATTTTTGGTCAGACTACAATAGATGGATTAAAAAAGGGTATGAATAAAGATAATTCTGGTGCTTTAAATGCGGGATGTTTTTTGATTGCTCAATGTTCTAGTGCGAGCGATTTAATAACTCCTCTTTATACAGAAATGACAAAAGAGTTGGCTGTCGAAAACAAAGATATTGTAGTAGGTTTTATTTCGCAAGAATCTCTAGGTGATGATGGCTTTTTACATCTTACTCCTGGCGTAAATAATAGTATTTCTAATGATTTTCTCGGTCAGAGTTATCGTACCGTAGAAGAGGCCGTAATAAAACAACGTTGTGACATTATCATTGTAGGCCGAGGAATATACGACGCTGCTGACCCCGTTGCAACAGCCATGTCTTATCGCGATCTCGGATGGTCTGCCTTATATAACAGAAATAATACAATATAAATTTTTACAAGAAATAATATTTTTATAAAAAATGGATACTATAATCAATGATTTGTATGTGGAAACGAAAAAGGTTTTCTTTACTAAATATAGATCAATTGATGCAAATAATATCATACTGACGACGGTTCATGTGATGTTGGCTGTGGAAATCATACCACATTTAAAAGGACCAGAAAAGAAGAATATCGTTTTACGTGTTGTTGAAAAGATTATCGCAGACTCGCCCCTCGATGAACAATCTAAAAAAGTAATGGATGTAATGCAAACGGTTACTATGCCTGTACTTATTGATGTTTTGGTTGATTCAACACGTGGCGGCATTAAACTAAACACTCTTTCCACTTGGATCAAACGTCACAAATGCTCTCCTTGTACCAGACCAACCTGTGTCAAAAAATGAAATAATTGTCAACAACATATTTATAGTAGACTATGAATTTAGAAAATCATAATAATTTCTGTAGGATCGAGTATGACAATGAAGACGAAACTGAAACATGTTCTTTCGAGTATAGATTGAGGTATGAAGGAGAACCTATTACAATAAAGATAAAAGATGTATCATATATTATCAAGGGGCATTTATTTTTTCTATATTGGTATGGTCGTAAAGACAAAAGAAGTGTAGCAATGTGGTGTCTGTTTGACCATTGTGACTGGTCAGGGCTGACTAGTAATAGTTATGTCACACTTGTAGATGATATCAAAACTCGAGAAGAAGCAGAAATTGAGATGATAAAGATAATGATAGATGTAAACACCCAACTGGCTAAATGTTATGGCGTAGAATGGAATCTTAGCATATACGATTATCCAAAACGCCTAGAAGAACTAGTATCTGAACGTATTTTCGGTCTCGACGGTCCATTTTATAACCAAGGAGTATTGTAAACTTTCTAATAGACCACTCGAAAACTGAAAATTCTTGTTAAATAAAAACTCTAGTAAATGAAAGTAATAGAGCCAAGTCCAATAATCAACGAGTTTCTAGAGGGAGAGTATACGTGTTTCTTTTGTTTTGCTAGATATCTATTGACGATTACAGACCTTGAACCAAGTATAACCAATTTGTCTGAAATGGTATGGAAATGTGGCTATTGTGGAACACCAAATGTATATCGAGGCCGGGATGTATCGGATAAGATGATAATTCTTAAAACAGTCGAAAAACATCGTAATAAATAACTTTTCATATTCTAATATATGAAATTAATTTAACTATCAAAACTGTATTTGACATCTAGGAGTTTTTCTTTGAGATCAAAAATACGTCCCTCCCAGTCAAGCATACCACTGTAGACATATCTGCGATACTCATTGTCCTCACCATCTCTGAATGATATTTTATCATAAAGTGCATATTGTTCTTCTGCCTCTGTTAGCATTTTTTGCAACTCGGCCAAATATTCTTGCTTACTCATTTTCATATATCCATAATATATGAAACAATTTTCAATTTTAATCCAACAAGCCTTCCATCTCAAGAGAACGAATTAGACGCGTCAACCCAATACCAGCACCACTTCGTGGAAAGTAGTTGTATGAAAGTAAATCATTTAGTTCTTTTTCAACGCGTTCTTTTGTAAATTTATCAAAAAGTGTTTGTGCATACATGCCCTCTGAAATCGTATAAAATTGTTGTCGCATAGATTCAACATCTGAACTTCGCATGGCACTTCCAGCCGTTTCTTGACCAGATAGAATAAGATCAATCTTTTTAGCAACAGTTTCACTCGATTGTCCAGTATATTCATTTTCTGAATACAGTGCCATATTCCAAAATGGACTAGTTCTGACTGGAAAGTTTTTCAAAAATACAGAGCAACCGTATTCTTCGTACATCTTTGTCTCGTGTTCATTTTCTAACGTTTCGACGCCATATTTACGACACATATCTTCATATTCTAATTCAACGGGTTTCGGATAACCAAGAAATTGTAGCATCTCTCGCCAAATACCAGCGAGTTTGTTCATGTCACCAGGAAATTCAATCTCAAACATGGGAAAGATTTTCTCATGACGACCAGGAATCGGGTTGGGTTCATTTCGGTATGAAGTTGTTACACAGAAAAAACCAGGTGTATCGGGATTGCGAAGTAGTTCATATTCTAACCAGATTTGTCCCGTTTGTGGCAGAGGCCAAATCTCACCATTATATTCAAACGTCGCAATGGTTTTGGGATCTTCACACGCGGCTAGTATGCTCAAGCGCGATTGTGGATGACACTCTACGAATCCGAGCGATGTAAAAAATTCGCGCAATTTTTGAACGACTTTGTTATATTTTTTAGCATCGATATATCCCTGTGGAAAAGTATTTGGCGTAAATGTATCTCTCATTTTTATATAAAATTTATTTAAGGTGGTTTTGAAAATAAATGAAAATCCGCCAAATGGAATGGAGTGAGGTTTGTGAGCCGGATGAAAAATGTGGCGTGCATTATTGCGAAATCGAGTGGTTACTTGGCGTTATTCGTATAGAACTTGTATATTGCGATTGGCATATTAATATTCTGGATCTTGATAACATTGTTATCCGTCATTGGAACTTTGACGATGAATATAAAACGTTTAACCAATCACCAGATACTCTTGAAGACGCTAAAAACATTGTAGAAAAATATATAAATGACCAAACAACAGAAATACTAATTCGATTAACCAAATTTATAGTTGTAGAATAAATATGTGTTGAATAAGAATATTATAAGAAAGAACATGTGGTGGAGAGAAACACCAAAGTTGAAGTATACAATTTGTGTAGAAGTAGAAGGGTATGGCTTTACCGAATTTACGTATGCTACTGCAGATATAAATGAAGTCATTTTCACTCTCTCTAAAAATATGAACACAGTTTTTAGCGGTACTGAAATAGAAGACGATGAAAATATTTATCCTAGTAAAAATATATGTACAGGTATATATTCATTTGTAACAGAAGAGAATATCGTGGTCTCTCGTGTCGTCTATCAAGACCATTCACGAACACCCCAAGAACTCTATCTTTTATTATTAGACGCCGTCAAAACTACCTTTTCAGATCTAAATATATAAAAATGAAAATAAATTTGTATTTATGAATACAACCACGATGGAACTTGCGAAATTTTTCCAGTTTGTAGATGAGATAGAAAATGGCTGTAAATGGAGAGCGGATACAAACAAATTGGAAAAGATGTGTACCAAGGGTAACCTAAGACGCGTTCAATTGTTGATAAACGAATATGATCCAAGTGAACATAATTTCTATTGCTTTAAATATGCAATTATATCACATCATACAGCCATAGTAGAGTTTTTATTATTAGATCCCAGAATCGACATAACACATGATAATGATTGGGCTATCAGAGCGGCGTTTGTTTATCAATTTTCAGATATAATAAAAATTTTATTGCCTCGAGTTACGATCGATAGAATACTCTATAATTATATCCAAGAATTCATATACTATTTTACAAAATCAATGCCATATTTTAATTATACGCCAATCAATCCAAAAATCCTAACAGATCTTCTTATCGAAGGAGCATATTCCTTAGATGGCGTTTTTTACAATGAAAATATATTGTAATATTAAATGGGTGTTGGTAGATCAAAAATGACAACATATACGGTTTTGATAGATGTTGGGTTGCCCGTAAATCCGTTGGTCCTAAGATGTAAGAAAAGTGATCTGTCAAAAATATTTTATTCAATGGAAAAGAATGTTAGGTATATGTGGGGCAATACAGACGATGATGATGGTGCTATACTAGATATTTATGGCAATTGTACAAGTATACATCCTTATAAATGTACCTGGAATATAGAGGCATCAAACGGTGATACATCTCAAGTAACCCACTTTGAACGCGTTAGATGTCCTGTCGAAATGAAAGCGCTGGCCTTGCGCGCCGTATCTACAAGCCTACATATCATTGTTAAAAACTGAAAAATTATAACAAGATATAAAATAGAGTAGACAATGACATTAGAACGGATGAATGCATATGATTTGTATGCGCGTTGTAAAGAAAACGAAACATTTGATGTTAGAGTAGATACAAAATATAATGAAATTAAACTAGGTGTAGAACAATTTGCAAAAGGACATTATTATACAATGACTATACATTTTTACGATCGAAAATTTGGAGAGTATAGCGAACAAGATGTCATGCCTACTATTTTACAAATGCTCAGGGAAGACGGATTTTGTATTACTAAATCGAGTCATGGTTCACAAGGACTGAATGTTAATGGAAGTGGCAATAATTATATTGCATATATTATCTCTTGGGGGTCAGATTGTCCAGCCGTTCAATACGCTCTAGACGGACCAAAGTATAACGAGAATATAATAACCTAAAACTGACTCGCTCACGCTCGTAAGTTGGTGATCCTCCTACGTCGGTGTTTCATCTCGCGTTGCTCAATGAAACATCACAAAAACTGAAAAATTATATAAGATATAAAATAGATTAAATGACGACAGAACGAATGAATGCGTATGAGATGTATACAGAAATGCAGCAACTGATAGATGTGGATCACAAAGTTGTTCAAATGTATGGAAGAATTAAACGTGATATTGCTGATCGTAAAAAACGCGCGTTTGATAATTGGCAAAATATAACTAGCGAAAATATTGACAATTATAGTGTTTGTGGAATTTATATTCCAGTTAGTTCCGATTATGAAAAGCGTCTTATAGATATGCTAAAAGAAGATGGTTTCAATGTTGTTTTTGAAAATACACAAGATGATATCAATGGAACATCTGTCAATGTATATACCGTCTCTTGGGGATCTGACATTCCAGCCATTCAATACGCTCTCGATGGACCCAAATACAATGAGAATATTATAAGTTAATTCATATATTTTATATGTAGATATAAAAATATGGGTAATGTATCGTCAAAGAAGCCAAAGCAGAAAGATGTCGAAGATGTTGTTAGGATATATTTAGAGCAAAATGAAATAGATGGTCAAGTAGTTTGTAAATGGAGGTATGACAATGTGCTAATTGTTACCATTGATCTACCAGCCGGAATTTATAACGAAAAAGAAATTGAAAACGAACTAATCATCCTCATCGATAAATACTTTTACTATTTCCCCTTTTCCATCTATATTATCGCAAACGAATCTTTTTTCTAGTTATTAAAAGGTGCTATATGAATAACAAACTATTTTATATTTCCATATAAAACTTTCTTCTCTAAAATATATTTTCATTATAGAGTTGGCTGTCGAGACCGTAGAGGTAGTTGGTGATAAGTTCGCGGGCTCGTTCTCTAAAATAGGGTGTAACGTCATTATAAAAACATATGTCTTTTAAATTAAACTGTTTTACAAACTTGCCGTGATCAAGTAATAATTCTAGTATTTTACAACATTTTTCATCCGTATTCGAGTAAGCACTATAACACCAAAATAAACATTTCATAGGAATTGTATCAACATGATTTATTAGATATTCTACTATTTCTAATTTTCCATCATAACATACAATATGTAAACCTTCTTGTAGTATTTCACTCGTGATACAATGATTTTCAACATAGTTCTTTATCTCATTTAAATTACCTAGTCTGCAATAATAATAAAAATCACCGGTTGTCATCTAACATTTTTTCTTATTTCTCAAATAAGATTTCAATTTATAATATTTTCGTTATAGAGTCGACTATCGAGACCATAGTTTTCTTGTTCTAATAGATCTTGTATCTGCGTGTAGAGAATCTTATTATAAATGACATAATCTAGATCATGACTTGTGTTGATTACAAATGATCCGTCTTGAATATGTATAAAGGTAGTTATTTTGGATATATCGCATTTAGTTTTTAATACATCGATAAAATCTTTGGCTGAATCTACCAACAAATAATTAGAAGCACAATATGCTTCCCCCATCAACCACTTTTCATGAACTATACAAAATCGACCCGTTGACTCTTCTACTATTCTCACCATTTCTTTTTCTTGTAAAATATCCATGTTACCTATATCATAATACACAGTGATATTTTCAGTTTTTATATTCTCAACAAAATATCCTAAAAAATATATAAAAAATTGTCTCGCTGCGCTAAAGCGCGCTCGTAAGTTGGTATGTGATCACTCGTTTCACTCGTGCCCACATTACTAAAAAAACTGAGAAATATTTTTAGAAATAGGGATAAATACAACATGTCTCAATTACAATTGGGTGGGGTCAAAGAAAAGGGGTATAATGATTTTCTTTCCGAAAGGGAAGAGATTGATCTGATTTTCCAAGAAGCGCAAGAGATTTTCGATGAACATCAACGGCGCAAGGTTTTTGGTGATCCGACAGATAAAACATTACCTTTTATTAAAGCAGACCTAGAAATACATGTTGTGGAGGGCCAGATTGCTAAAGATACAGAGTTTGAAGTACGTTTTGGGACATTTAATACGAGAAATACTCGTTTTATCCCAGGTGTTCCAAAACTCTACTTTTACAATCTTTTACAAAAATTACAATCCAAAATGTCTATAAAACCACAAAAAACTACAACCTATATTTTGAAAAACGGTATCCGCATCAATGAAACAGTTGAAAATGGCAAAACAATTACTACTTTCGACAAAAAGACCACGACAATGACAGAAGACTATAAAGAATGGGGCGTTCGATTGTCCACCGCAACTGAAACACAGATTACAAACCAAGAAATTAAACAAATTGAAACATCCGAGGCAAAAAACGAGGCAGTTGTCAGACCCAAAACACGTTGGTCGTTTCCTCTTCCCGGACGTCATATCGATCTTACCATCGTTGATAATAATTCAACCCCCACATTCGAGGTAGAGATTGAATATACGAAAAAAATAGACGAAAAAACAATCACACAAGATATATTGTCTACTTGGCAACATATGCAAAAAGCGTCGATAGAAAACTTTGTAAATAACGAAGATACAAATGTCGCGATTTTTAATTTCAATAGTCTTTTATCTGCCAAATCTTATGAAGTCTTTGATAAACTTGAAAACAAGCCGAAATCATTTTCATGGGGAAATGTTTTTTATGGTGGGCAATATTTTCTTACTCCCAAACTCGATGGCGTAAGAAAACGATTGTTTTTCGATTCAAATGGCATTTTCGAAGTTTCACCCGATAGTCGTTTTATTCGACAGATTGGGCAACCTTCGTCAATTACAAAGACTATTATTGATACAGAATTTTACAATGGCAAGTATTTTCCGTTTGATGCCCTTGTGGTTGATGGAAATCTCCTTACAAATAAACGTTTTGCTTATCGTCTTGAGCAATTAAAAACTGTCAAATCTAGTCTTTTAGATACATCAAAACCATTTTATTCAGACGATTTCTATACGTCTGTTGCCAAGGCCACAAGATGGATACAAGATCATACAGATTTAAAATTTGACGGTTTGATCGCCCAGTCTAATGAGCCAGTATATGCAGGTGCCGCAACGATGAAGATTAAACCACTCGACGAATTGACAGTTGATCTTACAACGAAAATCGATGAAAAAGGTCAGGTACGACTATATAGTCAGGGCAAAAATGGTCTTCAAGAGGTAAACCTCGGTAAACCAGGTGAAGAACCGTCTATGAAAACGGAACTTGGTCGTTATACTGTCAAGAATCTAAAATTACCATCGCTTCGCTCGAAAACATTACCAAAAGAACTTCCTTCTACTGTGTTTATTGCAGAATATCGTTTTATTGAAAAGGAACCCTATCTTAAATTCAAAGGCTTTCGTGATGACAAGTATGCTCCAAATTGGCATGGTGTTGTTAAAGATGTTTATCGCGATTTTTTCATTGACCCAGTTTCAATTGACGATCTTACAGACAAGACATTGGCACCCTGGCGTAAATGGGCGTCGTCTGCTAAACGACGTGTTATTGCCGATTTTGTTCCCGAGCAAGGACGTGTACTTGATATTGGTATCGGTCGTGGTGGTACAATGTTAGAGACTGCTAGAAAAGCATCTAAAGTATTTGGTGTTGATCCAGATATTACCAATCTAGAGGCTCTCGAACAACGTATCTCTGGAACAGAGGGAGAAGATCGTCGTTTACTAAATAAAATTACCATCTTAAAAGGCAAAGGTCAAGATACTGAGAAAATTATGCACTTTATCGGAACACCTGTAGATACAGTCTTGTCTATGTTTTCCATTTCCTTTTTCTTTAGATCAGAAGGGGATCTTGACAAGTTTGTTGCAACATGTACAGAATCTTGCGCTCCCGGTGGTAAATTGTTGATCATGTTTATGGATGGAGAACGTGTACGAGCAGAGTTGGCCAAAGGTAGCGGCGTATATGAAAACTCTCTTGTAAAGATTACGAGTAAGGCCGATGTGTCCAAGAAAGGAGTGGTTGGTGTTCCAATTAGAATCGAATACCTCAACGAAAAGAATCCAATCTTCAAAGTGCAAAATGAATGGTTGGCACCGTTTGATGTCTTGCAACAAAAACTGAAAGATTCAGGCTTTTCACGTCTTGGATCGGGGGAGGGTTTCCTGGATAACAAGGCAGTCTTGCCAGAACTAAATCTTGCTTATGCTAAATTTAATCGCTTGGTTGCGTTTGAAAAGGTAGCACATCGTGAAGGTCCACGCCTCAAAGAAGACTTTCAAATTAAGATACTAGGAGTAGGCGAAGAGGACAAGATTGGTGAAAAGTGGATCCGTCATGGTGTTGTTTGGGACAATTCATCGTTTCTCCGATCGTATCTCTATACTTCTCAAGATGCGTATAAAAAAGGTGATGTAGATAAAACAAATGATATGGTTGTATCACTGAGGGCATCCCTGGTAAAGATTTGTACTGCAAAGAATTTTAGTTTGTTGAAAGATGGCAATGTACAAAATCGTATTGCGTTTAATCTTTATGGAACAGATGGAAAGGCTGAAAATAAAGGAGCCAATGGGGTAGGCGTTGGTAAGCTTACCGGTTCTATTGATACGAAAGCAAAGGCAATCAAAGCGGCATATAAAAATTATTCAGATAGATTGAAAGCTGGCCCAGTTGGACACGAGGCTGCTGGATTATTAACATTGTTATATCCTCAACGAAAGATTGTTATCATAAATGAGGATGAACAAGAGATTGACCGTGTTGGTGATGGTCCAAAGACATCTTATATCCTCAAGGTAGGTAATTATGGTTATTCGCCCTTGTCAAAAGCAGAAGGCTACAAACATGTTGCAACGGTTGTTGAAAAGTCAGATACTGATAAGAAAAAAGACATGATCGCCCGGTTTAAGAAAGCTGTAGAAACTGGAGATAATGTAACAGTCGATGAATTGTATGGCGAAGGAGTTGATTTGTCTGTCGACGGTGATTATGCTATCAAAACTGCTGTTGTCAAAAAGAATTATCCGCTGGTTAAAATGTTGAGCTTTCTGGTAGACTTGGATCGTAGGATTGTCGTTGTCGATCCCAAAGGAAAAGAGAGCAAACGTACCCTTCGTGACGACTTGGCCCGCCTTGCTGGATCAGATAAAGAGGTGATGGGTATTATTGGAGTGGAGGGTGGTGCTGGTAAATCGGCTGGTGTTGGTAAATCGGCAAAAGGCAAGTCTGTTACGGAAAAGACTAGTGGTGCCAGCAGAAAGCCAACTGTGAAAAAGGAAGAACCTATCCAATTTTACGACTCGTCTGAAGAAGGTTTCGTTGACGAAGAGGATCAGTTTGAAGAAATGGACGAGTAAAAAATAATTAGACATATAAAAAGCAAATATAAAAATATTTTTATATAAAAGATGAAGATTATTTATTTTAGCGGAAATGAAGTATTGTATTCAGAAAATGATGAGCCAACTGAAATACCAAAGGATATGCTATTAGATGAATTAGATGCAATTAAAATCTTTAATAGAACAAATAATACAAACCCAAAAACATTGATATTACCGGAGCATTTACCTCTAAATCTCAAGGAACTAGAACTAACAAATGTTGGTTTGATATCTTTGCCTATTTTACCATCAACTTTGGTAATTTTGGATATTTCTTATAATCCAAAATTGAATCCGGATGATATTATTTTACCAGATGGATTGGAAAGTTTTACATGTACCAATAATAAATGGACACATGTTCCAGCATTACCGCGTTCGTTACGCTTTTTAGATTGCCAAGGTAATAAGTTGGAGAAAATACCGAGAATACCTTATAATTGTAATCTTGATATTAGGTTAAAAGGATTCAAGGGTCTGACAGATGACGAGGTAAAACTAAAAATATACAATGATATAGTGAAACATTATGGGTTAGGAGAAAGAACAATGGCAACTTATCCTACAGAAGACGAATATTATGCTGTTTTAGACCTAGATGCAGGAAAGGAAGTTGCTCGTGCTACAGATCTTGGTATGATATTTTTGGATCTAGGATTAGCGCCGCTGGTAGCATCTGAAATTGCAGCATGGGACAGAAATAGAAAAACCGATCTTCCTACCATTTCCGCATTTGACGCTGCACAACTAAACGGCCTCATGGAATCTCTAAATACATCTAGAAAAGGTATAATTTCGCGTCGTCGACGACCGTGGACAAAAACACAACAATTATTTAAACTATCTAGCAAAGGACAAACTACGAAAAAGATACAATTGTAAAAACTGAAAAATGTTTGAAAGGAAAAAATAATAACAAATGATTTCTCGAAAGGATTTGTTGGCGGAATGTTTCGAGACACGTAAAGAGCAAATTATGATGCGAGTAAAAGAGGCTGCTAAAAATGACTCGCGGTGCTAAAGCACCACTCGTAAGTTGGTGTGTGGTATCTCGCGTTGCTCGACACCACATCACAAAACTGGTCATAATCATGTCTATTTTAAAAACGACATGTCATATGAATTGATCCAAGTCTTGAAGAATTATGGATATTTTGCAGAAAATGGCTATTATATTGACGATTCAGATGATTGTGATGGGTCAGAAATCTCATTAAACACTTGTCGTTTTGAAGATTATCATAAATCACGACAATACCGCTCACATGTTGATTTATCAAAAGATCTACTAGATGAGTAATAATAGAAACATACTAGACAACACAAAAAAGTGTATCAGCAATATGACAAATCCACAAGTGTTTTTTTGGTTATGTTGTTTCTGAGTAACAAAAAAGTGACTCGCGGAGCCAAGCTCCTCTCGTAAGTTGGTGTGTACTATCTCGCGTCCTCCTTCGTCGGGACGCGAGATAGTACATCACAAAAACTGAAATATCACTTTAAAAATCGTAAAATATTATGATAAGATAACAAAAATGTCGTATATTTGCAAAAATGTTGCTGAATTGAAAAAGATATTGTGTGATCGTGGGTTGGATACTAGTGATGGAAAGAAATATGATCTTATTCGACGACTTGTCGTAGATGATTATACATCTGCCAGAGGATCTATTCGACGTTCACCGCGTCTCTTGCAACGCACAGTTTCAGAACAAATAAAAATACCAAATAATACACCATCAAAATCAACACCACCATCAAAACCGACAATATTGCCACCATCAAGAACATGTTATCCCGAGGTTGAATTGTTGGAAAAGTTTTTAAAGAATGCAACACAAGAACAGGTAGCGATTCTGCTTAAAAATAGACAACGACAAATGTATATTAGAAAAAATGCCATGTGGTTTAGCAAAACCGTCTTGCCTGTTGAACCCGACCTCAAGATTGATTATCGTCTGATTAGTTCTATGTTTCCTCTTGATTTTTCTATTTCTAATCAACAGCAGAGCAAATTAGAAATAGAAAAACTACTCGCTAAAAACAACGGCGATCTCGTACAAACCGTCTTGGATCTTCAAGACGGCAAGTATTAGAATAATTATAAAAAATATAAAAAATATAAAAAATATAAAAATATAAAAAATATAAAAATATAAAAATATAAAAATATAAAAATATAAAAATATAAAAAACTGACTCGCGGCGCCAAAGCGCCTCTCGTAAATTGGTGTGTGCTATCTCGCATCCTCCTACGTCGGTGCTCGACAGCACATCACAAAAATTGAAATTTATTTCAACCATGAAATAATATTTAGAAAGATGTCTGGAAAGAAACCAATGAAAAAACAACCCCTGGAAAGCCAACCAACTATAAAAAAGACCAAGGATACACAAGAAAAGAAACCTGTTGCACCACCAAAGGATAAGAAAGTAGTCAAAACGGAGCCTCTTGAAACCACCAAACCAGCGGCAGCACCGAAAAAGGTCAAAAAAGAGCCCTCACAAGAAAAAAAGACCGACACCACCCAGTTGGTTGCGACGTTGAGCAAGGCTGCAGATGCGTATTATAATGGAAAGGATCTCCTGATGGATGATGATACGTATGACGCGGCGATTAAAAAACTTGAATCCATCGATCCCGAAAATCCTTATCTACAAAAAATTGGCCAAGATAACAATCCAGAATTTCAAAAACGACAACACAAGATGCCAATGGGTTCTCAACAAAAAGCAGCCAACGCAGAAGAGTTTAAGAAATGGCATACAAAAGGGTACGCAAACGGAGATACGATGACAGTCAACCACAAACTAGATGGCCTTTCTATTGAACTCGTATACGAAAAAGGAAAACTTGTCCACGGTATCACTCGTGGTAAAGGCAACAAGGGCGATGATATCACTAAAAATGTACTCAAAATGAAAGGAATCGTAAAGAAACTTGATTATCCCGCTACATGTTCTATTCGTGGAGAAATTATCATGAAAACCAGCACATTCGAGAAAAAATACAAGCCAAAAGGACACAAGATGGTAAGAACAATGGCAGCAGGATTGTCAAAACGTCCAGACGGCGTCGGTTGCCAAGACCTACATATTATCGTTTATGATATCCTTTTACATAATATGGATGACCCAGAAATCCTTAAAAAAGCACCAACTACTGAAAAAATCAAAATGCAATTTTTAGAATCACAAGGATTTACTACCGCAGAAACTCGCTATTGTAAAAACATTAAAGAAGTCTTGGCCTGGTACAATGAATTACAAGATCCTGAAAATGAAACCAATCGTGATTCCCTCGAAATTGAGATTGACGGCCTTGTAATCAAATGTAATACTGTCGATCATGAAGATATGAAACGTATGAAGCCAAATAGACAAATTGCTCTTAAATTCCCTCCAAGACAGGTGACATCTACCCTCCAAAAAGTTGTCTGGAACATTTCAGGTACAAATTATACTCCGGTTGCTCATATTACACCTGTAAACATCGACGGATCTACGGTTACCAAAGCATCTCTTTGTAATCCCGGTGTTATGAAGGATCTAGGACTCCGTATTGGTTCAACAGTAACAGTAGTCAAACGAGGTGATATTATCCCAAAGATAGAGTCTGTCATTGAAATTGGCGATGGAGATGAGATTGATATACCTACAGAATGTTCAAACTGCTCAGAACAACTCGTCTGTACAGATACTAAACTCTATTGCCCAAATGAAGAATGTGGAAATAAATTATCTCATCAAATTAAAAAATGGATCGAAGTACATGATATTAAAGAATTTGGTAAGGAATTGATCAAAGTTGTGTATGAAAACGATCTTATCAAGGATCTCTCTGGTCTTTATACTCTAGAAATAACAGACCTCCAAGATCAAACCACAGCCGGTGGTAAACGCCTTGGAACGAAAAATGCGAAAAAGGCCGTTGATAATCTACGTGCAGTAACAGAGGTTTCCCTATCTAAATTTATTGCCGGTTTTGATATTCCGACAATCTCTGAAAAGACGATAGAAGTACTTGTAGAAGCAGGTCTCGATACCCTTGATAAAATTCGTGGATCAAATATTGACCGATTGACATCAATAAAGGGTATTGGTGAAAGCAAAGCAAACGCCCTACTTACAGGTCTTTCTAAATACAAAAAGGAAATGAATAATATGCTCAAACATGTAACTATAGAGGCTCCAATTAAAAAGATTACCACGGGTGGCGCCCTAACAGGTATGTCGGTGTGCTTTACTGGAAAACTTAGTATGCCACGTAAGGAATTCGAAGCACTTGTAAAAACCAATGGTGGAACTTGCAAAGCCGGTGTAACAAAAGGCCTAACATACCTCGTGACAGACGACCCCGATTCTGGTACCAGCAAAAACGAAAAAGCAAGAGCACTAGACGTACAAGTAATCGACGAAGAAACGCTTCTTGGTCTCATGGGTAAATAGAAATAACAGACTAATTAAATTTGTATTTTCAAATACAAAAAATATATCTATTTTGTTTTTACAAGAGGGATTATTATTTTGATGATCATGCTATCATATTCCTCTAGTTGGACGAGAGCTGCGGCTAGTTCGTGTTCTAACGATCTAATAGCTATATCTTGGCATTCATTCTTTTTTATAGACTGTAAAATATTCCCCATAGACGTTATATCTGTTCTGCAGAGAGGACAGACTGGTTTTCTAATCCTGGCAAGACATTGACTATGAAAAGAGTGATTACAAACCAGATCAACAAATTTTTCTTTATTTTTAACAAGACATATATAACAAACAGGCATGGCTGACTTTATTAATAATGATGAAGATAATTTCGCAAATTATGGAGATTTTGTAGAATCTGTCGGTGGCGTCTTTCAAGGCAGCGAACGAGGCAGTGATACCGGTTTTGTTGATGATGTACCTAGGTCGGGTGGGGTTGCTAGCCAAGAAGATATTGCCGCTGGAGAAGATAGTGGTCCGAAATTCGAGGCGACTTTTAAGGAAAAAGAGGGAGCACAAAATTTCGGCGAAGCTCTCAATGCTCGTTCAGCGGCAGACAAGCCATTTTTGCAACTACGCGAGGCTTTTCTAAATATTCTCGGTGAGGATGAAGGCAATTACAAGTTTATCGACAATGTAATAACATCTCTTAGAGACTCGAAAATCTTTCCAACTCTCAATGCAGTATATGTCGCCAATGCAAAGTTATTTCTCAAGGAAAACAAGACATACGACTCTAAATCCATCTCTAATTGGGTCAATCGTATGAATAAACGCTTTGGAGACAAATACCTCGACACCACCGACTTTTTCCGCTACCTTCAAATCGGAAAAATAATATTCAAGTAGATATTTTTTATATTCCTATATAAAAAATGAATGCGTATGATTTATCGGAATCGTTGCCAAAAGTTCAACAGGTATTTAATGAATATGGTGATCGTCTGGAAGAGAGATTAAAAGATGATAGGTCTGCGTCCGATTGGTCACCAGAAGGATTTATTGAAGCAGACCCAACCGCTAATAAAATATACCTACGGTGGATTGTAAATTCGTATATATTAGGAGGTATAAAGTTGTATGAGGATGTATTATCCAGAACTAAACCCGCTTTAGAAGACTATTCGTATCTGGTTGAAAGTGGAAAGCTGAACCAGGGAGAACCTAGTAAGCCTTGGACAAATGAACGCAACATAGACAATTATTGTGGTCTTGCTGGCTGTACAAAACCTTTTAAATCATCCCAATCTAAAAAAGCATCATCTAAACGAATTACAAACGAATCTACAAAACCAATAGGTTTTACCCAACATGGATTAGATGGGTTATTAAATAAATATTCTAGCGTATTAGAGGCTAGGAAAGAAACCCTACAGGAAACGGAACAGATTAGAGAGGATACAGAAAAGGTGTTTGAATCAAATGAAGTCGTAGTTTACCACCCGAAAACAGAAGCGGCTTCTTGCTACTATGGCCAGGGAACCAAATGGTGTACCGCTGCAACAAAAGGAGAAAATATGTTTAATATGTACAATAAAAGCGGACCGCTGTATATCATAATCCCTAAAAAACCAAAAGTACAAGGAGAAAAATATCAAATGCATGTGAAATCAGGGCAATTGATGGATATTAACGATGTAGAATTTAGTATTATTACTTTATTAGATGATTATCCCACTTTGAATAAGTTCCAACCAGCATTAAAATTTAAACAAACAAAGCAATTTCTAGATGCTTGTAAAACTGGTGATACTGAAACCGTAGCATTAATGATTAGTTCCATTGATCCAGCTGATGATAATAATTTGGCAATACGAGGGTCTAGCAAAACTGGTCAGACAGCTGTGGTACGCTTATTATTAGCCGATCCTCGTGTAGATCCATCTGCTCAAAACAATAATGCTATAATATTTGCTAGCGAATATGGACACACAGACGTAGTAAGATTATTACTAGAAGACTCTCGTGTAGATCCTTCGTCTAAAGGCAATTGGCCTATACGAATTGCTAGCCGGAATGGACACGTAGACGTAGTACGTCTTTTACTAACGGACCCTCGTGTAGACCCATCTGGTACAGACAATGCAGCTATACAGTGGGCTAGCAGATTGGGACATGTAGACGTAGTAAAGGAATTGTTAAAAGATTCTCGTGTTGATCCATCTGCAAACAATAACGAGGCACTAAAATGGGCTAGCGAATATGGGCACACAGATGTAGTAAAACTGTTATTAACAGATCCTCGCGTATCGTCTAAAAATAATTATGCCCCTGCTATACAAATGGCTAGCAAAAATGGTCATACGGAAATAGTAAAATTGTTAGAGGAACATCAACAAATCAAGAAAAATGCTTCCAAAACAAAATAAAAAAATTGAAAAATGGTTTAAATGGAATAGTAAATAAAAAAATGTCAGGCAATAATACCACAAGTAAACCGTTTATGATTACCCCCGAGTCGTTTGAGTCAGGCAAGATCAAGTTTGGAGAAATTGAATCGAAAAAGGATATTCCAGGTGCCAAGGGTTCGCGTGCGGCCGTTGGTTATGAAGGAATGGCAAAGTCCTCTATGACTTGTATTCCTGGCGCCGGTGAAAAGCGTCGTTCTGCAGAAAAATCACTTGTAGTCGTCTTTACCGATATGTTTTCTGTCGGTCTACTCCCTCAATACCCTTACACGGAACCAGGACAGCCACAAAAGCCACGTACACCTGAAAATGTTTCAGGTTTCAATCTCATGGTACCACTCGTATCTCGCGAATCTGCAGGAAATCCATCAGAAAAGGAAGCCAAGAATCTAGCCGTTTTGAAAGCGTTTCACAAAGCAGCCCAGAAATTTGTCTTGACCAACAAAGAAAAGTTGCCAGCCGCGTTTCGTCATCTTTCAGATGAGAAACTAAAGGCTTGTATCCAACCCATCGAAACACCTACAATGACCCGTAAAAAGGATGGAAAAGATGTTACTTATCCACCAACTCTCTATGGCAAGGTTGTCTATTGGCCACTGGTAAAAGCTGGCACAGGAACAAACAAGACTGACAAAGATCGTCCTGAAAACTTTTCAACAGTATTTCGCAATCCAAGGACCAAAGATAAATACACAGCCGCAGAAATTAAAGCTTTTCAAAAATGCCCAGGCAAGACTACATTTGCTCTTCGTATCAACCATCTCAACTTTTGGGTCGGAGGTGGTGAGGAGAATGAATTGAAAATCAAGTTTGATACAGAATTGGCTGAAGTTGTATATGTCAAAAATGTTAAACAAGATACAGATCTTCTCAGTTCATATTGCACAGATATGACAACAGAAGACGACGAAGGCCTTATTAGTTCGTTTAGCAAGAGCGTCGATCCAACCGTTTCGTATGGCGATGCACCTGGTAAATATGGCGAGGAATCTGACTCTTCTGAAGATGCTGTAAAGGAAAAGAAATCGTCGAGTAGCAAAAAGAAGGCAAAGGCATCTTCGTCTGATGACGATGAAGAAGTAAAAGAGGTTGTGCCGAAGAAAAAACAACGCGCAACCGAGGAAGATGTTGAAGAGAAGCCGGTGAAAAAGTCGTCGAAATCTGTCGTAGAAGATACCGACGAAGAGCAACCAACTAAAAAGAAATCTAAAAAGTAGTTTCAAATGAGGGCCATCTGTCGCTAACGCTCCAAAAGTAGATTCAAAAATATTCTTAAATAGATAAAACCATTCCAAACAATAATTTTTTATATCTTATATAAAATCCTATCTACCGAGACAAACCTATTAATAAGATATATTTTCTATCTACATAGTTATTATATCTTTATATAAAATCCTATCTACCGAGACAAACCTATTAATAAGATATTTATTATTCAGATATTATTGCTTTGCAGAGATCGGCAAAGTCCATTTTTGAAAAGGCAGATCGCCAGTCTTTTCCCATAGGTAATAAACCTAGACTAACGCCCTTGTCAATCAACGTATCCTTATTTTTAAATGTTTCTCCGTCAACATTACAAACGCGTATCGTATCTTGACATGCTTTGATAAACTTTCGCGAGGCATGACAATTCATATACAATTCTGGCCTTGACAGGGCTGCAAGTAATATTTTATACTTGTACAGATACCTTTCAAATTTCAATGTCCTTCCAGAATCTATGATATAATTTAGCATTCGGACAGTATCCCAAACGAGATAGCCCAAAGATACATAATAGATTCCATAAGTATCTCTTACATAGATCATACTCGTCTTGAAAAAGCCATTACGAGAAGAAATGCCCCGGAAATCCTTTTCCTTATACTCTTGGAATAATCTATCTTTTTCTATTTCTAATGGACCGTAGAAAACGGCCTGACTCGATGGCAAATGGCCAACAATGTCAATCAGGGAATCGTTCTCACCGTCTATCGTATATTCTACGGTGGTTAAAAAGCCTCTATATACAGTATGAAAAGGCGAAATATTATCTCTTCTTAAACCTACCTCTTCTACATATTTATTTAGAAAATCTGAAAATCCGTCACCAATGGCAGTACATATTTCTAGCATCCATATTTCGGTTGTTTGTTTAATATCTGGATCCTCTGAAAATAGTGGGTTATCAGATGGTTTAATATCTAGGTATAAGCGAAGATCAAAATCGTGAGTTTCAAGAACAGATGTTTTTTTGGTCCGTTTAATAAAATAATTAAATGCAGCGCCACCGCCGATAATTAGTTTTAATCGTCGGATATAATCTTTATCTCCTTTGAAATTTACAAGGTTTTTATTCACAAAAGATATATACTTGAATACCGCCGGCGCCAACTTTTCCTTGTACTTGATCTGTTCCGTATTTTCATGTTGCAGCTTGGCGATCTCTTCCATTTTCTTATAATGAAGGTTTTTATTTTTAGAATGTTTTTGTTGGTTGATGAAAAATGTATTAAATGGTTTTTAGTTTTAGGAATTTATATTATTTATTTTTTTGTATTTTTTTTCTTTCTTCTTATAAAAATGCCTTGTGTTTCATCTAGCCATTCCGCACAGATCCTCTTGCAAAGCTGTTGTACAACCGCGACTGGGTGCGGATGCAATACAGCTGCGTACTTCGCCAACTCGCTCTGCTCTTGCTACCCGGTAGACAATGCCGGGCCGAGAAATGTTACCCTCTGTGATGCACTAGATTCTCTATCGGGTTTCTCGGGCGCAACGGGTTCGTTCGAAACAGCACTTGACGCTGTTCTCCTCTCTGCCGATGCTTGCAACTGCTTTGTCGGTGGTATCTACGATTATAGTTTAGCCGGAAGTCTTAATGGATTGGTTCAAAGCATCGCATGTGGTGCAACTGGTAGTATTGCATTCCCCGGCGGTATGGCCGTTAGCGGAACAACCAGTTTTCTCCGTACAGTCCCAACAGGCCTTACGCCCGAGACAACTTGGTTTGGCCCTCAATGCGCCCAAATCACAATCGTCTAAACGAACCAGAAAAACTTTTTATATTCAACATATAAAAAAATACAAAAATTGAAAAATGATTCAAGGGTATAAACTAATATAGAGATGGCCAAGAAAATACGATGGGTTCCAGTTCATGCGAAATACAAGTTGCCAAATCACGAACTTTCGTCAAAAGGGCAATGTCGCAATAAAAAGACTGGGTATATATTTAAGAATACACCTGGTCAAAAAGGTTATGTTTCATGGGGTTTTACGCAACGAACTAAAAAGATTGTATTAAAACGTCATTTTCAAGCACATAATATGCTTGCGGATTCATTTGGATTGATTAAATTACCAGGGCAAATAGAAGTTGACCATATCAATCGTATACGTCACGATAACAGAATTGAGAATCTCCGCTGGGCAACAAAAGCACAACAAGCAGCAAATCGCGATACGTCAAATAACAACGGTGCTCCGAAACAAGTCGAACAATTTGATTTAAAAGATAATTTTATCAAGTTATGGCCAAGCGCCAAAGAGGCAGGTGAAATGTTGGATATTTCACCTGAAGATATCAGAGCAGTTTGCAATGATAAAAAAGTCAAAGCAGGTAATTTCAAATGGAAATATTATTTCGAGCCAGATTTAGAGGGAGAAGTATGGGATGAATATAAGGACGGCTATCTAGCATCTTCATTGGGTCGCGTAAGAGCACCAGATGGTAGAATTATGAAGTCTCATCTTGAAAATGGATATAATCGAATCGGTATAAAAGGTAGGAAAATATATGTATATGAAGTTGTTTGTTATACTTTTTGTGGGTCTGCACCAAGTTCTAAACACAGTGTTGACCATATTAACAATGACACTAAGAATGATTGCGCTATTAATTTACGCTGGGCAACCAAAAAAGAACAGGCTGAAAACAGAAAGAATGTTAAACAAATCTTGCAAATTTCGTTGGATACCGGTGAGGTTTTGAGTAGCCACAAAGGTGCTGATGGTACAGCACTTGCTTTGGGGCTAAATGCTTATTGTATTCTGAGTAACTGCAAACGTAATTATGGTTTCAAGACACATGGAGGTTTTCTATTTCGTTTCGAAGATGATTATACGGAAACATTGGAGGAAGTTCATAAAATTCGTGATAATATGAAGAAAATTGCAACAATCTTACAAATCTCTGCTGAAACTGGCAAAGTCTTGGCTAAATTCCCAAATGCGGCCGAAGCGGCTAGACAATTGGGGTTGGAAAAGTCTGAAAATTCAAAAATTATTAATCTTTGTAACAGAAAAGAAGGACATTATGTTGTTGCTGGTTTCATTTTTCGAAGAGAGGGTGATTACGATGAGGAAAATGGTTGTGAACCAGATGGTACGAAACCTCTATCAAAAAGATTGAAACCAAAAATATTGCAAATTGGTTTAAAAACTGGCGTTGTATTTGATAAATTTGAAAGTCCAGCTGAAGCAGAGCGCGAATTAGATATATTAGCATCTTGTATCATTCGCGTTTGTAATAATAAACAGAAATCTACTGGTGGTTTTATTTTTCGAAGAGAAGGCGATTATGATGAAGTAAATAATCGTGATTTATTACCACAAATACCTCCTAAACCAGTATCAGCCAAGCCAGCAATCTTGCAAATTTCTATAACTACAGGGGAAGTACTGGCACGATTTGCTACTCCCGCAGAAGCCCAAAAGGAGTTAGATATACCAAAGGGTTACATTACTAGCGCCTGTAGAAATGAACGTAAAACCGCTTGTGGATTTATCTTTCGTAAAGAAGGTGATTATGACGAGGAAAACTGTAAGGATTTGTTACCACCAAAAGCAGTATCCGCTAAACCAGCAATCTTGCAAATTTGTATGACAACGAAAGAAGTATTGGCTAAATTTAAAGATGTACAAGAAGCCCAAAAAGAATTGGATATATCATCAAAAAATATTAATCGTGTTTGTGCAAAGGGACGCAATTCCACAGGTGGTTTTATCTTTCGTAAAGAGGGTGATTATGATGAGGAAAATCTTTGTGACATTGAAAAAGATGATGAATAAATCCTACAGAAAATTTTTATATCCCTATATATAAAAAATGTCTTGTTCCAACGCATCCCATTCAGGACAAATGATATATCGTTGTTGTGATACGAGTTGCCCATGCGAAGTGCCAACCTACTTTGCCGACAGTTATTGCTCGTGTTCAGATCTTGGTGATAATGTTGTAATGAATGTTACACTCTGTTCAGTCTTGCAACCTCTAAACGGTATTATTAATCTTACAAGAGCAAACGCTATCTACGCAACTCTCTTTCCTACAGTCGATTGTGTTTCCGGTACAATTACGCAAAACAATGGTTCAACTTTTGTAGCCGTCATTGAATCTGGTAAAATAATCTCTCAAACAGACGCGCTTCAAAATGGCTCGATTCTCGTGGACGGTAACCATTGCAATCCCGACATTTTCGTTGGCTCAATCAATTAATAGACCAACCCAAAATTATCATGGGAGTCAATCCAAAATTATATCACAATATAACTATATGAAAAAATGGTCGTGTTTGCCGTTGATGATATCAACGACAAGGGGGAAATTTGCTGCTCTAGAATAATCGTCAAAATCGAGTAATAAAAACAATACCGCTTTTGCTTTCTTATCTTCCAAACTAGAATCCCCAATCTTGCAAATTTGATATTCGATAAAACTGGGATTGAGAAGATAATACAATGGGAAAAACCCACGTAAATGGGCGTTTTCTATAAATGACTCTACTGGTTTCTTACCAGCCCATTTTTTATATTCATTCAAATAATAAGATTTGTTAACTTCCAACGTATACCATCTTAAAACTTCTACTCCGATTGACCAATAATCGTGAGCCTGTAAAAGAGACCATGGTACTATCGGTTTTCGTTTTCGTGTAGTTAGTTTATGTAAAACAGGTGAAGAAATATACTTTGTTCCATAAGTTGAACAGGGAAAGCCAACTTTTGCTAGATTCACCATTCCTGTTACGGGATCATAGGCACTCTGTTTAGAACCTTGTAAACACGCCAACCCAAAATCGATATATCTGTATAAATTCATATCGTTATCATAAATTATATTTTCTGCCTTTATATCTTCGTGTACAAGTCCTTTTGAATGGATGATGTTGATTCCTTGCACTAGATCTTTTAATAGTTTGAAACCATTTGGTCGATCTCCAGGTTGAACGTTATCAAAAATTAGTGCATTTACACTTTTTCCGTTTACAAAGTCCATGACGAGTCGTGGTAGACCATGTTCTATGTAGGCGTCTATTACACAAACGGCGTGGGGCTCGCATTGGGCGAGGAGAGCCATCATCATCTTTCTTTCCCATTCCCAGTCTTCAATAACGATGGAACGCTCTCTTGAATTTATTTTCTTGTTGCCAAATATTTTAATAGCGACTGTTTTGTTATTCGTAATATCTAATGCTTTCCAAGTCGTACCATGTGATCCTGTACCAAGCACCTTTTCATACTTGTAAAAATGACCATCGTGTTCCTCGATCCTTTTCGACATTCTTATAATATTTTATTTTTTTATTTATGATATTTATAAAAATATAAATATGACTGATTTAATGGTAACTACATTCGAAGTGGATAACCGGGTGAATGATGGTTGGGGACGTAACTTGACGCGAGATGAGAGTTCTGTAAAACAAGCAAATTTATATTATTTTTGTAAAGCACCAGGTAGTAATGAACGGGAGCCATTGGAATATCGAACGGCCATTTGTCATAAACTACGACTTAATCGAGAATTGGAAGACGAGTTTCACTTTTACGGTCCAATGCCTAGCGAATACATTGCCCACTTTAGAGCCAAAGGATATTATACCTTGTATCCCTATTCCATAACAGGAGAAAGATTAACACAATACCAATTTCGCCTCGATGGCCCAGAATACAATAAAAACATACTGACGTAGGAATACAATAAAAATATGCTATAAAATTGAAATAAAAGTTGAATATTATGTATAATATTATGTATGGTATTGGATGTATATAGGGTATCCGAGTGTATAAAGCGGGCGAAGATGTCGGGTGATCTTAGATGTATTAATATTATGACGGGCAGAAAGACTACAGAGACGGATATTAAAAGAGGAACAATGTTTTTTGATTATGATCTTTTAATTTGTTGCCCGCGGACCCAGCGACCAACTTGGATTCAGTTTAAGAAAGATCTCATTGTTACTAGTTTAAAACGTCGTTTTGAATTACATTATGACTGGAGTTCCGATTCTGATGATATTTCCGATATTGTTGTTAACCCCCTCTCTCATATCCTCGAAACCATCGATTTTTATTAGACCTGGTTTATAGTAGATTCTAATTTTGAAATAATTTTATATTTGTATAAAATTGAAAAAGATATTATAGAATAAAAATATATAAAAATGAATTCGTTGGAAGATCGATTTTGTGAATGTGATTCGGTTGTCAAGAGCACGGTTATGGATTTTATTGGACGTTCAGAGGTTGGTCGTAAGAAGTATGGGGCGACAATGGATCGCAGTGATCTTACGCCGGTACAATGGCTTCAGCACGCCAAAGAAGAACTTATGGACATGCTTCTGTATATGGGCAAACTACAATTCGAACTTGAACGTATCGAAAAACATTCCAAAGATCATACATATTCCTAAAAGAAAATTTTTATATTTGTATATAAAAACGTTTCATTAAACGACTGATTTTCTAATTATCAAAAATACAGCAAATGAGAAGAATAATAGGCATAAAAATAATTAAAAAGCCGACTGTTGCGTCTTGTGCTGCTTCACGTTCGTAAACAGCCTGGGATGTAGGAACGTAACCCTTGCACTCATAACTAGAAAACACATCTGCAAAAATACTATCACACTTGTGCATCATAAATGTAAATATTTTCAATATCCTTTTTCAGTTTTTGTTATACCAGATATATTATACCTGTAACGACCAGGCGATGTTCCATCCGCCTATAAATAGGCCATGAAAGGGGATGCCGTTTTCGACCTTGATGGTACCAACCCAGGGTTCGAGAAGGTACGAGTCTTGTTTTCGTCGTGAGAATAAAAATGTTAGTTGTCCTACATTTGACATGCTCATTTGTTGTTTGCGTTGCTTATAGAGGTCGGAATTTACCATTTCTCTAAGGATCTCTACACCCCTATCTTTAAACCAGATTATTACATTTTCCGTTTTATTATACGCCTGAAGATGGGCCTTTGCCTTGTTTGCTGAATTTTTAAAGGTAGATGCGGGAGCACCTGTACCTTGTGGGCCAATTATTGCAAGTATCGCCTCGTTGTAGAGGACTGCAAGCATATTTTCATACTTTTCACCTTTCCAGAGCACTGGATTCTTTCCAAACGGGCTAAGTGGATTCATTGGTTCAACAACATGTCCCAGTTGGTTAATCTTTTGGAATCGTTTTTCCCACGGTAGTTGAGGCTGGGGTGGAAGTGGTTGGGGTATCGGCGGTGTCTGCAACGGCGGCGGGATTGGAGGTGGGAGATGATATACCTGCTGAAGAGGTGGTTGTTGGGGCTGAGATATCACTTGTGGTACTTGGGGTGTTGGAATGGCAAACGAGACGTTGGTTTTATTTTTTCTAGAAGAGGCCTTTGAAGAAATTTCCATCCCAGGAGTGTTTATTAAATCCATCACTTCTTGTTGTGCCTGTTGTATACTCTCTGCAGACGGTTGCGCATATGCCGGTACAACTTGGGACGGCGGATTATATGTTTGTTGTAAAGGTACAACTTGAGACGGTGGGTTATATGTTTGTTGTAAAGGCACAGATTGTGAATTATTATTTATTGGCGGCTGTGGATTATTAAACACGGGTAAAGGTGGTGTCATCATTACAATGGGTGGTTCTTCAATAGTTGTCTTGGGTAGATCCACCACGACCTGTTGTTGTGGATCTGGTGGAAGGTCTGGAGGAAGGCTAGGACTACTTCTACCATCATCGCCATGAATGATCCATTTGTCGGTAGTGAAATCGAGGTCTTCAACTTCGTCTATTTCTTCAAATTCTAGGGTTTCTATTGACAAACTGCTATCATCGCTTTCGGTACCCTCGTTATTATTGATTTCATTATTCAGGATATCTACTTCTCTTGGGGTAAAAGAATATTCCAACATTTGCAAACGTGTCTCGATTTCCTTTTTAAATAGGGTATCGTATTCTGAATGATAATTTATAATCTTGAGGATATCTTTAATACCAAATTCTTTCTTGATACTAGGATGTAATTCAGACGGTAAGACTATATACGGCCAGAGATAACCGATATTTTCATTAATCTTTTCAAGTAGTTCTTCCTTCTTTTTAGGATCAGAGGGTTGTAAATTTTTAACATTGACGGAACAGAGAATCTTGGCAATTTGTTCTGGTTGCGTTTTAATCAAGATATAATAGAGAGACGGGTTTTCATCTCTTGGTGTTAGAAGAAACTCTGGAATCTTGTCAAAAAGAGAAATATAACTGGAAATCATTTTACCAATGGAATTTAGTCGTTCTATTTCTAAATCTGAAGAAATACCATAAACTACCTTGTCTACGTCATCTTTAGCATTGTATTCAAATGTGGCTTCATCTCCTATTATAACTGCCCCCATCTTTTCAAATTTTGCCCGTTTTTCTACAACTTCTTGCCCTTTTATTTTATATTTTTTGAGAGCCTTTTTAGCGTCTTGAAGAACTTGGTTGTATATGTTGGTCCAGTTTGTATATGGATTTATAAATTGTAGATCATCGGGGGAAGATTGAAGATATAATTTATATTGTGGCCAAGTTTTTAAAAGGAATTTAATTCCCTGGACGATTTTCTCTTTGGTGATTGCAGGATGTTGTTTATGATGGTTGTGAGTATCTTGTTCTAACGAAATTTTAGAGGGATTTAATAATTTGGCGGGAGGGCTTATAGTATCATCGTATAAAAAATTTATCATAGACGGATACTTTTTATATTCAGTTTCTACCGTCCAGGGAAAGCACGGCGATAGGGGACACCAGCGTCCTCTTAATGTCCTGATATTTGTCGCTTTATTCATTTCTTTTGTTTTTCTTGTTTTGGGATTTTTATATTTTTTATTTTTTTTATTTTTGGTTTTTAGGATTTCTATATTTTATATTTTATATTTTGTTGGTTTTAGAATTTTCTGTGATAAGATACGAGAAGAAATATATGTAAGATTAGACATTGATATCTCTGTTCTTACCGTTACAAAAATCGATGTAATGGTTTACACAAGTAGTTTCATGAAATGACAAATTTTTGTGTGGATGTTGACATATAATTTTTGTAATGGTTATTACAGGATGAAATTTATGGATGGATCTACATCAAACCTTTTCTCGCGACGATTTCTGACTAGTATTCAAACATTTTCTAATTAGCACTACAACCAATCTTTCTCAAAAACAGAAAGACATCGTTGTTAACAAAAATATATTATAACAGAAAAAATGTTTTAAAATGGATATTGTGACGTTGCAGGGGTATATAAAGCAGAATATGCCATCGTCGGTGGATCTGGGGAGATTAACATTTGAGCATTCTAAAGACGAGGGAATATTTCTAGATCTAAAACAGGGCAAGTATAAACTCGGTGTTGGAAAACAGGTAACAAAGGATCAAGCAAATCGTGTTATTGCGGTAATCTATATGGATACAACCCTTGGCGTCTCTAATGAAGCAGACAGATTAACAAAAGGTTATAGTGAATTTGCGACAACTGTAGCAAAACAAAAGTATAAAATGTTTAAACCAGAATATGTTTGGGTAGACGTAAATGGCAAACTTGTACGGGATGTCGTGTCTGAAGAATCTAAAAGTTGGTGTGTTTTAAAAAAATTGGGTAAAACTGACAAGAAAAAAATATATGGCATACGTCCCTTGGAAATTAAATTGGCTAAAAAAGATTATAGGCGAGATGATGATAGTCGCAGCGATGAGGAAGATAGACGGGATGATGATCGTCGAGATGATGAAGAAGATCGTAACGACTATCATCGTCGCGAAAGTAATATCCGGAAAAGATAACGGATTGTATTCTTTTATAAATAAAACTGAAAATATTCTTTTATAAATATACAAGAAAGAAAATGGTCAATCTTTATCAGGTTTCTTTTGAAACGCTAAATGGCGGGTCTTCTTTTCCGATAGAATTTAATGATCACGATTTTCTAATCAAAATGTTTGACGAATGTATAACTGCTCTTAATGCAAATGGTAAATTGCAGGTGCAATATGATGAAACATTTCTAGATGCACTAGACAACTTGGATAAATTACGCAACGAAACGCGAGAAGATTACAATGTTTTGCGGTTCTACATTAGTCTTGGAGATACAACTGTTTTTTCAAAGCAATATGTTTGGGTTGCGACTACATGGCCAAACGCACATTTACATGTTTCAGGTGTCATTTCTTCCGTTCAAAAGATCCTTGAGCATATTAAAAAATAGATAGATTTCTTATTGTCATAAGAATATTTATGTTGTCAGATAGAATTATTACCACTCTTGTCAATAACGAAAACGATATCGTCATAACGGCCTTTAATGCCGCGAAGGTCGTAAAAGCGGATATAAGGTTTGAGATGATCGGGAGTGGCTTCGGCAAGTTCTTCAAGCCAATCTATCGACTGCAAATCTTCGATTATCAATATACCATCGTCGGCTAATATTTTTGAATACATTGTAATAAATTTTTTATTTGTCTCGATTTTATGAGGTCCATCATCGAGCATGAAATCACATTTAAGATTGTGTTTTGACTCTGGCCCATAGAATAGGCGATTAAATGTATCCTCGTCGTAGGCGTCTGTTTCCGTATAAAGAACAATCCGGGGATCCCCTTGGATCTCGTCCATAACTCGCGCCATAGGGAGTATATCTAAACCATAGACTGTCGCCGCGGGAAAATAATCTCGCCACAATTTTATAGATCCGCCATTCTTTTCGCCAAAGTCACCTATACCTATTTCTAGGATAGTTTTCGCGGTATGTTTTTTCTTGTTTAATAGATTTTCATACAAACCCAAATAACTATGTGCCGTATTTTTATCCGTTTTCCAATTGTTTACCAGTTGCAAGAGGGTCATTTTAGATGGTATTTTGTTTATAAGACTTGTCAGAGACTGGTTCTTAGAGAACCTGCACATAGGTATTGTGAAGGACTGGAAGGACAAATTGAGTAGATTTGTTGTATGAACGGGGTAGACGGGCTATTACCCCGTTGGCTCCGACGGCAACATATACATCATTGACAGAATCATAGGCGAGATTGTTGAGGGGGAATGTATTATCACCAGCATAGACTGGGAATTGGACAGTAGTTACACCATCTACAAAACCTACAATTTGTTCCCTTGTAAGTCCATTGGCAGCATTGCAATAGAAAGCTCCTTTGTCTACCGAGGAATAGAGGGCTTTGACATTTGTATTTGAGTTTAGCGAATATTGTGGGTCTGTGGCTACTTGTTTCCAGGAGACTCCATCTTTAGAGTATAGATTTATATTTGCATTACCGATAACAACAAAGCCATTTGATTCTAGGTTGGCAACTGCTCTAAAGAAAGTATCACCCCAATTAGATGCGATTTCTGTCCAGGTGGTAGCATCTGGTGAAGTATAGATATTATTCATGGTGGTTGGAGAAGCACCGCCGGCAATGACAAACAAGGCTAGAGAAGTATTGTAAACGACTTGTTGAAATGTTCCAAATGATCCGTTTGCAGTTCTATTTGTCCAAGTGATACCGTCTGGAGAAGTAGCAATTGTACCAGCGCCACCGACGGCAACGAAAATAGCCGGAGTGGCAGCCCAGATGATGGATTGAAAAGATGCCGCTGGAAGGTTACCCATCATCGGGTTTGTGTAAATTTGTTGAGTCCAGGTAGCACCGTCTGGGGAAGTGAAGATACCAGCATTATCAGAAACTGTGACGAATAGATTTAAGGAAGGAGAATAGGCTATAGATGTAAGATTAGCCGAAAAATTTGTTCCAGATAGACTATATACTTGTACCCATGTTAATCCCCCGTCAGTAGAACGTTGTATTGCTAAATCGTTCCCAACTGCAACTAATTTAGTTTGAGAAGGTGAATAAGCGATATCATTAAATGTATTACTTCCATGCCCTGTAAATATACTATTATCTACTGTCTTTGTTAAACCAGCTTGACTTTGTAACATAATAATTGAACCCGCAGACGGATAATAGTATGATTTTCCCCAACCTATGGTTCCCTGTTTATTTGTTATTACATTCCATTGTTTACCATTATTAGAAGATGCAATATCATTTACGAAAGAATATGTGACAAGTTGACCATTTGTCCAATTAATACCTTGAACAGTAAAAGGTAAAGCAAAACCTGTGAATCCGATACCGTCATTTGAAATAAAATTAATATTACCACTTTGTGTTCCATAGAATGATGTTATACCATCTGTTGTGATCGAATTCCAAGTAGCATTATTTAACACTCCAACAGGTGACTGTTTAGTCCAAGTTGTACCATCTGGAGATGTAACTACTGTACCACCATTACCCACAGCAGCAAATATACTTCCATTCCAAGCAGCGCTATTTAGAACATTTCCTGTATTTGATGTTCTAGCTGTCCAAGTAACACCATCTGGAGAAGAAGAAATTTTACCGGCCGCGCCAACTGCAACAATAGTACTAGTATTATATGCTAATCCATTTCCCGTGTTTGCGCCAAGATTAGATGTTCTTGAAGTCCATGTGTCTCCATCTGGTGAAGTAACTATGGTTCCCGATTGCCCAGTTGCTATAAATATACCAGATGCTCCTGTAGGATAAAAAACGGTTTTAAAAAGTGCATTCGCGCCAGCATTTGATGTTCTCTGAGTCCATGTAATCGCATCTGGAGATGATTGAATTGTTCCAGAACCTGAAACATTACCAACAATTACATATCTTGAGCCACTACTACCAACACCATATGTACCAGAATTCATTTGAATTGTCGGAAGTGCACTAACTCTACCAGTCCAAATATTTAAATCTGATGAGGTGGCCAAAAGACCACTTTGTCCGATCTTCGCATATATACCATTTCCAAAAAATACTTCTTTAACAGGATTTTCAATCAATGTTGACCATCCTGTTATTCCATCTGGTGATATTAATACAGCAAATGGTCCGGATGATAGCCATGTATTACTATTTTGATTATATGAAACACCATTTAATGCAGATGCAGTTTGATACGTTTTATTCAACCAACTACCACCATTATCTATAGAAGCTGTAATCACACCAGCATTTCCAACCCCTATTATAGTTCCGGTAATTCCTGTACCTCCATATGCAAACTGATTGAGTTGACTAGCAACATTACTTGCTCTAGCAGTCCATGTACCGCCTGCTCCAGTAGGTGAAACTTGTATCGCACCAGTTGAAGTTCCCAAAATAAACTGCGCTCCGGTACCACCTACCATTCCAGGTGAATAATATAATGCAGTAATCGTAAAACCTGAACCAGTTATACCTTGTTTTGTCCAGGTCACGCCATCTGTAGAACTCCATACGTTTTGTATCCCATTATCTGTATCGTTTGCACCTCCAACCAAAATCGTAGTTGGAGAACAGGCTACAAATGAAACAGTCGCATCTGCTCCCACAGGACTAGCATTCCAGTTGATACTATCCACACTAGTATACACGGTAGTAGTTGCATTTGCAATGACAAACATTCCTAAACCGGAACAAAAACCGATAGAAGTTGGAGCAGTACTAAACGAATCTGTTGCAGTTGGTACATAATTCCAGTTGTTTGTATCTCGACTCCTATAAATTAAATTACCTCCAATGCCCACATAGACTCCAGATGCACCTCCATTGGTTGCGTATGCGAGATCAACTAAATTAGTAGGTAATACCGTTTGCAACGTAGGAGAAAACGAAGGTGTAATTCCTACTTGATTATACAACGTAGAATATGTCGATTGTGAAATAGCACTACCGTCTGCTTTTAAAAACCGCGCAGATGGTGCCGATGTTGCATATATCAAGGTTCCTACCTGACTAGTCCCGGTTACTCCTGTAGCACCAGTTCCACCCTGTACACCCTGCGGACCGGTTGCTCCTGTTACGCCCATCCCGCCAGTTGCTCCAACCGTCCCTGTTGCACCCGTCACACCTCGCATACCAGTAGCACCAATACCACCAGTTGCGCCCGTCGCACCTGTAACACCAATACCCCCAGTCACTCCAATCATGCCAGTCGCGCCAACCGAACCAGTAAAACCAACCCTTCCCTGTGGCCCAGTAGAACCAGTAACGCCAATCAAACCAGTCGCTCCCACAGAACCAGTAAAACCAATACTACCCGTAAAACCAACTGCACCTCGACCACCAGTCGGGCCAGTTATACCCACAGCCCCACGACTACCCGTTGACCCAGTCGCCCCAGTCACACCAATAAAACCAGTTACACCCTGAGGGCCAGTCACACCAACAGGCCCTTGCGGTCCAGTCAAACCAGTACCTGTAATACCAGCAATAGGAATCCATGCTTGTAGAAAAGGATCCCAAATGGAAAACATGTCACTAATCGGATCTATACCGGCGGCAGGTATAATCTTGTCTGTAGGAGCACTCCCAACCCCAATAAAAACATTGTTTGTTTCGATGTTTACGCGTGCAGATCCCTGTGTCGCTTGGGATTCAGTTGATCCACCTGTCCATATTTGTAAATTACTTCCTACCTGCAAAGACGCCTGACCCGTTCGGATAGAACCTGGCAATCCCGGCTCGCCTAGAAACGTTTGCACATTTATATCACCCTCTGGTCGCGAACTAAAAAACGTAGTCACTGGATTTTTACAAGAACACAAAATATCACACACATGCGATGTCATTTTATATTAAAAATTGAAAAATATATACCATTTTTCCATATTTATAGACACATGACAAATGTAAAAAGTGATAACATTATTTCAATTAGTAATATCTCTTCTTTGGATTATTTTGAATCTGCGTCTGACGACGACGATGAGAATAACGACAACAATGATATTATTACCGAAGAAGAAGAAATATACACCGATGTTTCTTTCGGGTCGGTATCCGACGAGGTATGTAGGTATTGTCTAGGGCCAGTTACAAAGGATGTTGATTTTCGACCATGTCTTTGTACGAGTTTGGTTCACAGAGATTGTTTAGATGGATGGGCGAGTCATCTTCGACAACAAAATAGAGAAATGACAAATTGCCAAGAATGCAAATCTGTTTACAATATTCGTATTCAACAAGATATAAGTTGTATCCCCGTTAAAAATGGGATATTATCATTTCTAAAGACACACAAAAACAATCTATTATTTCTTTTAATATTTTTAGTGATACCATTTCTAGGTAAATATGGAAATTATTTTATATCAGAAGCAGAATATACTTGTATGAATGGAAATTATCAGCAAGTTTTATATAGTCTGACGATATTATCTGGACTTGGAATGTTTGTTTCAACGGTTTCGGTGTTTGTCGTCTTGCTTGCTTTTTGGCTTGTCGTTTATTTGAAATCGGCTATTGTTAGAGTACCACATTTTTATTTATTATTTGGAGTTGAACTTTTAATATATGTAATAGGTAACGCAACCGTTTCACATATATTACCTATATCGTGGAGTGGCAATAATTGTGTAGTTTATAATATGATTCAAAAAGATAGAGTACAGTGGATATATCCCAACATTGGCTTTGGCACTTGGTTTCTCGGCTTTAATTTTATTTGTATTTTTTGTGTAGGTGTTGCCGTTATAATCTTTGTCTTTGGTTGCATTCCTACTTTGATATGGAAATTAAGCCTATGGTGTATTGACAAATGCGGATATGTCTGTTGTTGCCCCTGTCTCGTTCAACAACGAATCGTCATCGAAAATAGGGTATAGATGTGTATAATATTTAGGTTTTTTCTGTATCAATAGAAAAATATTTTGTCATTGTTTATTATTTTTTCTATGGATAGAGAAATTTCTGTATCGCAAAAATATTTATTATTTAAAAAAGTTGTATATATAAAAAATGGGATGCAAACGTGGTTGTGGAATGATGTGCAAGTGCAAGATAAGGGCAGCATTTTTTAATTGCGAAGATGATGGAGTGATAAATGTGCAAACGTTTATAGGCAATCCGGGATGTACAGGACCGCAATGCGCAACGTTAACAGGACAAGCAGAATTGTCAGTTTCAGATGGTTGCTGTGGAGGAGCTAATAACCTTCAATTCTGGACAAATGGTTCGATTTTTATGGAAGCTACTCAAGGATCGGCCAAAGTAGAATTGGAGACAAACAATATCTTTGTCGCGTCTGTAGGTTTTACTGGCGATAATAACCCTCCTGTGAATGTAGGAATACCGGCCCTCGGTTTTGATACTGTTGATACTACGTTGGCGGTTTGGGTTCCGGCTGTACAGGCATGGCTGCCAGTAAATGTTTCTGGTTCGAGTATCGGTGCAACTGGCGCGATTGGAGCAACGGGTGGGATGGGTGTTACTGGTGGAATTGGAGCGACGGGTTCTGTGGGGCCGACTGGTGGGGTTGGTTTGGTTGGCGCTACTGGTGTCGCTGGCCCAGATGGCGTTGTGGGTGCGACGGGAAGTATGGGTGGTACGGGGATTGTGGGAGCAACTGGTGTTATTGGGGCAACGGGTTCTGTGGGTATGATTGGTTTGGATGGTGCAACTGGTGGCATTGGAGCGACGGGTATTGTTGGTGCAACTGGTGGGGTCGGAGCGACGGGTTCTGTAGGAGCAACTGGATCGGCTGGTGTAACAGGTGCGGTGGGTGCGACGGGTGGTGTAGGCCCACAGGGTGTCGTTGGCGCAACTGGCTCAGTTGGTCCTCAGGGGTCTGCGGGTTTGCCTGGCGCTGCAGGCCCTCAAGGGGCTGCTGGTCCGTCTAGCAACCCCATTGGATCTCTTATTTATGCTACATCTGCCCCTTCGGTTAATTATCAAAAAGCAGATGGAAGTATATTATCTCAGGCTTCGTTTCCGGCATTGTTTTCACAGGTAGGAGTAACACCTTCGTTTACACCAACGTTGCAGACTGTATTGCCTACAAATTTGGTTGACCTTGCATATGCTGGTAATGGAGGTGCATCTGGTATCTATGTGGGTATTGGCGGTAATCAAGTTTACAGAAGTAGGGATACTGCGAGTTGGAACAGGGTGCCTACTGCAGCAGATGTGTTTAGTACTGCTCCAACTTCTATCGGTTTTTGTTCAGGTTTGGGAATGTTTGTTGTGGCCAATGCAACTACTACCGTGTATACTTCTACGGATTCTTTAAATTGGAATGCCTCACTTGTTGGTTCAGATGCAACTGTGTCGTTTGTAGCCTGCTCTCCTACGACTATAATTGTAGGAGGAGCAAACGATACAGATTCGGGTATACAAAACGTATGGTCTTCTACAGATGGAGTCAACTGGACGAAACAGGGTATAACTGGATCAGGTTTTACAATTACGGCATTGTATTACTCACCTGGAATGGCTGGTGGTACAGGAGCGCAGTTTATTTTGGGAACGTCGTCTGGAGCAATACAAGTTTCACCTACTGGAGCTGGTGGTACATGGACTGCGAGAACAAGTAATATAACACCTCAACAACTTAGTCAATTTTCCTCTGGAGGTACAGGTGTTACTGGAACTATAATAGGTGTCGGCGCGGCTGGTGCGATTACAACTTCTATTGATAATGGAGGTAGTTGGATGAATAAAACGTATCAAAATAGTTTAGCACTAAACGGTGTTTCATACAATCAAACTAGTAATACTTGGTTGGCAGATGGTGGTAACATTTTAATGACATCTCCAGATGGCATTACGGGCTGGACAACAATTGGTTCAAATATAAATACGACTAACAGAGATGGTATGTTTTTCGGTAATGGGATATATGGAAAAGTTAATGGAAATGGTCTTTTAGCGACATCAACTGATTTATCGATATGGACAGGTCGTGTAAGTGCACTCCCGACAGTTACTATGAACGGTGCCACATATGGTGTCGGTATTAGTGGACCAAGATATGTAATTGTCGGCAATATTTCAGGTTCTGGAACGATACAATCTTCTACAGATTCAATAACATGGACCCAACAAACATCAAACGCTGGTGCAAATGCTTTAAATTATACGGTTTTCTATCCAACGGGAACATCTGGTATTTTTGTTGCTACAGGTGCAGCTGGTACTATTGTTACTTCACCAAATGGCGATACGTGGACTTCAAGAACTTCAAATTTAGGCGCAAATATAGGTACTGGTTTGGCATATAATACAAATACAGTCGTTGTTGTAGCACAATCGGGTAAAATATCATCATCGTCTGATGGCGTTACTTGGACAGCACGAACTTCAAATACAGCAAACATTTTACAATCAATTGCATGGAATGGAACTATATTTGCCGCTGTTGGTTCTGTTGGTACTGTAACGACATCCCTAGATGGTACCACATGGACTAAACAATCTCCAGTTGGTATATTAAATAATGTAAATTGGAAATTTATAACGTCTGATGGTATAACCTCATTTTATGGTATACGAAGTGATAATATTTGTTATATTTCAAAGGATGCAATTGGTTGGACGGGTTTTGCAATTCCTTTTTCTCCTTTTAGTATCAATTGGTTTAATGGTCAACTTGTTGCATATTCTGGAACAAATGATTTTGCTACATCGACAAATGGTAAACAATGGTCAATGATACAAAATAAACAAGGTTCAGAATCGTGGAACAAGTCTTATTATTTTCCATCATTAGGTTCTAGTATTATTACACAAAATGGAGCAGGTATTACAAAAACATCCGATAATATATCATTTACAGGACAGGGAAGTAATGCATATAACGACATTGCATATTCCGTTAGTCAAACTAAACTAGTAGCAGTTGGTAATCAAGGTTCTATCCAAATGTCTACAGATGGAGGTTCCACCTGGACACAGATATACGCTCTTTCTGGTGGTTCATTAGTTGTTGCATTAACTTCTATTGCCTATTCTCCTTTCCTCAATCTATTCGTTACAGTTTCCAACAATGCGGGTATTTGGTCGTCTCCAGATGGATCCACCTGGACTCAACAGATTTACACAAACCCGATGATGGGCAATCTTCCATCTGCCTCTTTCCAATCTATCATCTGGGCTGCTGGTCCTGCTATTTTCGTGGCCGTCGGTGGTGCCGGTACGATTGCTACTTCGCCAGATGGTATCACTTGGACGAATAGAACTGCAAACGGATCATTTGGTACGTTTCAGCAAGTTGTTTACAATAGCAGTCTTTCCCTTTTCGTTATCGCTGGTGGTGCATCTACAACCACCATGAATAATATCTATACTTCTCCAGATGCTACCACGTGGACAGAAATCCCATCCAACTGGGGTGATACATTTTTTCGTGCAATTGCCAATCTAGAGTCAAATGGCTTTGTTGTTATCGGCAACGCCAATATAAACCTCTACTCTCCCGATGGCGTCTCTTGGAACCAGGTAGCAACAGACCCTCAGTATACATTATCTTCAAATGCCAACGTAAAAGCATTATATTCTTCTGTTGACAAGGGTGCCTTTTATTGTAACGCTTCTGCTCTTTCAAGATCTCAAGTAGTGGCGTTTACAGACGGTGTTACAACCGTCCCCTTTCCGGCCTATTGTGGTGACAACACATTCTCCCTCAACAATCTCGCCTATGATTCTGTTAATGATGTCTATGTTGCCGTCGGTGCCAACGGTATCATCGCCCGTCTACCCCGCTCATACAACAAATCCTCTCAATTTGTCCTTCCCATTCTTCACAATACTTTTGTAAAGGTACAGTAAATACAAAAACAACTAAAAATATAAATAAATCCAACTATTCTTTTATCAAAAAGAAAATATATCCTCAAAACGATATCATCTTGCGGCACCTGTTATTCGAAGGCACACTTGCCTCAACCGGTTGCGGCGGGACGGCATAGGCGGTGAGGGGTTCGAGTTTATCGCGAGTGACAAATCTGTCGTCGGCAAAGCAAGTCGAGGCCACACCTGGGCTAAAGTCACGTAATCCTTCCTGCGTGCCGATTGCTGCAGCCACTGTGACAAAATTCTTATCCTTGAGATTCTTGTCCATAGATTTGCCAGAGAATTTACCACGTTTGTAATCACCGGTAGCCGCTGTAGCAAACACGTCGGTGTGTTCTTTCATGACCTTGTCCAGATTCATCTTGAATGACGGATCTTTTTCGGCATAGGCTACGACTCCTGTAAGGATATCGACATTATCCCTAAGAAACTTTTCAAGATCAAGTTTATAATCAGTCTTGCCATTTTCAAATGCGATTGTTTCAACTGTCCGTTGTATGCGGTCACGTAGGGCTTTTCTCGAGATTGAATGTGTACCGTCTTTACGGAGGATAGAAAAATCCATCTGAGAGATGGCAAAGTCGAGTTTCTCTTTGAGGTGTTTCTTGTCGATGGAAAGGGTAGGTGTTTCTTGTTTATTGTATGCAGAGGTTGGTTGAAACTCCCGTTTAATTGCATGCTTGAATTGATTCTTGGCAAATTTCTTTTGCAATTCTTTCGATTTAAGAACACGGGTTGATGTTGTAACCGTCGTAGGCGTACGAAGTATATTCTTGATATCTGTCATTATATCTGGCACACGGTTAAGACTCGGTGGTGCTTCAACGGTGACAAAGAAATTTAGCTTGGGGATGGTGCTCAAAATTGGATTTGTCTGAAGCATCTGGCCGTGATCAAAGCCATAACTGTTAATTTTTATATTTCCTTCAAATGCTTCTGGCTTTAGAGTGGATGGTTTAGGCTGACTGTACAAAAAGTCACCATAATCGTACTGGCCATGCAAACGGGCATCTGTAAGGAATTCCTCAATATTGATTGGTTCGATACGAACAGACGAAAAAGTACGGTTGCAACCAACATTTGTTTCTTTTCCCCTGAAATACAATTGCTCTGTATCTGTAAAGATAGGCTGTAAAAAATCTTTTTTCTTAAGGCCGGAAATTGAGATATTTGACAAAGAATTTATATCCTGTTGCATCTTATATTTGAAATTAAAAATAAGATAAAAAATATTTTGAAAAAAGAAACCTGGAAAAATATGTTAAAAATAAAATTGTATTGTAAAAATGGTGTGCAAGGGGAAATGTGGAATGATGTGCAAATGCAAGATAAGGGCGGCATTTTTTACTTGTGAAGATGATGAGCATATAAAGGTGCAAACGTATCTAGGCGAACCGGGTACCGTGGGTTCAACCCTGACGGGACAAGCGGAATTGTCTATTTCAGACGGATGTTGCGGAGGGGATAACAACCTGCAATTCTGGACGGATGGGTCTGTTTTACTAGAGGCAACAGAAGGATCAGCCCGTGTTCAAGTCGAAACTAATAATATCTTTATAGGTATTACGGGTTTTACTGGTTCGGGTTCTCCTCCGGCGAATGTAGGGGTACCAGCGGTTGGATTTGGAACAGTGACTGGCGCATTGTCGGTCTGGGATCCGTTTCTTCAGATGTGGCTGCAGGTGTCGGGAACTGGCGGATTTCCTGGCGCAACTGGTGTACAGGGTGCAACTGGTTCCAATGGACCACAAGGAGCAGATGGGCCTCAGGGTGGTGTGGGGCCTCAGGGACCTGTGGGAGCAGATGGCGTCACTGGTTCGACAGGGCCGCAGGGGCCGGCTGGTGTGGTCGGAGCGACAGGTATGCCAGGTGTGATTGGAGCGACAGGTTCCATGGGTGCAACTGGTAGTGCTGGTCCTCAGGGAAGTGCTGGTGTTACTGGGAGTATTGGACCAACTGGTATGGCTGGTGCAACTGGTAGTGCGGGCCCACAGGGAAATGCTGGTCCTGTTGGAAGTATGGGCTCTGCGGGTGTGGATGGAGCGACGGGTGCAACTGGGCCACAGGGTGGGGCTGGGCCTGTTGGTATGACAGGTTCAACGGGGCCGCAAGGACCACAGGGAGCGACGGGTGTTGCAGGAGCGACAGGTATAACGGGTGCTAGCCAAGTAGGTATTTTTATTACGGCAAATACAGCACCTTCAGCAAATTATTTACGTGCCAACGGACAGGCAATTTCGCAGGCGACTTATCCTGCCTTGTTTAATCAAGTAGGTATTACACCATCGTTTAATCCTACGTTGCAAACGGTATTGCCTACTAATTTGGTTGATCTGGCATATGCTACAAATGGAGGTGCATCTGGTATCTATGTGGGAATTGGTAGTAATCAGGTTTATAGAAGTCGAGATACTAATAATTGGAATAGGGTACCAACAGCAGCAGATGTATTTAGTACTGCCCCAACTTCTATCGGTTTTTGTTCCGGTTTGGGAATGTTTGTTGTAGCAAATGCAACTACTACCGTGTATACTTCTGTGGATAGTTTGAATTGGAATGCTAGTCCTGTAGGATCAGATGCAACTGTTTCGTTTGTAGCATGCTCTCCTACTACAATATTGGTTGGTGGTGCAAACGATACTGACAATGGGATACAAAACGTATGGAGTTCTGTGGATGGTGTGGCGTGGACAAAACAAGGTATAACGGGTTCGGGTTTTACAATATCTACGTTGTATTATTCTCCTGGGATGGCAGGTGGTACTGGAAGTCAGTTTATATTAGGAACTTCAACTGGCGCAATACAAGTTTCACCTAGTGGAGCAGGCGGTACATGGACTGCGAGAGCATCGGGAGTTGCATCTCAACTCAATCAGTTTGCATCTGGCGGTACAGGTAGTACTGGAACAATAATAGGTGTTGGTAACGCAGGTGTAATTACGGCTTCTATTGATAATGGAGTTAGTTGGTTGAATAAAACATATCAAACTTCGTCAGCATTATCAGGTATATCATATAATTCAAATAGTAATACATGGTTGGCAGATGGTGCATCTGTTATAATGACATCACCAGATGGAATAACAGGTTGGGCAACTATGGTTGCAATAAACATTTTAACAGAAGCTATATTTTTTGGCAATGGATTATATGCTAAGGTTGGTCAGTCGGGTTTATTAGCAACATCATCAGATTTAAATACATGGACATCGCAAGTTAGTGCGGTGCCAACCGTAAATATGGTAAGCGGCACATATGGTGTTGGTACAAGTGGGCCAAGATATGTAATATGTGGAGATGTTTCTGGTTCAGGTACTATACAATCGTCTCCAGATGCAATAACATGGACCCGACAAACATCAAACGCTGGTGCAAATATATTAAATTATACAACTTTTTATCCGACTGGTACATCTGGTATATTTGTTACAACAGGTAATGCTGGAAAAATTATTACATCTCCAGATGGAGATACATGGACTTCTAGAACAAGTAATCTTGGTACACAAGTACTTGGGTTAGCATTTAATACAAATACGATTGTTGCAGTTGCAGTTGGAGGTCAGATTTCTTCTTCTCAAGATGGTGTTACTTGGACTGCTCAAACTTCAAATACTATAAAAACGTTACAATCAGTTGCGTGGAATGGATCTAAATTTGCTGCTGTTGGTAATGTTGGAACAGTAGTTACATCACCAGATGGTACAACTTGGACTAAGCAATCACCAGTTGGTGTATTAAATAATGCTACTTGGAATACAATAACATCGGACGGAATAACATCATTCTATGCCGCACAAGGTGATAATACTGTCTTTATTTCGAATGATGGCATTGGATGGACTGGTTATGCACTTCCTCTTAGTACGCAAAGTCGAGGTATAATTTGGTCAAACAATCAACTTGTCGCATATTCTTTCAATAATGATATTGCCACTTCTTCAAATGGAAAACAGTGGACAATGATACAAAATAAACAGGGTACAGAAACATGGAACAAATCATATTATTTTCCGTCACTAGAATCTACGATTCTTACACAAACTACAGCAGGTATTACTAAAACGACAGATAATATATCATTTACAGGACAGGGAAGTAATACATACAATGATATTGCATATTCCGTTAGCCAAACCAAACTGGTTGCCGTTGGCAATCAGGGATCTATTCAAACGAGTATTGATGGAGGTTCTACATGGATACAAGTCTTTGCATTATCTGGTTCATCCCAAGTTGTCAATCTTACTTCCATTGCCTATTCACCCAGCCTAAATCTCTATGCCACAGTTTCCAACAATGCTGGTATATGGACAAGTCCAGATGGAGCTACCTGGACACAACAGATCTACACAAACCTGATGATGGGTAATTTACCAGCGGCATCATTCCAATCTATCATTTGGGCTGCTATCCCAGGTATCTTTGTTGCTGTCGGTGGCGCTGGTACGATTGCTACTTCTCCAGATGGTATCACATGGACAAATAGAACAGCAAACGGTTCTTTCGGAACATTTCAACAAGTTGTTTACAACAGCAGCTTGTCCTTGTTTGTTATTGCAGGAGGTGCATCTACAACTACTATGAATAATATCTATACATCGCCAGATGCTATCACCTGGACTGAAATACCATCCAACTGGGGTGATACATTATTCAAAGCAATAGCTAATCTGGAATCAAATGGTTTTGTTATCATCGGCAATGCAAATATAAACTTGTACTCTAAAGATGGTATTACATGGAACCAAGTAGCGACTGATCCTCAATATACCCTATCAGCAAACACAAACATCAAGGCCCTCTATTCTTCGGTTGACAAGGGTGCTTTTTATTGTAACGCATCTGGTAATTCAAGATCCCAAATAGTGGGTTTTGTAGATGGTAATACTACTCTTGCGTTTCCAGTCTATTGTGGTGATAATACATTTTCTCTCAACAATCTCGCCTACGATTCAGTCAACGACGTCTATGTTGCTGTTGGTGCCAATGGTATCATCGCCCGTCTTCCCCGCTCATACAACAAATCTACCCAATTTGTCCTTCCAGTCGCCCACAACCAATTTGTCAAAGTACTGTAAATACAAACCAAGTATAATTCTTATATAAATAAGAAATTCTATTACCACCCAATCTTGTTATTTATCGCGTCGATATATTCGAGATTATCATCAACCCCCAAATACAAAAACTCGTTTACGCGTGAGATATATTCTTGGACATTCTTATAAGTCTTGCGAATATGAGAGTAAAATGCCGTACGGTTAATCTTGTCTTGCTTTGTAAATGCATATTTCTCACTATAATACGGATCCCGATCTTCGAATAAAAACGAAAATACACTCATAATCGGCTCGGGATCTGATACACTGAGGTTAATTAAGTGATAAAAGTTGATTGCGGGTACCCGATCTTCTTCCTCTAGTGGCGGCATCCACAAAAGATCAAAGTTGATAAGCGTCTCCATAAGAATACCTGGCTGAATATCAAAGGCAAGGCGAACCGCCTTGCAAAACAAGTTGTAATTGTTCATATGGATTTTATCATTTTCTCTTTCCTGCTCGTCGGTTACATTTTCTCCTTTGTACTTTATTTTTGCTGGTGGCAACAGGAGATCCGGGTCATCCAGTTTCACTACATTGACTGGCGACAGTTCGTTTGATACCAGGCTAATCATAATAATGGGTTGTTATTTTATTTTCTTGAATTCATTTTTTCAGTTTTTAGAGTACACCAACTTACGAGAAGTGAATCAGTTTTTGGTCCTACTACATCAGTGATCTTTATTGTTTCTTTTTTATATTTTGTTCAGCAAGTAAAACCTGGCGTCGTGTTGCACGGATTGCTTGAGAGAATGATCTATTTCTGTAATAGATATAGATTGGAGCGTTTTTAACATGCTTATTCCTACGTCGGTAAAAGCGTACATTATCTATTGATTGAGGATCTACAAAATACCCCTCTGGAACAACACATCTATTCAAAACAATAAAAATCACATTTCCCTTTGAATCACAAATCTCTTCTCCTCTAGTAATTCTATTTCCCATTTTGTGTCATTTTTTATATTTTTTCAAATATATTTTCATTTTTACGTTGTAACATTACCGTTTGTTTTATTCTGGATAAACCAGTCTTCTATGCAACAGATGAGAGTTTGTTGGCCGCCCATTCTCTTTCGGCCTAAAGAGTATAAAATATTGTCAATATCGTGATCAAGGAAATATTCAGAGACAAATTCTCGTGATGCCGCTTTGTATAATAGATCAAACATCGAGTCAATTTCTTCTTTTGTCAAGGTTGGATACCGTCTAGAGAGAAACTGATCAAAATAGTCACCTTGCCATATACGCATCAAACCTAGTTCAAATAGAGAAATTGCATATTGTTCAGTAGATAATGGCTTGTTTTCTCGCTTTTCATACAGTTTGCCAACGTTGTCTTGCCAATCTTGAATTAGGTTATCAGTTGGTCTCTCAAACAAATCACATCCCTTGGCCGTCAATTCCCACTTGCCAAACATCTTATTTCCCTCTCTATACTCGCTAAACATCTTTTTTAATATTGTTTATTTTTGATTTATCTTTTTCATTTTTTAGAGGATTAGAAATTTTTATGTTTATTTTGTATCCATTTTATTTGGAAATTTTTACGATTATTTTTTATCCATTTTATTTGGAAATTTTTACGATTATTTTTTATCCGATTTTGTTTTGTAAATTTTGTTGTTTTTAGACATATCTGAAAATGAATTGGGTAGAAATTCTATCTTGGCGTCGAGAGTTAAAAACGTTCATGGATGGTAGTACAGACAAAAAATCAAAATAATGTATTTTTACTCATCTAGATAAGACATTTATTGCTTCTGTTGTTTATAGACTTTTTCTTTAATTTTTCCGTGTCAACACCCAGGACTTTTTCATATTTTTCTATTTTCTGCAAGATAACTAGAACATCTAATAAAACTAAGAAATACACATAAAACGTATTTTTTACGTCCTCCGGTGTGTGTTGGACACCAGAAAATTAACGAAATTATGTACTTTTTCACTAATCAATAAGACTTTTATCTAAATGAGTAAAAGTAGTAAAATGTGAAAAATTGTCTGGGGTAGTACCCATGAACGTTTTTAACTGGGACAATACAGATAGATGTTCTACCCAACTCATTTTCAGATATGTTGATTTTTGTATATTTTCACCCAACAAAATCGGATAAAAAATATTTACAAAAAAATCCATAAAAGTAAAAAATAAAATATATATGGAGGATTTGTTTTTTCCGGTTCAAGTTTATGATTATATACGGTACCTATCCCAAGTGGATAATAATTGGGCGAATGAAGACCTATTCCGGAATTATATAATGGACGTATATCAATTGACTGAAACCGTACGAATAATATATAAAACCAAAGCAATACCTTGGATTACTACCCAATATGAATATCGACAACATTTTTACGCCGTCTCTCAATTATTGTATGAATACTTTAGAAATATGTATAAATGCCTAGATTCCTTGATATTTAAAGGATTATATGATACCGTTTACAATGTGATATACGGAGATGGTGTGTTTTACAATGGCCTCTGGTATCACGTCAATAACATAGACAATCCAAACTGGAACAAATGGAATGGTCTCGTACAACTTTTCGGTTATACAACCCCTTTCTATACCGAAATTCGCAATTATGAACAACAATGGCTGAACAACCTATAAAATAAACTGAAATATATTTTTATTTTTGTAATTATTACCAACATGATCGGACAAGAATGCGATAGCGAGTATGATCAGGCATTGGATAGTTTTATGGATGTTTGTAGAGATTTATCGTTTGCCAAGGTAAAAGAGTATATGGCACAGCCATCGTTTGATATGAAAATGTTATTGACCCAGGGAGATGTGTATTGTTGCTCATTGCTGTTTGCTTTACGAACAGGTAGAATTGCTATTGTTGAATATTTCCTTACTTTTATAGATGTTATTCCAATAGAAATATGGGCGGAATATAGTGTACATCGCAAATTTGATGTAGATGATATAGAATTAGTACGATTATTACTAAATCATGGAAAATTCTCTGGAAACATATTTTCTTATCTCCGTCCAGAATCTATTTCGACAGAAATTGCAAATCAACTAGATACTCTTTTCAATGAATACAAATTCCGTCTCGACGGTCCAGTCTATAACGAAAATATAATTTGACGTACTGACGTAGGAAGATAAAAGTGAATTTTCTATTGTAAAATAGAAATACTGACAACATGAGTTATGATAGTAAACTAAGTGCATTTTTGGATTTTTGTGAGATTGCTGGTCTTTATGAGATGCAAAAGTATTTATCAAACAACAAAGAGGCAGAAACAATGATATTAAAACATGGTACTGAATATTGTTGTGCATTAAAGTATTGTTTACGTTTACGTATTATTACACTTGTAGAATATTTTCTTACTTTTGTAAATGTTATTCCGCTAGATATTATAGAGGGTTTTTTCTACCATCATGCATTTAAGAAAGTTGATATAGATATCTTGAAAATATTATTAGCACATGGTAAATTTGAAAAAGATATATCAGATATCAAATTTACCGCAAGAGATGATCTTATTTTTCGTCAATGCCAATCTCTACTCAACGAATACAAATTCCGCCTCGACGGTCCAGTCTATAACGAAAATGTACTCTTATAATAAACCACTATAAACAATTATTTACCTATAACGAAAATGTACTCTTATAATAAACCACTATAAACAATTATTTACCTATAAATAATATATGAAGACGATTTCATTTCTGACGTCTTATGGTGGGCAGTTGTTTAATCCTGAAAATGATATTGATGGAAGTCCTGGTTGTTTCGGAAGTGAACTCGCCCTTTTTGAAGTGGGTCGTCGTCTTGGCGCATTGACAGAATCCAATACCCCAAAATACAAGATTTCAGTTTATATTGCGAAACCGGCGGGATATTTTTTCTACAAGTGGAATATGACATGGAGATCGTCGGAAGATTGGGACAAGGATACTATTAATCAGAGTCCCCCAGTTGCACCGGATATCGTAGTAGTTTGCCGTTATATGAATATATTCCTCGATTATACAATCCCACATACATCTAAAATTGTCGTTTGGGCACATGACCCATATTTCCTTCCTCAGTGGAATGGTACGTATATCGCAGATAGCCTAATTGCCAATTGCGTTCCCTTTGTCAACCACTGGATCACCGTAGGCGATTGCCAAATGCTCGAAAAACTAGCCCCACGTTATAATATTCCACTTGCAAAACAAAAATCATCTCAAGAAAGCGAGTATTACGAATGTAACCCTTTTCTAATCTCTGACAAGAATAATAGTATCACCACAATGCCAACCTACACAGCAATAAGAAATGGTATTACGTTGGAGAGGAATTTCGATCCGATGAATACAAAGAGACAACCATTATCTTTTGTCTATTGTTCCTGTCCCACAAGAGGTCTTTGGATTCTCCTCGAGAAATGGTCTCTAATAAAGAAACATTTTCCCGAGGCTACTTTATCTATCTATTATACAAAGAGTGACGAATCTGCCCAGAAATTCAAGCCATATGAAAATGACCCTTCTATTCAATATATTGGCAAGGTATCTCAAAAAGTCCTTTTCAATAAATTAAAAGAGACTGATTACTGGCCATATTTTTGCACATTTGAAAGTTGTTGTACAAATTCTATTGAAAATAATTACTATGGTCCGATTGTTCTTGCGAGGGCAATTGGCGGCCTTAAAGAAAATTGTCTCACCGATTCACTGATCAGGGAAGAAGATCCAGATAAATGGTACGATGAAATGATTAATCGCATCAAATACCTCGAAACTCATCCAGAAGAAAAACGCGATCTCAGGCAACGCCAGTTTACCTTTGCATCCTTGCAAACCTGGGACAATCGAATCCCCACATGGACAAAGACACTAGATAATCTGTAGAGAAACATATATTGTAATATATGAAAGATTACACAGAAGAATCTGCATTGTTATTATCGTCTGCGTAAAAGTATTCTTTAGGTTCAAATTGATATTCTGGAGATGTGACAAAGAAATAGAGGTTTTCTGGGTCAGAACTGTCCGGAGAAATGTATAGACGTTTTCCAAATAAAATGACTAGTTGATTTATTACTTCTTGTTTTTGTTCACCACAAAACATACGAAAAGTAGCCATTGTTTTCTTTGTGGCAAAATTATACCCTGCGACCCTATTTTTCACAAATTCGAATTTCTCATCTTGCATTTTTATATATTTCCTATTTAATATATATTTTCTCATTTTCAACAATCTCGTACATGTATAGTAATAATATTTTTTAGTGATAAAAATGTCTATATTACGAATAATATATAAATGGCAGGTAGACCCATAAAATATCATACCGAAGAAGAGAGATTGAAAGCCAAGAGGGCTAAAGATAGAAAATGGTACCATAACAATAAAGATAAACGCAAAAGACAAACATATGCCGAGATGACAAGTAAAATGAATCTTGAACAATACATAAACTTTAGAAAACGACGTTTGGAACAACAAAAAGCGTATTTAGAAAGAAAAAAGCAAAAACAAAAAGTGCTTTAAAGGGAATTTTAATATAAATGTCTGAACGTCAAAAGTCATTATCTATGCATCGAAAACAAGTACCAACATCAGACGAACTTAACAGAATTGAAAAATTGTTGGCCCTAACTGTACCTCAGGATTGGGATGATATTACTTTTCCAGTTTGGAAAGAAGTTGTATGGACATTGTTGTCACTCGGTATGTTAACCGATGATATACACAAATGGTGCTCTCTTGGTAAAACTAAATATAACCAGGAATCTACAGATACTATAATTAGTACTTGGATGCGAGATAAAATAATAGATACGGGACCAACAAGTACGTTTATGAAATGGATACGGTCTCGTCTATATATTCGTGGTTACACCGATCAGCAAGTATATCATGCATTTAGAAAAGCGTCAAATACAACAACCGGTGAAGTTATCGAAAAATATCTACTTGAGAATAATAATTTCAAAGGTTATGTGGATATTTATTATGAACTATATGCTCAGACGAATATTGTTACTGTAGATACACGACAACCATTTTATATTTGGGATGATGTCGAAAAATTATGGATACATCACAAAAATAGAGAATTGGTAACATCTGAACTATATACAAATTTTTCAGATTTTATGGAAAGTATATTACTTCCATATGGTCAAAAGAACCCAGAAAAGATTGAAATTGTTAATGATGTTATTAAGACTATAAATAGTAAACGAAATCATCCAAAATTGAGAGGCTGGCTCCTAAAACTTTGTAACGATAAGGATTTTATCAATCTCATTCAAAATATTGACGTAACAACATTTGCTATTGATGCAGGTAAAATAATAAATTTGAAAACTGGTGTAATCAGAGATCGTGTAAGAACAGATTACTATATGCATTATATTCCAATTTCACCAAGTGATCATGGTTATCCGAAAATTACAGAGTTTATTAATAGTCTTTTAGAAAGTCAAGAACAACGTCACTATCTCCAAAAATTATGTGGATCATTTATGACAGGAACTAACACAGACAAGTCATTTTATATCTGGTGTGGAGAAGGTATGAACGACGAACATCCGTTAATAAAGTTGCTAAAAGAAGTACTTGGTTATCATGCGGTAAGTAAAAATATAACAGATGACAATATCAAATTTATAAATGCGAGATTAAACATTTTAACAGACGTTGGACTAACGACTGCTAGAACATTTTATGAGAATATAACCGAGACCAGAAAGACAAAATTGTTAATTCTTACAACGAATAGACCTATAATTGATTCAACTGACAAAGGTTTGCTCGATAAGATAAAACTTTTAATATTTCCACCAATTGACAACGTTCAAAATCAAGATCTTGTCAAGACCACAGGAAGTGAAATGTTTTCTTATATGGCAGCCGGTGCTAAAATGTTTTACGAGGAAGGATTACCTGAACCTTGTTTACTCAAGACTATCAAAGAAGAATATTATGATGACGAAAATTCTTTTCTTACTTTTTTGTCTAAAAAATGTTCACTTGCTGAAAATGGTAAAATATTGCGATCTCATTTTTATGAGTCATATGAAACTTTTTGTAATCAAAATAATTTAACTATCAAAAAATTAAGCTGGTTAACAAATAAAAAGTATATCAAACCTCATAGATTTACAAAGGGATGGTATGTTTTAGGTTACGTCTTTAAACAAGAAGAATAAACATATATTGTAATATATATTCTTACCACTCTCCAAATTTGGTGAGAAAGCCGCCTTGGTATGTACCGGGGATGACAACCAGAGGCGATTTTTCGATGCTGACCCAAGATTTATTTGCGGTACAGAAATCATAGAGGTTTTTGTGTTTTACTCCTATTACCGACTTGTAAATGACGACGTGATATCCTCCTCTGGATTCGATAGCCATATGAATAGGAATACAACTTGTACGTAGAAATTCCCTCAGAGATACAATTTTCTCCTCTTCCTTTGTATCCACATCTAGTTTTAGAAACTTGTCAATCGGAGACTTGTGCAAACAACTCTTGTATACCGACATCATCTTGAAATTTGCCTGGTTATCTAATGTGTTGTTTCGATTGTGAGATACCATTGTTTTAATATTTTCCATGATTTGTTTCTGAAACATAAAAAATGCATCCATCTCATTCATCGGATTTGCCGTAACATAAATCGCAATCCCATCTCGTGGAATGGGTACATCTTTTCCCTCTGTTCTGTCATGATATAGTCCTTCTCGTACTTCGTATTTTTGAATATCTTGTAGGAATCGATCTTCGTCGTCCATACAGGGGAAAATACGTGTATTGATTGTAAATTGCGAAACAGATAAAGCAGGGAAATACTTTCGACGAGCAATCGGAATAATGATAAACGCCGCATGTTTTGTCGTATTAAATTCTTTCATATGAAGACGGTAAAACTTGCGCACATCCTCCTCATTTCCAACAAACTCGTACATGTGTGGTTAGATTATTATCTTTTTCAGCAAACATATTTCAGTTTTGTATAAAATTGAAATATTGTTTTACAATAAAGAATATGGACGATGTTTCGTTTATTTAATGACAGATGGGTTAAAGAAGGTAGAACCGCAGACGACGTCAGGCGATTTTTTGAGGAGACAAAAGCAGATCCATCGACTCAAAATAATTATGCTATACGATGGGCTGCCTATAATGGACACGCAGACGTAGTAAGACTATTACTAGAGGATCCTCGTGTAGATCCATCAGCCAAAAACAATGATGCTTTACAATACGCATGTTCAAGAGGTTACATAGACATAGTAAGATTGTTACTAGCCGACCCTCGCATCGATCCATCGGATCAAAGGGCGTTACGAAGTGCTAAACGAAACAATCACACGGAAATAATCAATCTCCTTACCGAACATCAATTCCGCCTCGACGGACCTGAATATAATAAAAACATAATAACCTAACACACCGTCGTAGGAGAAAAATTGAAAATATATAACCAAATAAAACAACAGAAAAATGATCTGGAAGATATTGACGATTGCGAGTGTTGCGACATTGGTTAATTCTCTATTTGGCCTGGCGACTTTTTTCTTAATTCGAGAGATAAACGACTTTGGTAAAGAAAAAACAGATTGGATCATGGACACCTCATTTTCTTGTACGTATAAAAAATATATCCTGACATCCAACGAACCACCATGGTATGTTGATATTTACGGGAATCTACTTGAAAACGTTACTCTCACCCTAGAAACATCTTTAAACAAAGGTAACCTGACCACAATAATCAATAGTACGGTTTGTCCAACCTCTAAATCTCTCGAATGGTACAGATCATGGTCATGCAATGATAGGACGGATTCAAATATTTATAATGAATTGGCAATAAAATACCCTATAAATATACCGACCAATTGCACCATCAACCGAGATTGCACAAAGTTTAGGGAACCAATTTCAACACATGATCTTTATTTTACAACTGTAGTTTACATGAGTCTTGAATACGGTATCATCGCCCTAATGATTTTTATTTGCATCTTTTCTACCATCTGTTCCATAAACATCTACAAACGACGCAAACAAGAAGAATACCTCGTCGTAACCTTTGATGGTGGATCATATGCGTAAAAATGAAATATTCTTTTTACAATAAAAGAATAATAGGTAAAATGAATACAGCAACACATCGAGGCAAATTTCATATGGCATGTAGAAATCAGGATATTGATACGATGAAAACAATGATAGAAAATGGGTTTGATCCGTCTTTTGATAATAATACGATGCTCAAACAATGTATCATGTCACAATATGCCACATCTATAAACATATTATTAGAAGAATGTAGTAAATTTGGCAAGTTTGATGAAGAGGTATTTAAAATGTCTCTACTCACAAATAATATTAATTATGTAAAATTATTATTAGATCATCCAAATACAACAATACCAAAAAATCTCGAAAAATTATGGGAAGATGTTGAACAAATTCTTAGATTGTTTTATCCACATCATGAAATTGAAACGCTGTTGGACGATGAAATAAAACAACTAGTCACAGAACATGTGTTTCGTCTAGACGGTCCTGTCTATAACGACAATATTTTATAGTTTTTTTGTATTGTGGTATACAAAAAAATTCCCAATTTACAGATATCTAATTCCATATTTTTACAAGTTTGATTTGTAGGTCGATGATTTCTTGTGCTTTTTCGAGAGCGCTGATACCTTTGGCGTATTCGCTATACCCTTTGGCGACGTCGATGTCTTCAAGTTCGTATTCTCCTTCGGCACAATCGATAATCACACGAGTCTTTCCCGACTTGTAATTTTTCTGAATCCACATATCTGGATTGTCAAAGACTTTTACGATATACAAATCCAACAATTGCACCTTTTTCATATATTTACAAACCGACGGCAAATGCGCCGGATCAATCACAAACCTCCCAAGCCCTTCTACCAAATAGGTCTTGGGTGTTGTCTTGTCTGGTGTTGAAGATACACTCTTTACCGAAACAAAATAACTCCTCGTAGACGGCGTTGTAATTGGTGATGTTGTCTTGGCTGGATATGTCGTTTTTGCTGGCACAATGCTTGTCTTGGTTAGTTCTGGTTTCGCAACTGCCTTGGTTGTTGCAACTGTTGTCTTGGTTGATTCTGGTTTCGCAACTGCTTTTTTTGGTGCAACTGTTGTCTTTTTTGCAGATGGTGCAACAATATCGTCAAAGCCAGCGTCGTCGTCTAGAAAATCATCAGGAAGAGATTCAATTGGCAATTTTATCGCTTCAACGACAGTTTCACCGGTTTCAACAGGTTCACCAGTTTCTACGTTAGTTTCCGGCATTTCTTCTGTACTTTCTTCATCGTCGAGAAAATGGTCGTCGGCGGGAGACACACGATCGTATTCGTTGGTTTGTTCGTCGGTTTGTTCGTCGTCGGTTTCAATATCTGAAATGGTAAAACTATTTTTAAGAGACATTATATCAACTTGGTAACCATTTTAGGATTTTTTCGGTAAAAAATCATTTTTAGAATATATAAATGTCTGGAACATCCAATATACCTCCTGTGACAGGAAATTATAAAGTTGATATTGTTGTACAGATAACAAATTTGGCAATTGGCGGATTTTCTCTCGTCGCAGCCCTAGCTTGGAACGAGGCTATAAAAAGATTTATTGAGAAGTATGTAAAGGTCTGGTTGCCCGAAATGTCTGAAACGTTGTCACTTTTGATCTATGCTCTAATAGTAACAGCTCTTGCAATTTTCGTAACTATAACTCTTACTATCATCAAACAAGAAATAATCAACACTCCTTCCGTCCCTCTTCAACAACCCGTACAAACTACTCAGTTGACGTACTAATACCTACAATAGCCACAGACGGCGCCAGGACTGCTGCCGCATTGTCCACATACTGTTTTCTTTGAAGCAAACAAGTCGTATTTTTTACCGTTTTCAACGATATAAAACGTTGGATCCCAAAACCTACGAGTTTTAACCTGCGTCCATATACCATGCGAATACAAACCCTTGTACAAGTATACCAATTTTCCTTCCGCATCCAAAGCAAGATTTACAATCTCCTCATATCCCGGACTATCATCCCCATATGGATAGCGCATATAGTAAAAATAATAATCTTCACCTGACAACAATTTCTTGTAATTCTTTTTCGTCACAGCAATCCTCTCTGGTTCCTTGTATTCCATGATATCCGAATCACTCATAATTTATTATACATTTTCTATTTATACTCTATTTTCGTGATGTTACATCGAGTGAAACGAGATGTAACACACCAATTCACGAACAAAGTGAGTCAATTTTCTAATAGAGATAATATTCATCAGCCACACTAAAAAGTCGATCCAACCCATAAAATATCAAAATAAAAAAAATTTATTTTTAAAGTTGTATATAACAGAAGATAACATGACGCATTCAGAGTTTATTGATCCGATAAAGAAGCGTACAGATTCGAAACTTGGTCTCTTCTTGGAACAATATCGTGCTACAGATGTCGATGGTAATCCGACATCTGAACACAACAAGGCTAGACCTCTCAATCAAGAAACAGAGGTCTACATAACCACAGTGCTACCAAAGACGGGCAAGTACTATGTTCCCAAAAAGAAAATGACTGAAATGTGTAAATGCATATACACTGATATCTTAAACAGATCGACTTTTTATGCAACTGAAAAACCAAATAAAGATGATTCACCTTTTCGCGTTGATATTGATCTTAAAAGCATCGTAAGAGCAAGAACCGAGAAAAACATGAATCTAAAAGAAATTTACACTAAAATTTACGATTATTTTGCAAACTTTATTCAAAAACATTTTCAAGTTGAAGCAGAAAATCTCACATGTTATGTACTTACAAAAAGAGACATCAGGCGTAAAGAAAAAGATGACGACGAGCAGCAATTGCTCGGTATTCATCTCCATTTCCCCTTTGCACGCGGAACTACCGCCCAATTAAAAAAAATCAGAGAAATGTCTTCTTATGTAGCGACTTCAGAAGGCATTTTCCCAAACGGCTTCATTGCCGAAAAGTATATCGACTCTATTGAATCAACTGGATGGACCCTCTACGGTTCGGTCAAAGACAATATGGCGTATCGTGTTTCCCATGTCTTATCCAGAAAAGTAGGCAAGTCTACGAAAATCAAAAACTTTTCAATCATTGGAGATTCAGAAGAGACTGTACGATTACTTCTTTTATACAATGGAACAAAGCAACCGCTACTAAAGGCCACCGAAGAATTTACAAACATTATCCAAGATGACTTGAAAAACGAGGAAATCAAGAAATCTCAATGGAAAAAAGACATGTCTTCCACCGAATTTGATGCGATCGAACTTGAAAAGGCTTCTCAACTGTGTACCATGTTGAATCCAAGAAGATTTGATACTTATAAAGATTGGCAGAATCTTGGCCTTGTTCTTCATGCTGTTGCAAATGGGCACGAAGAAGGATTTAAACTTTGGGAAATTGTGTCTGAAAGAATGAATCCAGAATCGTATGCTGATCAAGATTGTGCGGCAAAGATGAAGAATATTTGGGCGTGGGCATCCAAATTGGAAACAACTCCGTGGAATATGGGATCCTTAAGATTTTGGGCAGAAACAGATTCACCGCAAGAATTTAACGAATGGCGAAAATCGACCAATCGATCCCAGACTGAAATGGCGATTAAAATTTTCAACGAAGGTGCTCTGGCAGAACTTGCGTTTGAACTATACGGAAAAGAGTACCAATATACGACAAACGACAATTGGTTTAAATTTTTCAACGATTTTGGTCATTGGAAGAAAGATCCATTTAAGAAAGGGAAATGGATCAAAGGGGTCTTTATGCATGACCTCAAATATTATCTAAGAGAATATATCAAAAAGGAAGAACATCTTTCAGATGCGTATAAAAAATTAGACACCCTCGGTAAAATATCTTTGATCAACAACTGTGTTTCCATGTCGCAGCTACATTTTTCGACAGATGAGGACTTTGAAGAAAAATTGGATCAGGAGCCATTTCTAATCGGTGATCAAAATGGTGTTTATGATCTTCAAAACGGTGTTCATCGAAAAGGCACACCTGAAGATTATGTGTCAATGAAGATGGGTGCGTCCTATAGAGATTATACCTGGGATCATCCAGATGTTAAATCGGTAATGCGTTTCTGGGCAAAGATCCATGTTGATCCAAAAATCAGACATTTTTTCTTAAAAGCAATTGCTATTTGTATGGTTGCTGGTAACAGAGAAAAAATCATCATTGTAATGACAAATGACAATGGTGATGCAGGTAAATCTGCGACATTGAAAATTATTGAGCGTATTTGGGGTGATTATGCTATCACTTTGTCAAGAGATCGTTTTGTCGTTTCGTCTTTCAAATCTGCCGGTGGACCTGCTCCCGATATTGCAAACACAAAGAATAAACGACTTGGTTCAGTTAAAGAGTTATCAAAAGATGAAACGTTGGATATCGGTGCGATGAAGCTATTTTCGGGCTCAGACGACATACAATGTAGAAATTTATATTCTCAGGGAGGTACGCAGGCCGTGTTACTTACGCTTTTGTTGATGATGAATAAATTGCCTCCAATTCCTGCCGGAGATAAGCCTACTTGGAATCGTCTTCGTGTAATTCCGTTTGAGTCTATTTTTGATGAAGAAGCGCCTTCAGATGAGCGAGAACAATGGAGAACCAAGCATTTCATGCCCGATCGTGATATTAAAGTTAAATTGGCTAAATTAAAAGATGCTTTCTATTGGGTGTTTTTACAATATTTTCACAAGTACCAACTTGAAGGACTAAACCCGCTTCCAGAAAAGGTAAAAGTTGCAACACAAAATTACAGGGAAAGCAACGATTTGTTGGAACAGTTTATCTTTCAAGCGTTGGAATTTACTCATGTATCAAACGATTCAATTAGCATAAGTGAAGATCTGTATCGTGATTATCTTGAATATCACAATTTGAACTGCTCCGGAAGAGGCTCAATGACCCCACCCAAATTCGCCGACTTCAAAAAGACATTAATTTCATATTTTATCAATAAGAAAACAAAGATAGGTGAATCTGCCAAGGGAGACAAGTACTTTAAATACATTCAAAACCCATCGCTACAAACGCCAATGATACACGGTGTTCGTCTGAAGGATTTCACTGATGAAGCAGAAAAGCAGAAAGCCGACCGCGAAAAGGAAGAAGAATATGAAGACATCGATGATGCCCAATTTTATAATGAAAAGATAACACTGAAAGAAGACAAAATGGACGAAGAAGAATTTGAAGAATTTTTCAAAGGCCCGACATTCATCGGTCTCGAGAATGAAAGCGAATTATCTATTAGCGCTATATAATCAAAAAAATGAAAAACCCTTTAAGCATTTTTATTTATATAAAAATGTCAAAGAAATGCGGTCAGTGTCACAAGAATTTACCAGAAGACGAATTTGAACGTAATCTTTCAAGTTGCATAAATTGCGTGAAAAAGTATCTCAGACAAGGAAATAATTTCTGGGTGCAATATCCAACTGTTGCAGAACAAGTCGATGAAGAATTTCGCCAAGAACATCCCAAGCTTACTCTAGTTTCAAAAGTTGATATCCCAATCGCATGTCCACACTGTGAAGAACTTTTCGAAATGTCTCCATCAGAACTCCTTGAAACCGGATTTTGCCCGTTATGCGGAAAATATGTCATTCCACTAAACGCTGAAAAAATGCAACAAATCTGCAAAGAAAAGATTTCAGCAAGTGATAATTACGATGAATATTGTGATTCGTTACAATCATTCAAGCCACATGAAAAAGGGTTCATTCAAGAATGTTTTGCATATTTATATTTTATCATTCATGCAAATTTATTTAATATTTCACAGTATCTTTCATATTCTTTTGACAAGATACCTAAAAGTTTGGGCTTGCCAAAGCGGGATATGGGTACCGACGCCGTTATTATCCATAACGATGAGACAATTTCACTTGTTCAAGTAAAGTGGCGTTCAAAAGATACAAAGCACAATAGGGATGCTCTTGGCGGAATGTGTATCGATCGTTGTTCCATTCCAGATGATAAATTTAAACATCTTTACCTTTTCACGAATGTTACAAATGTCAAAAATTTACCACAAGGCTCCAAATTTCGCTATATTTCCTATAGTGATCTTGTTAATATGAACTGGCAATTTTTCAAAAGTCAAGTCGCTTCTATCTGGAATAAGAAACAGAAAGATGTTGTAATATTACCAAAATTAAAATATCGCAAATGGCAAAAGGAGAAGAAAACCGAGGTTGAAGAAGAACTAGAGGTAAAAGACGCATGTACAGTGGTAGCACCACCTGGAGCAGGAAAGACATTGCTTGTCTATAGTCTCATAGACAACTATCCATCTGTTCTCATCATTGTTCCATCATTACAATTGCTATCACAATGGTATTACAACTTTGCAATTCGTAATAAAACTGCCAATTATTTATTGGTTGCGAGTGATCACGACGATGATATTAATGACGTCATTTATACTCTCACGACAAGACAGGACATGATACAAGATTATTTAGACAATATGGTTGACGGCCAGTTGATTGTAATTTGTACATATCAAAGTTTGGAACGTGTCGCAGCATGTGATTTTACCTTTAATATTACGTTTGCTGATGAAGCACATCTTACTACTGGAAAAGGAATCTTTAGTTTGGTAACAGAGACAACATTTCCTTCAGAGAAAAAAATATTTCTAACTGCAACACCAAAAATTTTCAAAGGTGGTCTGAAAGAAGTTGTTGTTTCTATGGACAATGAAGAAATATATGGTAAACAGTTTGTCTATCCTTGTCGTCAGGCAATCACAGACAAAATCCTCTGTGATTACAAAGTAATCTTGGGAGCATGCGAAAATATTGAAGAAGGCTTCCCGGAAAGACACCAACTTTATGCCAAATTTTTGTGTGTATGTATCAAAAAATATGGTCTGAAAAGAATCCTAGTTGCTTCAAATTCACACAAATCTAGTCGAGAATTTTACAATGTTTTTAAAGCACTGTTTACTGACAAAACATATGAATTAAAATTGATGAAGCCAAATTCAACCTCTGCTGAGAAAAATGAAGTATTGGCGCGTATTCATAAAGGACCAATTATTATATTTAATGTTCGTATTTTTAATCTCGGTACTGACATGCCTAGTTTAGACTCTGTAATGTTTAATGGTGATAAAAATTCCAAGACTGATATAATACAGACTGCCTTTCGTTGTTTGCGAACTTGCCCGGATAAAGATCTCGGTTATATTTTGATACCCGCTTTCTTTGGTGAAGATCTGAAAGTGGACGTTGGTGATTTTCCGTCTGTTAGAAATTGCTTGGCTGCATTGGGAGAACAAGATAGTGCTATTTTCGATGAGGTCGTTTTACGTGTCAAAAATGCAAAAAATGATGTTCGAAAAGCGAATTCTGATAATCGAATTGAATTTGTTGGTATTGAAGATGAAGAGGTTGAAATTAACATGGAAGATATTGAAACGCGCATGTTTGATAGTATGGGAAATATTTCACAAGTATCGTGGATGGTATATTATGAAGAGGTAAGACAATATGATAACCGTCGTTTGCCACTTGAAATATATAAATGGTGTACTGCACAACGACAGAGTTATAAAAATGGCACTCTTGTAGACGACAGAATAAAGAAATTGGAAATTATTAAAGGATGGTTATGGAATCCGCGTGATGAACAATGGGAAATACATTGTGAAGAATTGGAAATATATATTGCGGATAACGGCCATTTGCCACCTCAAAGTCAGGGTGAATTGGGTGCATGGTGTAATACTCAACGACAAAAGTATAAAAATGGTAAACTTTCAACTAATCAAATATCGAAATTAGAAAAAATAGATTTTTGGTCATGGAATCCCAGAGATTATGATGAACAATGGGAAATAAAATATAAAAATTTTAAAAAATATGTTGTAGTTAACAAACGCTTGCCAACTAGTAAAAGTAGTGAATTGTGCGGATGGAAGGATCTCCAGCGACAAAATTATAAAAATGGTAAACTTTCACCCGATCAAATAATGAAAATGGAAAAAATAGATGGTTGGTCATGGGATCCATATGATGAACGATGGCAAATAAAATATAAAGAATTAGAAAAATATGTCGCAGATAACGGCCGTTTGCCGACAGGTAACTGGTGGTGTGATAAACAACAACACAGTTATAAAAAGGGTAATCTATCAAGTGACAGAATAAAAAAATTAGAAAAAATAAATGGTTGGTCATGGAATCCTGGGGATTATGATGAACAGTGGAAAATAAAATATAAAAATTTAAAAAAATATGTTGTAGATAACAAACGCTTGCCAACTCAAAGTCAACTTGAAGGTAGGTGGTGTAATACCCAGAGACAAAATTATAAAAATGGTAAACTTTCAACTAAACAAATAACGGAATTGGAAAAAATAAATGGATGGTATTGGTCAAAAAAATGAAAAATGGTTTAAGAGTAATACATATACCTCGATGAAACATTTATCTTGTAAGATAAAATTTACCGAATCAGTTATTTCTTGTTTAGTTTTCCTTGCCATGTCTTTGTTGATGTTTCTTTCTCATGTTCCATGTTGTTTGCAATCGCTTTAACAAACACGGGAAAGTTTTTCTGAACTTGATTGTTGCATTTATTTACTTCTGAGGAAACATGATCGAGACCATAACGTTCAATCAAGTATCGTAATGTATCTCGTACAAGATCATAAATCGCATATGCTTCTTTTTCAGGCTTTCCCTTTGCCAAGTCGAGAAAACTAAATAGTTCCTCAAGTTGTTTAACAGGTTGTTTGTGTGCACACACACGATCAAGTAACTGTTTTGTATTCATCTTTAATGTTAGATAAATATTGAATCTAAGAATCATTTTTTGCAAATATAGTGATCACCATAAAAATTGTCTCGTGGTACTAAACACGTCTCGTAAATTGATGTTCCTCATACGTCGGGTCCTCATTCCTCGGTGCTCGACAGCACATTATAAAAATTGAAATTGTTTTTGAGAAAATATAAAAGATAAGAAATCATGTTTGTCACGGGAGAAATTTACAATTCATTCAAGAATATCAAAGGCGAGCGTCAGGCATTTCATCATTTTCAAGTCCTGGATAACAAGGTACCAACTATGATTTCGCAAAACGGAACCAATTATTTCATCGATGCCGACCACAACTTGCTCTCGGCAAACGTCACAACCTTTTATTCGCCAGACGGTAAGCCTGAGAATGTCTATACACCTGGCACTGTCATCGCACCTCTTTTCGACGTTGTTCGTGTCGCTGGTGGATCTGGTACTATAGAAAATAACGAAAAACAAATTATTACTGAGAAAATCACAGAAAAACAAACTATTATTACAAACAACGAAAAAGTCACAGAAAAACAACCTAAAATTGGTATTATGTCATCATTGAAAATTGGAGGGGTGTATACAGTCGATTTTGTTGGATCAATGGGTGGTCAAGTAATCATTCTCGCCGAGGATAAATTAACGTGGCTAGTGGGAAAGAATAACCATGTTGAGCGGTACTTTGATTTACATGGCGTTTTGTACATCGACAAGGAAAAAACACGTGAATCTGGGTTTGCTATTAAATCTCTCTCCTTCCTCAAGATGGACAAGGAAACTGTCATTTCTACGCCAGAACTGGAAGAAAAAATACCATTTATGAATTCATTATTAATCAGAGGGGTATACAAGGCAAAGTTTGATAAACATTCCTTGTCTGACGAGGTTTTGATTCTGGATAGTGACAAGTTGATGTGGACATACATTGGTGTGCGTTATTTTGACGTATATGGCACTCTCTATTCAGACGCAGAGAAAAAATATGCATCTGGCTATGTCATCAAATCACTCGAATTTCTCAAAATGAATGAAACGATCGTTGAAAAAGAGAGTAATGAACAAAAAATCGTTATTACCGATGTAAAGGTTGGTGGCTTATACGATGTTATTTTTGAACATGGACAGACTTGTCGTGTAGAGGTCGTCGAACAGGATAAATTTGATATGGGTAATATTCGTTATCGATTCGATAAATACGGTCATCTGTTTTGTGATAATGTTAAACAAAAGATTTGTATCGTGTCATTTCAGTTTGTAAAAATGGCACATGAAGAAATCATGAAAGATGTGCAGATTGGACAAGTCTATACATTGTCATTTTCAGATGGCAGTATTCATAAATGCAAGATTGTGGAAAAAGATGTATATACGTATATGGGTAACCCGCATATTTCGCGCAGTTTTGATCTAGACGGCACAGTCTACTGGGACAAAACGCGAAATGGCAGTTGTGGAGTAAAAATTGTCAAGATTATGGAGGAAGATACAGATCCCAAGATTATGAAGGATGTTGTGGTTGGAAAAACATATAATTTCACATTTAATGATGGAGCAGTAGAAAAACGTAAAATTACGAGTTATACAGAGTATTTAAATGTGAATGCTGACCAGTCTTTTGGATATGACATCTATGGCAGTGTTTATACAGACGGTAAACTAACACAAAAATTGCCTTCTCTAAAGATTGTCGAGGTTGAGCAAGTATTGGATAATCTTCCAACTCTAGTGGACCCTGTAGAGCGCCCTGTGGTAGTTGCACAACGTATCATCAACGATTTGCGTATTGGTGGAATTTACAAGATTGGCTTTACTGATTTTGACAAAGAATGCAAGTTGTTGTCCAAAAACCATTTTCAATATGCCTGTCAAGGTCTGTTTCGCTGGTTTGATGATAACGACAACCTCTATCGGGAACCAGAAATGCGAAATAAAGTCAACGAGGTCGTTGTCACCTCTTGGACGTTTTTGCATATGGATAATGATGAAAAAGAAGCGGTTAAACAAGAAACAAATGTACAAAATGTTGTTGTCGTCAAACAAGAAACAAATGTAGAAAATGTTGTCGTCGTCAAACAAGAAAATATTCAACAAACGACAAGAAAGCGAGTTTTTGAGGATCAGCGAGTCGGTGGTATTTACGAATTGATGTTTGTAGATAATCAGATTTTTCAATGTAAACTCATCGAACAAGACCATTTTAAATATATCAATAATCGCAATAAGGAACGATGGATTAACGAAGAACTGTTTGAAAATTACAACATTTACGCAGATAAAGAGTGTACAGATGTTATTGATAACAAAGTCGTTTCCTGGAAGTTTTTACGAATGGCTGAGGATGAACACACACAAAAAGATGTTGTGGTTCCTCTATCACAACAAAAAGATGTTCAGTGGCAACGATACGAGGTTACGTTGAAATGTGGAAAAAAGTATAGTAAAAAGTGGTTTGTGGCATCTGATACGGAAATTACAACAGATGTTGGCGAGTTTGTTGAAAAGTTTGTGACGAAACCAATTCAAAAAAAGACAATCCTTGCAAAACTTGCAAACGGAAAAAAGTTTACAATGCTTGTACGAAATGTTCCAAAGAAAACATATACTATTTTTTACAGAGGTAACGATGGATACTCTGTGAAACATTTTTCGACAGCATTTACCATTCCTGAGAAATATTGGCAACTAACAGATAACTTGTGCCAGGTTGTTGATAATATTGTAAATATCGTAAAAGATGTTGCAAATATCAGGGAAATGTTGTCAAAAACAGCTGATTATATCGAGCGAGGGGAGAAAAAGGGATTTTCAATGACCGAATTTAACAACATCAGTGATCAACTAGGAAAACATCATGAAAATATCACGGATCATGAGGAAAAAATCGCTGAATATGAAGCAAAAATCTCTCAGGAACGGCAAAAAATCGCTAAAGAACAAGAAAAACTCGATGAAATCACATTTGATAATCCTCTTTATGTTTCATTCGAGCGATTTTATGATGCATGTCTCGATGGTTCTGCGAGTGACAAAGAATTTTCAGATGTTCCTCTGTTTATTGGAAAAATGGTATTGGCTAGTCTAAAGGAACACGCAAAAATCACATTTTTTCAGGAACGAATCCGTTTTAACGATGCTGTCGCTCTTTGCAAATCTCTGATGTAATTGTTTTGTTGATCTTAAAAATCTTGTATACCTATACGAGAAAGTTATGTTGTTTGGTTTGTTTTGTTGATCTTAAAAAATCTTGTATACCTATACGAGAAAGTGATGTTTTTTGATTGTCTATTAGAGATTTTATGTTTGTCTATTAGAGATTTTTTGAGTGTCTATTAGAGATTTTTTGATTGTCTATTAGAGATTTTTTGATTATCTATTAGAGATTTTTTGAGTGTCTATTAGAGATTTTCTATTTTATGTTTGTCTATTTTGTCTATCAGAGATTTTCAAGTGTGAGAATCGTCACTGAGAAGATATCGATGTAAAACCACAACATGATGATTTTCTGTAAGGGTTTACAAACTTTTTGTAATCGTTTACAAGTATTTTTATATTTTTATATTTTTATTTTTTATATTTTTATATTTTTATTTTTTATTTTTTATATTTTTATATTTTTATTTTTTATATTTTTATATTTTTATTTTTTATATTTTTATATTTTTATATTTTTATTTTTTATATTTTTATATTTTTATATTTT
>Ga0207656_10000014_pt1 | contig 146941 bp, 143 predicted proteins | sample KBSCornC12_FD_184297 | JGI IMG/M metagenome (GOLD analysis project Ga0207656, IMG submission 184297) | Corn rhizosphere microbial communities from Kellogg Biological Station, Michigan, USA - KBS Corn C1-2 (SPAdes) (version 2) | ecosystem: Host-associated > Plants > Roots > Rhizosphere > Soil ...
ATCGGCAGCCAGTTTGCCGCCGAAGACATCGCTGGCATGCGCATCGCCGGCAAACTGGCTGCCGACGTGCTGGAAATGATTGCCGAACACGTCAAGCCCGGCGTCACCACCGAGACCCTCAACCAGATCTGCCACGACTATATCGTCAACGTGCAGGGCGCCATCCCTGCGCCGCTGAACTACAAGGGCTTCCCCAAGTCGATCTGCACCTCGGTCAACCACGTGGTCTGCCACGGAATTCCGGGTGACAAGCCGCTGAAGGACGGCGACACCCTGAACATCGACGTCACCGTGATCAAGGACCGCTACTTCGGCGACACCAGCCGCATGTTCCACGTCGGCAACGTGCCGGTCTGGGCCGAGCGCCTGTCCCAGGTCACCCAGGAATGCATGTACAAGGCCATCGAGATCGTCAAGCCTGGCTGCCGCCTGGGCGACATCGGCGAAGTGATCCAGAAGCATGCGGAAAAGAACGGTTTCTCGGTGGTACGCGAGTTCTGCGGCCACGGTATCGGCACGGTCTTCCACGAAGAGCCACAGATCCTGCACTACGGCCGCGCCGGCACCGGCATGGAGCTGAAGGCAGGCATGACCTTCACCATCGAGCCGATGATCAACCAGGGCAAGGCCGACACCAAGGTGCTGGGCGACGGCTGGACTGCCATCACCAAGGACCGCAAGCTTTCGGCCCAGTGGGAACACACTTTGCTGGTCACCGAGACCGGCTACGAGATTTTCACGCTGCGCGCCGATGACACGATCCCGCGTACGTCGGGTACAACGTCGGCATAAACGCTGCTCAGGTTTTCCCCCACTGTGTTGTGACTGACTGAATAGATAGAAAGGAAAGCCGATCAATGCCCCAGGTGGATCCCGAACTCTTCGACCGTGGCCAGTTCCAGGCCGAACTGGCCCTGAAGGCGAGCCCCATCGCCGCGTTCAAGAAGGCGATCCGCCAGGCCCGCGAGGTGCTCGACGAGCGCTTTCGCAGGGGCCGGGACATCCGCCGGCTGATTGAGGACCGAGCCTGGTTCGTCGATAACATCCTGCAAAAAGCCTGGGAACAGTTCAGTTGGAGCGAAGACGCCGACATCGCCCTGGTGGCGGTCGGCGGCTACGGTCGCGGTGAGCTGCACCCTTACTCCGACATCGACCTGCTGATCCTGCTGGACAGCGCCGACCATGAGATCTTTCGCGATTCCATCGAGCGCTTTCTCACATTGTTGTGGGACATCGGCCTGGAAGTCGGCCAAAGCGTACGCTCGGTGGACGAATGCGCCGAAGAAGCCCGCGCCGACCTCACCGTCATCACCAACCTCATGGAAAGCCGTACCATCGCCGGCCCCGAGCGCCTGCGCCAGCGCATGCTTGAAGTCACCAGCACCGCGCACATGTGGCCGAGCAAGGACTTCTTCCTGGCCAAGCGCGCCGAGCAAAAGGCCCGGCACCACAAGTACAACGACACCGAATACAACCTGGAACCCAACGTCAAAGGCTCGCCGGGCGGACTGAGGGATATCCAGACGATCCTGTGGGTTGCGCGTCGCCAGTACGGCACCCTGAACCTGCGCGCCCTGGCCGGCGAAGGCTTCCTGGTGGAAAGCGAAAACGCCCTGCTGGCCTCCTCCCAGGAATTCCTCTGGAAAGTGCGCTACGCCTTGCACATGCTGGCCGGGCGTTCCGAAGACCGCCTGCTCTTCGACCACCAGCGCTCCATCGCCACCCTGCTGGGCTTTGAAGGCGAAGACGCGAAGACCAGCATCGAAAGCTTCATGCAGCAGTACTACCGGGTGGTCATGAGCATTGCACAGCTCAGCGACCTGATCATCCAGCATTTCGAAGAAGTGATCCTGGCCCCCGAAGACGAGGCGCCGCCGCAACCGATCAATGCGCGTTTCCAACTGCACGATGGCTATATCGAGGCGCGCAACGACAACGTGTTCCGCCGCACACCGTTTGCCATGCTGGAAATCTTCGTGCTGATGGCCCAGCAGCCGGAAATCAAAGGCGTGCGCGCCGATACCATTCGCCTGCTGCGGGAAAACCGGCACCTGATCGACGACGATTTCCGCAACGATATCCGCAACACCAGCCTGTTCATCGAGCTGTTCAAGTGCAAGATCGGCATCCACCGCAACCTGCGGCGCATGAACCGTTACGGCATCCTCGGGCGCTACCTGCCGGAGTTCGGTTTTATCGTCGGGCAGATGCAACACGATCTGTTCCACATCTATACCGTGGACGCCCACACCCTGAACCTGATCAAGCACCTGCGTAAGCTGCAGTACACCCAGGTGTCGGAGAAATTCCCGCTGGCCAGCAAATTGATGGCCAAGCTACCCAAGCCCGAGCTGATCTACCTGGCCGGCCTGTACCACGACATCGGCAAGGGCCGGCATGGCGATCACTCCGAGGTCGGTGCGGTTGATGCCGAAGCCTTCTGCCAGCGCCACCAGTTGCCGCTATGGGACAGCCGCCTGATCGTCTGGCTGGTGCAGAACCACCTGGTGATGTCGACCACCGCCCAGCGCAAGGACTTGTCCGACCCGCAGGTGATCCACGACTTCGCGCAGATCGTTGGCGATGAAACCCGCCTCGACTACCTGTATGTGCTGACCGTCTCGGATATCAACGCGACCAACCCGACGCTGTGGAACTCGTGGCGCGCCAGCCTGCTGCGCCAACTGTACACCGAGACCAAGCGCGCCCTGCGCCGCGGCCTGGAAAACCCGGTGGACCGCGAAGAGCAGATCCGCCGCACCCAAAGCGCCGCCCTGGATATCCTGGTGCGCGGCGGCAACGACCCGGACGATGTGGAACAACTGTGGTCGCAACTGGGCGACGATTACTTCCTGCGCCACACCGCCGGTGATGTCGCCTGGCACACCGACGCGATCCTGCAGCAACCGGCCGACGGCGGCCCACTGGTGCTGATCAAGGAAACCACCCAGCGCGAATTCGAAGGCGGCACGCAGATTTTCATCTACGCGCCGGACCAGCACGACTTCTTCGCTGTGACCGTAGCGGCCATGGACCAGTTGAACCTGAACATCCATGACGCACGGGTAATCACCTCCAGCAGCCAGTTCACCCTCGACACCTATATCGTGCTCGACACCGATGGCGACTCGATCGGCGACAACCCGGCGCGCGTAAAGAAGATCCGCGAAGGCCTGACCGAGGCCCTGCGCAACCCTGACGACTACCCGACCATCATCCAGCGTCGAGTGCCGCGCCAACTCAAACACTTTGCGTTTGCGCCCCAGGTGACCATTTCCAACGACGCCCAGCGCCCGGTGACGGTGCTCGAACTGAGCGCCCCGGACCGCCCAGGCCTGCTGGCCCGTATCGGTGGGATTTTCCTGGAGTTCGACCTGTCGTTGCAGAACGCCAAGATTGCGACCCTCGGCGAACGCGTGGAAGACGTGTTCTTTATCACCGATGCCGACAACCAGCCGTTGTCCGACCCGGAGCTGTGCCTGCGGTTGCAGGAAGCGATCGTCCAGCAATTGAGCGTGACCCAGGAACCCGGCGTCGAGCTGACACGCCTGACTCTCTAAAAAACAAACAGGGCCCGTGTGCGAGGGGGCTTGCCCCCGATAGCGGTGGATCAGATAAAAATGCTTTGGCTGGCACACTGCAATCGGGGGCAAGCCCCCTCCCACATTTAGATGGCTTCGCCCAGCAGACCGCATGCTTTAAACCGAATTGAACGAGATGCCCATGAACAACGCCCTGAACCAACTGCAACCCTACCCGTTCGAGAAACTGCGCGCCCTGCTCGGCAGCGTCACGCCAAACCCGGACAAGCGCCCGATTGCGCTGTCCATCGGCGAGCCGAAGCACAAGTCTCCAACGTTCGTGGCCGAAGCGTTGAGCAACAACCTCGACCAGATGGCCGTGTACCCGACCACCCTGGGTATCCCGGCGCTGCGCGAAGCCATCGGTGCCTGGTGCGAACGTCGCTTCAACGTGCCCAAGGGCTGGCTCGACCCGGCGCGCAATATCTTGCCGGTCAACGGCACACGTGAAGCGCTGTTCGCCTTCACCCAGACCGTGGTCAACCGTGGCGACGATGCACTGGTGGTGAGCCCGAACCCGTTCTACCAGATCTACGAAGGCGCCGCGTTCCTGGCCGGGGCCAAGCCACACTACCTGCCGTGCCTGGACGCCAATGGCTTCAACCCGGACTTCGGCGCCGTGACGCCGGACATCTGGAAACGCTGCCAGATCCTGTTCCTGTGCTCGCCCGGCAACCCGACCGGCGCGCTGATCCCGGTCGACACCCTGAAAAAACTCATCGCCCTGGCCGACGAATACGACTTCGTCATCGCCGCCGACGAGTGCTACAGCGAACTGTACTTCGACGAACAAACCCCGCCGCCCGGCCTGCTGAGCGCCTGCGTCGAACTGGGTCGCCAGGATTTCAAGCGCTGCGTGGTGTTCCACAGCCTGTCCAAGCGCTCCAACCTGCCGGGCCTGCGTTCCGGGTTCGTTGCCGGCGATGCCGACATCCTCAAGGCGTTCCTGCTGTACCGCACCTATCACGGCTGCGCGATGCCGGTGCAAACCCAGCTGGCGAGCATTGCCGCCTGGCAGGATGAAGCCCACGTGCACGCCAACCGTGACCTGTATCGCGAGAAATTCGACGCGGTGCTGGCGATTCTCAAGCCGGTGCTGGATGTGCAGAGCCCGGATGGCGGCTTCTATCTGTGGCCGAATGTGAATGGCGACGATGCCGCATTCTGCCGCGATCTGTTCGTGGAAGAACATGTGACCGTGGTGCCGGGTTCGTACCTGTCCCGTGAAGTGGACGGCGCCAACCCCGGCGCTGGGCGAGTGCGTATGGCGTTGGTCGCGCCGTTGGCCGAGTGTGTGGAAGCGGCTGAGCGCATTCGCGATTTTATTCAGCGTCGCCGCTAACGGGCTTGAGGGTCATTTCACCTGACCCAGATTCGCCTCACTCATATCCAGATCCGCCAACACCTCCCTCAGCACGTCATCACCAATCTGGTGATGACGGCTCAGGCTATACAGCTCCAACCGCTGTGCCCGCAGGGCCTTGAGGCGCAATTTGCGCTCGAGCAGGTCCATCTGCCGTGCCAACGCCTGGGCTTCGGCCGAGTCGTTGAACACCTCCAATTGATGGCGATATTCCGACATCAGCCGTGCCTTGAGTTCGGTGGCGAGCGCAGCCTGGGCGGCGTCCTGGGTTTCGGGCTCAACGGGCTCTTCCGTTTCCAGCGCATGGATCGCAGCGACGGCCGTTTTTTTCCAAGCCTCGCGGACCTCTTTATGGCGTTTCTCGTCCGGGCTCTTTTCAATGCCGCGTAACAACAACGGCAAGGCGATACAGGCGGCGATCAGCGACAGGAGGATCACGCCTGCCGCGATGAAGATCAGCAGGTCGCGCTCGGGAAAGTCCTGGCCCGGCGCCAGCAGCAACGGCACCGACATCACACCGGCCAACGTCACCGCACCGCGCACACCACCCACGGTCAACAACCAGCAAGAACGGGCGGTTGGCACCAGCGTCAGCTCGCTTTTCCCACGAATCCGGCGTAACAGGCCGGACAGCCGCCAGATGCTCTGCACCCAGATAAAACGCAGCACGACCAACACCAGGAAGATCGCAATCACATCCAGGCAGCGATAAAACAGGGTCGGCCACAGTGTCGGCTCATGGCTGACCACGGCCTTGATGATGTCCGGCAGTTGCAGGCCCAGCAGCAGGAAGATCAGGCCATTGAAGGCAAACTCCAGCAGCGACCAGACGCTGCGGTTGAGCAAGCGCGTGCTGGTCTGGCGCGGTAGCAGATCAAGCCAGCTTTGCATCATGCCTGCCGCGACCGCCGACAAGATGCCCGAGGCTCCCAGGCGCTCGGCCAGCACATACGCAGCAAAGGGCAGCAACAACATGAACACCACGTGGGTTGCCGGGTCGTCCCAGCCACGGGCGATCATCCAGGCGCGCAGTCGGCCGACCAGCCAGCTCAGGGCCACGCCAACGGCCAGGCCACCGACGGCGACCAACACGAAGGTCAGGCTGGCATCCGCCAGGGAAAACACCCCGGTCAACGCCGCCGCCAGGGCAAACTTGAACGTTACCAGGCCCGATGCGTCGTTCATCAAGGCCTCGCCCTGCAACATGTGCATCAGTGGCGTAGGTAAACGATTCTGGGAAATGGCCGACACCGCCACGGCATCCGTCGGCGACAAAACCGCCGCCAGGGCGAAGGCCACCGGCAACGGGATCGTAGGCAATATCCAGTGAATGAAATAACCAGCACCAACCACCGTGAACAACACCAGCCCCACCGCAAGCGTCAGGATCGGCCCACGCAACCGCCACAACTCACGCTTGGGCATACGCCAGCCATCCGAAAACAGCAACGGCGGCAGGAACAGAAACAGAAACAGCTCCGGGTCCAGCGCCACATGCAGGCCCAGCGTCGGCCAGGCCAGCAGGGCTCCGGCAGCAATCTGTACCAGGGGCAACGGCAGAGGAATGACACGCCCAACCAGACGCGAAACGCTGACCAGCATCAGCAGGATAAGAACGGTGTAGGCGGTTTGCATAACGCGGTTTCCCGGACAATCGACTTGCAACGACACACATGAGGCAACAACTGGCCGCCTAAGTGCCATATTACCCAGCTATGTTAACCGCCTATGCTGCCTGCCGGCCTTTGCACATAAGTCGCACGCCGCATGACGAGGGGCACCCGCCCGCTGGTCGTGGCATAATCCGTGACCTTTAATTTTCACTTGGTCCAAAGGGGGGCAATTCCTTGACCGCTTCAAGCAAAACGTTGCACCTTTTCGGCATCAAAGCCTGCGACACCATGAAAAAAGCGCGCACCTGGCTCGATGAGCACGGCGTGGGCTATGAGTTCCACGACTACAAAACGGCCGGTATCGACCGCGAACACTTGACCCAATGGTGCAACGAGCACGGTTGGCAGGTGGTGTTGAACCGTGCGGGCACCACCTTTCGCAAACTCGAAGACGAACGCAAAGCCGATCTCGATCAGTCGAAAGCCGTTGAATTGATGCTCGCACAACCCTCGATGATCAAGCGCCCGGTGCTCGATCTCGGTGACAGAACCCTGATTGGCTTCAAGCCAGATAGTTATTCGGCGGCCCTCAAGTAGGCCAGCACTTTCCATTTTTGTAGAGGTAACAGCATGTCCAATTCCCTGTTCAGCCTGGGCTTCGGCGTCGGCACTCAGAACCGCCAAGGTGCTTGGCTGGAAGTGTTTTACGCACAGCCGCTGCTCAACCCATCGGCTGAAATCGTCGCGGCTATCGCGCCGATCCTCGGTTACACCGAAGGCAACCAGGCCATCACCTTCACCATCAGCCAAGCGCTGCAACTGGCCGATGCCCTCAAGAATGTCGACGCCACCCAAGCCGCGCTGCTCAACCGCCTGGCCGAAAGCCACACCCCGCTGGTCGCCACCCTGCTGGCCGAAGACGCCGCACTGACCTCCACGCCTGAGGCCTACCTCAAGCTGCACCTGCTGTCCCATCGCCTGGTCAAGCCCCACGGCCTGAGCCTGGCCGGTGTGTTCCCGCAGCTGCCGAACGTGGCCTGGACCAGCCAGGGCGCGATCGACATCAACGAACTGGCCGAACGCCAGCTGGAAGCCCGCCTGCGTGGCGAGCTGCTGGAAGTATTCTCGGTGGACAAGTTCCCGAAAATGACCGACTACGTGGTGCCGAGCGGCGTGCGTATCGCTGATGCCGCACGTCTGCGCCTGGGCGCCTACGTGGGCGAAGGCACCACCGTGATGCACGAAGGGTTCATCAACTTCAACGCCGGCACCGAAGGCCCGGGCATGATCGAAGGCCGTGTATCGGCAGGCGTGTTCGTCGGCAAGGGTTCGGACCTGGGTGGCGGTTGCTCCACCATGGGCACCTTGTCCGGCGGCGGCAACATCGTGATCAAGGTCGTCGAAGGCTGCCTGATCGGCGCCAACGCCGGTATCGGTATCCCGTTGGGCGACCGCAACACCGTGGAGTCGGGCCTGTACGTCACCGCCGGCACCAAGGTCGCGCTGCTGGATGAGAAAAACCAATTGGTGAAAGTGGTCAAGGCCCGTGAGCTGGCCGGCCAGCCGGACCTGTTGTTCCGCCGCAACTCCGAGACCGGTGCCGTGGAGTGCAAAACCCACAAATCGGCCATCGAACTGAACGAAGCGCTGCACGCTCACAACTAAGCAGCCACTCGATGCCACTAGCGGGCCCCGACCCTGGGGCTCGCTTATACGAGTCTTGAACACCATGCTAGTGCCCTCCCCCTGGCGCGCCGATTTCCCGGCCATCGCCACCCTGCAACGGCAAGACCAGACGTACCTGGACAACGCCGCCACTACACAAAAGCCCCAGGCCCTGCTGGATGCCATCAGCCATTACTACGCCAATGGCGCAGCCAATGTGCACCGTGCCCAGCACTTGCCCGGCGCCCTTGCGACCCAGGCGTTCGAAGACAGCCGCAGCAAGGTCGCGCAGTGGTTGAATGCAGGCGGCAGTGGGCAGATCGTGTTCACCCACGGCGCGACTTCTGCGCTGAACCTCTTGGCCTACGGCCTTGAGCACTTATTCAATGCGGGCGATGAGATTGTGGTCAGCGCCCTGGAACACCACGCCAACCTGCTGCCCTGGCAGCAACTGGCCAAACGCCGCGCTGCCACGCTGGTGGTGTTGCCGTTGAACGATGACGGCGTGATCGACCTGACAGCCGCCGCCGAATTGATCGGCCCGCGTACACGCCTGCTGGCGGTAAGCCAGCTATCCAACGTGCTGGGCGCCTGGCAACCCTTACAGACGCTGATCACAACGGCCAAGGCCCACGGCGCACTGACCGTGGTCGATGGCGCCCAAGGCATCGTCCACGGCCGCCACGACGTGCAGGCCCTGGGCTGCGACTTCTATGTGTTTTCCAGCCACAAGTTGTACGGGCCGGACGGCGTCGGCGTGCTGTTTGGCCGCAACGAAGCCCTGCACCACCTGCGCCACTGGCAGTTTGGCGGCGAAATGGTGCAACAGGCCGACTACCACAGCGCCAGTTTCCGCCCGGCGCCGCTGGGTTTCGAAGCGGGCACACCGCCGATTGCCGGCGTGATCGGCCTGGGCGCCAGCCTGGATTACCTGAGTTCGCTGGATCAACCGGCAGTGATCGCCCATGAAGCGGCGTTGCACGAGTATCTGCTGCGCGGTTTGAAAGCGCGCAAAGGCGTGCGCGTGCTGGGCTCGCCGCAAGTGGCGTTGGTCAGCTTTGTGGTCGAAGGCGTGCATAACGCCGACCTCGCGCATCTGTTGACCGAACAAGGCATCGCTGTGCGCGCCGGGCACCATTGCGCCATGCCGTTGCTCAAGGCAATGCACTTGTCGGGGGCGATCCGTGTATCGCTGGCGCTGTATAACGATTCCGACGATCTGGAACGCTTTTTTGAAGCACTGGATCAGGCGCTGGATATGCTGCGATGAGCCTGCCGGTGGAGGCAGTCGCTGCACTGGAGGCCTTCCAGGCGGTAGGCAGCTGGGAACAGCGCGCGCGCATGCTGATGCAATGGGGCGAGCGTTTGCCCGCCCTGCCTGCCGAAGATAAAGTCGACGCCAATCTCGTGCAGGGCTGCGAAAGCCTGGTGTGGCTGGTCGGGCAATTGCACGATAGCCATTGGCAGTTCGCCGCCAGCAGCGAGGCGCGGATGATTCGCGGGTTGGTGGCGTTGTTGCTGGCGCGGGTCAATGGACTCTCTGCCGCCGAGCTGCAAGCCGTCGACTTGCCCGACTGGTTCAACCAACTGGGGCTTTCCCGCCAATTGTCGCCGTCGCGCAGCAATGGCCTGAATGCGGTCTTGCAGCGCATGCGAGCATTGAGCCTTATACAAAACTAAATGTGGGAGCTGGCTTGCCTGCGATTACAGGGTGTCAGTCGTCGAAGAGGTTGACTGATCCACCGCTATCGCAGGCAAGCCAGCTCCCACATTTTGAATGGTGCAAGTATCCAGTATTAAGTGGGCTTGACCCGCTCGGAAGGCCTGCGCACCCCGGCCACAATCTTGTCCACCGCCTTGGTCGCCGCCACCATGCCGAACGTGGCAGTCACCATCATCACCGCACCAAACCCACCCGCGCAGTCCAGCTTCACGCCATCCCCGACAAAACTCTTCTGCAAACAAATGCTGCCATCCGGCTTGGGATAACGCAGTTGCTCGGTGGAAAACACGCACGGCACGCTGTAATGACGGGTCACGGTGCGTGAAAAACCATAGTCGCGACGCAAGGTAGAACGCACTTTCGAAGCCAGTGGATCATTGAAGGTACGGTTCAAGTCGCAGACCTGGATCAACGTCGGGTCGATCTGCCCGCCGGCGCCGCCGGTGGTGATGATCTGGATCTTGCGGCGCTTGCACCAGGCGATCAGCGCAGCTTTGGCGTTGACCGCGTCAATGCAGTCGATAACGCAATCGATGTTGGGGGTGATGTATTCGGCCATGGTGTCGCGGGTCACGAAGTCGGCCACCGCATGCACCGTGCAGTGCGGGTTGATGCCGCGCAGGCGCTCGGCCATCACCTCGACCTTGGGTTTGCCCACGGTGCTGTCCAGGGCGTGCAACTGGCGGTTGCTGTTGCTGACACAGACGTCATCCAGGTCAAACAGCGAAATCTCGCCCACCCCGCAACGGGCCATGGCTTCCGCCGCCCAGGAGCCTACGCCGCCGACGCCGACGATCGCCACATGGGCCGCTTTCAAGCGCTCCAGGCCTTCAATGCCATACAAGCGGGCGACGCCTGCAAACCGCGGATCTTCTGTACTCATGACCATTACCCCAAAAACCGGCGCGCATTATAGGGCTACGCAGCGACAAGTTCGAAGCTTCAAGCTACAAGTTAAGAACTAAGATGGCCTTTCGCTGACTAATGTCCGGTTTTTCTCTGCTTGCTGTACGGTCAGGGAAGGGCCGGTGTAGGATGCGCGCCGTTCGGCGCAGGCCGACACCTCTTTTCGTTCCACACCTTTTGGAACCCGAAATAGCCATGGCATCGCGTAAATTTGGACTCAACCTGGTGATCGTGCTGGCAATCGCCGCGCTGTTCACCGGCTTCTGGGCGCTGATCAACCGCCCCGTCACCACCCCCAACTGGCCTGAACAGATCTCCGGTTTTTCCTACTCGCCGTTCCAGCAAGGCCAGTTCCCACAGAAAGACCAGTACCCGACCGACGACCAGATGCGTCAAGACCTTGCGATCATGAGCAAGCTGACGGACAACATCCGCACCTACTCGGTCGACGGCACCCTGGGGGACATCCCCAAGCTGGCGGAAGAGTTCGGCCTGCGCGTGACGCTGGGGATCTGGATCAGCCCGGACCTGGAGCGCAACGAACGAGAAATCCAGCGTGCCATCGAAATCGCCAACACCTCGCGCAGTGTGGTGCGGGTAGTGGTGGGTAACGAAGCCCTGTTCCGGGAAGAAATCACCCCTGAGGCACTGATTGTGCTGCTGGACCGGGTGCGCGCCGCCGTGAAAGTACCGGTGACGACCTCCGAGCAGTGGCACATCTGGGAAAAGAACCCGCAACTGGCCAAGCACGTCGACCTGATCGCCGCGCACATCCTGCCGTTCTGGGAATACATCCCGATGGACAAGGCCGGCCAGTATGTACTCGACCGTGCCCGTGACCTGAAGAAACTGTTCCCGAAAAAACCGCTGCTGCTGTCGGAAGTCGGCTGGCCGAGCAACGGCCGCATGCGCGGGGGTAATGAAACCTCCCCGGCCGACCAGGCGATTTACCTGCGTACGCTGGTAAACAAGCTGAACCGCCAGGGCTACAACTACTTTGTGATCGAGGCCTTCGATCAGCCGTGGAAAGTCAGCGACGAAGGCTCGGCGGGCGCCTACTGGGGCGTGTACAACGCCGCACGCCAGCAGAAATTCAACTTTGAAGGCCCCGTGGTCGCGATCCCGCAATGGCGCGTGCTGGCCATCGGTTCGGTGGTGCTCGCGCTGTTGTCGCTGACCCTGCTGATGATCGACGGCTCGGCCCTGCGCCAGCGTGGCCGCACCTTCCTGACCTTTATCGCGTTCCTGTGCGGTTCGGTGCTGGTGTGGATCGGCTACGACTACAGCCAGCAATACAGCACCTGGTTCAGCGTGACCGTGGGCATTCTCCTGGCCCTCGGTGCCCTGGGCGTGTTTATCGTGTTGCTGACCGAAGCCCATGAGTTGGCGGAAGCGGTCTGGACCCACAAGCGCCGGCGTGAATTCCTGCCAGTGGTGGGGGATTCGGACTACCGTCCAAAAGTGTCGATCCACGTGCCCTGCTACAACGAGCCGCCGGAGATGGTCAAACAGACCCTCGACGCGTTGGCCGCGCTCGATTACCCGGACTACGAAGTCCTGATCATCGACAACAACACTAAGGACCCGGCCGTGTGGGAGCCGGTGCGCGACTACTGCGAAACCCTGGGCCCGCGCTTCAAGTTCTTCCATGTCGCGCCCCTGGCCGGTTTCAAAGGTGGCGCACTGAACTACCTGATCCCGCACACCGCCAAGGATGCCGAGGTGATCGCGGTGATCGACTCCGATTACTGCGTATCGCCGAACTGGCTCAAGCACATGGTGCCGCACTTCGCCGACCCGAAAATCGCCGTGGTGCAGTCGCCGCAGGATTACCGCGACCAGAACGAAAGCACCTTCAAGAAGCTCTGCTACGCGGAATACAAAGGCTTCTTCCATATCGGCATGGTCACCCGCAACGACCGCGATGCGATCATCCAGCACGGCACCATGACCATGACCCGTCGCTCGGTGCTCGAAGAACTGGGCTGGGCCGACTGGTGCATCTGCGAAGACGCCGAACTGGGCCTGCGTGTGTTCGAGAAAGGCCTGTCGGCGGCGTATTACCACGACAGCTACGGCAAGGGCCTGATGCCGGATACCTTTATCGACTTCAAGAAACAGCGTTTCCGCTGGGCCTACGGGGCAATCCAGATCATCAAGCGCCACACCGCGAGCCTGTTGCGCGGCAAGGACACCGAACTGACCCGTGGCCAGCGTTACCACTTCCTGGCGGGCTGGCTGCCGTGGGTGGCGGACGGCATGAACATCTTCTTCACCGTGGGTGCGCTGCTGTGGTCGGCGGCGATGATCATCGTGCCGACGCGGGTCGATCCGCCGCTGCTGATTTTCGCGATCCCGCCGTTGGCGCTGTTCGTGTTCAAGGTGGGCAAGATCATCTTCCTGTACCGTCGTGCGGTAGGCGTGAACTTGAAGGACGCATTCTGCGCGGCGCTGGCCGGTCTGGCGTTGTCCCACACCATCGCCAAGGCGGTGCTGTATGGCTTCTTCACCACCAGTATTCCGTTCTTCCGTACACCGAAAAACGCCGATAACCACGGCTTCTGGGTGGCGATTTCCGAAGCCCGCGAAGAGATGTTCATCATGCTGCTGTTGTGGGGCGCGGCGCTGGGGATCTACCTGGTGCAGGGCCTGCCGAGCAATGACATCCGCTTCTGGGTGGTGATGTTGCTGGTGCAGTCGCTGCCGTATGTGGCGGCGCTGGTCATGGCGTTCCTGTCTTCGCTGCCGAAACCGGCGGCGGCAGCGCAACCCGCACCGGCTGCGTAAAAACTTGCGCAATGCACTAAACGGCGGCCTCTGGCCGCCGTTTTGCTATAAGATAACGGCCGTTTTATGAGTCTTGGCCCAGGCCAATGCTTTGTGTGGGAGGGGGCTTGCCCCCTCCCACACTGAATCTGCGCCCCTCACGTCCTGCGCCCATCACATGCTTCCGGAGTTTCCCATGACGGCCCATGCCGACCTTTCGCCGACCCTTCAACTTGCCATCGACCTGATCCGTCGCCCCTCGGTGACGCCGATCGACGCCGATTGCCAGAAGCTGATGATGCAGCGCCTGGGCGACGCCGGTTTTGCGCTTGAGCCGATGCGCATCGAAGACGTGGACAACTTCTGGGCCACCCACGGCAAGCACGATGGCCCGGTGCTGTGCTTTGCCGGCCACACCGACGTGGTACCGACCGGCCCGGTGCAGGCGTGGCAGAACGACCCGTTCGACGCGCTGATCGATGAAAACGGCATGCTCTGCGGGCGTGGCGCAGCGGACATGAAAGGCAGCCTGGCGGCCATGCTGGTGGCGGCGGAGCGTTTTGTCGCCCACTACCCCGACCACAAGGGTTCGGTGGCTTTCCTGATCACCAGCGATGAAGAAGGCCCGGCGCACCACGGCACCAAGGCCGTGATCGAACGCCTGGCTGCACGCAAGGAACGCCTGGACTGGTGCATCGTCGGCGAGCCGTCGAGCACCACGCTGGTGGGCGACGTGGTCAAGAACGGCCGTCGCGGCTCCCTCGGCGCCACCCTGACCGTGCGCGGCGTGCAAGGTCACGTAGCCTACCCGCACCTGGCGAAGAACCCGATCCACCTGGCCGCGCCGGCCCTGGCCGAACTGGCCGCCGAGCACTGGGATGACGGCAACACCTTCTTCCCGCCGACCAGCTTCCAGATCTCCAACCTCAATTCCGGCACCGGCGCGACCAACGTGATCCCCGGTGACCTGACGGCGGTGTTCAACTTCCGTTTCTCCACCGAGTCCACCGTCGAAGGCCTGCAGCAACGGGTTGCGGAGATTCTCGACAAGCACGGCCTGGACTGGCACGTGGAGTGGGCGCTGTCGGGCCTGCCGTTCCTCACCGAACCGGGCGCCTTGCTGGATGCGGTGTCGGCGAGCATCAAGGCGATCACCGGGCGTGAGACCCAGGCGTCCACCAGCGGTGGCACCTCCGATGGGCGTTTCATCGCCACCCTCGGCACCCAAGTGGTCGAGTTGGGTCCGGTCAACGCGACGATCCACCAGGTCAACGAGCGCATCCTGGCCAGCGACCTCGATGTGCTGACCGAAATCTACTACCAGACCCTGATCAAGTTGCTCGCCTGATGCTCGCCTGCCCCATTTGCAGCGCGCCGCTCAACACGGTGGACAATGGCGTGGCGTGCCCGGCCGGGCATCGTTTTGACCGTGCGCGCCAGGGTTACCTGAACCTGTTGCCGGTGCAGCACAAGAACAGCCGCGACCCGGGCGACAACCTGGCCATGGTCGAAGCGCGCCGCGATTTCCTCAACGCCGGGCACTACGCCCCGGTGGCCAGGCGCCTGGCCGAACTGGCCGCCGAACGCGCGCCGCAGCGCTGGGTCGATATCGGCTGTGGCGAGGGTTACTACACCGCGCAAATCGCCGACGCCCTGCCTCACGCCGATGGCTACGCACTGGATATTTCCAAGGAAGCGGTCAAGCGTGCATGCAAGCGCAACCCTGCGCTGACCTGGTTGATCGCCAGCATGGCCCGCGTGCCGTTGGCGTCAGGCAGCTGCCAGTTTCTCGCCAGCGTGTTCAGCCCATTGGACTGGGAAGAGGCCAAGCGCCTGCTCAGCCCCGGCGGCGGTCTGATGAAGGTCGGTCCGACCAGCGGCCACCTGATGGAATTGCGCGAGCGCTTGTACGACGAAGTGCGTGAATACACCGACGACAAGCACCTGGCCCTGGTGCCGGACGGCATGAGCCTGGCACACAGCGAAACATTGGAATTCACGCTGAACCTGGCCGAGCCCCGGGACCGCGCCAACCTGCTGGCCATGACGCCTCACGGCTGGCGTGCCAGTGCCGAGCGCCGTGCGCAAGTGATCGAGGCGGCCGAGCCGCTGGTGGTCACCGTGTCGATGCGCTACGACTATTTCGTGCTTCAATAAACACCTTTCCAATACCCGCGAATGGATTTTCGAATCCCGCAACGAGGAACATCCATGCGCCAACCCGATATCGAGATTTACCTGAAGGACGCCGACGTCGACCACAAGGCCATTGCCGCCTGGCTGGGCGCCGCCCTGGGCCCTTGCACCGACTGGGTCCAGAAAGGCCAGACCTACAAATGCAAGGCCGGCAACGTGCCGGCCACCTGGCTGCCCAAAGCCGTCGGCAAATGGAACAGCCTGTACCTGGAAAGTGACCAGACGCCGTGGGACGACGACATTGCCTGCGCCCGTGCTGCGTTTGCTGCACTGAACGTGGAAGTGCGTTGTGCACCGGGGACCTGGGTCGAGGAAGAAGGCGAAGAAAGCGCCGATACCTGGATTCGGATCAGCGTGGACGGTGAAGAGCAGATCACCTGGAAAACCGCCTGATCCTGAAAGCATGAGGGAAGGGCTTGTGTGGTGAGCGGGCTTGCCCCGCGCTGGGCTGCGAAGCGGCCCTAAAACCCTACGCCGCGGAGTGCCTGACACAACGCGGCGTTCTTATTGGGGCCGCTTCGCAACCCAACGCGGGGCAAGCCCGCTCACCACAACAGGGGTTCAGCGCGCGTTAAAGCCCCACCACATCCTCCGCCTGCAACCCCTTCTCGCCAGTCACCACGGCGTATTCCACCTGCTGGCCCTCGGCCAGGGAACGGTGGCCTTCGCCGCGAATGGCACGGTAATGCACAAACACATCCTTGCCGTCTTCGCGTTGAATGAAGCCATAGCCCTTTGCATCGTTGAACCATTTCACATTGCCGGTTTCACGCGTTGCCATTCTGTTTTTGCTCCCACAGTTTTTTATTGTTGGGTCAGTCGCATTGAACTGCCGAGTATAAGACAGGCTCAAAAACGATCAACTCAAGTTTACATCGCTGCTTTTTTGCCGATTTTCGGCGAATACGGCACACTACCCGCCCGAGCGCCTGCTCGGTTTTTTCCACTTGAAGCAGCACGCCTATGACCCGCTCCCCGTTCCGCCGTCTAGTGTTTGGCACCTTGCGCCGACTGTTGTACCTCTGGGTTCGCTCGGAGACGATCAACCAGTCGTCCCTAACCCTCAACCTGGACCGCAGCCGGCCGGTGTTCTACGTCCTGCAATCACCCTCCCTCACCGAATTGGCCGTAGTCGATGCCGAGTGCACCAAGGCCGGCCTGCCGCGCCCGGTGCTGCCGGTTTCGGTCGGCCCGCTGATGGAACCGGCGGCGTTCTTCTACCTCACGCCGGAACCGGACTGGCTCGGCCGCCAGGACAAGCGTGGTGCACCGCCCACGCTGACCCGCCTGGTCGATACCCTCAGCGAGCACGCCGAAGAGAATGCACAAATCATTCCGGTCAGCGTGTTCTGGGGCCAGTCCCCCGAGAGCGAGTCCAGCCCGTGGAAGCTGTTGTTTGCCGACAGCTGGGCGGTCACCGGGCGTCTACGTCGCCTGTTGAGCATCCTGATCCTGGGTCGCAAGACCCGCGTGCAATTCTCTGCGCCAATCAACCTGCGTGAATTGATCGAGCACAATAAAGGGCACGAACGCACGGTGCGCATGGCCCAACGCATCCTGCGTGTGCACTTTCGTAACCTGAAGACGGCGGTGATCGGTCCCGATCTGTCACACCGGCGCAATCTGGTGAAGGGCCTGGTCAACATGCCGCTGGTGCGCCAGGCCATCATCGACGAGGCCGAACGGGAAAAGATCAGCCCGGAAAAAGCCAAGGCCCAGGCCTTGCGCTACGGCAACGAAATCGCCTCGGACTACACCTACACCGCGATCCGCTTTCTCGAAGTGGTGCTGAGCTGGTTCTGGAACAAGATCTACGACGGCATCAAGGTCAACAACATCGAAGGCGTGCAAAAGGTTGCCCAGGGCTACGAGGTGATCTACGTCCCTTGCCACCGCAGCCATATCGATTACCTGCTGCTGTCCTACCTGCTGTTCAAGAATGGCCTGACCCCACCGCACATCGCCGCCGGGATCAACCTGAACATGCCGGTGATCGGCAGCCTGCTGCGCCGTGGCGGTGCGTTTTTCATGCGCCGCACCTTCAAGGGCAACCCGCTGTACACCTCGGTGTTCAACGAATACCTGCATACCTTGTTCACCAAGGGTTTCCCGGTGGAGTACTTCGTCGAAGGCGGACGCTCGCGTACCGGGCGCATGCTGCAGCCGAAGACCGGGATGCTGGCGATCACCCTGCGCAGCTTCCTGCGCTCATCGCGCATGCCGATCGTGTTCGTGCCGGTGTACATCGGTTATGAACGCGTACTCGAAGGCCGTACCTACCTCGGTGAATTGCGCGGCGCGAGCAAGAAGAAAGAGTCGATCTTCGATATTTTCAAAGTGGTCGGCGCCCTCAAGCAGCGCTTCGGCCAGGTCGCGGTCAACTTCGGCGAACCGATCAAGCTGGCCGAATTCCTCGACAGCGAACAACCGGACTGGCGTGCCCAGGAGTTGGGGCCGAACTACAAGCCAGCCTGGCTCAACGAAACCACCAACCGCCTCGGCGAACAGGTGGCACGCCACTTGAACGAAGCCGCCGCCGTGAACCCGGTGAACCTGGTCGCCCTGGCGCTGCTGTCCACCACCCGCCTGGCCCTGGACGAACAAGCCATGGCGCGCCAGTTGGACCTGTACCTGGCGCTGTTGCGCCGTGTGCCCTACTCGCCCCATACCACCTTGCCCGAAGGTGATGGCCTGGCGCTGATCAAGCATGTGAAGGACATGGATTTGCTGTCGGAACAGAGCGATGCCTTGGGCAAGATTCTGTACCTGGGCGAGCAGAACGCCGTCCTGATGACCTACTACCGCAACAACGTGCTGCACATCTTTGCCCTGCCGGCACTGCTGGCGAGTTTCTTCCAGAGCAGCTCGCGGATGAGCCGCGAGCAAATCCAGCGCTACACCCACGCGCTGTACCCGTACCTGCAATCGGAGCTGTTTATCCGCTGGTCGCTGGAAGAGCTCGACACCGTGATCGACCAGTGGCTGGAAGCCTTTGTCGAACAAGGTTTGCTGCGTTTCGAAAACAACGTGTACCTGCGCCCGGCGCCGAGTTCACGGCACTTCGTGTTGCTGACGCTGCTGTCCAAGAGCATCGCCCAGACCCTGCAACGCTTCTACATGGCGATTTCGCTGCTGCTCAACAGCGGCCAGAACAGCATCAGCGCCGAAGAGCTGGAAGACCTGTGCACGATCATGGCCCAGCGCCTGTCGATCCTGCATGGCCTCAATGCTCCGGAATTCTTCGACAAGAGCCTTTTCCGACATTTCATCCAGACCTTGCTGGAACAAGATGTGCTGCGCCGCGATGACGCCGGCAAGCTGAGCTATCACGACCTGCTCGGCGAACTGGCCGAAGGCGCGGCCAAGCGCGTGTTGCCGGCGGAGATTCGCCTGTCGATCCGCCAGGTGGCATTGCATCGTGTGGATGGCGCGGCCGAAATACCCATCGAACCTGAAGAAAACCGCTAGATTTGAAAAGGCGCCGGTTGGATGCCGGCGCTGTTGAAAAGGAGCGACACCATGAAAAAGATCATCCTCCTGGGCCTTACCGCCCTGCTCGGAGCCTGCCAGTCCATGAGCCCCACCCCCAAGGCCAGCCTCGATGGCGAAGTGTTCTACCTGCAACGCATCGCCCTGCCGCCAACCGCGACCTTGAGTGTCAGCCTGCAAGACGTTTCGCTGGCAGATGCACCGGCTGTGACCCTCGCTGAGCAGAAAGGCCTGGTCAAAGGCCAGGTGCCGCTGCCGTTTCACCTGAGCTACGACCCGGCCCAGGTCAAACCCGGCCACAGCTACTCGGTCAGCGCTCGCATCGAAGTGGATGGCAAGCTACTGTTTATTACCACCGAGCGACACGCTGTACAGCTCAACGGCCAGGATCCTCAACCACTGCGTCTGCGCGTTGACGCGGCGGCCCACTGAATTCGATAAAAAGGAAGCGCCCATGCTCCGTAACTCCCTTCGCCTGACTGCCCTGTGTGCCGGCCTGCTGCTCGGTGCCAACGCCATGGCCCTGGACCTCAGCAGCCTGTCCCAGGGCGACGCCAGCGGCGGCCTCAAGGACGCCCTGACCCAAGGCGCGCAAATCGCCGTGAAACAACTGGGTGTACCCGGTGGTTTCAGCAACAACCCGGAAGTGAAGATCGGCCTGCCTGGCAAGCTGGGCAAAGTCGCCGACAAGCTGAAGATGTTCGGCATGGGTGACCAGGTCACGCAGCTGGAAACCAGCATGAACAAGGCCGCTGAAACCGCCGTGACCCAGGCCCAGCCGATCCTGGTGAATGCCGTGAAGAACATGAGCGTGACGGACGCCAAGGGCATCCTCAGCGGTGGCCAGGATTCCGCTACCCAGTACCTGAACAAAAGCAGTCGTGAACAGATCCGCGCCAAGTTCCTGCCCATCGTCAAGGCGGCTACCGACAAGGTCGGCGTAGCCCAGCAGTACAATGCCCTCGCCGGCAAGGCTGCGGCTTTCGGTGCGGTGGACGCCAAGAGCGCCAATGTGGAGAGCTACGTGACCGAGCAGGCACTGGACGGGTTGTTCAAGATGATTGCCAAGCAGGAAGAAACCATTCGCGAGAACCCGGCGGCGGCGGCTACCAGTTTGGCGAAGAAGGTGTTTGGGGCGCTGTAATACCCGTAATGCCCACGGTTCAAGAAGACGTGGGCATTCGTTAAATTAACGAGAAGTCTTCAACCAGTTTTTTTGTATTTCTGCTTGATCACGCATTGAAAAAACCCATTCACGACCCTGCTTCTTCTTGACGAAGATGTTCAATTCAACAAGACCGTTCAGGACGGCTGACGCCGTGTTGTAGGAACAGCCCAGATTTTCCTTCACATTGACCGCAGTGAACTGCTTCGCGGTGCCACTCTTGGCGACCTGAAATACAGTCTTCTGTTTCTCGTTCAACTCTTTGTAAAGCCCTGACTCCCAGAGCCATTGCTCGAACGACTCAGCCTCCTTAACACTTTTTTCGTAAGACGCCTTGAAGCTATCAACCGCCCGCTGGACCACAGAGCACTGGTAGTCAATAAAGTAAGTCAGATCCAGTTCATCTGTCTCGGTATAGAGGTAAGACGTACCGTACTGAACGGCGGCATTCTTAAGCAGAACACTGATGGAGATATACCTGAATGCCGCGTAATCGCTTTTAAACATAAACCAATAAAACAACGCACGCGCCACGCGACCATTGCCATCCCGAAAAGGGTGCTCGTAACCCAGCGCAAAATGCAGAGAAATACCTTTGATCAACGGATGGAGGTAGCGGCTTGTCGTAGCGTCGTCGTGGCAGGTGTTGATCCAGTCAGCTAATCGCCCCAATCTTTTGGCGATGCCTTCTGCAGGAGGGGGCGTATGGACCACATTGCTATCACCATCTTGGACAACTACGTCATCATTTAGACGAAAGCTGCCGGGAGAATATTTGTCATCGTCAATGCCTTGAACACCCACCTCATGCATTTCAGCGATCAGTTCGGCACTGAGAGGAGCGTTTCTCTTATCCCAAGCGAAACGCATCATCCGGTAATTACCAATGATCATTTTTTCATCGGGTGTTCTGGGTAACCGCTCTCTTTTCAACATATCTTTTGCTACGAGCGTCGTGGTTGCTGCCCCTTCCAGCTGACTGCTGCTGATGGCTTCATCTTCAATCAAATCATTGAGCAGATACTTGATGTGAGCGGCCTTCCCAATCTTGCTGCTCATGTACTCAAGTGCTGCAGTTGAGGCGTACCTGTCGACCGTGGATACCACGCGCTGTGCGGTCGGTGTCAGTAAAAACTTGCACCAGGCCTCAGGCGTACCGACGGGCAATATTTGCTGGTACAGACGAGAGCGCTCGTATTTTACGATGCCCCAGCATATCGCCTGATCCAAATGCTTTGGGAAGCGGTGACGTAGTTGATCAAAGTGTAAGTAACGCCCCTGGCTATCGGTTGGCTGAGTCAGCTTCATATAGTCAGAAAGATGCTGAAGATGGGGTTCCTGGCCAATTAAAACGAAAATCCCTTCCGGCACCCTCGGTGGCAACTTGATCATCAAAATCTCAATTTTTCGATTTCTGAGACTTGAGTACAGCAGAAAACTGCAACTATCTCAATAAACATCAAATCTGAGACGCGCGCTCCCTCAATTCACCATCGATTCCGCCAACCGCCCCACCATCAGCGTGGCAAAGCAGCCAATCGCAATAGAGGTCGCACGGTTGATCTTCAATGGCGTGAGCCAGGCCTTTTGAATTCCTTCAAAGCGGCTGCCCAGCATGATCCACCCCGCCCCCACTGGAATCACCACCAGCACCAGCGTGGCCATGAACCCGGCATAGCCGGGTAGCGTGGCAAAGGTGCCGAACGGTGCAATGAATGACACGATCAGCAATCCCTTGGGATTCATCACCGTCAGCCAGAAGAAGTACAGCCCGGAGAAACGGTCGGAACCGGGGTGGATGACACTGTTCTTACGCTGCCAAAGCTTGTAGGAGACATAGAGCAAGTAGCAGGCTGCCGCCAATTGCGTTGCCTTCAGCGCCCATGGCGAGTACGCCGACAGATACAGCAATGCCACGCCCCATACCGAAACTTGCAGCAGGTACGCCAGGCACTCGACAAATGCCAGCCTCCACGAAGCCCGCAAGCCACACAACACACCTGCACGAAATAACAGGGTGTTGGTAGGGCCTGGGGCAAGCAACAACAACATCAGGGCTGAAACGGTGGCCAGCATGATTACGCGATGTCCTTCCTCACTCGGAACCACGCAGCATACAGGGCCGGCAAGAACAATAGTGTCAACGCCGTCGCCACTATCAACCCGCCCATGATCGCCACGGCCATCGGCCCGAAGAACACACTGCGCGACAGCGGGATCATCGCCAATACCGCCGCGAGGGCGGTCAGCACAATCGGGCGGAAGCGGCGGACGGTGGCTTCGATGATCGCTTGCCACGGCGCCAGCCCCGCCTTGATGTCCTGCTCGATCTGGTCCACCAGGATCACCGAGTTGCGCATGATCATCCCCGACAGCGCAATGGTCCCGAGCATGGCGACGAAACCGAAGGGTTGGCGGAATACCAGCAGGAACAAGGTCACCCCGATCAAGCCCAGCGGTGCCGTCAGAAACACCATCGCGGTCCGCGAGAAACTGCGCAACTGCAGCATCAACAAGGTCAGCACGACCACGATAAACAGCGGCACCCCGGCTTTCACCGAATTCTGTCCACGGGCGGAATCCTCCACGGTCCCGCCCACGTCGAGCAGGTAGCCATCCGGCAGTTCGGCACGCACGCCTTCCAAGGTCGGCAGGATCTGCTGGACCAACGTCGCGGGCTGTTCCTTGCCGTAGATATCGGCGCGTACGGTCACCGTCGGCAAGCGGTTGCGGTGCCAGATGATGCCTTCTTCGAAACCGTATTCGAGGGTGGCGATCTGCGACAGCGCCACGCTTTTGCCGTTGTCCGTCGGCACTGCCAGGCTTGGCAGCAACGAGAGTTCGGTGCGTTCGTGCACGGTGCCGCGCAGCAGGATTTCGATCAACTCGTTGTCCTCCCGGTACTGGCTGACGCTGGAACCGGTCAATGAACTCTGCAGGAATTTCGACAGGTTGGCCGTGCTCACGCCCAGGGCACGTGCGCGGTCCTGGTCGATATTGAGGTAGACGATCTTGCTCGGTTCTTCCCAGTCCAGGTGCACGTTGACCACGTGAGGGTTTTCGCGAACCTTGGCCGCCACTTTGCGGGCGAGCGCGCGGACCTCTTCGATATGTTCGCCGGTCACACGGAACTGCACCGGGTAACCCACGGGCGGGCCGTTTTCCAGGCGGGTGACCCGTGAGCGCAGGTCGGGGAATTGTTCGTTGAGGGTTTCGATCAACCAGGTACGCAGGCTTTCGCGCTCTTCGATGGTTTTGGCCAGTACCACGAACTGGGCAAAACTGGCGGCCGGCAGTTGTTGATCCAGCGGCAGGTAGAAACGCGGCGATCCAGTACCGACATACGCCACGTAGTTGTCGATACCGGCGTGATCCTTGAGCAGGGTTTCCAGGCGCTTGACCTGCTCGGCGGTGTTGCTCAGGGAGGCGCCTTCGGCCAGCTTCAGGTCGACCATCAGTTCCAGGCGACCGGAAGCCGGGAAGAACTGCTGCGGCACAAAACGGAATAGCGCCACCGAGCCGATAAACAGCAACAGGGTCAGGACGATCACGGTTTTGCGGCGACGCACGCACCACTCCACCAAACCTCTTACGCGCTGGTAGAACGGTGTGCCGTAGGGGTCAGGACCATCGGTGCCATGTTTGGCTGCGTGAATTTTCGCCAGGTCCGGCAGGAGTTTTTCCCCCAGGTAGGGCACAAAGACTACGGCAGCCACCCACGAGGCGAGCAACGCAATGGTCACCACCTGGAAAATCGAGCGGGTGTATTCGCCGGTGCTCGACTGCGCAGTGGCAATCGGCAGGAAGCCGGCGGCGGTGATCAACGTACCGGTGAGCATCGGGAACGCGGTACTGGTCCAGGCAAAGCTGGCGGCCTTGAGCCGGTCGTAGCCCTGCTCCATTTTGATCGCCATCATCTCCACGGCGATGATCGCGTCATCCACCAGCAAGCCCAACGCCAGCACCAGTGCGCCCAGGGAAATCTTGTGCAGGCCGATGCCGAGGTAATACATGGTGGCAAACGTCATCGCCAGCACCAGCGGAATCGCCAGGGCCACCACCATGCCGGTGCGCACGCCGAGAGAGAAGAAACTCACCAGCAACACGATGGCCAGCGCTTCGGCCAGTACCTGCACGAATTCGCCGACGCTGGTCTTCACCGCTGCCGGTTGGTCCGACACCTTGCGCAGCTCCATACCCGCCGGAAGGTTCTTCTGCAGGCGTGCGAATTCACCTTCCAGGGCCTTACCCAATACCAGGATGTCGCCGCCATCGCGCATCGCCACGGCCAGGCCGATGGCGTCTGCGCCCATGTAGCGCATGCGGGGTGCCGGTGGATCGTTGAACCCGCGGTGGATGTCGGCCACATCACCGATGCGGAAGGTGCGGTCACCCACGCGGATCGGGAAATTGCGGATCTCTTCCACGCTCTTGAAGTTGCCCGATACACGCAGTTGCACACGTTCACTCGGGGTTTCAAAGAAACCCGCAGTGGACACCGCATTCTGTTCCTGCAACGCCTGTTGCACCGCCGCCAAAGGCAAGCCGAGGGTGGCGAGCTTGAGGTTGGACAGCTCGATCCAGATTTTTTCATCCTGCAGGCCGAGCAACTCGACCTTGCCCACATCCGCCACGCGCTGCAGTTGGATCTGGATGCGGTCGGCGTAGTCCTTGAGCACCGCGTAGTCGAAACCGTCGCCGGTCAGGGCGTAGATATTGCCGAAGGTGGTGCCGAATTCATCGTTGAAAAACGGCCCCTGGATATCCGGCGGCAAGGTCTGGCGGATGTCGCTGATCTTCTTGCGCACCTGGTACCACAGCTCGGGGATCTGCGCCGAATGCATGGAGTCGCGGGCCATGAAGGTGACCTGGGATTCGCCGGGGCGCGAGAAGGAGACGATACGTTCGTACTCCCCGGTCTCCATGAGTTTTTTCTCGATGCGTTCGGTGACCTGCCGCGAGACTTCCTGCGCCGTTGCGCCAGGCCAGTTGGTCTTGATCACCATGGCCTTGAAGGTGAACGGCGGGTCTTCACTTTGCCCCAGCTTGGAGTAGGACAGGGTGCCGACCACTGCCAGCAGGATCATCAGGAACAGTACGATCTGGCGATTGCGCAACGCCCATTCGGAAAGATTGAAACCCATCGGGGACTACTCCTTGGCCGCCAGATTCACCACACGGTTGGAGCGGTCCACCGGGCGCACTTGCTGGCCCTCGTGAAGCACGTGCACACCGGCGGCGATCACCCAATCCGTCGGGGCCAGGCCTTCCAGGACCGGGACGGTTTTCTCACCGAAGGCACCGATGCGCACCGGCGTGCGCTTGAGCGTGTTGTCGGGCTGGACGCGCCATACGTAGGACGCACCGTTCTCCGCACTGAGGGCAGACAGCGGCACCGACAACGGAACATCGCCGTCGACCTGTATGAATACCCGTGCGCTCTGGCCCAGTTCGGCCGGGACCTTGCCGCCGGTGAACGCCACACGCGCCGCAAACGTGCGCGACTTGGGATCGGCCGCCGGTGACAGCTCGCGAATACGCCCGGTAAAACGCTGATCCGGCTGGCTCCACAACTCCACAGAGACCGGCTGGCCGATCTTGAAGCGGCCGAAACCTTGTTCCGGCAGGCTGATCAGCACTTCGCGCTCACCATCGGTCGCCAGGGTAAACACAGTTTGCCCGGCGGACACCACTTGGCCGACTTCCACCGCACGCTTGGCCACCACCCCGTCCTGAGGTGCACGCAGAACGGCATAGCCGGCCTGGTTGCTGGCCACGTCGAACTCGGCCTTGATCTGCTTGAGGCGTGCTTCACCGGATCGGTAGAGGTTTTCGGAATTATCGTACTGGGAACGGCTGACCATCTGACGGTCCATCAGGGTCTTGTAGCGGTCGCGCTCGGCCCGCACCAGGCTCAGGTTGGCCTCGGCGGCGGCAACCTGGGCGCGGGTCGCTTCCAGCTGCAGGCGCACGTCCTGAGGGTCCAGCTCCGCCAGCGGCTGGTTGGCCTTGACCCGTTCGCCCTCCTCCACCAAACGCTTGCTGACTTTGCCACCGATGCGAAAAGCCAGGTCCGGTTCATAGCGGGCGCGCACTTCGCCGGGGTAGCTGTCCATCGCCTGCGAAGAAGGCTGAGGCTGCACCACCATGGCTGGGCGGATGGTAATCTGGGCCGCTTCTTCATGGCCGCAGGCGGCTAACAGCACGACCAAACTGACAGGCAAAGCAAAGGGCAGGAAGGTGCTGCGCATGCTGTAGGACCTTTCGCAAGTAGAGCTAGGAATAATTATACTGGCGGGTATGGTATTAATACCAAACTCGCCAGTCCAGTATTAAAGGTGAAAATGTCCGACAATCCTCTGAACACCAATAGCCCCGGGCGCCCCAAGGACATGGCAAAACGCCAGGCAATCCTCGAAGCAGCGAAAATCCTGTTTTTGAGCAATGGCTACGCCAGTACCAGCATGGACGCGGTGGCACTGGAAGCCGGCGTGTCGAAACTGACCGTCTATAGCCACTTCAACGATAAAGAGACCTTGTTCACCGCCGCGGTGGTGGCCAAGTGCGAAGAACAACTGCCGGTGATGTACTTCGAGTTGCCCGAGGGCATACCCGTACAAACTGTGCTGTTGAATATCGCGCGGGGGTTCCATCGGCTGATCAACAGTGAAGAGTCGGTCAACCTGCATCGCCTGATGATGACCACCGGCAACCAGGACGTGAAACTCTCGCAAATCTTCTTCGAGGCCGGCCCCATGCGCATGCTGCAGGGCATGGAACGCCTGCTCGGCAAGATCGACCAGAGCGGCGCGCTGAGCATCGACAAGCCATTTACGGCGGCCGAGCATTTCTTCTGTCTGCTCAAGGGCACGGCGAATTTCTGCTTGCTGTATGGCTGCGGCGGGCAACTGAGCGAAGAAGCCGCCGAAGCCCATGTACAGGAGGTGGTGGGGCTGTTTATGCGGGCTTATAGGAGAGAGGCAGCGGTAAGTTGTTAGCTGCAAGCTGCAAGTTGAAAGCACTTTAGCTTGCAGCTTGTGGCTTAAGGCTTGAGTGCTTTTTTAGGGTAGATGTCATAGCGACTGGATTTGCCATCCAGCGCATGGCTCGGCTTTGGCCCGTCAATGCACGGCGCCTTGCGCGGGCGCTTGACCACCACCCGGTGGCTGGCCAGGGCCAGGGCGGCGGCCAGTAGCGCGGGGGCGTCAGGATCATCGCCAACCAGCGGCCGGAACAGGCGCATTTCCTTCTTCACCAAGGCAGTTTTCTCACGGTGCGGGAACATCGGGTCGAGGTAGATCACCTGGGGCGGCTCGCCTTCCCAGTTGCGCATCACGTCGATGGAATTGCCCTCGAGCAGCTTCATGCGCGCCACAATCGGCGCCACTTCAAAATCCTCCGCGCCGCGCGCCAGACCGTCTTCGAGTAAGGCGCCGATCAGCGGCTGGCGCTCGATCAGGCTCATCTCGCAACCCAGGCTGGCCAGTACGAAGGCGTCCTTGCCAAGGCCAGCCGTAGCGTCGAGTACCCGTGGGCGCACGCCTTGGGCGATGCCCACGGCCTTGGCGATCATCTGCCCGCTACCGCCCCCATAGAGGCGCCGATGCGCCGCGCCACCCTCGACAAAATCCACGCGCACCGGCCCCGGCGCATCAGGCCCGAGCTGTTGCAATTGCAGGCCATGCTCCCCCACTTGCAGGGAAAAGTCCGCATCCGCCTGCTGCAACGGCAAGCCAAGCCGCTGCGCCCATTGCTCGGCGCGGGCCTGGAAAAACTCGCCCAAGGCCTCGACCCGGATGCGGCTGGCCGCTGGTTGTTCGCTCATCAATCGCTACGCTCAAAAATATTAAGGATCGGCAAACAGCGGCCGATAAAAACAACAGTCAGGTATTTTGCCAGAGCTGAGCGTCGACCGAGAAAAATGTCAGACATTCTTCCCCTAACCATCGGTGTACTGCCGACCCACAACCACTACGGCCTGCGCAATACTCAAGCGCTGGCCGGGGTGAGTCATGTGTGGCAGGACTTCTTCGCCCGGGCACTGGCCGAGCAGCTCGGCGATACGCCGGACACGCTCGCCGTGCAGGCGCCAGCACCGGCGGATCCGGCGGTAGAACCCAGCGAAGGCGCCGACCTGCTGTCGCAGATCCTCACCCAGCGTGAGTGCGACGTGAAAGACACCGAGATTGCCCCGCCAGAGCCGCTGTTCCTGCCGATTGCCGAGTTCGAAACTGACTTGCTGCCACCGGCCGCCACACCGTATCCGGAAGAAGAAATCGTCGCGCAGCAACGCCAGCAGAATTTCGAAAGCGGCTGGGTCCGCCCCATCGTGCTGACGGCCGGCCAGCCGCTGCCGGAACCGGGCCCAGCCCCGGAGCCGCGCCCTCTGCACCTGCCCATCGCAGAATTCGAACTGGACCTGCTGCCTCCACCTGCCACGCCATTCCCGGAAGAAGAGCTGGTCGCGCAACAAAAGGCCCTGGATTTCGATTACTACTGGGCTCGCCCACTGGTCACCCAGAACCTGCGCCTGGCTGCCTGAGTCTCAGCGACACACCCACCAACGGCCCATATCCAGGTGGAAGTGGTTGCGGTGCGCGGCGTTGTAGTCCGGGCCCAGCACGACATTGAAATCATCACAGGCACTGTCGCGGACCTGACGCAGGAACCGCGCCTTATCGCCCTCCCCCGGCCAGTCCTTGAGCACGCTGATGCTGCGCCCATCCGCCAGGCGAAAGCCGGCAATATCCAGCGCATTGGCCGACGCATGCTGGCTGAGTCGCCCTTCGGCACGGTTATACATATTGCGACAGGCAAAGCTGCCCAGATGATCGACCCGCGTCACTGCCTGGCCGAATACCGCCTGGGCCGCCGGTTGCAAGCTGTGACGCTCAAACAGGGCGAACGCCACCGCCAGTGGGCAACTGGCGAGAAAACTGCTGCTCAGCCCCACCGCCGAACCCTGTACGCGCAAGGTATTGCGCAGGGGGCAAGCGGCATCTGCCGGCGAGTCCGCCTGATGACTGACGCGCAGGCCCGAGGTTTCCAGCACCTGGTCGCACAATGCCGGGTCATCCTGCAGACGACCCAATTTGTAGCGGGTCAACACGTTGGGGGTGGCCCGCACGTCCAGCGGCGCCCACGGGTTCCAATCGGCCGGCAGTGGGCCCCATCCACGCCAGACACCCACGGCAACGGCACCCGCCAGGATCAGCAGCATGCCCATGACTTTGAAAAAACGCACCGCCTAGCCCTTGAAGAACTGGTTGGCCTGGCTGAACGGCATCTTGCGCTCGGTAAAGGTGAACGTGCCCCGTTCATACATTTCCTGGGCTGCGCGATAGAACTCACCATAGGCGGCCAACGCCAGCGCCGAGCCGACGCTGATCCGCCGCACGCCCATCTCGCTCAACTGCGCAACGCTCAGGTTCAAGCCGCCGGACATCAACACATTCACCGGCTTGGGCGCCACGGCCTTGACCACCGCCAGCACTTCCTCGGCACTGCGCAGGGCCGGCGCATACAGCACGTCGGCACCGGCTTCGGCGTAGGCTTGCAGACGGCGGATGGTGTCGGGCAAATCCAGTCGGCCATGCAGGAGGTTTTCCGCACGGGCCGTCAGGGTGAAGGCAAAAGGCAGGCTGCGGGCGGCGGCGACGGCGGCTTCCACACGCTCGACCGAAAGATCGAAGGGATAGATCGGGTCGGCGGCAATGCCGGTGGCGTCCTCGATGGAGCCGCCGACAATGCCGACTCCCGCTGCGCGCAGGATGGTCTGGGCGCAGCCTTCAGGGGTGTCGCTGAAGCCGTTTTCCAGGTCGGCGGCCACCGGCAACTTGGTGGCGTTAGCGATCATACCGGCATTGACCAACGTCTCCTCCAGGGACAACGCGCCTTCCGCATCCGGTCGCCCCAGGCTGAACGCGTAGCCTGCACTGGTGGTGGCCAGCGCTTCGAAACCCAGGCTGGCCAACATTACAGCGGAGCCCGCATCCCACGGGTTGGGCATCACGAATGCGCGGTCACGCTCATGCAAGGCCTTGAAGGTTTCGGCGCGAAGGGTTTGGGCATCCATGTCGGGCTCCTGGCGGAAAAAGGAGCCCTAGAGTAACCCCAGTTGCTCCACGGCGGGGGCACGATCCAGCACGGGCAGGGGCTGCAGGCCTGGTAGGCGCGCCATCAGTTGATCGTGGAAACGCAGGGCCAGTTGCGCGGCCAGGCGGTTATCCGAGGTGTGCAGGAACACGTAGGGGGTGCGCCCTTCTTCGATCCAGCCCGCGACTTTTTCCACCCATGGCATCAGGAACGAATCGTTGGCCTCCAATTCGGGATGGCCAATAAAGCGTACCTGGGGAAACTGCGTCAGCGCCGCCGGGCGGGGTGGCACCTTGGGCTTTTTGGATTGGGCGTGCAGCACGGCGGCCGAGGTGGACGTGCAACTGAACAACGCACGCGGATCCAGGCAGATGCGCTCCACGCCGCGGTCACGCAACAAACGGTTAAGCATGCGCTCGGCCTCCCCCTTGGCGAAGAATTCCAGGTGGCGCACTTCCACCGCCATCGGCCGCTCCAGGCCATCGATGAAGCCTGCCAACTCCCCCAGGCGCTGCGGGATGAAAGACGCGGGCAGTTGCAACCACAGCGGCGATACCCGCTCCCCCAACGGACTCATCAGGCCCACGAAGCTTTCCGCTGCCGGTAGCTGCTCGATTAGGTTGCCACTGTGGCTGATATCACCGGGAAATTTGGCGGTGAAGCGAAAGTCCTCAGGCATGATTTCGGCCCAGCGCTGCACGGTGGCGGCGGAGGGGCGGGCGTAAAACGTGGTATTGCCTTCAACGGCGTTGAAGACCTGGGAGTACAGCGCGAGGTAATCGCTGGAACGGGCATCGGCGGGGTACAGGTACTCGCGCCAGGCATTTTCACTCCAGGACGGGCAACCGAGGTAGTAAGGCAGACGCATCAGATATGGACGTCGAGGCCCAGCACTTCCATATCCCATTCGACAAAGCCGGCGGTGGTCAGGTAGCTGGCCAGGGCGGTAGCGACGCTTTTGCTCATGGAGCGCGGGAAGACCATGTCTTGCTGACGGGCGGGAAGACCGCTGATACGGGCTTGGGCGTTGGCTTGCGCATCGGCTTGGACTTCGATGAAGTCCGGCGAGTCCTCGACCGACTCATCCACCGTGACGTTCGCCTTACGCGGCTTGCGCTTGATTGGGTAAGACTGTGAGGAAAAGCCATCAATACGCATGGGCGCGAACTCGCTATCAGTAATGGCATTTTGGCAGCACCGTCCGTAGTGCGCAAATGCTCTGGTGATAACTAGAACACATAATTTGAAAAAGGTTTAAAACCCAGGGGGAATTCTGACGATTGGTGCAAGTTTGGGGGATTTTAGCGCTGCTTCGCAGCCCAATGCGGGGCAAGCCCGCTCGCCACAACCAGCCCGCTCGCCACAATTAAAGGCCGCGCTCTGCCTTGGTCTGCGCCACTTTATCGCGCAGATAGACCGGCGCCGCCTGGTCGGCCGGAATCGCCTCGCCACGCTCAAAGGCAAAACGTGCCAATGTCAGCAAGTCCTCGGCGTGAGGCAACATCGCCGCGTCCTGGCCCACCAACGGCACAGCGAGGCGCTCGCCATACCCCCAACCAGTACCAGCCCCGAACCAATCGCCGCTGGCGTCGGCTGGCAATTGCGATGACTCCGGCGGTTGCACGGCTTCCACGCCGACCAGACGCATCTCGCCCGCCGTTTCGCGGTAGCAGCCCCAATAGACTTCATCCATGCGCGCATCGATAGCCGCCGCCACCTGACGCGCGCCATGTTCACGCAAGGCGCGCTGAGCCAGCACGGCCAGGTTGGACACCGGCAACACCGGACGCTCCAGCGCAAACGCCAGGCCCTGCACCACGCCAATGGCGATACGGACACCCGTGAATGCACCCGGTCCGCGACCGAAGGCGATGGCATCGACCGCAGCCAGAGTGGTGCCGGCGTCTTCCAGCAGTTGCTTGATCATCGGCAACAGCTTCTGCGCGTGCAGGCGCGGGATCACCTCGTAGTGGCTCGTTACCTTGCCATCGTGCAGCAAGGCAACGGAGCAAGCTTCAGTCGCGGTGTCCAGGGCCAGCAGGGTGCTCATTGGTGTAGGTGTCCAAGTCGAAAAAAAGTGCGCCAGTATAAACAACAACGGCCCGCAAGCGGGCCGTTATCCATGAAGCCGGTCGAGGGATCAGCTCAGTGCTTGCAGCACTTTGGCGGTGATCGCCTCAACCGAGCCGACGCCAGGAATGTGGCTGTACTTCGGCTTGCCTTGGGCGGCGGACAGCTTCTGGTAGAAGTCCACCAGCGGCTTGGTCTGGGAATGGTAGACCGACAGGCGATGACGCACGGTTTCTTCGGTGTCGTCTTTGCGCTGCACCAGGTCTTCGCCGGTGACGTCGTCCTTGCCTTCCACCTTTGGCGGATTGTAGACGGTGTGATACACGCGGCCCGAGGCTTCGTGGACGCGACGACCGGCGATACGCTGGACGATTTCTTCGTCTTCAACCGCGATTTCGACCACGGCATCCAGCTCGACGCCGGCCTTCACCAGGGCTTCAGCCTGGGGAATGGTGCGCGGGAAGCCGTCGAACAGGAAACCGTTCTTGCAGTCTTCCTGGCTGATGCGTTCCTTGACCAGGTTGATGATCAAGTCATCGGAAACCAGGCCACCGCTGTCCATCACGCTCTTGGCGATCAGGCCCAGCTCGGTGCCGGCCTTGACGGCCGCGCGCAGCATGTCGCCGGTGGAGATTTGTGGAATGCCGAATTTTTCAGTGATGAACTTTGCCTGAGTACCTTTACCGGCCCCGGGAGCTCCCAGCAGAATGACGCGCATTGATGTGCTCCTCAATTTTTTATAGAGATGACGCTCGGATTCGCCGCGGCGGGCCAATCGCGTAAAAATAGAATTCGGGCCGCCCAAACGGCCAAAGGCTGATCAAGATACACAGCAGGCCTTAAGCACACAAGCCGCCAAAAGTCGCAGGAACCCGTGCAGCGCTTACGTCATAGGTAGGGTGTGCCTGGGTGCAACCGGCGCCATAAACGCCGACCGCCCTTTTCAGGGCGGCCGCCGTGGTTTACCTGCAAGCCGTTGAGAACACGCAAAAAACCTTAGCCGGTATTACGCAAACCGGCGGCAATACCGGCCACGGAGACCAGCAGCGCCTGTTCCAGAGGGCTGTCCTGTGCCGCCTCCTGCTGGCGCGAACGCGCCAGCAACTCGGCCTGCAACAGGTGCAGCGGGTCGAGGTAGGTGTTGCGCAGGCGGATGAACTCCAGGGTGTCCGGGCTATGGGCCAGCAGCTGCGACTGGCCAGTCAGGCCAAGCACCACCTTGCAGGCCTGCGACAATAGGTCGCGCAAATGCGCACCCAGTGGCAACAGGTCCGGCTGCACCAGACGCTCGTCATACAGGCGGGCGATGTCGGCATCGGCCTTGGCCAGCACCATTTCCAGCATGTCGATGCGGGTGCGGAAGAACGGCCACTGCTCACGCATCTGCCCCAGCAAGTCGCCTTCACCACGTTCCAGGGCCTTGCTCAGCGCCGCTTCCCAGCCCAGCCAGGCGGGCAGCATAAGACGGGTCTGGGTCCAGCCGAAGATCCACGGAATCGCACGCAGGCTTTCAATCCCGCCCGCACGGCGCTTGGCCGGGCGGCTGCCCAACGGCAAACGGCCCAGCTCTTGTTCCGGCGTGGACTGGCGGAAATACTCGACGAACTGCGGATTCTCGCGCACCACGGCGCGGTAAGCGCTGACACCGTCTGCCGCCAATTCGTCCATCAAATGGCGCCAGGCCGGTTCGGGCGGCGGCGGTGGCAACAGGGTCGCCTCCAACACGGCGGCCAGGTAAAGATTGAGATTCTGCTCGGCAATATCCGGCAAGCCGAACTTGAAGCGGATCATCTCGCCCTGTTCGGTGGTACGGAAGCGCCCCGCCACCGACCCAGGCGGCTGCGACAGGATCGCCGCGTGGGCCGGGCCGCCGCCACGCCCCACGGTGCCACCACGACCGTGGAACAACAGCAGTTCCACTTGCTGTTCACGGCAGATATCCACCAGGCGTTCCTGCGCCCGGTACTGCGCCCAGGCAGCGGCAGTGGTGCCGGCGTCCTTGGCCGAATCCGAGTAGCCGATCATCACTTCCTGCGGGCCTTGCAGCCGCGCGCGGTAGCCCGGCAGCAGCAACAGTTGCTCGATCACCGGGCCGGCGTTATCCAGGTCGGCCAGGGTTTCGAACAGCGGCACCACGCGCATCGGCCGTTGCACGCCTGACTCTTTAAGCAGCAACTGCACCGCCAGCACGTCCGACGCAGCGCCGGCCATGGAGATGACATACGAGCCCAGGGACGCCGCCGGGGCCGCGGCGATTTCCTTGCAGGTGTTGAGCACCTCGGCGGTATCCGCCGACGGTTTGAAATAACCCGGCAGCAACGGTCGACGGTTGGCCAGCTCCTTCATCAGGAAGCTGATGCGCATCTCTTCGTTCCAGTCCTCGTAGCGACCGAGACCAAGATAATCGGTGATTTCGGTCATGGCCGCGCAATGGCGACTGGAATCCTGGCGCACATCCAACCGCACCAGGAACAGGCCGAAAGTCACCGCCCGCCGCAGGCAATCGAGCAACGGCCCATCAGCGATCACGCCCATGCCGCATTCGTGCAGCGACTGGTAGCACAGCTCCAGCGGCTCCAGCAGGTCGCGGTTGTTCTGCAATACCTCGGCAGGCGCTGGCGTGCTGCTGCTCAACGCCGTATGCGCCCATTGGCGCGTGGCACGCAGGCGTTCACGCAGTTGCTTGAGCAAGGCACGATAGGGTTCGACGCTGTCGCCGACCCTGGCCTGCAACGCCGGGCTGGCGCGCTGCATCGACAGCTCGGAGGCCAGGTGATCGATATCGCGCAAGTACAAGTCGGCCGCCATCCAGCGCGCCAGCAGCAACACTTCGCGGGTGACCGGTGCAGTGACATTCGGGTTGCCGTCACGATCGCCGCCCATCCACGACGCAAAGCGGATCGGCGCCGCTTCCAGCGGCAAGCGCAGGCCTGTGGCGGCGTGCAGGGCCTGGTCGGCCTTGCGCAGGTAATTGGGAATAGCGTGCCACAGCGAATGCTCGATCACCGCGAACCCCCACTTGGCTTCGTCTACCGGCGTGGGCCGGGTGCGGCGGATTTCTTCGGTGTGCCAGGCCTCGGCGATCAAGCGTTGCAGGCGTTGGCGGATCTGCTCACGCTCGGCCGTGGTGAGGTCGCGGTGATCCTGCAGTGCCAATTGGGCGGCGATGGCATCGTATTTCTGGATCAGGGTGCGGCGTGCCACTTCAGTGGGGTGGGCGGTGAGGACCAGTTCGATCTCCAGGCGCCCCAACTGGCGGGCCAAGGATTCGTTGCTGTGGCCTTCGGCTTGCAGGCGCGCCAGCAACTCAGGCAATACGCGGGATTCGAAGGGTGCCGGCTGCGACTCATCGCGTCGATGAATCAGCTGATACTGCTCGGCAATGTTGGCCAGGTTGAGGAACTGGTTGAAGGCACGGGCGACCGGTAGCAGCTCATCTTCCAGCAACTGGTTGAGGCTGGTGCTCAGTTCATCGCCTGCGCCACGGCGGTCGGCCTTGGCGCCCTTACGGATCTGCTCGATCTTGTCGAGGAAATCATCGCCGTATTGCTCTCGAATGGTGTTGCCCAACAGCTCACCCAGCAGGTGAACATCCTCACGCAAGCGTGCATCGATATCACTCATCAGCCAATCTCCAGCCAGAAATCCGGGACGCGCAGGTTTGCCAGAGTGCCGCCAGCGCTCATTTATGACAAGACTTTAAACCTTGCGAGTTGCAGCTAGTCTCAACACTAAGTCGCCGCGCTTATCCGCGCGAGCGGCGGGTCACTCATCACCGCCTGCTATCGCGGGCTTTACTGAGGTTGCCATGAAAATCCGAGAACTGGCCCAGCATTGGGAAGAGAACGCCAAGGGTCGCCTGACCAAGACCGAGTACGCCATCCATCTGGATGTGGAAGCTGCGGCACGCCTGGCAGCGATCGCCGAGATGTACCCCAAGCGCAGCACCGAAGAACTGCTCGGCGAACTGATCGGCGCCGCACTGGAAGAGCTGGAAGCCAGCTTTCCGTACATCAAGGGGCAGCAGGTGATCGCGACTGATGAAGAGGGCGACCCGCTGTACGAAGATGTCGGCCCTACTCCGCGCTTTCTGACGCTGTCGCGTCGCTATCTGCATGACTTATCAGCGAGCGGCGACAAACCGAAACACTGAAATCCTCGTACAACCCCCTTGTATTCCGGGCTCTTTACGAGCCCGAAGTACCGCTGCGCAACGCAGAAGTTCCAAGTTTTTTTCGCTGACCAGACAGTCAGATATTTTTTTAGGCAAATCGCCATCTTCTCTGAACTTTTGAAAAAAGCCTCCGGTCACAGCCAGTAAGCCATCACTTGGAACGGCCGTTTTAAAGGGCTTTTTGTACATCACCCTGAAGCCCCAGCCGAGTACCAGTGACATGGATTTTGATGTTTTTCAGGAGTTATCCAATGGAGTTGAAGACGATGAAGACCAGCACTGCCAAATCCTCGTTTAACCACCTGCGCGGGCTCAAATTGGCCGCGCTGGCAATCGGCACCAGCTTCGTTCTGGCGGGCTGCGCCGGCAACCCTCCGACCGAGCAGTACGCGGTGACCCAGTCCGCAGTCAACAGCGCAGTCAGCGCTGGCGGCACTGAGTTTGCGGCTGTGGAAATGAAGTCGGCTCAGGACAAGCTCAAAGAAGCTGAAATCGCCATGCACGACAAGAACTACGACAAAGCTCGCCAGTTGGCTGAACAAGCCGAGTGGGACGCTCGCGTCGCAGAGCGCAAGGCCCAGGCTGCCAAGGCTCAACAGGCTGTGAAGGATTCCCAGAAGGCTGTTGACGAACTGCGTAGGGAAGGCATGCGTCCGGCTGCTATCCAGCAGAAGTAAGACGCCCCTTGACTGCTTCGCACTTGATATCGAATTGAAAGGACGACACGACTATGCGTAAACAATTGATGATCCCTGCCCTGCTGGCGATGAGCGTTGCCCTGGCGGCCTGCTCCACCCCGCCTAACGCGAACCTGGAAAACGCACGGACCAACTTCTCTTCCCTGCAGACCAACCCGCAGGCCACCAAGCTCGCGGCGCTGGAGACCAAAGACGCCAGCGAATGGCTGGACAAGGCAGACAAGGCCTACCGCGACAAGGAAGACGAGAAGAAAGTTGACCAACTCGCCTACCTGACCAACCAGCGCGTTGAAGTGGCCAAAGACACCATCGTGCTGCGCGAATCCGAAGCCAAGCTGAAAAATGCCGGTGACGAACGCGCCCGCGCCCTGCTGGAAGCCCGTGACGCACAGATCAAGCAACTGCAAGACAGCTTGAACGCCAAGCAGACCGATCGTGGCACCCTGGTGACCTTCGGTGACGTGCTGTTCGCCACCAACAAGTCCGACCTGAAATCCAGCGGCCTGGTGAACATCACCAAGCTGGCGCAGTTCCTGCGCGATAACCCGGACCGTAAAGTGATCGTCGAAGGCTACACCGACAGCACCGGTTCCGATGCGTACAACCAGAGCCTGTCGGAGCGTCGTGCGGCCTCCGTACAACGCGCACTGGCGCAACAGGGCGTGGATATCTCGCGCATCGTGACCCAGGGTTATGGCAAAGAATACCCGGTTGCCGATAACGGCAGCGTTTCCGGTCGTGCCATGAACCGCCGCGTTGAAGTAACCATCTCCAACGACAACCAGCCGGTCAAGCCACGGTCTTCCGTCGCTAACTGATCGCTCGATGCACTAAAAAGCCCCATCTATATATAGACGGGGCTTTTTCATTTCTTGTGTATTTGAAAGGCCTTGAGATTTCAGTAATTAACACCGATGTGGCGATTGCCGTTCTGACCAGAGTTAATATAGCTGCTGAAGCCCCCGGAGTTACCGTTGTTCCCGTAGTTTCCGTAGTTGCTGGAACCCCCGTAATACCCCGGCGATTCCATCCATCGCCCAATCATCTCGTTGCCGTTCTGCCCATGATTTTCATAGCGACTGTGCGCGCCGCCATTTCCGTTATTGCCGTAGTTGCCATAATTTCCGCTATCGCGACTCACCTGGGAGCCCCTCCATACCCGTTGCCCTCCGAAGGGCTTCCAAGTGTATTCATCGGGAGAGAAGGTGTTGAAGTGATTGTAATGTTGATATCGCGACATTAATAGTTGAGTCATCTTGACACCCTATACAAACTAAATAATTTATAAAATCACGACATAATAAGCTGCACTGTACAGTCCGAACTACGCCGTCACCTGTAGTGGTGCATCGCAGGGGACAGTTCGTTTCGGGCGTCCTTAAAAACAAAACACCCTATGTACGTGAGTGCGTTACTAATACGGTCAAGGCCTTGACGCGTCAGGCTTGAATAACGTGGGCCAGGCGATGCTGGTTGAATCTGGCGCTTGCGGAGTTTCGAAGATTGCCATTACTGCCATGATTGGCATAACGACTGTCACTTCCGCTGTTACCGTTATTTCCATAATTTCCGAAATTGCCGTTATTCATACTGCCGTTGCCGCTATTGACATGCACACCCACCTGCGCCGATTTAACATCCCCGACACGCACATAATTGGTGTTGAATACATACTTGATATAGTTGACCGTATGCGGCTGCTTCAAAACCGACGGCTGAGCCCCAGGCGTCCGCCCCCTATGCTGGACTATCCGGTGATTCGCAGGTTGAACGCCAGCGTAACGGGGTCGCTGGCTTGGTTGATACTCGGGATAATGATATGTATTACTTCCACACCGCCCACCTGTACCCTGCCCCATGACAACATTCCATGCGGTGTTAATAGTCGCGAGGGTATTCGTGAATACCGTACTCATCAACGAGTCCAATCTCATCGTGCTACTCCAAATGTATTTTCCATGAGTCCGGGTATGATTTCCTGACCGATATAGCAGTGGTCGTCGATAACTATCGGTTCCCAACCGTATCTCCTGGTAATAAATTATGGAGCAGCGCGTTCAGTCACTTCCTCCCTACCGCTGATGAGTCGATTGGAGAGAAACAAAAAACCCATCAAAAATGATGGGTTTTCTCACACTTAGAATTTGATCTGACTTTTGTCGCTTTCGAAGCCTGCATACCCAGGTTTCTCTTGGCACTGCTCCCCCCGATCCTTTTGCGCGACGTCATCGGCGCCCCCTCCAAGCGCTTCAACGAGCTCCTGCATCCTGGACATCTCCAACCACCTGTCTATCGCACTTATCTCGCCTAACTTGACCATGATTCTCCCCCGGCTGGCCGTTCGCAAATTTCCATCACGAACGCTGACAAGCCATTGAGTGGCCGCTTACGCGAAACGGTTCCAGATATTTCAGGCGCGATGCGTCCGGCTTACTGCTGGAGTTGTGGTGTTTCCTGTCCCAGGCAGCGCACAGCCTGTTTCTTGTTATTCACCAGCACACCGCTCAAGCCTTTCTGCTCAGTGTCGAACATCACCAGTACACCATCCACGCACTGCGCCACCTGGGCAGCTGGCGTCAGGGAGATCTTGTAGTCCTCGCCAGGCACGGTCTTGAGCAGGGTGAAGTCGCTGAGCAACAACGCATCTTCCGGCTTGGCGAAGTGCAGGTAGCCGTAGTACCACAGGCAACCTACCGTACCGATGATGGTGCCGATACCGGTGAGGATCAGCGGGATCATGTTGCGTTCTTCACTCATTGCGGGCTCTCTGATGAGTCAACTTTAGGAATCGGATAATTCGGGATTTCGCCCAGGCGACGCAGACCGTTGAAATGCTGAGGGTCATCCAGGTAACGCAGCATCACGGTTTGCCAGGTCTTGTCGGCAAAGGTCTGCACATGGCCGCCTCGGGTCAGTTGCAACACCCTGGGTGGCGGTGCGGCCTGGTACAGGCGGATCCCGTTGGCTACCGGCACGATCGGGTCATCCAGGCTGTGGAACAGCAGTTTGGGTACACCTGTCAGCTGGGGCATGGCATGGATGGCGCTGTCGGCGTCCGGGACCAGCCAGGACAACGGCACCTGAAACGGCCATGTTAACCAGGAGGTACTCAGGGCGAATTGTCCCACGTCACGATAACTGGCGGGCACGCCGTCCAACACCAGCGCCTTGAGCCGCGATTGGCGCTCAGGGTGAGCGGCCAGGTAGTGCACCGCCAATGCACCGCCGAGGCTCTGGCCCAGTACTATCAACGGCTGGCCCTGGGTTTCGGGAGCCTTGTCGATCCATTGGAATGCCGCGTCCACATCCTGGTAGATCGCCGGCAACGACGGCTTCCCCTCCGACAAGCCATAACCGCGATAGTCCACCAACAGCACTTGGTAGCCCTGCTCGGGCAACCACCAACTGCCGCCCAGATGCCAGGCCAGATTGCCGCCGTTGCCATGCAGGTGCAGCACCGTTCCCTTGAGCGGCACTCCGGGTTTGGCCGGTAGCCACCAGGCGTGGAGCTTTACGCCGTCGGCAGTGGTGAGGGTGACGTCACGGTAGTGAAGGTGAGCTTTTTCCGGCGTGAACGGCAGGCCGGGCTCGGGGTAGAACAGCAGGGAACTGCAGCCGTTCAATGTGAGTAGCAGGCACAGAATGCCGAGGATTCTCATCCGTTGAAGCCTCGCGAATAGCACGGTTTAAAGGATATTGGAGTAATCCGCCTCGATCCGATCCAGGCTCAGGTGGTTGAGGAAGTTGGAGAAGCACATCCACGCCGCCAGCGCGTTCATGTCGCGGAACTGCTCGGGCAGGTACTTGGGTGTCACCACCAGGCCTTCGTCGACCAGTTGGCGCAGAGTACGCATGTCTTCCAGGGTGGTCTTGCCGCAGAACAGCAGCGGCACTTGTTCCAGCTTGCCTTTGCGCACGGCCAGCTGGATGTAGTTGTAGACCATGATAAAGCCCTTGAGGTAGGACAGGTCCTTGGTGAACGGCAGACCGGTCGGCACCGAACCACGGAAAACACGACTGGCGTTGCCGTAGCTTTCAGCCATCTCAAAGCCTTGCTCGCGGAAGAACTCGAACACCTGCAGGAAGTCGGCGCCCTCTTCCACCATATGGATGGCGCGGGTGCGGTTGGTCAACTTGCGCAGGCGGCTCGGGTAGGAGGCGAAGGTGATGATCTCCATCAAAATCGCCAAACCTTCCTGGGTCACGGTGGACGAGGGCGGGCCCTTGGACAGGAAGGTGCAGATCGGCTGGTTCTGGCCATTGAGGGTAGTGCCGACATGCACCAGGCCTTCATGCACTTCCAGGGCGCGCACATCGCGGTCGTTGAACATCGCGTCGGCGCGGATCTTGATGTAGTCGGCGCCCGCTGCGGCGTCAGCGACAATACCGTCGGACTCGAACACGCGGATGGTCTCTTCGGCCTCACCGAACACCTTGTTCAGGCGGGTTTGCAACAAGGCGACGGCGTCCTTGGCGGTGAGGTTCTTGGCCTCATCCTTCAGGTCACCACGGCCGTCGATATTGTTAAGGTAATCGGACAGCATCAGGCCCAAGTCAGCCAGAGTCGGGTCGCCGGCGTGAAACGCATCGGAGGCAGCGCCATACAGTTCCTGGGAAATCAGGCCGAAATCCTCGGTACCACGCGCTTCGAGCATGCGCACCACCATGCGGTATTCCTTGCACATGCGGCGCATGATCTGCCCCACCGGGCTGAACTGGCCGAGGCAGCGGGTGATGTCGCGCTCGATGTTCTGGAACTCCAGCTTCACCGCGCTGGAGTCGAACGACAGTGGCCGATTGAGGTAGTAGTCGCGGCTCACCGCCGGCATTTCCTTGCCCTTGGCCTTTAGGAATCCCTGGCGAATGTTTTCGTCCCACTTCACGGCGTCGAGGACGCGAATCGGTGTTTGCGCCAGCACAATGCGATCAGACAAGGTGCGTATCGTCTGCTGGTAATCGTCCACCCGGTGCTTCCTCTTTAAACGTTATTTGCCCGCGCGCTGGTAGCGCACGGCTTCCACGAATACATCGGCATTGGCCGGGTCATCCAGGTAGGCAAACACCTGGTCCAAGGGACTGTCGACCAGCACCCCGGCGCCCTCGACCGTGTCCACGGTGCTGCCGTGCAACGCCTGCTGGCCTATCGCTTGGTGGATCTGCTCAAGGTCGAGGTTGTAGACCACCAATTCGTGCTTTTCGTTGATCTCAAACCCCGCCAGGATGAAATGCCCACCCAGCTTGGCCGGCAGCGGCGCCGACAAATACCAGCGGCTGCCATGGCGCGAAACGCTAAACAGGTATTCGTCACGCTGGCCGGGCTTGGCTGTAGGGTAGCTCACGGCTTTATAGCGGTGTTCACCAACGGCACTGATATGCAGATTGAGCGGCTCGCCCCAGGCATTTTTGCTCGACCACTGGCCGAGCAGGGCCGGCGGCGCGGCCTCATGGGCTGGCAGCGGGTCCTTGAAGGTCACCAGGCAACCGCTGAGCAACAGGAACGACAAGGCGATTGCAACCACACGCCAGGCTTTCATTGGACATCCCCCGGTGTCAGACCGAAGCCAACACCAAATGCATATAGCGCTTGAGGATCTCAAGCATCTCTTCACCGGTCAGAGGCTCTGCGCTGCCCAGCAGGCCCTGATATTCCATCCGACTGATTATCGCCGTCAACACTTTGGCATCCTGTTGCGGCTCGCGCGAGCCCAACACCTGGAAGAACTGCCCGGTCCCCTGCAACAGAATCTGCTGGTGGGAACGCACCAACTCCGCCAGGCGCGGGTTGAGCAGGGCTTCCTGGCGAAACGCCTGCTCGGCCATCAGGTGTTCACGGCGGTTGGTCAATTGGCGCAGGACGTAATCAGCGGTCAGCCGTGCAATGTCATCGGCCAGTTGTGAACGCGATTCGGGGCTGCCATCGCCATAGGCGACCATTTCGCGCAGCAGGCCTTCGTTACGCACCCACAGCTTGCCCATGAATGCGGCGCTGCGCTCGACGTATTGGGCGAAGGTATCGGTGAGCAGGTCATCGATATCCTTGAAGTAATAGGTGGTGGCGGACAGGGGCACGCCCGCCTCCGCCGCCACCGCTCGATGGCGCACGGCCCGTACGCCGTCACGTACCACGATGCGCATGGCCGCATCGAGAATGTCTTGCCTGCGTTGCTCGCTGCCCCGACGACTGGCCTTGCGGCCCTGGTACTGGACGCTTTCAGCCACGGCAGCGGCAATGCCGGCGGCGCCTTCTTGAGCGGTTACGCGGTTCACGACACACATCCTTGAATAGATCAAAACCTGGCGCTGTTTGCTTGACGCTTATTAACGCCACATAAAAAAGCCGCCTTATAAAAGGCGGCTTCGGATTTCGCTACGGTTACGCTTGTGGCCGCATGTGCGGGAACAAGATCACGTCGCGGATCGATGGCGAGTTGGTCAGCAGCATCACCAGGCGGTCGATGCCGATCCCTTCACCGGCGGTCGGCGGCATGCCGTATTCCAGGGCGCGGACGAAGTCGGCATCGTAATGCATGGCTTCGTCGTCGCCGGCGTCCTTGTCGGCCACCTGGGCCATGAAGCGCTCGGCCTGGTCTTCCGCGTCGTTCAACTCGGAGTAGGCGTTGGCGATCTCACGGCCGCCGATGAACAGCTCGAAACGGTCAGTGACGTTCGGGTTGTCGTCGTTGCGACGGGCCAGCGGCGACACTTCGAACGGGTACTGGGTAATGAAGTGCGGCTGTTCCAGCTTGTGCTCCACCAACTCTTCGAAAATCATCACCTGCAATTTGCCCAGGCCTTCGAAGCCCAGCACCTTGGCGCCGGCTTTCTTGGCGATGGCGCGAGCCTTGTCGATGTCGTTCAGGTCGTCGGCGGTCAGTTCAGGGTTGTACTTGAGGATCGAGTCGAACACCGACAGGCGCACGAACGGCTCGCCGAAGTGGAACACCTTGTCGCCGTACGGCACGTCGGTGCTGCCCAGGACCAGCTGCGCCAGTTCGCGGAACAGTTCTTCGGTCAGGTCCATGTTGTCTTCGTAGTCGGCGTAGGCCTGGTAGAACTCCAACATGGTGAATTCTGGGTTGTGACGGGTCGAAACGCCTTCGTTACGGAAGTTGCGGTTGATCTCGAAGACTTTTTCGAAGCCGCCAACCACCAGGCGCTTGAGGTACAGCTCCGGCGCGATACGCAGGAACATTTCCATGTCCAGGGCATTGTGGTGGGTTTCGAACGGCTTGGCTGCGGCGCCGCCAGGAATGGTCTGCAGCATCGGCGTTTCGACTTCCAGGAAGTCGCGCTTCATCAGGAAGCTGCGGATGTGCGCGATCACTTGCGAACGCACGCGGAAGGTCTGGCGTACTTCTTCGTTGACGATCAGGTCAACGTAGCGCTGGCGGTAGCGCTGTTCGGTATCGGTCAGGCCGTGGTGCTTGTCCGGCAGTGGGCGCAGCGACTTGGTCAGCAGGCGCACGTTGGTCATTTCCACGTACAGGTCGCCCTTGCCGGAACGGGCCAGGGTGCCTTCGGCGGCGATGATGTCGCCCATGTCCCAGGTTTTCACCGAGGCCAGGGTTTCTTCCGACAAGGTCTTGCGGTTGACGTAGACCTGGATACGCCCGGTCATGTCCTGGATCACCATGAACGAGCCACGGTTGAGCATGATGCGACCTGCCACCTTGACCGGGATCGCAGCCTCTGCCAGTTCTTCCTTGGTCTTGTCCGCGTACTGTTTCTGCAAGGCATCGCAGTAGTTTTCGCGGCGGAAGTCGTTGGGGAAGGCATTGCCCTTGGCGCGCTCGGCAGCAAGCTTTTCCTTGCGCAGGGCGATCAGGGAGTTTTCTTCCTGTTGCAGGGCTTGCGGGTCGAGTTGTTGGTCGCTCATGTCTTTTGAAATTCCATCACAGATACGTTTTCCCCAGCCTTCGGCTGGGGATCGCGGGCAAGCCCGCTCCTACAAGGTTCTTTAGAGGCCGGATTTCAGGCTGGCTTCCAGGTATTCGTCGATATCGCCGTCGAGCACCTTGTCACAGTCGCTGCGTTCGATGTTAGTGCGCAGATCCTTGATCCGCGACGCATCCAGCACATAAGAGCGGATCTGGTGACCCCAGCCGATGTCCGACTTGGTGTCTTCCAGCGCCTGGGATGCGGCGTTGCGTTTCTGCATTTCCTGCTCGTACAACTTGGCCCGCAGCATTTTCATGGCGGTGTCCTTGTTGGCGTGCTGGGAACGTTCGTTCTGGCAGCTGACCACGGTGTTGGTCGGTACGTGGGTGATACGTACGGCCGAGTCGGTGGTGTTTACGTGCTGGCCACCGGCACCGGAGGAGCGGTAGGTGTCGATGCGCAGGTCGGCCGGGTTGATCTCGATCTCGACCTTGTCGTCGATCTCCGGCGAGACGAACACCGCGCAGAACGAGGTGTGGCGACGGTTGCCGGAGTCGAACGGGCTCTTGCGCACCAGGCGGTGCACGCCGATTTCGGTACGCAGCCAGCCAAAGGCGTACTCACCCTTGATGTGCACGGTCGCGCCCTTGATACCGGCAACTTCACCGGCGGACAGCTCCATGATGGTCGCTTCGAAACCGCGCTTGTCCGCCCAGCGCAGGTACATGCGCAACAGGATGTTGGCCCAGTCCTGGGCCTCGGTGCCACCGGAACCGGCCTGGATGTCCAGGTAGGCGTTGTTCGGGTCCATTTCATGGCTGAACATGCGGCGGAATTCAAGCTTGGCGAGGTTTTCCTCGAGACGGGCCAGCTCGGCGACGACATCGCCCACTGCGCCTTCGTCGTTTTCTTCGACGGCCATGTCCAGCAGGTCACGGCAATCGGCCAGACCGGTGTTCAGCTCGTCGAGGGTATCGACGATCTGCGCCAGCGCAGCGCGCTCGCGCCCCAGTTCCTGGGCGTATTCAGGTTTGTTCCAGACAGCAGGATCTTCAAGCTCGCGATTGACTTCGGTCAGACGCTCATGCTTTTGATCGTAGTCAAAGATACCCCCGAATAGTTTCGGAGCGCTCGGACAGGTCCTTGATGGTGTTAAGGATCGGGTTGATTTCCATGGCGGGCAGCACTCGTTGGCGAACTTTTGAAAGCCGGCGAGTATAACGGCAAATGGGGGGGAACGGCAGTCCGCTGGGCGAAAAGGCAGGATTTGTACACAACCCAAGACCCATCAAGATCCCAATGTGGGAGGGGGCTTGCCCCCTCCCACATTGAATGGGGTAAGACTTCAGGTCACTCGATACCGACCTGATTGCGCCCATTATGCTTGGCCGTATACAACCCCTTGTCCGCCGCCACAATCACCTGCCGACAATCCGTGCCCTGCTGCGGCGTCATCGTGGACAAACCAATACTGATAGTCAGGCTGGAACCCTCGGTCGGCGCAATGTGCGGAATTTTCAGCGCGGCAACGGCCATGCGCAGTTTTTCCGCCACCAACCGCGCTCCGCCCGGCGAGGTGTTAGGCAGCACCAGGGCAAACTCCTCACCGCCATAGCGCGCCGGCAAATCCGAAGGCCGACTGCTGGCCTCTCGGATGGTCGCCGCAACCTTGCGCAAAGCCTCGTCACCTTCGACATGCCCGAAGCTGTCGTTGTAAGTCTTGAAGAAATCCACATCAATCATCAACAACGACAACTGAGTCTGGTCACGCATGGCACGCCGCCATTCCAGTTCCAGGTACTCGTCGAAATGGCGACGGTTGGACAGCCCGGTGAGGCCATCGGAGTTCATCAGCCGTTGCAGCACCAGGTTGGTGTCCAGCAGTTGTTGCTGGCTGACCCGCAACGCACGGTACGCCGCATCCCGCTGCAACAGGGTCATATAGGAGCGCGAGTGATAGCGAATGCGCGCCACCAATTCGATATTATCCGGCAACTTCACCAGGTAATCATTGGCCCCGGCCGAAAACGCCGCGCTCTTGATCAGCGGGTCTTCCTTGGTGGAAAGCACGATGATCGGGATATTCTGCGTGGCCGGGTGGTTGCGGTATTCGCGCACCAGGGTCAGGCCATCGAGGCCGGGCATTACCAGGTCTTGCAGAATAACGGTCGGCTTGATGCGGATCGCCTGGGCAATCGCCTGGTGCGGATCGGCGCAGAAGTGGAAGTCGATATTTTCTTCATGGGCCAGGCCACGCCGCACGGCTTCGCCGATCATGGCCTGGTCGTCGACCAATAACACCATGGCGGCATTTTCGTCGGTCTTGATGTCGTCGATCTGTAAATCATTCATGTGCAGTCACCTGAATTACTGCCTGCAAGCCAGCACCGCGAGAGGCCTTGTTCATTTGGCAAAGACCTCCAGCAATCGGGGCGCAATTCTATCCAGTGGGCGAATTTCAACAGCAGCATCTATCGCCGCCGCCGCTTTGGGCATGCCGTACACCGCCGAGCTCTGCTGATCCTGGGCGATGGTCAAATAACCTTGTTCACGCAGCAATTTTAGGCCCTGGGCCCCGTCGCGCCCCATGCCGGTCAGCAGTACGCCGACGGCATCGCCATTCCAGTGGCTGGCCACGCTTTCGAAAAACACGTCGATCGACGGCCGGTAAATCTCGTTCACCGGCTCTGCCGTATAGGCTAGCGTGCCATTCTTCAATAAACGAATGTGGTGATTGGTACCGGCCAGCAGCACCACCCCGCTTTGCGGTGGCTCACCCTCGCGGGCCAGGCGTACCGGCAGGCCGGAGGCGCTGCTCAGCCACTCGGCCATGCCGGCGGCGAACACCTGGTCCACATGCTGCACCAGCACGATGGCGGCGGGAAAGTCCTGGGGCAAGCCCTTGAGCAGGATTTCCAGGGCAGCCGGGCCACCTGCCGAAGACCCGATGGCCACCAGGCTCTGGCGTTTTCCGGTAGTCCGCGGCGTGACGGTTTCGGCGCGTACACGGCTGCCGCGCTGGCCGATCAGCCAGCCGATATTGAGGATCTTGCGCAGCAGCGGCGCCGCCGCATCCTTGGGATTGCCCACGCCCAGGGTCGGCGTGTCCACCACGTCCAGGGCGCCATGGCCCATGGCTTCGAACACCCGGCTGACGTTGGCCTGGCGGTCGACGGTCACGATGACGATGGCGCACGGGGTCTCGGCCATGATCTGGCGGGTAGCCTCCACGCCGTCCATCACCGGCATGATCAGGTCCATCAGGATCAGGTCCGGGGTCAGCTCGGCGCAGCGCTGCACCGCTTCCAGGCCGTTGCTGGCCACCCACACCACTTCGTGCGCGGGCTCGAAACTCAAGGCGCGGCGCAGGGCCTCTACCGCCAGGGGCATGTCATTGACGATCGCAATCCTCATGCCCGTGCGCCTCCGATCAGTTCCACTACGGCGTCCAGCAGGGCGTCATCGTGGAAACTGGCTTTGGCTAAATAATAGTCGGCGCCGGCGTCCAGTCCACGACGTCGGTCTTCTTCACGGTCTTTGTAGGACACCACCATCACCGGCAACGATTGCAGGCGACTGTCACGGCGCAAGAGTGTGACCAATTCAATACCGTCCATACGAGGCATATCAATATCAGTGATCAACAGGTCAAAGTCTTCGGAACGCAAGGCGTTCCAGCCGTCCATCCCATCGACCGCCACGGCCACTTCATAACCACGATTAAGCAGCAATTTGCGTTGCAGTTCGCGCACTGTCAGCGAGTCGTCCACCACCAGCACCCGCTTGCGCGGTGCCTCGGTGGTTTGCTGGCTGCGCCGGGCAATGCGCTCCAAGCGGCCGGTGTTGAGCAGTTTGTCCACCGAGCGCAGCATGTCTTCGACGTCGACGATCAACACCACCGAGCCGTCGTCCAGCAAGGCACCGGCGGAAATATCCTGGACCTTGCCCAGGCGATCATCCAGCGGCAACACCACCAGCGTACGCTCGCCGACAAAGCGCTCCACGGCAATCCCATACACCGCATCACGCTCGCGGATCACCACCACTTTCAGGGTGTCCGACTGACTCTGCCCCGCCGGGCGTTGCAACAACTGGCTGGCGGCGACCAGCCCGACATGCCGGCCCTCGTGCCAGAAATGCTGGCGACCCTCCAGTTGCACGATGTCGTCGGGCGCCAGGTCGCACATGCGTTCGATATGGGCCAGCGGGAACGCGTAGGCTTCTTCGCCGACTTCCACCACCAGGCTGCGCACCACCGACAGGGTCAGCGGCACCTCCAGGTGGAAACGACTGCCCTGCCCTGCCGTTTGCTCCAGCACCACCGCACCACGCAGTTGGCGGACCATATGCTGCACCGCATCCAGGCCGACCCCGCGCCCGGACACTTCGGTGACCTTGTCGCGCAGGCTGAACCCCGGCAGGAACAGGAACGTCAGCAGTTCTTCTTCGCTCAGGCGCAGGGCGGTTTCCACCGGTGACAGGTGCCGGTCGACGATGGTGCCGCGCAGGCGCTCCAGGTCGACGCCATTGCCGTCATCGCTCAATTCCAGCACCAGCAACCCGGCCTGATGGGAGGCGCGCAGGCGGATCAAACCTTCCGCCGGCTTGCCCGCCAGCAGACGTTTTTCAGGCATTTCGATGCCGTGGTCGACGGCATTGCGCAATAAATGAGTGAGTGGCGCTTCGAGCTTTTCCAGCACGTCGCGGTCGACCTGGGTCTTTTCGCCTTCGATCTCCAGGCGTACCTGTTTGCCCAGGCTGCGACCGAGGTCGCGCACCATGCGCACTTGCCCGGCCAGCACATCGGCAAACGGGCGCATGCGACAGGCCAGCGCGGTGTCATACAGCACTTGGGCGCGCTGGCCGGCTTGCCAGCCAAACTCGTCCAGTTCAGCGGTTTTTTCCGCCAGCAGGGCCTGGGCTTCGCTGAGCAGGCGGCGGGTGTCGGCCAGGGCTTCCTGGGCTTCGAGCGGCAATTGTTGAGTCTTGAGTTGCCCGTCCAGCGTATCCAGCGCTCGCACGCTCTGGCTCTGAAGGCGCTTGAGACGCTGCAGGCTGGCCAGATACGGCTTGAGCCGCTGGGTCTCCACCAGGGATTTACTCGACAGGTCGAGCAGGCTGTTCAAACGCTCGGCGGTCACCCGCAGCACGCGCTCACCGCCTTCGGTCATGCGTTTGTTCTGGCGTGGCGGCTCGGCGACCACCGGCGGCGCGGGCTCCGGTTCGGGTTCGGGCTCCGGCAGCAGTGTTTCGACGATGGGCGCCGGCTCTGGCACAGGCGCCTGGGACGGGTCCAGCAAGCGCTCCATCAACGCCACATAGGCGTCGATGTCAGCCGGCCCCACGTCATTGCCCGGCGTGGCGATGCGCATCAGCAGGTCGGTGCCTTGCAGCAGCGCATCGATATGCTCGGGTTGCAGGTACAGGCGACCTTCCTGGGCACTGACCAGGCAATCCTCCATGACGTGGGACACGCTGACCCCGGCGTCCACCCCAACGATCCGCGCGGCGCCTTTGAGCGAGTGCGCCGCGCGCATGCATGCTTCAAGCTGATCGGCCTGGGTCGGGTTGCGTTCCAGGGCCAGCAGGCCCGCGCTCAATACCTGAGTCTGCGCATCGGCTTCCAGGCTGAACAGTTCCAGCAGCGAGGCATCGCGCATCTGGTCGGGGGTCATGTGAGGCTCCGGGTCACGGCAGACAACAATTGCGCCTCGTCCAGCCAACGCAGGCTGCGGCCTTTCCACTGCAACACGCCTTGGGTGTAGCGCGCACTGGTCTGGGTGCCCGAGACCGAGGCGGCCTTCAAGGTGCGCTCATCGATGGCATGGATGCCGTCGACTTCATCCACCGGCACCACCACCGGACCATCCTGCGCGGCGATGATCAACATGCGCGGCATGATGCGCCCACCGCTGGCGCCGTTGCCGGTGGCATCCAGGCCCAGCAGTTCCACCAGCGACAGGCACGCCACCAGCGCACCACGGACATTGGCCACGCCGAGCAAGGCGCGGGAACGCTGGTGGGGCAGCGAATGAATCGGTTGCAGCGGCGCAACTTCCACCAGGCAGCGGGTGGCAATGCCCAGCCATTCCTCACCGAGGCGGAACATCAGCAGGGAGCGGGTGACCACGTCTTCGCCGACGTCAGCAGCGGCAACCGGACGATGATCATCCTGCTGCAAGGCATAGCGGTCCAGCAAACGTGTGGCCGCTGCCGAGTACACCGAGCAGTTGCGGCAGTGAATATGGTCCGCCAGCAGCGGGCAGGACTTGTCGCCATGGATGCCGATGCGGTTCCAGCAGTCGTCGATGGCTTGGGTATCGGCCAGGGTCAGGTCCAGCCCTGCGGTATCGAGTGCGTCGGTGTTACTCATCGTTTGGACTCACTGTCAGCTCGCTCACTCCGCGCGGCACGCGCCTGCAAGCGGCGCGCCCCCGCACTGTCGCCCTGGGACTCGAGCAACGCCGCCAGGTGCATCAAGGCCTGCGGGTGCTGGGGTTCCAGGTACAAGGCTTTTCGATAATAACCCTGGGCTTCCAGGGCGCTGCCGGCCACATCGCTGAGCAGCCCCAGCCAGTAGAACACCTGGGCGGCCGGCGGATGGTTACTCAAATACTGTTCGCATGCAGCGCGGGCTTCGGCGCTTTTGCCTTCGTTGGCCAGGGTAGCGATGCGGCTGAGCAAGTCGCCCGCATCGGTTTGCACCGTCTTGATCGGCACCACCTGGGCGCTGGCCTTGCTGAAAGGCCGTGGCTTGCTCGGGATCGGTGCCGCACTGCGTTGCGGGACGGGCGCGGCGCTCGGCACAAATACCGGCTCGGGCTTGACCGGCTCGGCATGCCGACTGAACGCAAAGGACTGCGGCACACCAATCGAACGCATGCCGTGGCGCCCCAGCAGGCTGCCCTCGGCCGGACCGATAAACAGCACGCCGTCCACGTGGGTCAGGCCCTTGAGCACCTCGAACACTTGTTTCTGGGTCGGCTGGTCGAAGTAGATCAGCAGGTTGCGGCAGAACACGAAGTCGTAGCTCGCCTCATTGGCCAGCAGTGTCGGGTCGAGCAGGTTGCCGACTTGCAGGCGCACCTGTTCGCGCACGCGGTCGGCAATGTGATAACCGTCACCGTACTCGGTGAAATGGCGGTCACGGAAGGCGATATCGCCGCCGCGAAAGGAGTTTTTGCCATACACCCCACGCCGTGCGCGCTCCACCGACAACGGGCTGACATCCACGCCCTGCACCTTGAACTGATGCGGCGCCAGCCCGGCGTCCAGCAACGCCATGGCGATCGAGTAAGGTTCTTCACCGGTGGAGCACGGCAGGCTGAGGATGCGCAGTGCGCGCATCTGCTTGATTTCGGCCAGGCGCGCCTTGGCCAGGCGGGCCAGGGTCGCAAAGGATTCGGGGTAACGGAAAAACCAGGTTTCCGGGACGATCACCGCTTCGATCAGCGCTTGCTGTTCATCCTGGGAGCTTTGCAGGTGCTGCCAGTATTCACCGGGGGTCTGCGCGTTGACCGCCTGAGTGCGTTGGCGCACCGCCCGCTCGATGATGGCTTCGCCGACCGAGGCAACGTCCAGGCCGATGCGTTCTTTCAGGAAGGCAACGAACCGCGGATCGTGGCTCATAGGCTCAACCCGGGGCAAAACAGCACGGCGCGCACGTCGTCGGTCAGCAGGTCATTCACGCCGATCCATTGCATCAGGCCCTGCGCATCTTCGCGCACCGGTCCCAGGTACGGCGCCTGGCGGTTGTCCAGGCCATAGGGCTGGAACTGGGCCGGGTCGCAGCGCAGGGTGTCGGTGGCCTGCTCCAGGATCAACCCCAGCCAACGCGGCTCGCGCCAGGGCTCTGGCTGGTAATTGACCAGCACCAGCCGCGTGCTGGTACGCGCCTGGGCAGCGGTGCCGAAAGTCAGGGCGCTGAGGTCGATCACCGGAACCAGCGCGCCGCGATGGGCAAAGATGCCCGCCACCCAGAGCGGCGCATGGGCAATCGGTTTCAATGGCAGGCGCGGCAGCACCTCGGCCACTTCCGTGGCCTTGAGGGCATAACGTTCGTTGCCGATGTGGAACACCAGGAACAACGCCTTTTTCGCTGCCGGGACGGCGCCGCGTTTAGCCGCGAGGTCGCTCATCAGACTTTGAAACGCGACACGCCGCTGCGCAGACCGACCGCCACCTGGCTCAGCTCATCGATGGCAAAGCTGGCCTGGCGCAGGGACTCGACGGTCTGGCTGCTGGCATCGCCCAGTTGCACCAGGGCGTGGTTGATCTGCTCGGCACCGGTGGCCTGGGCCTGCATGCCTTCATTGACCATCAACACCCGCGGCGCCAGCGCCTGTACCTGGTGGATGATCTGCGACAGTTGCTCGCCCACTTGCTGCACTTCGAACATGCCGCGGCGTACTTCTTCGGAGAACTTGTCCATGCCCATCACGCCCGCCGACACCGCCGACTGGATCTCGCGCACCATCTGCTCGATGTCGTAGGTGGCCACGGCAGTCTGGTCGGCCAGACGCCGCACTTCGGTGGCAACCACGGCAAAACCACGCCCGTATTCACCGGCTTTCTCGGCTTCGATGGCGGCATTCAACGACAGCAGGTTGGTCTGGTCGGCGACCTTGACGATGGTCACCACCACCTGGTTGATGTTGCCGGCCTTCTCATTGAGGATCGCCAGCTTGGCGTTGACCAGGTCGGCGGCGCCCATCACCGAGTGCATGGTTTCTTCCATGCGCGCCAGGCCTTGCTGGCCGGAACCGGCGGCAACCGAGGCCTGGTCGGCGGCGGTGGACACTTCGGTCATGGTGCGCACCAGGTCCTTGGAGGTGGCCGCGATCTCGCGGGAGGTAGCGCCGATCTCGGTGGTGGTGGCGGCAGTTTCGGTGGCGGTGGCCTGTTGCTGCTTGGAGGTGGCGGCAATCTCGGTCACCGAGGTGGTCACCTGCACCGACGAGCGCTGGGCCTGGGACACCAGGGCCGTGAGCTCGGTCATCATGTCGTTGAAGCCGGTTTCGACCGCGCCGAACTCGTCCTTGCGCTCCAGGTTCAAGCGTTTGCTCAGGTCACCGTCGCGCATGGTTTCGAGGATATCGACGATGCGCTGCATCGGCGCCATGATCGCGCGCATCAGCAGCAGGCCGCACAGGCCGGCAGCGAGGATTGCCAGGGCCAGCGATACAAACATGCTGATTTTCGCGGCGGATACTGCATCATCAATCGCGTTGGTCGCACGGTCGGCGACGTTCTTGTTCTCGGTGATGATGTCGTTGAGCTTCATGCGGCCTGCGACCCAGCTTGGCGTCATCTGCGTGTCGAACAGCTTGCGTGCGCCAGCTATGTCCTTGTTCTGCAGGCGCTCTACGACGGCAGCCAGCGCCTTGTTGTAGGCCTGGTGCTGGATTTCGAATTTATCGAACTCGGCCTGGTCCTCGCCTCCACTGATGGTCGCCTGGTAGTTGGCCATCTGCTGCAGGATGCGTGCTTCATAGGACTTGAAGTCGGCTTTGTCGGTGTCGGTGAGACCCTTGTCTTCACGCAGGCCGATCAACTCCAGGGTCTGCAGGTAACTGTCGACCCACGCGCTACGGATCATGGAGCTGAGGTAGACCCCGGGCACCGCGTCGTCGCGCACCGCGACTTCACTGGTTTCGATCTTCAGCAACCGTGAATAGGAGACCACGACCATTAGCAGCATGATGGCGATAATGACCGCAAAACTTGCCAGGATGCGTTGGCGCAAGGTCCAGTTCTTCACAGTAATTCCTCGGAGGGCCATTCAAATGGAGGGGAGTATAGCTGAGCAGAAGCCCTCATTTATCAACGGGTTTTGCTGTAGCGTCCACAGAATGCAAATGTGCGAGGAGGCTTGCCCCCGATTGCGATGTGCCAACCAACTGTAAATAGGCTGAAACACCGCTACCGGGGGCAAGCCCCCTCGCACATTTTGATCGCTGCACGCCCCGTCTTTACGCGTTCAGCCGCACCTGTTTTTCCAGTTCCAGCTTCAAGCCGGGCTCGAGCTTCAGTTGGCGGGCCAGCTCGTCAAGGTAGGCTTTCTCCATGAAGTTCTCCTCGTCCACCAGCATCACGCTGGCGATGTACATCTCGGCCGCCATTTCCGGAGTGCCGGCAGCCCGCGCCACATCGGCCGGGTCCAGGGGTTTGTTGAGTTCGGCGTGCAGCCAGCTTTGCAGCTCGCGGTCGTTGTCCAGTTTGGTGAATTCGCCTTCGATCAGCGCACGCTCGCGCTCGTCCACATGGCCATCGGCTTTGGCCGCCGCAACCAGCGCCTTGAGGATGCCCTGACTGTGTTGCTCGACCTGGGCCGGTGGCAGGCGATCGATAGTCTGTGGTTCGCCCTGGGGCGCGCTGGCCTGATTGGCCTGCCAGTTGCCGTAGGCCTTGTAGGCGATAACGCCCAACGCCGCCAAACCGCCGTAGGTCAGCGCCTTGCCGCCGAATTTACGCGCCTTCTTGTTGCCCAGCAGCAGGCCCATGGCCCCCGCCGCCAGCGCGCCGCCGCCAGCACCACCGAGCAGGCTGCCCAGGCCGCCACCGCCGAGCAGACCGCCCAGAGCACCTTTGTCGTCCTGTCTACGCTGGCCGCCAGCCTTGTTTTGCAGCATGTCCTGGCCAGACTTGAGCAACTGATCGAGCAATCCACGGGTATTCATTCGCAGCCTCCAGACACTTGGGTTCATAGGACCAATAGGCCCCCAGCGTAAAACTAAGTGCCAAAAAGCCCTGATCTAGAGTGCTTCCAGATGTAACGCGACCGCCCTTCACTTAAATCGATATACACTCGAACAAATCTATAAAAACACCCCACTGGTAATTCCAGCATGATGACCTTGCGTCAAATCCGGCACTTTATTGCCGTGGCCGAGACCGGTTCGATCTCCGCCGCCGCGCAGACGGCGTTTATTTCCCAGTCGACCCTGACCCTGGCGATCCAGCAACTGGAACAGGAAATCAGCGTCAACCTGTTCAACCGTCACGCCAAGGGCATGACCCTCACCCACCAGGGCCATCAGTTCCTGCGCCAGGCGCACCTGATCCTCGCCACCGTCGACAACGCCAAGCGCAGCCTGCAACAGAGCACCGACCAGGTCGCCGGGCAGTTGATCATCGGCGTGACCAGCCTGGTGGCCGGTTATTACCTGGCCGATTTGCTGACTCGCTTCCAACGCGCCTACCCCAATGTGGAAATCCGCGTGATGGAGGACGAACGCCCGTATATCGAGCATTTGCTGGTCAGCGGCGAAATCGACGTGGGCGTGTTGATCCTCTCCAACCTCGAAGACCGCCACGCCCTGCAGACCGAAGTGCTCACCCACTCCCCGCACCGGCTTTGGCTGCCCGCACAGCATCCGCTGCTGGAGCACGACAGCATCAACCTGGCCGACGTGGCGCGCGAGCCCTTGATCCAGCTGAACGTCGATGAAATGGGCCACAACGCCCAACGCCTGTGGACCAGCGCCGGCCTGCAACCGCGCGTGACCCTGCGCACCGCCTCCACCGAAGCGGTGCGAAGCCTGGTGGCGGCAGGCCTGGGCGTGTCGATCCAACCCGACATGACCTACCGCCCCTGGTCGCTGGAGGGCGACATTATTGAAGCGCGGCCGATTGCCGACCTCAGCCAGACCCTCGACGTGGGCCTGGCCTGGCGCCGTGGCACGGCGCGCCCGGCGCTGGTGGACCCGTTCCTGACCGTTGCCCGCGAACAGCCGCACCCGCGCAAGCCATCTATTTAATCGAATGCTGTATTCAGTATTTAGTATTTGTTGACCTCGCGCCTGACCTCTAGTCTCTGCTTATCCCCTAAGAGAAAGGTCAGGCCTTCGTAAGAGAACGCCCATGGCCGCACAAGAAAAGAGATCACGAAAAATGTCCGGCGCGCCCACCCCGCTGCTCACTGCGTTGCTGATCGACGGCGAACTGGTCCCGGGCCAGGGTTTTGCCGAGCCGATCCTCAACCCGGCCACCGGTGAAGTCCTCACCCAAATCGCCGAAGCCAGCGCCGAGCAGGTCGAGACCGCGATCCTTGCCGCCCACCGTGCCTTTGCCGGTTGGTCGCGGACCACGCCGCAGCAACGTTCGAACATCCTGCTGGGCATTGCCGACGCCATCGAAAAACACGCCGATTACCTGGCCCGCCTGGAGTTCCTGAACTGCGGCAAGCCGTTGCACCTGGCGCGCCAGGATGACTTGAGCGCCACCGTGGATGTGTTCCGCTTCTTCGCCGGGGCCGTGCGTTGCCAGACCGGGCAACTCAGCGGTGAATACCTGCCGGGCTACACCAGCATGGTGCGTCGCGATCCGATTGGCGTAGTGGCCTCGATTGCGCCATGGAACTACCCGCTGATGATGGCCGCGTGGAAAATCGCCCCGGCCCTGGCGGCCGGTAATACGCTGGTGTTCAAGCCATCGGAACACACGCCGCTATCGATCCTCGCCCTCGCCCCGGTGCTCAAAGACCTGTTGCCGCGTGGCGTGATCAACATTCTGTGTGGCGGCGGCGAAGGCGTTGGCAGCCATCTGGTCAGCCACCCCAAGGTGCGCATGGTTTCGCTGACCGGCGACATCGTCACCGGGCAGAAGATTCTGCAGGCTGCCTCCAAGACCCTGAAACGCACGCACCTGGAACTGGGCGGCAAGGCGCCGGTGATCGTATGCAACGACGCCGACCTGCAAGCCGTGGTCGAGGGTGTGCGCGCCTACGGTTACTACAACGCCGGCCAGGACTGCACCGCCGCATGCCGCATCTACGCCCAGGCGGGTATCCACGACAAACTGGTCGCCGAGCTCGGCGCCGCTGTCAGTAGCCTGCGCTTTGCCGGCAAGCGCGACACCGACAATGAGCTGGGGCCGCTGATCAGCACACGCCAGCGCGACCGCGTGGCCAGTTTTGTCGAACGCGCCCTCGGCCAGCCACATATCGAACGCGTCACCGGCGCCGCCGTGCATTCCGGTGCCGGCTTCTATTACCAGCCGACGCTGCTGGCCGGCTGTAACAGAACCGATGAAATCGTGCAGCGCGAAGTGTTCGGCCCGGTGGTCACCGTGACGCGCTTCGACGAACTGGAACAGGCGGTGGACTGGGCCAACGACTCCGAGTACGGCCTGGCCTCGTCCGTGTGGACCCAGAACCTGGACAAGGCCATGCAAGTGGCGGCGCGTCTGCAATACGGCTGCACCTGGATCAACAGCCATTTCATGCTGGTCAGCGAAATGCCCCATGGCGGCTTGAAGCGCTCGGGGTATGGGAAGGATCTGTCCAGCGACTCGCTGCAGGACTACAGCGTGGTGCGACACATCATGGCGCGCCACGGCCAGCATCTTTAAAACAACAACTAAGCTCTTGCGTTACCGGTTCAAACAACTGCCCCGACCATAATTAAAGAAGAGGGAACCCCCATGTCTGCGCACAAGACCGCACTGCTCAGTGCTTTGACTACCGCGCTGCTGGCCAGCGCCAGCCTGCAGGCCGCCGAACCGCTCAAAGCGGTGGGTGCCGGTGAAGGCCAACTGGATATCGTCGCCTGGCCCGGCTATATCGAACGCGGCGAAAGCGACAAGGCCTACGACTGGGTCAGCGGTTTCGAGAAGGAAACCGGCTGCAAGGTCAACGTGAAAACCGCCGCTACCTCTGACGAAATGGTCAGCCTGATGGCCAAGGGTGGCTATGACCTGGTGACCGCGTCGGGCGATGCGTCGCTGCGGCTGATCGTCGGCAAACGGGTGCAGCCAATCAATACCGCACTGATCCCCAACTGGAAGAACATCGACCCCCGCCTGAAAGACGCGCCGTGGTACGTGGTTGGCCAGCAAACCTACGGCACCCCGTACCAGTGGGGGCCAAACGTGTTGATGTACAACACCAACGTATTCAAGACCGCGCCCACCAGCTGGAATGTGCTGTTCGACGCGCAGAACCTGCCGGACGGCAAGCCGAACAAAGGCCGCGTGCAGGCGTATGACGGCCCGATCTACATCGCCGACGCGGCCCTGTACCTCAAGTCGGCCAAGCCGGAACTGGGCATCCAGAACCCGTACGAACTCACCGAAACACAGTACAAGGCCGTGCTTGAATTGCTGCGCGCCCAGCAACCGCTGATCCACCGCTACTGGCACGACACCACCGTGCAAATGAGTGACTTCAAGAACGAAGGCGTGGTTGCCTCCAGCGCCTGGCCGTATCAGGTCAACGGCCTGCAGAACGAGAAGCAGCCGATTGCCTCGACCATTCCGAAGGAAGGCGCCACCGGCTGGGCCGACACCACCATGCTGCATGCCGAAGCGAAGCACCCGAACTGTGCCTACAAATGGATGGACTGGTCGCTGCAACCGAAGGTCCAGGGCGATGTGGCCGCCTGGTTCGGCTCCCTGCCGGCGGTGCCGACGGCGTGCCAGGCAAGCGAATTGCTCGGCGCCGAAGGCTGCAAGACCAACGGCTTCGACCAGTTCGACAAGATCGCCTTCTGGAAAACCCCGCAGGCGGAAGGCGGCAAGTTCGTGCCCTACAGCCGCTGGACCCAGGATTACATCGCGATCATGGGTGGCCGCTAGACACCATCGGTCTCCTGTGGGAGGGGGCTTGCCCCCGAGTGCAGTGTGTCAGCCAGCACATCTGTAACTGATCCACTGCTTTCGGGGGCAAGCCCCCTCCCACATTGACCGCATTCACAGATGTTTTGTTTTTTCAGAAGTCCAGGCCGGGCCGCTGCGACGACCCGTGCCTTTTCGGAGCACCGCACCATGACACTTGCAGTCCAATTCACTCACGTTTCCCGTCAATTCGGCGAAGTGAAAGCCGTTGACCGGGTTTCCATCGATATCCAGGACGGCGAGTTCTTTTCCATGCTCGGGCCTTCCGGCTCGGGCAAGACCACCTGCCTGCGCCTGATCGCCGGGTTCGAGCAGCCGAGCGCAGGCTCGATCCGTATCCACGGCGAGGAAGCCGCCGGCTTACCGCCCTACCAGCGCGACGTGAACACCGTGTTCCAGGATTACGCGCTGTTCCCCCATATGAATGTGCGCGACAACGTCGCCTACGGCCTCAAGGTCAAGGGCGTGGGCAAGACCGAGCGCCTCAACCGCGCCGAAGAAGCCCTGGCCATGGTCGCCCTCGGCGGCTACGGCGAGCGCAAGCCGGTGCAGCTCTCCGGCGGTCAACGCCAACGAGTGGCCCTGGCCCGCGCCCTGGTCAATCGCCCGCGTGTGTTGTTGCTGGATGAACCCCTGGGCGCCCTCGACCTCAAGCTGCGCGAGCAGATGCAGAGCGAACTGAAAAAGCTGCAACGCCAGCTGGGCATCACCTTTATCTTCGTGACCCACGACCAGACCGAAGCGCTGTCGATGTCCGACCGCGTCGCAGTCTTCAACAAAGGTCGCATCGAGCAGGTCGACACCCCGCGCAACCTGTACATGAAACCGGCCACCGCCTTCGTCGCCGAGTTCGTCGGCACCTCCAACGTGATTCGCGGCGAGCTGGCGCAGCGCCTCAGCGGCAGCACGCAACCCTTCTCGATCCGCCCGGAACACGTGCGCTTCGCCGAGGGCCCGCTGGGCGCCGGCGAAGTGGAAATCAGCGGCCTGCTCCACGACATCCAGTACCAGGGCAGCGCCACCCGCTATGAACTGAAACTGGAAAACGGCCAGGCGCTGAACATCAGCCAGGCCAACAACCAGTGGCTGGACATCAGCAGCGGCCACCAGGTCGGCCAGTCCATCACCGCCCGTTGGGCGCGGGAAGCCATGACCCCGCTGACCGACAGCGCAGGCGAGGTGTGACATGAGCCTGGCTATTTCCCACCCGCCGATGCGCAGGTTTTCCAACCTGCTCTACCGCAAGCCCAACCTCTACCTGGCAATGCTGCTAGTGCCGCCGCTGATCTGGTTCGGCGCGATCTACCTCGGTTCGTTGCTGACCCTGCTGTGGCAAGGTTTCTATACCTTCGACGACTTCACCATGGCGGTCACGCCAGACCTGACCCTGGCCAACTTCGCCGCGCTGTTCCAGCCGTCGAACTTCGACATCATTGTGCGCACCTTGAGCATGGCGATCGTGGTATCGATCGCCAGTGCCATCGTGGCCTTCCCCATCGCCTACTACATGGCGCGCTACACCACGGGCAAGACCAAGGCGTTCTTCTACATCGCGGTGATGATGCCGATGTGGGCCAGCTATATCGTCAAGGCTTATGCCTGGACCTTGCTGCTGGCCAAGGGCGGCGTGGCGCAGTGGTTCGTGCAGCACTTGGGCCTGGAGCCTGTGTTGCAGTTCGTGCTGGGCGTTCCCGGCGTGGGCGGCAGTACCTTGAGCACCTCGCATCTGGGGCGGTTCATGGTGTTTGTCTATATCTGGCTGCCGTTCATGATCCTGCCGATCCAGGCGTCCCTGGAGCGTTTGCCGCCGACCTTGCTGCAGGCCTCTGCCGACCTGGGCGCCAAACCGCGCCAGACCTTCATGCAGGTGATATTGCCGCTGTCGGTGCCAGGGATTGCCGCAGGTTCCATCTTCACCTTCTCGCTGACCCTGGGCGATTTCATCGTGCCGCAACTGGTCGGCCCGCCCGGCTACTTCGTCGGCGGCATGGTCTACGCGCAGCAAGGCGCCATCGGCAACATGCCCATGGCGGCGGCGTTCACCCTGGTGCCGATCGTGCTGATCGCGGTTTACCTGTCCATCGTCAAACGCCTGGGGGCCTTCGATGCACTCTGAAAAATCCTCATTAGGCCTGAAGATCGCCGCCTGGGGCGGGTTGGTGTTTCTGCACTTCCCGATCCTGATCATCTTTCTTTATGCCTTCAACACCGAAGAAGCTGCGTTCAGCTTTCCGCCCCAGGGCTTCACCCTGAAGTGGTTCAGCGTGGCGTTCGCGCGGCCGGACGTACTGGAGGCGATCAAGCTGTCGCTGCAGATCGCCGCCATCGCCACGCTGATCGCCATGGTGCTCGGCACGCTGGCCTCGGCGGCGCTGTATCGCCGCGAGTTCTTCGGCAAGCAAGGCGTGTCGCTGATGTTGATCCTGCCGATTGCGCTGCCGGGGATCATCACCGGTATCGCACTGCTGGCGACGTTCAAGACGCTGGGTATCGAGCCTGGGATGTTCACCATCATCGTCGGCCACGCGACCTTCTGCGTGGTGATCGTCTACAACAACGTCATCGCCCGCTTGCGCCGCACCTCCCACAGCCTGATCGAGGCCTCGATGGACCTGGGCGCCGACGGCTGGCAGACCTTCCGCTACATCATCATGCCCAACCTGGGCTCGGCGCTGCTGGCCGGCGGCATGCTCGCCTTTGCATTGTCGTTCGACGAAATCATCGTCACCACCTTCACCGCCGGCCACGAGCGCACCTTGCCGCTGTGGCTGCTCAACCAGTTGAGCCGCCCGCGGGATGTGCCGGTGACCAACGTGGTGGCGATGTTAGTGATGCTGGTAACGATGTTCCCGATTCTCGGTGCCTATTACCTGACCCGCGGCGGTGAAAGCGTGGCCGGGAGTGGCGGTAAATAATTGTTTGAAGAGGACATGGCTATGCAAACCAAACTGCTGATCAACGGCCAACTGGTCGAAGGCGAAGGCCCGGCGCAGGCTGTATTCAACCCGGCTCTGGGCCGCGTACTGGTAGAAATCAAGGAAGCCAGCGAAGCCCAGGTCGACGCCGCCGTGCGCGCCGCCGATGCAGCCTTCGAAGGCTGGTCGCAAACCGCGCCCAAGGATCGTTCGCTGCTGCTGCTGAAACTGGCGGACGTGATCGAGGCCCACGGCGAAGAGCTGGCCAAGCTGGAATCGGACAACTGCGGCAAGCCCTACAGCGCCGCGCTCAACGATGAAATCCCGGCGATTGCCGATGTATTCCGTTTCTTTGCCGGCGCCAGCCGTTGCATGAGCGGTTCGGCCGGCGGTGAATACCTGCCCGGCCACACGTCGATGATCCGCCGCGACCCGGTGGGGGTGATCGCCTCCATCGCGCCGTGGAACTACCCGCTGATGATGGTCGCCTGGAAAATCGCCCCGGCCCTCGCCGCCGGTAATACCGTGGTGCTCAAGCCGTCGGAGCAAACCCCGCTGACCGCATTGCGCATGGTCGAACTGGCCGCTGAAATCTTCCCGGCCGGCGTGCTCAACCTGGTGTTCGGCCGTGGGCCTACCGTGGGCAGCCCACTGGTGACGCACCCTAAAGTGCGCATGGTGTCGCTGACCGGCTCCATCGCCACCGGCGCAAACATCATCTCCAGCACCGCCGACAGCGTGAAACGCATGCACATGGAGTTGGGTGGCAAGGCGCCAGTGATCATCTTCAACGATGCGGACATCGACGCCGCCGTGGAAGGCATTCGTACCTTCGGTTTCTACAACGCCGGCCAGGATTGCACGGCGGCCTGCCGGATTTACGCGCAGGCGCAGATCTACGACAAGTTCGTCGAAAAACTCGGCGCGGCGGTCGCCAGCATCAAGTATGGATTGCAGGATGACCCGGCCACGGAGTTGGGCCCATTGATTACTGCGCAACATCGCGACCGTGTTGCCGGGTTTGTCGAACGCGCCGTGGCGCAACCGCACATTCGCCTGGTCACGGGTGGCAAGGCGGTGGAAGGCAATGGTTTCTTCTTTGAACCCACCGTGCTGGCCGACGCACAGCAGGACGACGAGATCGTGCGCCGCGAAGTATTCGGGCCGGTGGTCTCAGTGACCAAGTTCAACGACGAAGCGCAGGTGCTGGGCTGGGCCAACGATTCGGACTACGGCCTGGCGTCGTCCGTATGGACCGCCGATGTAGGACGTGCCCACCGCCTGGCGGCACGCCTGCAGTACGGCTGCACCTGGGTGAACACCCACTTCATGCTGGTCAGCGAAATGCCTCACGGCGGTCAGAAACTGTCTGGCTATGGCAAGGACATGTCCATGTACGGGCTGGAGGACTACACCACCGTGCGTCATGTGATGTTCAAGCACTGACGATTCAACCCGGCATTCCCTCTGGATGCCGGGAACCTATAACAATAATTTTCAGGATCCCCCATGGATATCACCCGCCGCGACTTCCTCAACGGCGTCGCTGTCACCCTCGCCGCCGGCATGACCCCACTGCAAATCCTGCAAGCCGCCCCTGATGGCCGTTACTACCCACCCACCCTTACCGGCCTGCGCGGCAGCCATGCGGGCTCGTTCGAAGTGGCGCACCAGATGGGCTGGGAAAAGAAGGTGTTCGACACCGACAAGCTGCCGGTCACCGAAGACTATGACTTGGTCGTCGTGGGCGGTGGCTTGAGTGGGCTGTCGGCGGCGTGGTTCTATCGCGAGAAGCACCCCAAGGCGAAGATCCTGATCCTGGAAAACCACGACGACTTCGGCGGCCACGCCAAGCGCAATGAATTCCAGGCCGGTGGCCGCATGATCATCGGCTACGGTGGCAGCGAGGCGTTCCAGTCGCCCAATCACCTGTACAGCAAGGAAGTGAACGGGCTGCTGAAAAAGCTCGGCGTGAACATCAAACGCTTCGAAACCGCCTTCGACCGCCGGTTCTACCCCGGTCTCGGGCTGTCGCGCGGGGTGTTTTTCGACAAGGAGAACTTCGGCGAAGACAAACTGGTGACCGGCGACCCGACGCCGATGGTCGCCGACGACATCGCCCCCGACCAACTCAACGCACGGGCCATCCGCGATTTCATCAATGACTTCCCGTTGCCAGCGGCAGACCGTCAGGCCCTGATCGAGCTGCACACCGCACCCAAGGACTACCTGCCGGGCAAGACCGCCAAAGAAAAGGCCGACTACCTGGCCGCCACCAGCTACCGCGATTTCCTGCTCAAGAACGTCGGTTTGTCGGAAGGCGCGGTGAAGTACTTCCAGAGCCGCACCAACGACTTCATGGCGCTGAGCATTGATGCCGTGGCGTCGGCCGATGCCTACAGCGTGGGTTTCCCAGGTTTTGCAGGGATGAACCTGGCGCCAATCAGCGAAGAAGCGGCAGCCGAAATGGAAGAGCCCTACATCTATCACTTCCCGGACGGCAATGCGTCGGTGGCACGGTTGCTGGTACGCAGCCTGATCCCGGGCGTGGCGCCGGGACATACCATGGACGATATCGTGCTGGCGACATTCGACTACGCCAGGCTGGACCAACCCAAGGCGGCGGTGCGGCTGCGCTTGAACAGTACGGCGGTCAGTGTGCGTAACGTCGGCGACGGTGTGCATATCGGCTACAGCCGTGGCGGCCAACTCGCACAGGTGCGTGGAAAACGCTGCATCCTGGCCTGCTACAACATGATGATTCCGTATTTGTTGAAGGATTTGCCGGCACCGCAGGCTCACGCCTTGAGCCAGAACGTGAAGTACCCGCTGGTGTACACCAAGGTGGTTATCCGCAATTGGCAGTCATTCCAGAAGCTCGGCGTTCACGAGATTTACGCGGCAACCCAGCCCTACAGCCGGATCAAACTGGACTACCCGGTGAGCATGGGCGGCTATGACCACCCGCGCGACCCGACGCAGCCGATCGGCTTGCACATGGTCTACGTGCCCACCAGCCCCAACAGCGGCATGAACGCCCGCGACCAGGCCCGCGCCGGGCGTGGCAAGTTGTATGGGCAGACGTTCGAACAACTGGAAGCGCAGTTGCGTGACCAGTTGCAACGCATGCTCGGGCCCGGCGGTTTCAATCATGAGACCGATATTCTGGCGATCACTGTCAACCGCTGGTCACACGGTTATGCGAGCTTCTCCAACAGCTTGTTCGATCAAGCCGATGAAACCGAAGCGTGGATGCAGCTGGCGAAAAAGCCGGTGGGGCATGTGAGCATCGCCAACTCGGATGCGGCGTGGAGTGCGTATGCCCATGCGGCGATTGATGAGGCTTACCGGGCGGTGGGTGAAGTCGCCTGAAATGCAGTCTGAATGTGGGAGGGCGCTTGCCCCCGATTGACTTGGACCTGCGCAGTATTCAGTGACTGGCACACCGCTATCGGGGGCAAGCCCCCTCCCACATTTGGATCTTCATATTTCTTAAGTAATGTGTTCGACCACAGAGTCGGAAATGTCTTGTCGCATTTGCAACGCCATCACCACGCTATCAATCAATTTTCCTGCGTCATCGAACCGCTTAAGCTATCCGGCGTCTGTTTAATGTCCGTTGCGTTTGGTCGAAGGCATGTCCGAACCGTAATTTCTGATCCGCTACGTGCCAGGAACGGCGCGGGATTTGCTCACGACAGGTTGTCTCTATGCACCGCAGGAATTTGCTCAAAGCGTCCATGGCCATTGCGGCTTACACCGGCTTGTCGGCCAGCGGCCTGCTCGCCGCCCAGGCCTGGGCCGGGAACCGTGCTGCCGATGGCAAGGCCGTGGCGTTCGACTTCGACACGCTCAAGGCCCAGGCCAAACAACTCGCCGAGACCGCTTACAAGGACACCAAACAGGTGCTGCCGCCCACGCTGGCGACCATGACCCCGCAGAATTTCAATGCCATCGGCTACGACGGCAACCATTCGCTGTGGAAGGAATTGAACGGCCAACTGGACGTGCAATTCTTCCACGTTGGCATGGGCTTCAAGACGCCGGTGCGCATGCACAGCGTCGACCCCAAGACCCGTGAAGCCCGTGAGGTGCATTTCCGCCCCTCCCTGTTCAACTATGAAAAAACCACGGTCGACACCAAGCAACTGACCGGCGACCTGGGCTTCTCCGGCTTCAAGCTGTTCAAGGCGCCGGAACTGGATCGCCATGACGTGCTGTCGTTTCTCGGTGCCAGCTACTTCCGCGCGGTGGATTCCACCGGCCAGTACGGCCTTTCTGCCCGTGGCCTGGCCATCGACACCTACGCGAAAAAACGCGAGGAATTCCCCGACTTCACGCAGTTCTGGTTCGAAACCCCGGACAAGAACGCCACCCGCTTCGTGGTCTACGCACTGCTCGACTCGCCGAGCGCCACCGGCGCGTACCGCTTCGATATCGACTGCCAGGCCAACCAGGTGGTGATGGCCATCGACGCCCATATCAATGCGCGTACCACCATCGAACAATTGGGCATCGCGCCGATGACCAGCATGTTCAGTTGCGGCACCCACGAACGCCGCATGTGCGACACCATCCACCCGCAGATCCACGATTCGGACCGCCTGGCGATGTGGCGCGGCAACGGCGAGTGGATCTGCCGACCGCTGAACAACCCGGCCAAGCTGCAATTCAACGCATTTGCCGACAAAGACCCGAAGGGGTTCGGCCTGGTGCAGACCGACCATGAGTTCGCCAGCTACCAGGACACCGTGGACTGGTACAGCAAGCGCCCGAGCCTATGGGTCGAACCGACCACCGCCTGGGGCGAAGGCTCGATCGACCTGCTGGAAATCCCGACCACCGGCGAGACCCTCGATAACATCGTGGCCTTCTGGACGCCGAAAACACCCGTGGCCGCCGGCGACTCGCTCAACTACGGCTACAAGCTGTACTGGAGCGCGCTGCCGCCGGTGAGCACACCGTTGGCGCAAGTCGATGCAACCCGTTCGGGCATGGGTGGCTTCACCGAAGGCTGGGCACCGGGTGAGCACTATCCGCAAGTCTGGGCGCGTCGTTTTGCCGTGGACTTCAAGGGCGGCGGCCTGGATCGCCTGCCGCCAGGCACCGGGATCGAGCCGGTGGTGACCTGTTCCCATGGCCAGGTGAAGGACTTCAGCGTGCTGGTGCTGGATAACATCAAGGGCTACCGCATCCTGTTCGACTGGTACCCGACCAGCGACAGCGTGGAGCCCGTTGAGCTGCGCCTGTTCATTCGCACCCATGACCGCACTTTGAGCGAAACCTGGCTGTACCAATACTTCCCGCCTGCGCCGGACCAGCGCAAGTACACCTGATGCACCGCGTTCCCACGCTTGCGTGGGAACGCCCCCTCTTCGGTTCAGAACCGCGACACACTCTTCATTGCCCCAATCAAATAGCGCATCGCCACCTGATCGTTCTCGGTCAGCGCTCGATACTGCGCCAGCAACTCCATTTCATCCGAGCTCAACCTTCGCCCCCGCAATGACACCCTGCGGGTCAGAAAAGACGCTACCGCACCCGCCACACCATAGGACTTGGCCATGGACTGCTTCTCCTGTTATCCAACAAATAGTCCTGGTGCCCATAACCCCTTCCCGTGAAGCGCAATGCCTGCGTGGGAAAACCGACTGACTCCCTGGGCCAGAAATCAGGCTTACCCTAAGCGTAGAAACGATCTCGCCAAGCGTGCGATTTTTTTAGAGTAATCACTTAAATAATTACATCGGTAACGAATACCTACAGCGCTATCCCACGCTATGACCGTAAAAAAACCCACCGGGTCAGGGTGGGTTTCGGCGGAGCGTGACAGGGCTCAATCTCTCAAATCCGACTCGTGGATGGGTTGGTCACGATGGGTAGCACGCTGGTACTGCGCCGGCCAGATCGCCTTGCGCCCACCCAGGTCATCATCGGCGTGCAACGGCCAGTACGGGTCGCGCAACAGCTCACGGGCAAGGAAGATAATATCGGCCTGACAGGTGCGCAGAATGTGCTCGGCCTGGGCCGGCTCGGTGATCATGCCCACGGTGCCGGTGGCGATGCCCGACTCCTTGCGCACGCGTTCGGCGAAGCGGGTCTGGTAGCCGGGGCCAGTGGGGATCTCGGCGTTGGCGGCGGTACCGCCTGACGAAACGTCGATCAGGTCCACGCCCAGCTCTTTCAGGCGACGCGCCAGTTCCACGGTTTCATCCGGGTTCCAGCCGTCTTCCACCCAGTCGGTGGCCGACACCCGCACAAACAGCGGCAGCTCCTGGGGCCAGCTCTCACGCACGGCCCTGGTCACTTGCAGCACCAGGCGGATGCGGTTTTCGAACGAGCCACCGTACTGGTCCTGACGTTGGTTGCTGATCGGTGACAGGAATTGATGCAGCAGGTAACCATGGGCGGCGTGGATTTCCACCACTTCAAAACCGGCGGTCAGCGCGCGTTTGGCAGCGGCGACGAAATCGGCGATCACTTGCTGGATCTGCCCTTCGTCCAACTGCCTGGGTTGGGTGTGCTGAGGGTCGAAGGCAATCGGTGACGGCCCCACCGGCACCCAGCCGCCGTCCTCCGGCTTGACGCTGCCATGCTTGCCGATCCACGGCCGGTGGGTGCTGGCCTTGCGCCCGGCGTGAGCCAGTTGAATGCCGGCCACCGCGCCCTGGGCGGCAATGAAGCGCGTAATGCGTTGCAGCGGTTCGATCTGGGCATCGTTCCAGAGACCCAGGTCCTGGGCGGTGATGCGGCCATCGGCGGTCACGGCGGTGGCTTCGGTGAAAATCAGCCCGGCGCCACCGACGGCGCGGCTGCCAAGGTGCACCAGGTGCCAGTCATTGGCCAGGCCGTCATCGCTTGAGTATTGGCACATCGGTGAGACCGCGATGCGGTTGAGCAGGGTCAATTGACGCAGGGTATAGGGTTCGAGCAGCTGACTCATGGCGCACCTCTTCTGGGTTCTGTGGGCACTATTCAAACGGTGCTTAGAGCCTAGTCGACAACGCTGGATTGCACAGGGTTCAGAAGGAAAAGCGGGAGCCGATTGCCGGCCCCCGGTTGGCTGCCGCTTACATTTCGACCTGGGTGCCCAGCTCGATCACGCGGTTTACCGGCAGTTTGAAGAAGCGCAGGTTGCCGTTGGCGTTCTTCAACATAAAAGCGAACAACGCTTCGCGCCAGCGGGCCATGCCCTTGATTCGCGAAGCGATCACCGTTTCGCGGCTGAGGAAGTAGGTGGTGCGCATCGGGCTGAAGTCCAGGCCATCCAGGTGACACAACTTCAGCGCTTCGGGCACGTCCGGCTCATCGGTGAAACCAAAGTGCAGGATCACGCGGAAGAAGCCTTCGCCATAGGAATCCACCTCGAAACGCCGTGTGGCCGGTACGCGGGGAATATCCTCGTAGACCACCGTCAGCAGCACCACTTGCTCATGCAACACCTGGTTATGCAGCAGGTTGTGCAACAGCGCGTGGGGCACGGCGTCCGGACGCGCCGTGAGGAACACGGCGGTACCCTGCACGCGATGGGGTGGTTGCACGCGGATACTGCCGATAAAGATCGGCAGCGGCAGGCCGCCTTCGTCGAGGCGCTCCACCAGCAATTGCTTGCCGCGCTTCCAGGTGGTCATCAGCACGAACAGCACAATCCCCGCCAGCACCGGGAAGGCACCGCCCTGGATGATCTTCGGCACGTTGGCGGCAAAGTACAGCCCGTCGACCAGCAGGCAGCACACCAACACCGGCACGGCCAGGATCGGTGGCCATTTCCACAGCAGCAGCATCACCGCCGACACCAGGATGGTGGTCATCAGCATGGTGCCGGTCACCGCCACGCCGTAGGCCGATGCCAGTGCGTTGGAAGATTCGAAGCCGAGCACCAGCAGGATCACGCCGACCATCAACGACCAGTTCACCGCGCCGATGTAGATCTGGCCCTGTTCGGCGCTGGAGGTGTGCTGGATATGCATACGCGGGATGTAACCCAACTGGATCGCCTGGCGCGTCAACGAGAACGCACCGGAAATCACCGCCTGGGACGCGATCACCGTGGCCAGGGTGGACAACACCACTAGCGGGATCAGTGCCCAGCTCGGGGCCAGCAGGTAGAACGGGTTGCGCGCGGCTTCCGGATCGCCCAGCAGCATCGCACCCTGGCCGAAGTAATTGAGCACCAGCGCCGGCAGCACCAGCATGAACCAGGCCCGGGCGATGGGTTTGCGCCCGAAGTGGCCCATGTCGGCATACAGCGCCTCGGCGCCGGTCAGTGCCAGCACCACCGCGCCAAGTATGGCCACGCCAATGCCGGGGTGAGCCTCGAAGAAGCGCACGGCCCATATCGGGTTCAGCGCACTGAGCACTTCAGGGTGCAGGGTGATGCCATACACACCGAGGCCACCCAGCACCAGGAACCAGGTCACCATCACCGGCCCGAACAACTTGCCGATGTGATCGGTGCCGTGCTTCTGGATCAGGAACAGCGCCACCAGCACCACCAGGGCGATGGGCACGACCCATTTCTCCAGGCCGTCGAACGCCAGTTCCAGGCCTTCAACGGCGGACAATACGGAAATGGCTGGGGTAATCATGCTGTCGCCATAGAACAGCGCCGCGCCACACAGGCCGCACACCACCAGGAAGCTGCGCAGCTTCTTGCGCTCCCCCGCCGCCCGCCGTGCCAGAGCCGTAAGGGCCATGATGCCGCCCTCGCCCTGGTTGTCGGCGCGCAGCACGAACAGCATGTACTTGATCGAGACCACCCAGATCAGCGACCAGAAGATCAGCGCCAGGATCCCCAGCACGCCATCATGGTTGACCTGAACCCCATAACCGCCGTTGAACACCTCTTTGAGGGTGTACAGCGGGCTGGTCCCGATATCGCCGTAAACCACCCCGACTGCTGCCACCAGCATGCCAATCGGCTTGGCGTTTGACTGCTCGGCACCTGCTGCCTGACTACTCGCGTGACCCATCAACCACTCCTGCCCTTTGACCTGCGGTCTTTTATTAACAACGCGTCTAAGCTGACCCTAGCATGCGCCGTTTTACTTCTCGTAACAGACGTTTTGTTGACCTTAGGGTTTTACCTACGCACAACGGCGCGAAGCATAGCGCAGCACTCGTCGCATTTCCCTGCATAAAGCTGGTCAAGTGCGCTGCCCGTCGCTAGAATTGCGCACTTTTTGATCAGAGGCGCGCCAAGCGCCCGTCCGCAGCCCTGTCGTGCCCGACGGGCGGCGTCATTCAATACCGAGGTTAGACATGTCCACCACCATCGCAAAAGCCAACCCCAAGGTTGGCTTTGTTTCCCTGGGTTGTCCGAAGGCCCTGGTCGACTCCGAGCGCATCCTCACGCAACTGCGTATGGAAGGCTACGACGTTGTGTCCACCTACCAGGACGCTGACGTGGTGGTGGTCAACACCTGCGGCTTCATCGACTCGGCCAAGGCAGAGTCGCTGGAAGTGATTGGCGAGGCCATCAAGGAAAACGGCAAGGTCATCGTGACCGGCTGCATGGGCGTGGAAGAAGGCAATATCCGCAACGTGCACCCGAGCGTGCTGGCCGTGACCGGCCCGCAGCAGTACGAGCAGGTAGTCAACGCCGTGCACGAGGTGGTGCCACCGCGCCAGGACCACAACCCGCTGATCGACCTGGTACCGCCGCAAGGCATCAAGCTGACGCCGCGTCACTACGCTTACCTGAAGATTTCCGAAGGCTGCAACCATAGCTGCAGCTTCTGCATCATCCCGTCGATGCGCGGCAAGCTGGTCAGCCGTCCGGTCGGTGACGTACTCGACGAGGCCCAGCGCCTGGTCAAATCCGGTGTCAAAGAGCTGCTGGTGATCTCCCAGGACACCAGCGCCTACGGCGTCGACGTGAAATACCGCACCGGTTTCTGGAACGGCGCGCCGGTGAAAACCCGCATGACCGAACTGTGCGAAGCCTTGAGCAGCCTGGGTGTGTGGGTGCGCCTGCACTACGTCTACCCGTACCCGCACGTGGACGAGCTGATCCCGCTGATGGCCGCCGGCAAGATCCTGCCGTACCTGGACATCCCGTTCCAGCACGCCAGCCCGAAAGTGCTCAAAGCCATGAAACGCCCGGCCTTCGAAGACAAGACCCTGGCGCGCATCAAGAACTGGCGCGAGATCTGCCCGGAATTGATCATCCGTTCGACCTTCATCGTCGGTTTCCCCGGCGAAACCGAAGAAGACTTCCAGTACCTGCTGGACTGGCTGACCGAAGCCCAACTGGACCGCGTCGGCTGCTTCCAGTATTCGCCGGTGGAAGGCGCCCCGGCCAACCTGCTGGACCTGGCCGTGGTGCCGGACGACGTCAAGCAGGACCGTTGGGAGCGTTTCATGGCGCACCAGCAGGCCATCAGCTCGGCGCGCCTGCAACTGCGCATCGGCAAGGAAATCGAAGTGCTGATCGACGAAGTCGACGAGCAAGGCGCCGTTGGCCGCTGCTTCTTCGACGCGCCGGAGATCGACGGTAACGTGTTTATCGACGATGCCAGCGGCCTGAAGCCGGGCGACAAGGTCTGGTGCACCGTGACCGATGCCGATGAATACGACCTGTGGGCTGAAAAGCGCGACTGATCGGTGTAAAAAGTTGAAAAAGCCCTGCTTCTGGACAAGATGCGGGGCTTTTTTAGGTCTATCGTTTTGCCCATCAACGCCGATCATCGGCAAGGGGCAGCGGGCATGCGCCAGCATTCGGTTATCCACACACCTAAAACCAGCGACTACACCGAGTTGGCGCGGATCTGGGAGGCCTCGGTACGCGCCACCCATGACTTCCTGCCGGACAGTTACATCGAGTTGCTGAAAAACCTGGTGCTGACCCGCTATCTGGATGCCGTGATGCTGATCTGCACCAAGGACGCCCGTCAGCGCATCACCGGGTTTGCCGGGGTCGCGAGCGGCAAGGTGGAGATGCTCTTCATCGACCCGCAGCACCGGGGCCAGGGCCTCGGGCGGCAGTTACTGCACTATGCCATCGAACACCTGAATGCCGACGAACTGGATGTCAACGAGCAGAATCCCCAGGCGCTGGGGTTCTACTTCAAACAAGGCTTCGAGGTGATCGGACGCACGGAGCATGACGGCCTGGGCCAGCCTTATCCGTTACTGCATATGCGTCTGGCAACGCCTGAAACGACACTGAACAACTGTGGGAGGGGGCTTGCCCCCGATAGCCGATCACCAGCCACTGGATTCTTTGCTGATACACCGCCATCGGGGGCAAGCCCCCTCCCACATTCAGACCAGGTTGAGCCAAATAAGACCGCGCGCCCTGAAATGGAGCCGGGATTAACCGGCGCCAGGCAGGTACAATAGCCACCCCCTTTTGTTACGGCCCTTGTCATGACTGACCCCATACGCCTCTCCAAACGCCTTATCGAACTGGTCGGTTGCTCCCGTCGGGAGGCTGAGCTGTTCATCGAAGGCGGCTGGGTCTCGGTGGACGGTGAAGTGATCGACGAACCGCAGTTCAAGGTCACCACCCAGAAGGTCGAACTCGACCCCGAGGCCAAGGCCACCGCGCCCGAGCCGGTGACCATCCTGCTGCACGCCCCGGTCGGCGTGGATGCCGAAACGGCCATGGCGTCGATCAGCGCCGAAACGCTCTCGGAAGAACACCGCTTCGGCAAGCGCCCGCTCAAGGGCCACTTCCTGCGCCTGACCGCCAGTGCCGACCTGCAGACCAAGGCCAGCGGCCTGCTGGTGTTCACCCAGGACTGGAAGACCCTGCGCAAGTTGACCGCCGATGCCGCCAAGATCGAGCAGGAATACGTGGTGGAGGTTGAAGGCGACATGGTTGCCCACGGCCTCAACCGCCTGAACCACGGCCTGACCTATAAAGGCAAGGAACTGCCGGCCGTCAAAGCCAGCTGGCAGAACGAAAACCGCCTGCGCTTTGCGATGAAAAACCCGCAACCGGGAGTGATCGCACTGTTCTGCGAAGCGGTTGGCCTGAAAGTCATCGCCATTCGCCGTATCCGCATCGGTGGCGTGTCCATCGGCAAGGTGCCAGTCGGCCAATGGCGTTACTTGTCCGGCAAAGAGAAGTTCTAAGCCGCCGCACTTTTTCCGACACCGCCTGACTGGCGGCGTCCTCAGTTGAATACCAGGATTGCCCACCATGATTCACAACGACGTACTGCGCAGCGTGCGCTACATGCTCGACATCAGCGACAACAAGATGGTCGAGATCATCAAGCTCGGCGGCATGGACGTGACCAAGGACGACCTGCTCACCTACCTCAAGAAGGACGAGGAAGAAGGCTTCGTGTTCTGCCCGGACGAAGTCATGGCGCATTTCCTCGATGGGCTGGTGATCTTCAAGCGCGGCAAGGACGAAAGCCGTCCGCCGCAGCCGATCGAAACCCCAGTGACCAACAACATCATCCTCAAGAAACTGCGTGTGGCCTTCGAACTGAAGGAAGACGACATGCACGCCATCCTCAAGGCCGCCGAGTTCCCGGTGTCCAAGCCGGAACTGAGCGCGCTGTTCCGCAAGTTCGGCCACACCAACTACCGTCCATGCGGCGACCAGTTGCTGCGTAACTTCCTCAAGGGCCTGACCCTGCGGGTTCGTGCGTAAGCCATGAGTTACCAGGTCTCGCCCGTCGGGTTCGTGCGCTCCTGTTTCAAGGAGAAGTTCGCCATTCCGCGCCAACCGCAGTTGGCGCCAGCCGCCCGTGGCGTATTGGAGCTAGTGGCGCCGTTCGACAGCGGCGAGGCGGTGCAGGGCCTGGAGCAGGTCAGTCATGTGTGGTTGCTGTTTCTGTTCCACCAGGCCCTGGAAGACAAGCCTCGCCTGAAAGTGCGCCCTCCGCGCCTGGGCGGTAACACGTCCATGGGCGTGTTTGCCACCCGAGCCACGCACCGCCCGAATGGCATTGGCCAATCAGTGGTGAAGCTGGACAAGGTGGAACCGGGACGCCTGTGGATTTCCGGGATCGATTTGCTGGATGGCACGCCGATCCTGGATATCAAGCCGTATGTGCCGTATGCCGACATTGTCGACACGGCCACCAACAGCATCGCCAGCGCAGCGCCGCAGCTGATCCCCGTGCAGTGGCTAAAGACTGCGCTGCAGCAGGCACAAGGGCATGCTCAGCGCCTTGGCGAGCCCCTGGTGGAACTGATTGATCAGTGCCTGGCGCAGGATCCACGACCGGCGTATCAGGTGCCGGGACCGGAGCGCGAATACGGGGCGCAGTTCTGGGATGTGGATGTGCGTTGGCACTATCCCGAGGCGGGGGTGATTTGTGTGTTGGAAGTGCTACCGGCTGGATAAACCGAAAACCCAATGTTGGAGGGGGCTTGCCCCCGATAACAGTGTGTCAGCTACAGATGTATCAACTGACACGCACTCATCGGGGGCAAGCCCCCTCCCACATTTGGATCTTCTGTGTGGCCCAGTCAGCATATGGCCCGGCTATCTTACTTCTCGACGAACGCGCGCTCGATCAGGTAATCACCCGGCTCACGCATGCGTGGCGAAACCTTCAGGCCGAAGCTGTTCAGCACTTCGCTGGTTTCATCCAACATGCTCGGGCTGCCGCACAGCATGGCGCGGTCGTCCTCGGGGTTGATCGGGGGCAGGCCAATGTCGCTGAACAGCTTGCCGCTGCGCATCAGGTCGGTCAGGCGGCCTTCGTTCTCGAACGGCTCGCGGGTCACGGTCGGGTAATAGATCAGCTTGTCACGCAAGGCCTCGCCGAAGAATTCGTTCTGCGGCAGGTGCTCGGTGATGAATTCGCGGTAGGCGACTTCGTTGACGTAACGCACGCCGTGGCACAGGATCACCTTTTCGAAACGCTCGTAGGTTTCCGGGTCCTGGATCACGCTCATGAAGGGAGCAAGGCCGGTACCGGTGCTGAGCAGGTACAGGTGTTTGCCTGGCTTCAAATCGTCAAGCACCAGGGTGCCTGTCGGTTTTTTGCTGATGATGATCTCGTCGCCTTCCTTCAGGTGTTGCAATTGGGAAGTCAGCGGGCCATCAGGCACCTTGATGCTGAAGAACTCCAGGTGCTCTTCCCAGTTCGGGCTGGCAATGGAGTAGGCGCGCATGAGCGGGCGGCCGTTGGGCTGTTGCAGGCCGATCATCACGAACTGACCGTTCTCGAAGCGCAGGCCCGGATCGCGGGTGCACTTGAAGCTGAACAGAGTGTCGTTCCAGTGATGAACACTGAGGACACGCTCGTGGTTCATGTTGCTCATGTACGGGGTACTCCTGGAAATGGGTCTGCGCCAAATGTAGTTGCGCAATTGCACAGCATTCTAATGGCGGCGACAATATCTGTTAACTGGATTATTAAGATAAGGGTTATCGGTTATATCGATATGCGATTTACTCTCCGTCAACTGCAAGTCTTCGTCGCCGTCGCCCAGCAGGAAAGCGTCTCCCGCGCTGCTGGCCTTCTGGCCTTATCTCAATCCGCCGCCAGCACTTCCATTACCGAGCTGGAGCGTCAATCCAGCTGCCAATTGTTCGACCGTGCAGGCAAACGCCTGAGCCTCAACGCGCTCGGTCATCAACTGTTGCCCCAGGCGGTAGCGCTGCTGGACCAGGCAAAGGAGATCGAAGATCTGCTCAACGGCAAGTCCGGCTTCGGCTCCCTGGCGGTCGGCGCCACCCTGACCATCGGCAACTACCTGGCCACCCTGCTGATCGGCAGCTTCATGCAGCAGCACCCCGAGAGCCAGGTGAAACTGCATGTACAGAACACTGCACATATCGTGCACCAGGTTGCGCATTACGAAATTGACCTGGGTCTAATCGAAGGCGACTGCAGCCACCCGGATATCGAGGTGCAAACCTGGGTGGAAGATGAACTGGTGGTGTTTTGCGCGCCGCAGCATCACCTGGCCAAGCGTGGTATGGCGAGCATGGATGAGTTGACCCGCGAGGCGTGGATCCTGCGGGAGCAAGGCTCGGGCACACGCTTGACCTTCGACCAAGCCATGCGCCATCACCGCAGCGCGCTGAATATCCGCCTGGAGCTGGAACACACCGAGGCGATCAAGCGTGCGGTGGAATCGGGATTGGGGATTGGCTGTATTTCGCGGCTGGCGCTGCGCGACGCGTTCCGCCGTGGCAGCCTGGTGCCAGTGGAAACCCCGGACCTGGACCTGGCTCGGCAGTTCTACTTCATCTGGCATAAACAGAAGTACCAGACCTCGGCGATGCGCGAGTTCCTCGAACTGTGCCGCGCCTTCACCGCAGGGGTGCAGCGCAGCGACGAGATCGTGTTGCCAAGTATTGCCTGAGGCTTAGATCAGGATCACGGCCCACACCAGGGTGATCATGGTCAGCGCGACAAATTGCGCGGCGCTGCCCATGTCCTTGGCGTTTTTCGACAGTGGGTGGCGGTCCAGGGAGATGCGGTCGATCGCCGCCTCTACCGCTGAGTTGAGCAACTCGACGATCAACGCCAGCAGGCACACGGCGATCAACAACGCTCGCTCGACCCGGCTGACATTCAGGAAGAAGCTCACCGGGATCAGGATCACGTTGAGCAACACCAACTGACGGAACGCCGCCTCGCCGGTGAACGCTGCGCGCAGGCCATCCAGGGAATATCCCCCAGCATTGAAGATACGTTTGATACCGGTTTGACCCTTGAAAGGCGACATAGATGTAGGCAACTGAACCAAAGAAGTGGGGAAACTAGATCACGCAAAGTCAAAAAAGCGTGAATCGGTAACAAGCTAGTGCTGCGAAATTGACTCAAGTTGTTGCAAGAGCAGCGCCGCCTGGGTGCGTGTACGTACGCCCAACTTGCGGAAAATCGCCGTCACATGCGCCTTGATCGTCGCTTCCGAGACGCTCAGCTCATAGGCAATCTGCTTGTTCAACAGGCCTTCGCAGACCATGGTGAGCACCCGGAACTGCTGGGGCGTCAGGCTGGCAAGGCCATCACGGGCGGCCTTGGCTTCGTCGGACACGTTGATTTGTTCAAAAGCCTGCGGCGGCCAGGACACATCGCCATCCAACACTGTGCGCACGGCTTTCTGGATATCTTCCATCGCACTGGACTTGGGAATGAAACCGCTCGCGCCGAACTCCTTGGAGCGCACGACCACGTCGGCTTCTTCCTGGGCCGAGACCATCACTACGGGGATCTGCGGGTATTGGCCGCGCAACAGCACCAGCCCGGAGAAACCGTAGGCGCCCGGCATGTTCAGGTCGAGCAGCACCAAGTCCCAGTCGGACTTTTCGGTGAGGCGGGCTTCCAACTCGGCAATGCTGGCCACTTCAACCAGGCGCACGTCCGGGCCGAGGCCCAGGGTCACGGCCTGGTGCAACGCACTGCGAAACAGCGGGTGGTCATCGGCTATCAGGATTTCGTATGTGGCCATTGATTAAATGATCCTGTTTTCAGGGGGGCCCTGATCGGCGCCCAGCATGCCCAGCGTAGCCTGGAGGGTCAAGCACTACGCCCGTGGGCATTTTAGCGGGTTGCGGGTGCGTGGTGCCATCATGCAAACGTCGTCTGGTTATGCCGTCGGAATATAGGGCGCAAGGCGCGTATGCACAGTGTCCGCAGGATCCAGCGGCATCTGGAACTTGGCGGCCAGGTAATGGGTGCTGAAGACATCCAGATAGGCGTCCAGGACTTCACTGGCTGCCAGATCATCGGCCAACTCAAGGCACAGGGCAGCGACTTCAGCGGTACAGAAATGGTCGTCGCGCTTGGAGCGGCGCAATTTGTAGCGCGACAGTTGTTCCGGCGCCAGGCTGAGTACCGGCAAATGCTCCAGGTAGGGGCTTTTGCGGAACATCTTGCGCGCTTCACTCCAGGTGCCGTCCAACAGGATGAACAGCGGGCGCTTGCCCTCCTCCACCTTCACTTCACTCACAACGCGCTCGGGCACGACGAATTCGCCGGGGAACACGATATAGGGCTGCCAATGCAAATCGGCCAGCAAGGTGAGCAGTTCAGGGTCGACCTCAGTGCGCGACCAGGCGAATGCCGTGGTGTCCTGGATGACATCGGCGATCAACCAACCGGTGTTGCTGGGTTTCATCGGCTCAACGTCATGCATCAGCAGGCACATGGCGGAGCGCGCTTCGACCTCGGGTCGCCAGGCGCATAGGCAGTATTCGGGGATGACTCGGCAGCCAGGGCAGCGTTCGGCACGCGAGCCACGATTGAGGAACGGCCGCACAGCACGTGCCAGGCGCTGGGTGCGCAGGCGGGAAACGGCGTGGCTCATCGGCTGTGCCGTAGGGACGGGTAAATCGACACGGTGAAAACTCGTGGAAGGCGGAAGTGGCCGCAGTTTACCAGCGATACGCCTGGCTGTAGTGGCAACGGCTCACCTATAATTGCGCGCCACTGAACGCACAGCGCAGTGGCTGGTCTATGCACCAGTAACCGAATCAGGAGAGTTTCATGCTGCGTTCCATGCTGCGTCTTGTCGCCCCATCCGTCGCCCTCGCGCTGGTATTGCCCGTGTGCGCCCAGGCGGCCTCGCTGCTGGAGGCCCAAATGAACCGGAAGCTGCAAAGCGTCGCGGCCGAAAGCAACAAGGACCTGCCCCGGGAAATCGACGAAAAAACCCTGGAAGTGGCCTACACCGTGGAAGGCATGCAACTGATCGATCACCTGAGCGTCCTGCCTGACCGCGCCGAACAAATGCGCGCCAACCCCAAGGCGGTGTATTTCCAGCTGGGCCAGAGCGTGTGCCTGAACAAGGGCTACCGCGAGCTGATGGCCAAGGGCGCAGTGATGCGTTACGAAATCACCGAGAACAAGACCAACCGTCCTGTGGCCTCGGTGAAATTCATCGAAGCGGATTGCCCGGCACCGGCGGCGGCAAAGAAGAAAAAGTAACAGCATGGCCTTCGCGCGCTGCCGTCCGGTGGCGCGTACTCCCCCGCCTCAACGTCCTGCCAACGGCTAAACTCCCTGATAAGTGACTAATAAGCGGTTGCCAGCCAAGGGTTTTGCGGCCCATGATCAAGTCATCCCGACCATTCATTCACAGCACTTTTCATGCTGTTCTGTAATATTTTCAGGGCAAAAGAAGGTTGCCCCCTGCGGCAAGCAACGACACATGCAGTGTCGTCGCCTCCGGCGAACGGCTCGTCGGCCACCCGGGCCCTGCAATAAGGAGAAGTTGAATGCCTTACGAACCGAATGAGCGCCTGCTTCGGCACTTTGAAGAAAACGGTGCTGACCTCACGCAGCAGGTCGACGCTCAACTCCAGCTGATCGCTCCCAACAGCCCGAATATTCCCCTGTATCGCGACATGATCCTCACCGTGCTGCGCATGGCCCAGGACGACCGCAATCGCTGGAACGCCAAGATCACCCTGCAAGCCATCCGTGAACTGGACAATGCCTTTCGCGTGCTCGAACAGTTCAAGGGCCGCCGCAAAGTGACGGTATTCGGCTCGGCCCGTACTCCGGTGGAAAGCCCGCTGTACGCCCTGGCCCGCGAAGTCGGCGCTGCGCTGGCACGCTCTGACTTGATGGTGATCACCGGCGGTGGCGGCGGCATCATGGCGGCGGCCCACGAAGGCGCGGGCCTGGAACACAGCCTGGGGTTCAACATCACCCTGCCGTTTGAACAGCATGCCAACCCGACCATTGATGGCACCGAGAACCTGCTGTCCTTCCACTTCTTCTTTACCCGCAAGCTGTTCTTCGTCAAGGAGGCCGATGCGCTGGTACTGTGCCCAGGCGGTTTCGGCACCCTGGATGAAGCGCTGGAAGTACTGACCCTGATCCAGACCGGCAAGAGCCCATTGGTGCCGGTGGTGTTGCTGGACGCGCCCGGCGGCGGGTTCTGGCAAGGCGCCCTGGACTTTATCCGCAGTCAGTTGGAAGCCAACCGCTACATCCTGCCTACCGATCTCAAGCTGATACGCCTGGTGTACAGCGCCGAAGAGGCCGTGGAAGAGATCAACCAATTTTATGCCAACTTCCACTCCACCCGCTGGTTGAAGCGTGAGTTTGTGGTGCGTATGCATCACCCTCTCAGCGATGGGGCATTGGCCCATTTGCAGACTGAATTTGCCAGCCTGCGGTTGAGCGGAGAGTTTCAACAGCTCGCGTACACCGGCGAGGAACATGATGAGCCACGGTTCAGCCATTTGACGCGGCTGGTGTTCAACTTCAATGGCCGCGATCAGGGCCGGCTGCGGGAGTTGGTGGATTACATCAACCTGCCGGAGAACTGGGCGCAGGCTCAGGGGAAGGCGCAGCAGCGGGTTGCGCCGGAGCCGGCTTGATTTTTTGAGGGCAAAAAAAAGACCCACTATTTTCATAGTGGGTCTTTTTGGTGGTGTTTCAGGTGGAGTGGAGTCGAGGCATTTGGGGCTGCTGCGCAGCCCAACGCGGGGCAAGCCCGCTCGCCACAACAAACCCGCTCACTACAACAAGCCAGCTCGCCATAGAAGTCTGCTCATCAATGCGGCCAGCACAGCAAGGTGTTCAGTCGTCCATATCCCGACCACTCAACAAGCGGCTGATCATTTCCATCGAAAACCCGCGATAACTCAGGAAGCGACCTTGCTTCGCACGCTCCCTGGCATCAATCGGAAGATGGCCAGCAAACTTGCGTCGCCAGGTGTCTTCCAACTGCGCCTGCCAACTGATGCCGCACTCACGTAGGGCAAGGTCGATATCAGCTCGCTGCAGGCCACGCTGGCTCAGCTCTTCGCGAATACGCGCCGGGCCGTAGCCTGATCGGGCTCGATAGGAGACAAAACTTTCAAGGTAACGGGATTCGGAAAGCAGCCCCTCTTCCGTCAAGCGGTCGAGGGCGGTTTCGATCATCTCGGGCTCCGCGCCGCGCTGACGCAGTTTACGCGTCAGCTCGACTCGACCATGTTCGCGGCGAGCGAGCAGGTCCATTGCGGTGCGCCGAACGGCGACGAGTGTATCCAGTACAACGGTCATCGTTTGCTTCAGATATCAGTGTCAGCTTCTTCCACTTCTTCAACCGGCTCACGGTTAGCGGCAGCTTTCACGTCTGGCGCTGCGGTCAGCAGCTTGTCGCGAATCTGCTTTTCAAGCGTGGCGGCGATGTCCGGGTTATCCGCCAGGAACTTGGCCGAGTTGGCCTTGCCTTGGCCGATCTTGCTGCCGTTGTAGGCATACCAGGCACCGGATTTCTCGACAAAACCGTGCAGTACGCCCAAGTCGATCATCTCGCCGTTCAGGTAGATACCCTTGCCGTAGAGAATCTGGAACTCAGCCTGACGGAAAGGCGGAGCCACTTTGTTCTTAACGACCTTGACGCGGGTTTCGCTACCCACAACCTCGTCACCTTCTTTCACCGCGCCGGTACGGCGGATGTCCAGACGGACCGAAGCGTAGAACTTCAGCGCGTTACCACCGGTGGTGGTTTCCGGGCTGCCGAACATCACGCCGATCTTCATGCGGATCTGGTTGATGAAGATCACCAGGCAGTTGGCGTTCTTGATGTTACCGGTGATTTTACGCAGCGCCTGGGACATCAGACGGGCTTGCAGGCCCACGTGCATGTCACCCATCTCGCCTTCGATTTCAGCCTTGGGGACCAGGGCGGCCACGGAGTCGACCACGATCACGTCGATGGCGTTGGAGCGCACCAGCATGTCGGTGATTTCCAGGGCCTGCTCACCGGTGTCCGGCTGGGAGACCAGCAGATCGTCGACGTTGACGCCCAGCTTGCCGGCGTATTCAGGATCCAGGGCGTGCTCGGCATCGACGAAGGCGCAGGTGGCGCCCATTTTCTGTGCCTGGGCAATCACCGACAGGGTCAGGGTGGTTTTACCAGAAGATTCAGGACCGTAGATTTCAACGATACGGCCTTTTGGCAGGCCGCCAATGCCGAGCGCGATGTCCAGCCCCAGAGAGCCAGTGGAAATAGCCGGGATCGCCTGACGGTCATGATCGCCCATACGCATTACGGCACCCTTGCCGAATTGACGTTCGATCTGACCCAGGGCCGCAGCCAAGGCTTTCTTCTTGTTGTCGTCCATTAAAGTCCTCACGTAATCAATAAGGCCTGGTCGGCCAACACCTGTATAAGTAGACAGTATTGTTCCACAAAGATCAGAGATCGCCTACCCCTGATTTTCTATTTCTGCTGCAGCTCGTCGCAACAAGCCCTCTAGCGCGGCCTTTACCGTTTGTCGGCGAACCTCATCGCGGTTGCCGGTGAAGTGCTCAAGCTCGGCCGTGATCTCTTCGCCCACGCCAAACGCCAGCCATACGGTGCCGACCGGTTTGTCTGGCGAACCACCGTCCGGCCCTGCCACGCCACTGACGGCGACAGCAAACCGCGCCAGGCTTTTTTCCTGGGCGCCACGGACCATTGCTTCCACCACTTCCTGGCTGACCGCCCCGACTTTTGCAAACAATGTCTCCGGCACATTCAATTGCCGGGTCTTCTGCCGATTGGAATAGGTGACATAGCCCGCCTCGAACCAGGCTGAGCTGCCCGGAATTCGCGTGATGGCCTCCGCGATACCGCCGCCGGTGCAGGACTCGGCCGTGGTGACATGGGCGTTGAGCACCTGCAGGCGGCGGCCCAGTTCGGCAGCCAGTTGAGTGATTTCCTTCACGGTCGTCTCCAGTCGTTGGCGGGGGTTCGCCTACCCTACAGGAGACAATCTCACACGCAAGTGACGGACTGTCTCAAGACACTAACGGGCGACGGCTCGCACATACGCCTGACAGGCACGCAAGGCAATCAGGGCGCTGTCGCCGTCGTCGGTGATGCGGATAATTCGCTGAGCATGCGCTGGGTCAAGTCGGGCTCGCGGGGCTGCATGAACCACGCTGCCGGCGGCGGTGGCGGCCGGCATTGGGCAGCCACTGGAAGCGTCGAGAAGGACTGACAGCCGCACATCAGCAGTAGCCAGGCGGTCACGCAAAGCGGCTTGAGTACGTTGGGCATCGCTCAACTCCCGGGCATGTTGTTGGTCGATGGCACTGAGCTGTTGCTCAAGGGCCAGCCGTCTGTCTTGTTCGGCCTGCTGTAGATGCAGGGCTTTCTGGGTCTGTGCGGCCGACAAGCGTTCAATCTGTGCCCCGTACCGCCACGTCTGCACCTGCCAGACAACGGCCACCAGCACGCATACGCCAATCGCAACTAAGAAACGCATAACACCGCCTTCGCCCGCGCCCACAGCTGCAAACGATCCTCCAGGCCATTGAGCCCGCCGTTGATGCGCCGGGTGATGGTGGTGAACTGGTCCTTGTCAGCGAGTTCATTCAAGCCATTGCTTTGCCAGAACCAGGCGGCGGATTCAGCAGCCCACTGGGGCTGCTCCAGCAACATCGGCTCGCGCAATAAACGATCATCACCAAACAATGCCTGGCTGCAGGCCTGGTAGTTACGGCGCCCCGTCACCTGGATCAGCCCCCGGCCCCGGTACTTCTGGCCGTCGCCGTCCACTTCAGGAGTATTGCCCAGGCGCGCCGTCAGGATGCCAGTGTCGTACTTGCTCAGGTATTGATCGCTGCCCAGTTCGCGCACGTAGCGCAGTTGCCCGGACTCGTGGCCGACTTGGGCCAGGAAGGCGGCGATGCGTTGTGGCGTGTTGATTTGACGGTGGAGCATGGCGCAGTTCAGCGCAGTAATGAAAACTCCCGCCTTGATGCGGGAGTTCGGTAGGATAGTTACGAGTTGCTGCTCAGACAGGACCATATTGTCTCCACATCAGAAACCTCAAACGAAGCATGAGGGGTGTCAATGGCGCGGTTTATTCCGCGGGGGACAAACCGCTCGCGCTGATCGTGCAGCGATAGCTGTCTTTGCGCTTGCCACTGGCCGTCACGGTATTGATCGACCAACGCCCCTGCATGAAGCCTGGCCATGACTCATCCAGCAGCAACAAGCCTTCAGCGGCGAATGCGGGGTTTCCAGGGCAAATCACCTCGATCTTCAGCCCTTCACGTCTCACACGGCGCATCTCGCCTTCAGCAGCGGAACGGGCTTCGGCTTCGTTCTGGTAACGCTGCGTAACCTCTTTAAACGGCTCGATACCCACCTGCACCACGTTTTTCTTACCGGCCGCCGCATCCCACCAGGACGCTTGTGCGCCGTCATATTTGGCGCGACTGCCCTCGGACATCTTGGCGCTGATAAAAGCACGCTCACCCGGGCGATTGTCACGCGTCAGCGACAGCCGCACATCCGGCAGGGTCTTGCCCGACAACGACGTGAGCTGGCCTTTTCGGCCCAGCACATAAAACTCATCGACCGGCTTGGCCACGGCATCAAAACGTCTGGCCAAGCGTGTCAGCAACGCCATGTCACTTTCGTTGGTCTGGTCAATGTGGGAATCTGCTTGCCTTCGAGGTCCAGGCGCCACCCGTGGTGAATAACCGTAGCGCGCCGTCAATTGACGGAACAGCGCGCCCAGGGTGATCGGCCCGTGACTGGCGGTGCGACGTTGCTTGAACCCGTCCATGTCAAACGGTGCCGCCGTGGCCTCCAATGCCAGGCGCATGGGAAACAGTGACGGTGTGCGCTTGGTGATCTTGAACGTCCCCTTGTCCACCAGGCCGGTTTCCAGATACCCCACGCGCAGACCGATTTTCCCACCCAGGTCGGGCAGGCCATCAAGGCCCTCGATATCGAGGGTTAACTTGAGATGGTCTGAGACAAGACCGGCCGTATCACTATGCTCCCACTCCAACAGGCGTTCGTTGAGCAGCGCGGCATTGGCTCCGTAAATTTCCACCACTGGCGTATATCCAAGTGTCATAGTCGCTCCTTAGTCCCAGGCCGAAACGGGCTGCTTCGCAATGGGCTGCCTGTCCAGTTCCGGCACAATCACACTGACACCTGCCGGCAGTACTGCGCCCTGCTCGGCCAACCCTGGGTTCAACCGCCACAGCACTTCCTCGGCGGCATCGTCACAGCGGCCAAGCTCGCGGTACAGCAACAGGTTCACCGAATCACCAGCAATACTTCGCACCCTACGCATTGACGAACTCCTCCAATACCAGCGACCAATTGATAACCATGGCGGTGCCATCGTCGATCACATTGGATTGTTTTTCGCTCACCGATTTGATCGTCCACAGCCCCCAGCTGAGGCCTACGCCATCGACCAGCGGCAATGGCGCACGCAGGGCTTGCAACGCACGCAGCTCATCCAGGCGTGCCATGCCGGTTGCCCGTGCGGCCTTACCGCCGAAGGTCAGCGTTTCAAGCTCTTGGCCGACCTGGCTGGACTTGGGTTTGCCGGCAATAATCGGCAGGCCGACCCATCCACCTGTGCTGGCGCGGTCCAGGGTGTCGTAGGCGAATCCACGAGACAGCCCGAAAATAAACGTGCCCAATGCCATCTGTTGCCGCATCACACCCCTCCAATATCGGTCAGTGCCGAATCACGTCGCGACCCCAGCAGGTCGCTCATCGACAGCGGCGAAAATTGCGCTTCGATCTGTTGCACCACCAACTCCGCCAGCTGTTGATAGCTGGCCTGCTCCGTTGCATTGATGGTGATCTGCGGGGCGAACGTGACTTGACGGTTGTCGGCCTGGGCATTGTCCAGGCGCTTGCTGACGTCGGCGGGCGCGGGCAGGCGGTCGCTTGAACCGAGCAGCTTGTCACCGAGCCAACTGCCAGCCTCACTGCCCAACAAACCACCGATTGCACCACCGACCGCTGTACCGACACCGGGAAAAATCATGGTGCCGATGGCCGCACCGGCAGAGGCCCCGGCCCAGGCGCCACCGGCGGCACTGAGCCCGGCACCGACGGCTTTGGCGTCACCGTTGCGCACGCCCTCAACCACATCCATAGCGGTGTCCACATACCGCATCGGGCCGAGACGACGGGCACCGACCGACTCCAGCCGGGTCATGGTGCCGGCCAACCGCGAAGTCGAGGCTTGAGGCAAAGGGGGCGCCTGCGCAGCGTGCAACGCAGGCGGCGTGGGCAACATCGCCTTACCCAATCGATCGGATGCATCACGCAGCCAATTACCGAGCCTGCCGCCTTTTTTACCCGAGCCCTTACCGGGGGCTTTACCGGAAGTGCTTTGCTTACGCTCACGCTCGTAGCCCGGTGGCAGAATAATGCTGGGGCGCGTGGAGCCGCTCTGCGACTCGCCAGGGCAGCAGCAACCTTGACCCTTGTCCTTTTCTTTATCGTAACCGCCGTCCTTGAACAACGTGCCAACCCCGGGCAACTTGCCCAGCGTCATATCCACCAAATTGCCCGTCACCCGCTCTTTAATCGTCTCGCCCACGCCCGAAAAAAATTCGGAAACCACTGGTGAAACGACCGACGACATCACCGTTTCAGCAGTCTTGAGCGATTCAGCGGCGACCGGTGAATCGCCGGCCCAAGTATTGACGGTGTCCAACACGCCGGTTTTAGCCCGCAGCCATGTGGCTTCTCCCAGGACCGGCACAGGTTCAAGCGTTTTGGTCAACCGCTCCGTGCTTTTGGTCGACTCTTCGCGCAAGACCGTTATTGATTTTTCAGGGGGGCGTTTCGATCCAAACGCAAAGCTGGCATTCGCCTGCTGAAAAGCCGTGACCGGGTCGAGGCGCTCCATATTGCGCACCGTCAAGGCTTCGCGGGTCAGGCGCCGATCATCCACCTTGCTCGACTTGAACTCCGTGGCGCTGCTCGGCTCAATCTGCCTGTCAGTTCTGGACGGGTTAACGTCAACGGCTTCAAGCCGCGATACAGAGGCGCGCAGTCCATCCACGCTGCTGCGCAGTAACCCCAGGGACAATGACAGACCACTGAGCTGCAAGCTTGCGTTAGTCAGCGCCACGCTCATCGGGTGTATCGGTGCCGTCTCACCAAGGCGCTCAGGTGCCAACGCGCCTGAGTTGACCATGGCGGCGTCCTTGCCGACGACCGCCTGGCCATCCTTGGCCGCGGCATACGCCAGCGAATACTTGTTCTGCATCCCGCTTACTCCTGTTTGACGCCAAGGCGAGTGATCGCGATGTCGTAGCGGCGCAATGCTTTTCCGGCGTCCCAGTCGAGGATCTCGGCCTCATTGACTGAGTAAATCAGCGGCACCACATCGAGGATCACTTCGATGTCGCGCTCCGAAAGAAGTCCGCCGGTTGATTTAAAAAATCGTCGATACGCTCCTGCAATTCGGTCCAGTCAGGCACGGTCAGGCCGGCCAGGTCAGGAATCATCAGGCCGGCGCAGTGCGCGGTGATGAACTCGGCGCGCTCTTTGTTGGTGGCGAGTTTCTTCATCACCTTGGTAGCGCGCAGCGCGGGCATTTCCAGGGGCAGTTCGATGAGGTTTCGGCCGGCTGCGTCGAGGGGCAACAGCAGTTGGACGGGTTGGTCGTGGGTCGAGTCCGCTTGTTCGCCGAGAAAGAACGACGCAGGACGCGTCGACATCTCGTGTACGTACTGGGCAATGCTCACGTAATCCGGGCGCTTGAGTTGGTCGAGTTCTTTTTCCGACAGGCCGGTGGCGAGTTTCGCCAGTTCGAAAAACTGGTCGTCCTCGTCATCACCGGCCCGGGCCAGCGCGTCTTTTTGCGCGGCGTAGTACAACGGTTTGAGTTGCACCTGCTCGATTATCGCGCCGGTATCGGCGGTGATCGGGGACAGCAGGACATGCAGCGGTGGCATCCAGGCCATGAGACAGCTCCTTGGTGAAGTATGGGGGCGAGCACGCCCGCCCCCGGGGCATTACGGCATCAGCACGGCGCGGCGCGCATCGCCGAGGATGTCGACGCCGTTCAGCACGAACTTCTGGGTGCGTACATCGATGTCGATGACCGGAATACCGTTTTCCAGGCGGTTGTAAGTGCGGCAGGACAGCTCCAGGGTGGTGAGTGCCTTATCGCCCATCTTCAGCTTCGCTTCGGACAGGGATTTGAGCTTGCCGCCAACGGTGTGGTAGGTGAAGTAGGTCTTGCCATCCTGATCCTGGCCGGCTTCGCGCACGTTGAGCAGGATGTCATCACCCAGGCGTACGCCCAGCGCGAGCATGATCTCCGGGCCGGCACCTTGCAGCACCAGCGTGGCGCCGAGCACCTTGCCGCTCTTGGCCATTTCCTCGGCGATAAAACGCCCGCCGGACATGGGCTCCATGTCGAACTCGATCTTCGGCGGAGTGAACTCCTCCACCGTCGCGGATAACGGCAGGCCTTGAAGGGTGGCCGCGATGGCCTGTCTGACTCGGTTGGTAAACATTAGAGAACGTCCTCCAGGAACTGCTCGATGATTTCATCGCGGGCATTGAGTTGATAAATCATGTGTTCATTCGGCGCGTAGCGGCCGTAGTCGATGACGATGAACCAGGTGCCGTTCTTGTACTTCTCGACACTGTTCAATTCCGGATGCAGGTACACGCTGCCACCAGGGATGGTTTCGTCGGCGACCAGGGTTTGCAGCCAGTCGTTGATGCGCTTGACCTCCTGGTCCATGAAGGACTTGGTGAGGTTCTTGGCCATGGCTTTCTGGCCGGCCTTGACCAGCTTGCGGCTGATCGCGTCTTCGAGGCCGACGTAGCTGATGAACTTGCCGGTGATGGAGCGGTTACCCAGCAGCGAGAAACCGCCGAGGATGGTACGGGCGTAGTAGCTCACGCCGTAGCGGTTGAGCAGGTCGCCTTCGGTGGAGGTGTCGAGGATGTTGTACTCGACCACGCGGGAAACGTCCTCGGCGAACGTCACCTGATTGCCTGGACTTTCCCACTGCTTGACCTTGGCCAGCGCAGCGATAGCCAGGGACGATGGCGCGAGGAACACGTTTTTCTTGGCCGCCTTGGAGTACACCGACGGCATGTTGTGCACCAGAAGGCAGCGGTCAAAACCGAGATCGGCGCCGCCCAGTTCACCGCTGTAGGTCACTTGGTCGGCGACGCTTGCGTCTTTGCCATCCAACACCACGCGGGCTTTGATGCGTTTGCCGAACGAGGCGAACTCACCGGCCACGGCCTTGGTGCCGGTGAAGCCGGGGGCACCGATGATGGTCAAGTCTTCCGGTACGCTGGCCAATGCGGCCAGGCCCAGCTTGCGGCCGGTGACTGGCTCATCGCCGCCGATCACATTGTTGAGCGTATCAGCCGGGGTGGCGCCCTCCTCCACGATCACCACATAGACCGGCACCTTCACCACTTTGAGGATCTGGTACACGGCATGGAACAACGTGCCCGACTCAGTGCCGGTCGGGTCCAGCAGCGCCTGGGTGGTGAAACTGTTGATGCGGAACGGCGCATTCTTCGGGATCGACGCATGGGCCTTCGGCGCAGTGCCGACCAGGCCGATCACGTTGTCACCCAGGCCACCCATGGCCTCGGGGGATTCGGTGGCATTCACGGTGATGCCGTTGTGCTCGAAGTTCAGAACCTCAGCCATGGTCAGTCAGCCTTCTTCGGGGTGGAGTTGAGGACGCTGGTCAGTTCCAGGCGGCCGGCGGTGCGCAGGGCGGATGCTTCGACGTCCAGCAGCTCCAGTTCCTCGCCGACGGTGGACCAATGGCCGCCTCCGGTGGGGAAAGGGATGAGGACGGTGTAGGTTTGGCGGTTTTGCATAGGGACAAATCTCCGGGTGGAAAACGCCAAAGCCCCTGCGGGAGGGGCTTTGGGAGGCGAAAAAAAACCGCTTTCGCGGTAGGTTATTTAAGGAATATTGGCAGGTCCGGCCATACCACCTTATAAGGGTCGCCGGAGTCTTGGGGCACATCACGCACGGCCTGACGATACAGCGCGAGCTCACTTCGTTGCGCATCCGTGAGTGGACTATCTACGGCCTGCATTGCATCTGTTGCGTTCAGCAACTGTCGACGACAGGTACGAATGGACGCCCACTCGGCGAGGGCGATAGACTCAGGATTAGGTTTGTATTGAGATCCCACTTCAATTGTTTCGCTCATTTAAAACTCCACCTTATCTGTCAGTGACAGTTTCGACTTAAGACTCCCCACTGCAAACAACCCTCCGATACCGACCTGCATTGTATCGATACGAATGGTTGTCACATAAATGCTTGGAAACTTCAAGCGCATAATCACATTACCAGTCGAATCGGTGTAAATTCCTGGAGACATGTTCCCGAAAACGGCTTTGTTCAATACTGCCCTTTGAGGCGAGTAGCAGTAGCCCACAATAGTCTCGTCTACGATAGTTGCACTGCCGTAGCTGTAACCACGAATATTAAACCAAAACATTTGATCGTGAGTATTGATATTCACCGGCAGTTTGAAGTGCATGTAAATATTATCCGACGTGCCTAGATCAACGACGGAAAATCCGCCAGATGCACCTGTGTTTTGGGGCCCACCGGTACCCCACACGCCGCCTTGGAACACGTTAAGTTGGACCGAACCTGATGCCCCTACCAACCCAACCATATCTTTTTTGCTGCGGAATTCATCAAACTCTGCACGCGCCACATCCATCCGTGTGTCAATTTGAGAAATTTTCCCGTTGACGACAGCTGTCAAACTATCTGTTGCAGTGACCAACTCACCTATTTTCTGCTCAATGCCCATATTGAACCTCTTAATTATTAATCGTCCCGAATAGTGCTAACGCAAACAGCCTTCAGATTATTGTTAACCGTTATTTTCCAGAGCCATCACTCGAAATAACACACCGACGTGCCTGGCCATATTATTCACACTGGCGGCTGCTAAAACTGCCAACTCTTCCGTAAGCAACAAGTTATAGTTTTCACTCCCCACCACAATCGTCACACTGTTCGCTGGCAATGGCGAAATATCCAGCGTGAATTTTTGCAGTACTCGCGCTGCCGCCGCTTTATACGTCAACAACTTCCCTGCCACGGAATACACCGCCAGCAAAGTCCCGCTGGCGAGATAAAACCCGAACTCGCCGATTTCATATTCGGCCTCGCCATCAAACAGTGCGGCCATCCTGAGTTGCCGGTCGCCCAAGTCCTCGTAATCCACAATGGCGACCCGTTGGCGCTCATCGCGCAAGGCTATTTCCGAGCCGTCAGGGCTGTAGCGGCCGGTACCGGCACCAATGTGGGTGATTTCGCCTTTCAAGCCCTGGTTCTTTGCCTGCAGCACTTCATCCAAACCTTTGGAGGTGAAGCGCACCAGGCGCGTAATGTCATCTGTCATGGCTGCGCCCTGAGGTCGTAGTCGTTAATGGTGTAGTGACGGGTGGCCCCGACACTGTTAAGCCGAGCAGCCAACGCCAACTCCGGTAGTGCGCTGGTCAGAGAAAACTCACCATCACTCAACGAAGCATGTGCGACTTGAGTGAACGCAAGGCGCCCTTGGGTTTCGAGAACGATGGTGATCGTTGCCAGGTCCCGCTCACTCTGCGCTGCATTGATGCGGCGGATCAGGCGGTTGTGGTCACCACTGGACCAACTGCGCCCGATGATGGCCTGCACATCAAAGGTGTAAGGCAAGCCCAAGGGTCGCTGCTGATACCAGGCACTGATGTTGGGAGTGAATCCCAGTGACTCCACCGCGTGAACGAGCGCCTTCGGTGTCCCCGCCTGACGCTGTATCTGCCAGGACAAGGCCACAGTCAGGCGTTTTTCCGACTCGCTGGCGTCAGCATCCCATTCACTGACGCCGCGGTCGGCGGCCAGATAAGGAAGAAACTCGCTGGGCGTTTGCAGCGGACTCATCAAGGCCGGAAATGGCGGACTCACTCGATCCAGCAGCCTGCCAAACCCCAGGTCCAGCGCCCTTTCCAGCGGTGAGCTGTTGACCGGCAACAGGCTCGCTTTGGGTTCATCCATCATAGCGTGCGCACCTCCACCTCGACGCCCGTGCAATACGGGGCCTGGAACGCGGTGCTGATGATCGGCTCCAGCGGCTCAAGGATTTGCAGTTGCGCGGCGCCGGCACTGTGGATCGCGTAGTCGATCCAGCTTGGGTCAACCCGGCCTTCCAGGCGATGGCAGGAGTCGGCGTAGGTTTGCAGCAGTTTCTGTGCAGCAACCTGGGTCAAGCCAGAATCCGGGCCGGCGTTGATCTTGGCGATCACGCGGATTTTGTAGCGCTGGATCTGTGCTCCCTGGACGGTGACCAGATCGGTTTCCGGCCTTACATCGGGCCGTGCGAAATGTCGCCGCACGCCGTCAAGCAAATCGGCGGAAGCGGTGCCATCACCCTCCCTGGAAAGCACGGTGACCATCACCTCGCCGGGCGCGGTGCGTCGAGCGTTGCCGTCCTTGACCTGCGCCGCGTAGCCGTCCGGATCAAAGGTGTAGCTGACGGTCACTACGCCCGGCGTGGCGCTTTGCACCTTGACCGATGGCCGCTCGCCCAGGGTGAACACCTCACGCCGGTACTGCATGCGCGAACCCGCCGCCGGGGCGTGGGGCGCCAGGTAGTAACGCAGGCGGGCGTCGTCGTCGCTTTCCAGAATCGGCGGCACCGGCGGGAAAGCAGCCGGGTCACCTGGGTCGAGGACCTGGCGCTCCAGCCCCATATCAGCCAGGCGTGCGTCCAGGTTGCTGCCGGTGGCCCACCAGGCCAACATCTGCTTGATGCGGGCGTTGTACTTGCGTTCGTGGGTTTGCAGGCGCACGCAAAATGCTTCCAGGGCCAGGGTCAGCAGTTCGCTTTCATTGTCGAGGCTGATCTTGAGTTTGGCCGCGCTTTGCGGGGCGCGAGTGGCGACGTAATCAACCACGAAGGCCTTGAACTCGGCCAGCAATGGTTCGAACTCATCGACCGCGATGATGGCCGGTTCGGCCAGTTGGTTCTGGCCAGGGATCAACATGCTCATGTCACGACCTCGAAGGATTGCTGGCGGTTTTTCCAGGTGCCGGCAAAACGCAGCAACAAACCGGCGCCCTGACGGGTAGCGACGATGATCTGGGGCTGAAAGTCGGCGATACCGTTCTGGGGGTTATAGAACGCCTGGGCGGCGTGGCTCTGGGCGAGGATCAGCAGATCGTCACCGAGGTTCTGCCCGAGCAGTTGCGGGATCAGCGAGCCGTACAACGGGCGCTTCTGGCGAGTGCCCACGGGAGTGGTCAGCGCTCGGGTGGCGCGCTGCACGAATTGCAACCAGTCATCGACGGCTGCCCCGGTGTCACGGTCGATTCCAATCATGGGATGTCCTTATCAGGGGCTGATGACCCGGCCTTGATGGTCCACCACCGGGCCGGTGAAGTGCGCGCCGCCGGCATCCAGCAACAGGCTGGTACCGCCTACTTGCAGCGTGATGCTCTGGCCGCTCATCGTCAGGCTGGCGGCGCCGACCTTGACGTAGACCTGTTCGCGAGAACCGATAAACGTGGTTGGGCCGTTGACCCAATTGAAGGCGTGGCTGGCGTCGTCGTAGTCGCTCTGGGTGCCGTCCTGATAACACCGCCGGGTCAGCGTCGGAACACTGGAAACCGGCGGAAAACGATCGCTGTTCAAGCCGAACAAGGCCACCGACTGCGCCCCACCCTCGCCGCCGCCATAGTTGAGCAACAAGCATTGCTCGCCCACTGAGGGAATACGGGTTTCGGTCTGCGCCCCGGCGCTGGGGTTGAAAAACTTGATCGCCGGACTGAGTAAGTCCCCGTGGCTGATCGTGCAGGTATTGCTGGCGGCGTCGACCTCCTGGCACACGCCAATTCGGCAGAAGCTTTCTGCGCGTCGATAGAGATCTTCAAGCTGGGCTTCCATTTCGGCCAGGCGCTCGACGATCGGCCCCAGTTGCATGCGTAGCAATGCATCGAACATGGGCTACTCCTGCAACGGGCGGTATTGGTCGGGATCATCGATGTTCGTGACTTCCCAGGTGCAGGCAAACAGCGGCTTGCCTGTGGGATCTTCGAGCAGCGACGGGCCAAGATAGAGGGTTTGGATGAATGAAACAGTCCAGGTGTCGTAGTCCGTTTCCGCGCTGGTAAGCACGGAAGGTGCCGCGACAATCGCAGTGGGCAGGTCACATTGATCGGGCGGCAGGCCCCAGCGGTTATCCAGGGCCAAGTCCATCAGTTGGCTGGCCAGGTCGCAGGCGTCAAAGGGCGTCGAGCCACTGACGACCGTGACCTTGAGTGAAACCGACAAGACATGCGCCTTGCGCCCGGCAAGGGAGCGAACGCCCGGGCCGTTGCGCTCCACGCTGATCAAAATGCCGTTTTTGTCGCCCGTGTCGGAGAAGTCATGGTGATTGCCGACCCGTAGTTGTGGGAACGCGCGCTTCAGCGCGTCCCCAATCGCCACAGGCAGTTGTGAAGGTTTCTCGAGAAGTGTCATCTGCTTGCATCCTTGCAGCGCTTACTGCTGATCCGGGCGAGAGTTCGGGGCCTGGTTGACCCCGATGCGCTTGGCGGCCCAGCGTTCATAAAGGCCGATGGCCACGTCCGCACCGGCCATGGCGGTGAGGCAACCAATGGCCCCGGCGGTCCAGATCGACATGCCGGCGGCGTAGCACAGCATCAAGGCCGAGACCCCGCAGACCATGCACGCCCCGGACCGCAGGGCCAGGCGCCGGATCAACGACCAACCGCGGGCGCCCTCCTTGTCGGCGCGCCACATTTCGCCGGACACCCCGCCGATCAGGGCCAGTACGATCACCAGCCAGATAGGCATTTCCGCTAACGCTTGCTGCTCGTTTGTCATGTCACGCCTCCTGGCTGAGCACTACCGGCGCCGGGCCGGCTCTTGGGTAAATCCATTTCGTAGGTAGGCATTCCAAAAAGCCCGGTTGCCCGGGCTTTTCAGTAATGCGGTCCATATTCGATCTTTCGGCGCTACTGGCGCGGTACGGATCTTTCCTCGATGTTTTTCCGACCACGATCCCTGTCTGCCGGATAACTGCTTCTGGTGCTTTACGCTGCACACCCGGGTCAGTTGCCAACCCTCTGAACCGTTATGAGGCCGGTTCATCGCTGCCTGTGTTGGTTATGCTTTGAAACTAAAGAGCGTCGGCATCCTTGCCGGTATTGCCTGGCATCCCTGCCATCGCTCAGATGGCGTCCTTGCCGGTGTTGCGTGCCTTCCTTGTCTTTCCTGGCAGCATCCTTGCCGCCTCCACCAGGCCTTGTTTGGCTGGCTTGAGATGAAGAATAGATATGTATGCATATACAGTCAATGCACAAATGCATTTATTTTTAGCGGATAAATGCATTGACGCATTTATAGCCTTATAGGACGGGGGTTTGGCGATTTTCTGCAGACGGAAAAAAGCCCGCTCGTTGGCGGGCTTTGTCTTACGCGGGAAGGTTAACGGGCGTACATACCCCACCAAAACACATGACCCAGGATGCTGATCTGCTCATCCTGGATATCCTGGAAGCTGTAGTCTTCATCCGGGTGCTCATCGCGGTTGAAACTGCGCAGGCGGATCCCGGAAGGCAGGCGATAGAGCTGTTTCACGCGCAATTGGCCGTTGTGATTGATGGCATACAAGTCACCATCGACGATATCGCCGATGCCACTCTTGCCCGCGTTCACCCCGACCGTCGCACCGTCGCGCAGCACCGGCAACATGCTGTTGCCGCGCACCGTCACGCACTTGGCCTGGTCGAACTGCACACCGTTATGCCGCAGGCTGCGCTTGCCGAACCGCAGGCTGGCCTTCTCGCTTTCCTCGATGACGAATCTTCCTGATCCAGCAGCCAATTCAACCTCGCGCAGAAAGGGGATCGACACCTCGTCATCATTGACGGGCGTGTCGTCGTCCCACAGGCTTATGTCCTTGAGTTCCGAATGCATCGGGTCGCGCGCGTCATCGCGCAACGCGCCCATCGCCGCGCGCCCGCGCAGGTAATCGGTGCTGACACGGAAGTACTCGGCGATACGGGAGATGTGCTTGTCCGACGGATCAACGATCTTGCCGCTGAGGATCCGGGACAGCGTGGATTGTGGCACGCCGGTGCGCCGGTAAAGCTCCGTGGGGGAGATCCGGTCGCGGTCCAGCAATTCTCTTAAGACGATAGAAACGTTGCGTTTTTGCATAACGAGGATAGTGACGGGAGTTTTTTGGCTTGGCAAATGCTAATTTGCATTTTTTATGCATACTATCACGCACTATGACAACCAAATCCTCCGTCCACGCATCCCGCGCCGAGTACGCCCGACGCATGAACCGCGTACTCAACTACATCGATACCCACCTGGATACCCCCTTGGAGGGTGCCCGGTTGGCCGATATCGCCAACTTTTCGCGCTTCCATTTTCATCGGATTTTCGCGGCGTGGATGGGCGAGACATTGGGCAGCTATGTCCGCCGGCGGCGACTGGAGAAGGCAGCGTTCCGCCTGTCCTGCGGCAACCACGAAACCGTACTCGAAACAGCATTGGCCAGCGGTTTCAACTCGGGCGAAGCATTCGCACGGGCCTTCAAACTACAGTTTGGCTGCACGCCATCCGAGTGGCGCACCAACACACCGCAGCGACTGGCAGCACAGGCGGCAGCCATCGGCCCGCGGCCGGGTGCGCAGCAGAGCAATCCTGATCAGGTCTTCGGCAATGCCCATCAGGCACATGAGCGTACGTTCGACGACGCTGGGCTCTCTTCTCCTTCAACGAAAGAGCCCACCATGGACGTACGCATCATTGATTTACCCAAGGTACGCGTTGCCTACCAACGCCTGATCGGCCCCTATGGCCCCGCAATCGGCCACTTCTGGCGCGGGACCATGGCGCCGTGGATGCACTCCAATGGCCTCGGCGATGAACGGTGTTACGGCATAGGGTACGACGATCCATCCATCACGCCCCCGAACAAGTGCCGCTACGATGCTTGCGTTGAAGTGCCAGCCTCTTTTGTAACCAGCGCCCAGGCAGACATTCAGACCCTGCCGGGCGGCCGCTATGCCGTAGCGAGCTTCAAAGGGAAAACAGAAAAAATAGCCGATGCCTGGATGTGGCTGACGCGAGAATGGATGCCTTCCAGCGGTCTGCAATGCGATGACCGACCATGTTTCGAGATGTTCTTTGCGGCAACCGCAACCGATTCGGACACCGGTGAGTTCATCTGCGACATCTGCATCCCTGTGCGGTCGCTGTAATACAAAGGCATCAAAGATACCGGCGGCGCGTTTACTTGCAGTTAAGTAAATGCACCGCCGGCTTTTGCGTTTTACCTATCCGTTTGCGACCTGCGAAGCTCCGACCTCGCATGTTAACCTTGCGCCCATCGCAAAATCGCAGGGCGGAATGCCCCACATTTGCCCCACTCCTTTCAACGAATTTGCCTACGACCAATGAGTAAAACCACTTCAGACCTGTCCTCCCACACCCCGATGATGCAGCAGTACTGGCGCCTCAAGAACCAGCACCCTGATCAGTTGATGTTCTACCGCATGGGCGACTTCTACGAGATCTTCTACGAAGACGCGAAGAAGGCCGCCAAGCTGCTGGACATCACCCTGACCGCGCGCGGGCAATCGGCGGGGCAGTCGATTCCGATGTGTGGGATTCCTTACCATTCGTTGGAGGGTTACCTGGTCAAGCTGGTGAAGCTGGGCGAGTCGGTGGTGATCTGTGAGCAGATCGGCGACCCGGCGACCAGCAAGGGGCCGGTTGAACGCCAGGTGGTGCGAATTATTACGCCGGGAACGGTGAGTGATGAGGCGCTGCTGGATGAGCGTCGCGATAACCTGATTGCCGCCGTGTTGGGCGATGAGCGTCTGTTTGGCCTGTCGGTACTGGATATCACCAGCGGCAACTTCAGCGTGTTGGAGATCAAGGGCTGGGAGAACCTGCTGGCGGAGCTGGAACGCATCAACCCAGTGGAGCTGTTGATCCCGGATGATTGGCCAAAGGATCTGCCGGCAGAAAAACGTCGTGGGGCTAAGCGCCGTGCGCCGTGGGATTTCGAGCGTGATTCGGCGCTGAAAAGTCTGTGCCAGCAGTTCTCCGTACAGGACCTCAAAGGCTTCGGGTGCGAGACCCTGACCCTGGCCATCGGCGCCGCCGGTTGCCTGCTTGGCTACGCCAAGGAAACCCAGCGCACCGCCCTGCCGCACTTGCGCAGCCTGCGTCATGAGCGTCTGGACGATACCGTGGTGCTCGATGGCGCCAGCCGTCGCAACCTGGAGTTGGACACCAACCTGGCCGGTGGTCGCGATAACACCTTGCAATCGGTGGTCGACCGCTGCCAGACGGCCATGGGCAGCCGCCTGCTGACCCGCTGGCTGAACCGTCCGCTGCGGGACCTGACTGTGCTGCAAGCACGCCAGACGTCCATTACCTGCCTGCTGGACGGCTATCGCTTTGAAAAGCTGCAGCCACAGTTGAAGGAAATCGGCGATATCGAGCGCATCCTGGCGCGGATCGGCCTGCGTAACGCACGACCCCGTGACCTGGCGCGCCTGCGCGATGCCCTCGGTGCCCTGCCGCAACTGCAGGTGGCGATGACCGAGCTGGATACGCCGCACCTGCAACAGCTTGCAACTACAGCCGGGACTTACCCGGAGCTGGCGGCCTTGCTGGAAAAAGCCATCATCGACAACCCGCCGGCGATCATCCGTGATGGCGGCGTACTCAAGACCGGTTACGACAGCGAGCTGGACGAACTGCAGTCCCTGAGCGAAAACGCCGGGCAGTTCCTGATCGACCTGGAAGCCCGCGAAAAAGCCCGCACCGGTCTGGCCAACCTGAAAGTCGGCTACAACCGTGTGCATGGCTACTTTATTGAGTTGCCCAGCAAGCAGGCCGAATCGGCGCCGATCGATTATCAACGTCGCCAGACCCTCAAAGGCGCCGAACGGTTTATCACCCCGGAGCTGAAAGAATTCGAAGACAAGGCACTGTCGGCCAAGAGCCGCGCCCTGGCTCGAGAGAAGATGCTCTATGAGAATCTGCTGGAGGACTTGATCAGCCAATTGGCACCGCTGCAGGACACTGCCGCAGCGCTGGCCGAACTGGACGTGCTGAGCAACCTCGCCGAGCGTGCGCTGAACCTTGATCTGAACTGCCCGCGTTTTGTCAGCGAGCCGTGCATGCGCATCGTGCAAGGTCGTCACCCGGTTGTAGAACAGGTGCTGACCACGCCGTTCGTTGCCAACGACCTGTCCCTGGACGACGATACCCGTATGTTGGTGATCACCGGTCCGAACATGGGCGGTAAATCCACCTACATGCGTCAGACCGCTTTGATCGTGCTGTTGGCGCATATCGGCAGCTTTGTGCCGGCGGCCAGTTGCGAGCTGTCCCTGGTGGACCGCATTTTTACCCGCATCGGTTCCAGCGATGACCTGGCCGGTGGGCGCTCGACCTTTATGGTGGAAATGAGCGAAACCGCCAACATCCTGCATAACGCTACCGAACGCAGCCTGGTGCTGATGGACGAAGTGGGTCGCGGCACCAGCACCTTCGACGGTTTGTCCCTGGCCTGGGCGGCAGCCGAACGCCTGGCGCACCTGCGTGCCTACACGCTGTTTGCCACGCACTATTTCGAGCTGACGGTGTTGCCGGAAAGCGAGCCGCTGGTAGCCAACGTGCACCTGAACGCCACCGAGCACAACGAGCGCATCGTGTTCCTGCACCACGTGCTGCCAGGGCCCGCCAGCCAGAGCTACGGCCTGGCCGTGGCGCAACTGGCGGGGGTGCCGAACGATGTGATCACCCGCGCTCGCGAGCACCTCAGCCGCCTGGAAACCACGGCCCTGCCCCATGAGACGGTGGTCGCCAGCCCTGCCAAAGCCGCCAGCAAACCGGCTGCGCCGCACCAGAGCGACATGTTTGCCAGCCTGCCCCATCCGGTGCTGGATGAATTGGCTAAGCTTGACTTGGACGGCTTGACGCCGCGAAAAGCGCTCGAAATGTTATATGCACTGCAAGTTCGGATATAACGCACACGCTTGCAAGCTGGTAGACTCTCGCGCGGTTTGGGATGCTGCAGGCTATTAGCCTGGCCTGCAGACTATCGCTCCCAAACCTCGCGAGCCCTGCCACAAAGGGTTTCGCTGCCGCCGCCTGAGGAGAAAATTAGAAATGACCTTCGTCGTTACCGACAACTGCATCAAGTGCAAGTACACCGACTGCGTCGAAGTGTGTCCGGTGGACTGCTTCTACGAAGGCCCGAACTTCCTGGTTATCCACCCGGATGAGTGCATCGATTGCGCCCTGTGTGAACCTGAATGCCCGGCCGTCGCTATTTTCTCCGAGGATGAAGTCCCGGCGGAGATGCAGGAATTCATTCAGTTGAACGTCGAACTGGCGGAAGTCTGGCCGAATATCACTGAGCGCAAGGATCCGATGCCGGATGCAGCGGAGTGGGATGGCAAAAAAGGTAAGATCGCACACCTCGAACGCTGATAGCGTCGCCCCATCCAAAAGGCCCCTTGCGGGCCTTTTTGCGTTTCTAGATGGCCGGTTTCCCTTTCCTACAGGCAAAAAAAAGGGGCGGTATGACCCGCCCACATTTTTTCCCTAGTCCCTGTATTCCTTTTCATCATCCTGATGAATCGCATCCTGCGACGTTCCTTCAACCATCGTTCCTTGATGGCCGTGCCAATCCGTGGACACAGGGCTGATCTTAAAGAGTTCCAAAGGAAGTTCAACGGGATCCTACCCATGAACTGACATGCAATCGCCCTGAATACGGAATAATTAATTGTTAAATTTCAACTGGTTAGAAAAAAGCCTCGAAGAAAACCGACGTCCGTGGAAGGTAAAAAAACCAAACACTTACGAAAAAGTAAGCAAATGCTTACACGACCAACTGCGTGATTGAGAAACAAACACACCTTGACCATCTTCCAGACATGAAAAAGCCCCGACACGTCGGGGCTTTTTTCCCTTCAACCGCCTCAGTCGTCGCTGACGGTGATGGTCGGCATGGCTGGCGTGGCTGCTTCCTGCAGGACGATCCGCGCACCTACATGACGCGCCAGCTCCTGATAGATCATGGCGATCTGGCTGTCCGGTTCAGCCACGACGGTAGGCTTGCCACCATCCGCCTGCTCGCGGATGAGCATCGACAGCGGCAACGAGGCCAACAGTTCCACGCCGTACTGAGTGGCCAGCTTCTCGCCGCCGCCTTCGCCGAACAGATGCTCGGCATGACCACAGTTGGAGCAGATGTGCACCGCCATGTTCTCCACGACGCCCAGCACCGGGATGTTGACCTTGCGGAACATCTCTACACCTTTCTTCGCGTCGAGCAGCGCCAGGTCCTGGGGCGTGGTAACAATCACCGAGCCGGCCACCGGGACTTTTTGCGCCAGGGTCAACTGGATATCACCGGTGCCTGGCGGCATATCGATCACCAAGTAGTCCAGGTCGCCCCAGGCGGTCTGGGTAACCAGCTGCAGCAAAGCGCCGGAGACCATCGGGCCGCGCCAGACCATCGGCGTGTTGTCATCGGTGAGGAAGGCCATGGACATCACTTCCACGCCCAGGGACTCGATCGGCACGAACCACTTCTGGTCCTTGACCTTCGGCCGTGTGCCTTCGGCGATGCCGAACATCACGCCCTGGCTCGGGCCATAGATATCCGCATCGAGAATGCCCACGCGCGCACCTTCGCGGGCCAGGGCCAGGGCCAGGTTGGCCGCCGTGGTGGATTTACCCACGCCGCCCTTGCCGGACGCCACGGCCACTACGTTCTTGACGTTGGCCAGGCCAGGGATCTGTGCCTGGGCCTTGTGTGCGGCGATCACGCACTGGATGTCGACCTTGGCCGAGCGCACGCCGTCGAGGCCTTCAATGGCCATTTGCAGCATCTGTGCCCAACCGCTCTTGAACAGACCGGCTGCATAGCCCAGTTCCAATTGGACCGACACCTGGTCACCCTGGACGTCGATGGCGCGTACACAGCCGGCACTGACCGGGTCCTGGTTCAAATAAGGGTCGGTGTACTGGCGAAGCACGGCTTCCACCGCTGCGCGATTGACGGCGCTCATGGGCTACTCCCGAAAAAGACTGACTGAAACAGGCGGCTATCCTAACCGTTCCAGCGGCGTTACGGCATGCTTTCGCAGGTTGGGAAGATTCTGAAACAGCGCCACGGGGTGAAATATATTTCCCGGCGCTTTATAGTGGCCGACCTCCGTTTCATCAAGTAGCCGAGCCCCATGTCCGAGCCACGCAAGATCCTCGTCACCAGCGCCCTGCCCTATGCCAATGGTTCCATCCATCTTGGCCATATGCTTGAGTACATCCAGACCGATATGTGGGTGCGCTTCCAGAAGCATCGCGGCAACCAATGCATTTATGTCTGCGCGGACGACGCCCACGGTTCGGCCATCATGTTGCGCGCCGAAAAGGAAGGCATCACCCCGGAACAACTGATCGCCAACGTGCAGGCTGAACACAGCGCCGACTTTGCCGAGTTCCTGGTGGATTTCGACAACTTCCACTCGACCCACTCCGAAGAAAACCGTGAACTGTCGAGCCAGATCTACCTGCGGCTCAAGGAAGCCGGGCATATCGACCAGCGTTCGGTGACCCAGTATTTCGACCCGGAAAAGAAAATGTTCCTGGCCGACCGTTTCATCAAGGGGACCTGCCCGAAATGCGGCACTGAAGACCAGTACGGCGACAACTGTGAAAAGTGCGGCGCAACCTATGCACCCACTGACCTGAAGGATCCCAAGTCGGCGATCTCCGGTGCTACCCCGGTGCTCAAGGATTCCCAGCACTTCTTCTTCAAGCTTCCGGATTTCCAGCAGATGCTGCAAACCTGGACCCGCAGCGGCACCCTGCAGGATGCCGTGGCCAACAAACTCTCCGAATGGCTCGACAGCGGCCTGCAGCAGTGGGACATCTCCCGGGATGCGCCGTACTTCGGCTTCGAGATCCCGGGCGAGCCGGGCAAATACTTCTATGTGTGGCTGGATGCGCCGATCGGTTACATGGCCAGCTTCAAGAACCTTTGCGACCGCACGCCGGAGTTGGACTTCGACACGTTCTGGAGCAAGGATTCCAGCGCCGAGCTGTACCACTTCATCGGCAAGGACATCGTCAACTTCCACGCCCTGTTCTGGCCGGCGATGCTCGAAGGTTCGGGCTACCGCAAGCCAACCGGCATTGCCGTACACGGCTACCTGACGGTCAACGGCCAGAAAATGTCCAAGTCCCGTGGCACTTTTATCAAGGCACGCACCTACCTGGACCATCTGTCCCCGGAATACCTGCGCTACTACTACGCGTCCAAACTGGGCCGTGGCGTCGACGACCTGGACCTGAACCTGGAAGACTTCGTGCAGAAGGTCAACTCGGACCTGGTCGGTAAAGTCGTCAACATCGCCAGCCGTTGCGCCGGGTTTATCCACAAGGGCAACGCGGGTGTACTGGTAGCCGAGAACGCTGCGCCGGAACTCACCGACGCCTTCCTGGCCGCCGCGCCGAGTATTGCCGACGCCTATGAAGCCCGCGACTTCGCCCGTGCCATGCGCGAGATCATGGGCCTGGCCGACCGCGCCAACGCCTGGATCGCCGACAAGGCACCATGGTCGCTGAACAAGCAGGAAGGCAAGCAGGCGGAAGTCCAGGCGATATGCGCCACAGGCATCAACCTGTTCCGCCAGTTGGTGATCTTCCTCAAACCCGTGCTGCCACTGCTGGCCGCCGACGCCGAGGCGTTCCTCAACGTGGCGCCGCTGACCTGGAACGATCACGCCACCCTGCTCGGCAATCATCAGTTGAACGAGTTCAAGCCACTGATGACCCGTATCGACCCGGTGAAAGTCCAGGCCATGACCGACGCTTCGAAAGAAGACCTGGTCGCCAGCCAGACCGACACTGGCGAATCGACGCCGGCGGGTAATGGCGAGCTGGCCAAGGATCCGATTTCCGCGGAAATCGACTTCGACGCTTTTGCTGCAGTGGACCTGCGTGTCGCGCTGATCGTCAAGGCCGAAGCCGTGGAGGGTGCCGACAAGTTGCTGCGCCTGACACTGGACCTCGGCGGCGAGCAACGTAACGTGTTCTCCGGGATCAAGAGCGCTTACCCGGACCCGTCCAAACTCGATGGCCGCCTGACCATGATGATCGCCAACCTCAAGCCTCGGAAAATGAAGTTCGGCGTGTCTGAAGGCATGGTAATGGCGGCCGGCCCTGGTGGCGAAGAGATCTACCTGCTCAGCCCTGACAGTGGTGCCAAGCCGGGTCAGCGCATCAAGTAAGCTACCTTGTATGGGCATGTTGTGGTGAAGGAGCTTATTGTGGCGAGCGGGCATGCCCCGCTCACCACAACAAATCCCTGCCCTCCCATTAAACCCAGTTTGCTATGCCTGTGATCACAGCATGAACCTCATTCAACGCATCGACGCACTGCTGCCGCAGACCCAATGCGGCAAGTGCGGGCACCCGGGTTGCAAGCCTTACGCCGAGGGCATCACCCGTGGCGAGGCGATCAACAAGTGCCCGCCCGGCGGCCAGGAAACCATCGCCGACGTTGCACGGTTGCTGCAGGTGCCGGTGCTGGATCTGGACGCCAGTCGCGGGGAAGCACCCGCCCAGGTTGCCTACATCCGCGAAGCTGAGTGCATCGGTTGCACCAAGTGCATCCAGGCCTGCCCCGTCGACGCAATCGTCGGCGCCGCCAAGCTGATGCACACCGTCATCATGGATGAATGCACCGGTTGCGACCTCTGCGTCGCGCCCTGCCCCGTCGACTGCATTGAAATGCACCCGACAACCACTGTATTGCCGATTGTCGGTGGCCTGGCGACAAATGATCAGCAACGCCATGAACGCCACCTCAAGCGCGACCGGGCAAGGCGGCGGTATGAGCAACGCAATGCGCGCCTGCAACGGGAGGAAGCGCAAAAACTCGCTGAACGCCAGGCCCGGACCAAGCGCTCCGTGCCGGTTTTACCTGTGCAAGCCGATACGGCACAGGATGTCGCGATCAAGAAAGCTAAAATCGCTGTCGCAATGAGCCGGGCCCAATTGCACAAATCCTTGAAGGCGTTTGGTCACCCTCCGACCTTTGAACAGCAGTCGCAGTTGATCATCCTGCAAAGGCAATTCGAAGCGGCGGAACAAGCGCTGGCTGCCTTGGAGGTGGGTGTCGTACCGAAAGCAGCGACGTCATCCAGCAACACTGCTGATCTGAAACGCGCCAAAATCCAGCTGGCGATGCGTCGAGCGGAACTGAAGAAAGCCCAGGACCTGAACATCGAACCTCGGCAACTGGCCGAGGCGCAACGCAAGCTGGAGGACGCGCAGCGCCAAATGAATGCGCTCAACAACGCCTGATCTGCAAACCGGGTGTGTGTTGATACAATCCCGCCGACCTTCTGCAAGGAACCCACCGCCCCATGAACGCCGCAAAACGCCTGGAAATATTCCGCAGGCTTCACGAAGACAATCCAGAACCCAAGACCGAACTGGCCTACACCTCGCCGTTCGAGTTGCTGATTGCGGTGATCCTGTCGGCCCAATCCACCGACGTCGGCGTCAATAAGGCCACGGCCAAGCTGTATCCCGTGGCGAACACACCAGAGGCGATCTATGCCCTGGGTGTGGAAGGATTGTCTGAGTACATCAAGACCATCGGTCTGTATAACAGCAAAGCCAAAAACGTTATCGAGACCTGCCGCCTGCTGGTGGAACTGCATGGCGGTGAAGTGCCACAAACCCGTGAAGCCTTGGAAGCCCTGCCAGGAGTCGGTCGTAAAACTGCCAATGTGGTGCTCAACACCGCGTTCAGGCAACTGACGATGGCGGTGGACACCCATATCTTCCGGGTCAGCAACAGAACCGGCATTGCCCGTGGGAAGAACGTGGTTGAGGTCGAAAAGCAGTTGATGAAGTTTGTACCCAAGCCCTATCTACTGGACTCTCACCATTGGCTGATCCTTCATGGACGCTACGTTTGCCAGGCCCGCAGGCCGCGTTGCGGCAGCTGTCGTATCGAAGACCTGTGCGAATACAAGGACAAGACGTCCGACGATTGAGGGATCATTGGTTTTCTCGATCAGCCGATTGAAAAAATCTTTTTTACCCGATCATGGATTATCGTTATAAGGAGCGCCAACGGCAGTCCTAGCCCGGAGTGAACCTTATGAGCACTGGCAAAGAACAACTGGAAGTGGAAGACGACCTTGTTGAGTCGGATGATGATGGGGCAGAAGCACCCGTTGAGGTAGCCAAGACCAATTTGAGCAAACGCCGCACCATCGACAATCTTCTGGAAGAACGACGCTTGCAAAAACAGCTGGCAGATTACGACTTCGATCTGTGATCGAACGGTCGACGGCCGGAAGCCTCCCTTACGGAGGCTTTTTTCTGCCGGTCACCCAGACAATGTGCGCTGCAGTGCCCTCCTCTATACCAAGCCGTTGCGCTGGGCCAGTTCGATCAGGTCCACAAGGGAGCGGGCGTTGAGTTTGAGCAGCAAACGTGTCTTGTAGGTGCTGACGGTCTTGTTGCTGAGGAACATGCCGTCGGCAATCTCCTTGTTGGTTCGGCCCCGGGCCAACTGCTGCAATACCATCATTTCCCGACCCGACAGACGCTCGACCATATCGGCCTCGCTGGCATTGCCCATGGTGGAGCGTACCGAGTTGAGTGCCTGGTTGGGGAAGTAGCTGTAGCCCGACAGCACCGCCTTGATCGCACTCAGCAACTCGGTCAGGTCCTGTTGCTTGCACACGTAGCCGGCAGCCCCCGCCTGCATGCAACGCATGGAAAAATGGCCAGGGGCCTGTGACGTCAGCACCAGCACCTTGAAGGGCACGGATTGCTTGGTAGAAGACAGCCGGCAAATAACTTCCAGCCCGTCAAGTTTGGGAATCCCGATATCCAGTATGACAATGTCCGGCATATGCTCCCGTGCAAGTTGCAATGCATCGACACCGTTATCGGTCTCGGCAACGACCTCATAACCATGACGTTCCATTAGCATACGCACAGCAAGACGAATGACGGGATGATCATCCACGATCAGCACTTTATTCATGAGAAAGTCCAATTTCGCTGTTCGAATTATTTAGAGCAAGCACAATAGCCTAGTCGTTTCCTGGTTGGCATAGCGTTCCCCCCCGAGCAACAGCAAGCAGAGACCCACCCCACAGCGATAAAGGAATCGCCCTACAAAAAAACGCTAACTCAGATGTATCCAGTTTTATAGATCCTTTCAGACCTTTCCGGGGACTTACATATTTTGAGTGAAATATCCATGGAGTATCTGGGGGTGGGTAAACGTGCCGCACACAACTCTCAGGAAATGCCCCTTCCCTCTGCACTCCACTCAGGAATCCCGACAAGAAATGTCCGACTGTTTTAGTTCCATTCAACATATTCTCTTACATCCTTAATTCCTACAGCGTATTCCGCGCTTTATACGTTTACCTCACTTTCATGAGTGAATCTTCTGTAAGACCAGTTCCTAGGCAGGTGTAAAAAAATCATTCGCCCTACAAACTTTCAACAACAGCACCCTCGAAGGCGCATTTGAAAATGCGTCGACTGAAAAATATCAACAAATGTTTAACCATCTATAAACATCGCAATTCCACACAAAATCCATAGGCAAAAAAAATGGCCCCTGAATAAGGGGCCATTCTTAAAACCGGCTGAGACTTAGAACAACGAGCGACCTTTGTTGGCCGCAATGCGCATGCGCAGTGCGTTCAACTTGATAAAGCCTGCTGCGTCCGCCTGGTTGTAGGCGCCGCCATCTTCTTCGAAGGTAGCGATGTTGGCGTCGAACAGCGACTCATCAGACTTGCGACCGGTGACGATCACGTTGCCCTTGTACAGCTTCAGGCGCACAACGCCGTTCACATGCACCTGGGACGCATCGATCATCTGTTGCAGCATCAGACGCTCAGGGCTCCACCAGTAGCCGGTGTAGATCAGGCTGGCGTACTTGGGCATCAGCTCGTCTTTGAGGTGAGCCACTTCGCGGTCCAGGGTGATGGATTCGATGGCCCGGTGGGCGCGCAGCATGATGGTGCCGCCTGGGGTTTCGTAGCAACCACGGGACTTCATGCCCACGTAGCGGTTCTCGACGATGTCGAGACGGCCGATACCGTGTTCGCCACCGATACGGTTCAAGGTCGCCAGCACAGTGGCCGGAGTCATTTCGACGCCGTCCAGCGCGACGATGTCGCCATTGCGGTAGGTCAGTTCCAGGTATTGCGGCTTGTCTGGAGCGTTCTCCGGGGAGACGGTCCATTTCCACATGTCTTCTTCGTGCTCGGTCCAGGTGTCTTCCAGCACGCCGCCTTCATAGGAGATGTGCAGCAGGTTGGCATCCATCGAGTACGGGGACTTCTTCTTGCCGTGACGCTCGATCGGGATCGCGTGCTTTTCAGCGTAATCCATCAGTTTTTCACGGGACAGCAGGTCCCATTCACGCCAAGGGGCGATCACTTTCACGCCTGGCTTGAGTGCATAGGCGCCCAGCTCGAAACGCACCTGGTCGTTGCCCTTGCCGGTAGCACCATGGGAAATGGCGTCGGCGCCGGTTTCGTTGGCGATTTCGATCAGGCGCTTGGCGATCAGCGGACGTGCGATGGAAGTACCCAGCAGGTACTCGCCTTCGTAGACGGTGTTGGCGCGAAACATCGGGAAGACGAAATCGCGGACGAACTCTTCGCGCAGGTCGTCAATGTAGATCTCTTTCACGCCCATGGCTTGCGCCTTGGCACGTGCAGGTTCGACCTCTTCGCCCTGACCCAGGTCAGCGGTGAAGGTCACCACTTCACAGTTATAAGTATCCTGCAGCCACTTGAGGATCACCGAAGTGTCCAGGCCGCCGGAATACGCGAGAACGACCTTGTTTACGTCGGCCATGCCATCACTCCACGGGGTTGTACGGAAAGGCGTCGATTCTACCGACCAAAACCGTGGATTTACAGGGGCGCGACAGCAAATGAAGATAAAGCGACAGATTATGTCGAACGGGCGACCGATGGTCGCACCTTAAGACGTGTGTGCAGGGTTACTTGCGCCAGTGGCTTGGGGCGCCGGCTTCTCGGGGGCTGCCACGCGTTCAAGCTGGATATTCACACGACGATTGCGTGCCCGGTTGGCCGCATTGGTGTTGGGCGCAAGGGGGTAGCTTTCGCCATGGAAGCGCAGGGTGATCTGCGACTCCTGGATACCGTTGGCCTTGAAGTAGTCCATCACCGCCAAGCCACGGCGGCGAGAGACGTCGCGATTGGTCAGGCGGTTGCCGCTGTTGTCCGAATGGCCATTCAACTCGATATGGTTGACCGTCGGGTCGGCTTTCATGAATGCAAGAATCACGTCGAGTTTCTTCTTGGCGGCTGCGTCCAACTCGATACCGCCCCCCGGGAATCCGACTTCGGTCTGTTTGACCTGATCGTAATTCATCGGCAACAGCTTGGCGGTGCACAGCTGGTAGTCGTTATAAGCCTTATTGAATTTCACCGGCAACAAGCGGATTTCGGAGTAGCCGCCTTCACGGCCGTAGTGGCGGACCGTCGGGCTGCGCCCTTCCAGCAGTCCGGTGAACAGGCGACCGGCCTGGGCCTGCGAGCTATTGAACAACACATCGCCACTACCGGCACGCACGGCGCCGAGGTTGATATCGCCTCGGCCTGGCTGCCAAGGGGCGGCGGCAGCCAACAAGGTGGCCGAGCCTGTGCCCAGCGAACCGTTATAGGCTTTCAGACGAAATATTGCCTGCTCACCCGCCCGGCGCACGAACTCACCCGAACCGAAGTCTGTGATCGGCTGGGTCAGACGGCACTCGAACTGGTCGCCCTCTACCTTCCACTCAATGTTCTCCAGACGTGTCTGGAACGTGAGGGCCATCGCGGGCAGGCTGGCGAACACACTGAGCAGGGCTAGGTAATGCTGGCGCACGGGAGGCTCCACTGGTTTCTACAACACTTCAAAGCGTCATACATCGATAAGGCATACAAAAGGCTATCGGTTGCATCCTGCAAAACTTGATAGCGAGTGCCTGATAGAGTCTTTTCCGGTAGCATTCCCCCCAGATTGACCCGCCTGGAATCCCCAATGTCCGACCGCCTGACCCTGCTGCGTCCCGACGACTGGCATATTCATCTTCGCGATGGTGCTGCGTTACCCCACACCGTGGCCGATGTAGCGCGTACCTTTGGCCGCGCCATCATCATGCCTAACCTGGTTCCTCCGGTACGTAACGCCGAGCAAGCCGATGCCTACCGCCAGCGTATCCTCGCTGCACGGCCGGCCGGCAGCCGGTTCGAACCGCTGATGGTGCTGTACCTTACCGACCGCACCCAGCCCGAAGAAATTCGCGAGGCCAAGGCCAGTGGGTTTGTGCACGCCGCCAAACTGTACCCGGCCGGCGCCACCACCAACTCCGATTCCGGCGTGACCAGTATCGACAAGATCCTGCCGGCCATCGAAGCCATGGCCGACGTCGGCATGCCGCTGCTGATCCACGGTGAAGTCACCCGTGGCGATGTGGACGTGTTCGATCGCGAGAAGATCTTCATCGACGAACACATGCGTCGTGTGGTGGAGCTGTTCCCGACCCTCAAGGTCGTGTTCGAGCACATCACCACTGCCGATGCAGTGCAGTTCGTCACCGAGGCCTCGGCCAACGTTGGTGCGACCATCACCGCGCATCACCTGCTGTATAACCGCAACCACATGCTGGTAGGCGGGATTCGGCCGCACTTCTATTGCCTGCCGATCCTCAAGCGCAACACGCACCAGGTGGCCTTGCTGGATGCGGCGACCAGCGGCAATCCGAAGTTTTTCCTCGGCACCGACTCCGCGCCTCACGCCCAGCACGCCAAAGAAGCCGCGTGCGGTTGTGCCGGCTGCTACACCGCCTATGCCGCCATCGAGCTATACGCTGAAGCGTTCGAACAGCGCAACGCCCTGGACAAGCTCGAAGGGTTCGCCAGCCTCAATGGCCCGCGTTTCTACGGCCTGCCGGCGAATACCGATCGCATTACCCTGGTTCGTGAAGACTGGACCGCCCCTGCCAGCCTGCCGTTTGGCGAGCTGACTGTCATCCCGCTGCGCGCCGGTGAAACACTGCGCTGGCGCCTGCTGGAGGAAAGCAAGTGAGTGAAGACCATTACGATGACGAGCACGAGCACAGCGGTGGCGGATCCCGTCATCCGATGGCCGAGCGGTTCCGCGGCTATCTGCCGGTTGTCATCGACGTAGAAACCGGTGGTTTCAACTGCGCCACCGATGCGCTGCTGGAAATCGCCGCGACGACTATCGGCATGGACGAACAGGGTTTTGTGTTCCCGGAACACACCCACTTCTTCCGCGTCGAGCCGTTCGAAGGCGCCAATATCGAAGCGGCTGCCTTGGAGTTCACCGGGATCAAGCTCGATCACCCATTGCGCATGGCAGTAAGTGAAGAAGCGGCACTGACCGATATCTTCCGTGGCGTGCGCAAGGCATTGAAGGCCAATGGCTGCAAACGCGCGATCCTGGTCGGCCACAACAGCAGCTTTGACCTGGGCTTCCTGAATGCCGCCGTGGCGCGGTTGGACATGAAGCGCAACCCGTTTCACCCGTTCTCCAGCTTTGACACCGCTACTCTCGCCGGGCTGGCGTATGGCCAGACCGTGCTGGCCAAAGCCTGCCAGGCAGCCGGCATCGACTTTGACGGTCGTGAGGCTCATTCAGCCCGCTACGACACAGAGAAGACGGCCGAGCTGTTCTGCGGCATCGTCAACCGCTGGAAACAGATGGGCGGCTGGGAAGACTTCAACGACTGAAGTGGAATCCCGCGCATAAAAAAACCGGCCTTCTCAGGCCGGTTTTTTTTGCCGCAAACGTGGCTTACAGCTTGCCAGCGTTCTCGGTCAGGTAAGCCGCAACACCTTCCGGCGAAGCGTTCATGCCTTTGTCGCCTTTTTTCCAGTTGGCAGGGCAGACTTCGCCGTGCTCTTCGTGGAATTGCAGGGCGTCGACCAGACGGATCAGCTCTTCCATGTTACGACCCAGTGGCAGGTCGTTGATGATCTGGGAGCGAACCACGCCTTTGTCGTCGATCAGGAACGCGCCACGGAAGGCCACGCCGCCTTCGGACTCAACGTCGTAGGCCTTGGCGATGTCGTGCTTCATATCGGCAGCCATGGTGTATTTCACTTTGCCGATGCCGCCATCATTGATGGCGGTGTTGCGCCAGGCGTTGTGGGTGAAATGGGAATCGATGGAAACGGCTACCACTTCAACGTTGCGCGCCTTGAAATCGTCCATGCGGTGGTCCAGAGCGATCAGCTCCGACGGGCAGACGAAGGTGAAGTCCAGCGGGTAGAAGAACACCAGGCCGTATTTGCCTTTGATGGCTTCAGACAGTTTGAAGCTGTCTACGATTTCGCCATTGCCGAGGACGGCAGGTACGTCGAAATCCGGGGCTTGTTTGCCGACGAGTACGCTCATTGGTTATCTCCTGATGTAAGGGTGACGATTGAAGTAAAAGGACCGGCCTTGAGTCTGCCGTTTATAAGCGACAGCCCTGTGACGCAGTCACGCTTCGTGAAGACCGACCATCATACACTGAAAAAACCGTTCGTCAGTGCGGGCACGGTGCCAGTGAATACCCTACGATTCTACTTTGACAATCATTCTCGTTAACATTAAGATCCACCGCACTTAAGCCTTAAACCCGCGATGGTTCTCCCTTATGTATGTGTGCCTCTGTACTGGCGTCACCGACGGAAAAATCCGCGAAGCAATCTATGAAGGTTGCTGCAGCTACAAGGAAGTGCGTGAAGCCACCGGCGTTGCCAGCCAGTGTGGTAAATGTGCTTGCCTCGCCAAGCAAGTGGTACGGGAAACCCTGACACAGCTGCAGACCGCTCAGACCGCGCTCCCCTATTCAGCAGAATTTACACACGCCTGATTAGGCATGTTTTAAAGAACCGGACTTAGTGTCCGGTTTTTTTATGCCCGCAATTCAATAAGTTAGCGCTAAGACGCGGAACACAAACATTCTTATTCCGATTAATTTTCATTTATTATTCAATAACTTAGGTTTGACACTAGGGATTTCGCCGCTCAAACTCCGCTTTATACACAGCGATTACAGGGCAGGACCCCAGTCATGAAAGGCGACATCTCAGTCATCCAGCAACTCAACAAATCCCTTGCCAATGAACTGGTCGCGATCAATCAGTACTTTCTGCATGCACGCATGTATGACGATTGGGGCCTGGAAAAGCTGGGCAAGCGCGAATACAAAGAATCGATCAAGGCCATGAAGGACGCGGACGCGCTGATCAAGCGCATCCTGTTCCTGGAAGGCCTGCCGAACGTGCAGGACCTGGGCAAGCTGAGCATCGGCGAACACACCCAGGAAATGATAAGCAGCGACCTGGGTTTCGAGCGCAAGAGCCACAGCGACCTCAAGGCCGCCATTGCTCACTGTGAAACCAAAGGTGACTTCGGCAGCCGCGAACTGCTGGAAGACATCCTGGAAGACCAGGAAGAGCACATCGACTGGCTGGAAACCCAACTGGGCCTGATCGATAAAGTCAGCCTGGAAAACTACCTGCAGTCGCAGATGGGCGAGTAACCCCGCTTCCTGTAGAAGCAAAAAAGCCCCGCTCTCTCTCGAGAAGCGGGGCTTTTTATTGCAGGCCAATCACGCGTCGGTCTTGGCCGCCGCATTTGCCGCTGCTTCTTTGATCAGCGTTTGCAACGAACCATCAGCCGCCATCTCAACGATGATGTCGCTGCCGCCGACCAGTTCACCGGCAACCCACAGTTGTGGGAAGGTCGGCCAGTTGGCGTACTTCGGCAGGTTGGCGCGGATTTCAGGGTTTTGCAGGATATCCACGTAAGCGAATTTCTCGCCGCACGCCATGATGGCCTGGGAAGCTTTCGCGGAGAAACCGCACTGAGGAGCATTAGGCGCGCCCTTCATGTAAAGCAGAATGGTGTTGTTGGCAATCTGCTCTTTGATCGTTTCGATGATATCCATGGAACACCTCGGCTGGAACTTTGCGACTCACAGGTCGGCACGGTGGCGCATTGTAACGCAAAATTCCAGCGTGGTGCTCAGGCGGCTGCTACCTGCACCGGAACGCCATTGAGTGCGGCATTGCCCGACAACTCATCCAACTGCCGCTCGTCGGTCAAATCGTTGGCGCTCGCCCCCGGCTGTCCGCTGGCGATTGTCATCTGCACGCCTGGACGGCCATGGCCCCAACCATGCGGAAGGCTGACTACGCCGGGCATCATGTCCAGGCTGGCCAGGACTTCCACTTCAATCATGCCGATGCGCGAACTCACGCGCACGCGCTGCCCATCGCTCAACTGCCGACTGGCCAGGTCATCCGGGTGCATGAGCAATTGATGACGTGGCTTGCCCTTCACCAGCCGATGGTAGTTGTGCATCCAGGAATTATTGCTGCGCACGTGACGGCGGCCGATCAACAGCAGTTCATCGGCCACTGGCAACGGCTGCGCGGCAAAACGCGCCAGGTCGGCAAGGATCACCCCCGGCGCCGCCTGCACCTTGCCATCAACGGTTTTCAAGCGTGCCGCAAGATTGGGCTGCAGCGGCCCCAAGTCCACACCATGAGGATGGTCCGCCAGCACGGCCACCGACAACTTGTGGCTGGACGCATCACCGTACACCCCGGCACGCAGCCCGAAGTCGATCATCTGCGCAGGCGGCATGGTCGGCTTGAGCACCGCGCCCGTCTGTGCGGCAAAGGCCTTGGCCAGGCCGACAAAGATCTCCCAGTCATGCAGCGCGCCCGCAGGCTTGGGCAGGATTGCGCGATTGAAGCGGGTGACATTGCGCACCGCGAACATATTGAAGGTGGTGTCGTAGTGATCATTCTCCAGCGCCGACGTGGACGGCAGGATCAGGTCGGCATAGCGCGTGGTTTCGTTGATATAAAGGTCGATGCTGACCATGAACTCCAATCCGTCGAGGGCTTGTTCCAACTGCCGGCCGTTGGGCGTCGACAACACCGGGTTGCCCGCCACCGTCACCAACGCACGGATTTGTCCTTCCCCTTCGGTGAGCATTTCTTCGGCCAATGCTGACACCGGAAGCTCGCCGCCATACTCCGGGCGCCCGGAAACCCGGCTTTGCCAACGATTGAAATGCCCACCACCAGTCGATGCAACCAGATCCACCGCCGGCGTAGTGCACAGCGCCCCTCCCACGCGGTCCAGGTTGCCGGTCACCAGGTTGATCAGTTGCACCAGCCAATGGCACAGCGTGCCGAACGCCTGGGTCGATACCCCCATGCGTCCGTAACACACCGCCTTGTCGGCGGCAGCAAAGTCCCGCGCCAACTGGCGGATCTGTTCGGCAGGCACCGCACACTGACGGCTCATGGCCTCGGCGGTAAAGCCGGCGATGGCGCGACGAACCTCCTCAAGGCCTTCCACCGGCAAATGGCTGGTGCGGGTCAGGTTCTCGCTAAACAACGTGTTGAGCACTCCGAACAGCAATGCCGCATCACCACCCGGGCGCACGAACAGATGCTGGTCGGCCATCGCCGCCGTCTCGCTGCGCCGTGGGTCGACCACCACCACTCTGCCGCCCCGGGCCTGGATCGCCTTGAGGCGCTTCTCCACATCAGGCACGGTCATGATGCTGCCGTTGGACGCCAGTGGGTTGCCGCCCAGAATCAACATGAAGTCGGTGTGATCTATATCCGGGATTGGCAATAGCAGGCCATGGCCGTACATGAGGTAGCTGGTGAGGTGATGGGGTAACTGGTCTACCGAGGTGGCGGAAAACCGATTGCGCGTCTTCAACTGGCCCAGGAAGTAATTGCTGTGGGTCATCAGTCCGTAGTTGTGCACGCTGGGATTGCCCTGATACACCGCCACTGCATTCTGCCCATGCCGCGCCTGAATCCCTGAAAGCCGCTCGGCTACAAGCGCAAAGGCGTCTTCCCAGGCAATCGGCTGCCATTCACGGCCCACGCGCAGCATCGGCTGGTGCAGGCGGTCGGGGTCATTCTGGATATCCTGCAGCGCCACAGCCTTGGGGCAGATATGCCCGCGACTGAATGTATCCAGCGGATCCCCTTTGATCGAGGTGATCGCCAGGCTGCCGTCGTCGGCCTGGGTGGTTTCCAGGGTCAGGCCACAAATGGCTTCACACAGATGGCAGGCACGGTGGTGGAGAGTCTTGGTCATGGCCAGTCTCTTTTATAGGGGCTTTGATCCCACTATGGGCCGGGAGCGGCAGGCGCGCCAGCAACGTTCGCCACGTGAATCGACCAGCATCAGGCCCGGCCATGAGCAAGCGTGAGCAAATGTTTCAAAACCCGCCCCATAGCCTCTGAAACCGACCCAGCCTGGTCTGCGCCCGCCTCCGCGCATTGCAAAAGGTCTCGGCGCCAGTGTACAAATGGCCCGCTGCTGTCTGGAATTCATCTTCAAAAGCGCATCGGCGCCCTGCTTGAACACCCTTAAAAACCGTAGCCCTATTGGTAAGACGCGACATTTAATTATAAGATCGCGCCTTCCCCTATTTCGTCGCCCCGTGCGGCTTTCGCCGCAGGTCTCGCCCGTTGTCACAACAAACAAGGCTTTGAGTATCTGCGGTCTGTTGCAAAAAGGTAGTTAATGATGAGCGCAAGGCACTTTCTCTCCCTGATGGATTGCACGCCCGAAGAGCTGGTCAGCGTGATCCGTCGAGGCATTGAGCTTAAAGACCTGCGTAACCGCGGCGTACTGTTCGAGCCTTTGAAAAACCGCGTGCTCGGCATGATCTTCGAGAAGTCGTCGACCCGCACCCGTGTGTCGTTCGAAGCCGGCATGATCCAACTCGGTGGCCAGGCTATCTTCCTGTCCTCGCGCGACACCCAGCTGGGCCGTGGCGAGCCGATCGCCGACAGCGCGAAAGTGATGTCGAGCATGCTCGATGCCGTGATGATCCGTACCTTTGCCCACAGCACCGTGACCGAATTTTCCGCCAACTCCCGTGTACCGGTGATCAACGGCCTGTCCGATGACCTGCACCCGTGCCAACTGCTGGCCGACATGCAAACCTTCCTTGAACACCGTGGCTCGATCCAGGGCAAGACCGTGGCCTGGATCGGCGACGGCAACAACATGTGCAACAGCTATATAGAAGCGGCCATCCAATTCGACTTCCAACTGCGCGTGGCCTGCCCGGAAGGCTACGAGCCTGACGCGCGCTTCCTGGCACAAGCCGGCGACCGCGTGACCCTGGTCCGCGATCCGCGTGACGCGGTGATCGGCGCCCACCTGGTGAGCACCGACGTGTGGACCTCCATGGGCCAGGAAGACGAAACCGCCAAGCGCCTGGCCCTGTTCGCCCCGTATCAGGTGACCCGCGCCCTGCTCGACCTGGCCGCGCCCGATGTCCTGTTCATGCATTGCCTGCCGGCCCACCGTGGTGAAGAGATCAGCACCGACCTGCTCGACGACCCTCGCTCGGTCGCCTGGGACCAGGCTGAAAACCGCCTGCATGCACAAAAGGCCCTGCTCGAATTCCTCGTGCCACCGTCGTACCACCACGCATGAGCCATCCATTACTGCTGAACCTGCGCAACCTGGCATGCGGCTATCAAGATCAACGGGTGGTACAGAACCTCAACCTGCACCTCAATGCGGGCGACATCGGTTGCCTGCTGGGCTCCTCGGGTTGCGGCAAGACCACCACCCTACGAGCGATTGCCGGGTTTGAGCCGGTGCACGAAGGTGAAATCAGCCTGGCCGGCGAAGTGATCTCCAGTGCCGGGTTCACCTTGGCTCCCGAGAAACGTCGCATCGGCATGGTGTTCCAGGACTACGCGCTGTTTCCTCACCTGAGCGTGGCCGACAACATTGCTTTCGGTATTCGCAAGCACCCGCAAAAAGGCCGGGTGGTTGCCGAGTTGCTGGAGCTGGTAAACCTGAAGAACCTGGGCAAGCGCTTCCCTCATGAGCTATCCGGCGGCCAGCAACAACGCGTCGCCCTCGCCCGAGCCTTGGCGCCAGAACCGGCCTTGCTGTTGCTGGATGAGCCTTTCTCCAACCTAGATGGCGAGTTGCGACGCAAGCTCAGCCACGAAGTGCGCGACATCCTCAAGGCACGCGGCACCAGCGCGATCCTGGTGACCCATGACCAGGAAGAAGCCTTCGCCGTCAGCGACCAGGTCGGGGTGTTCAAAGAGGGCCGTCTCGAGCAGTGGGACACGCCCTACAACCTTTATCACGAACCGCAGACACCTTACGTCGCCAGCTTTATCGGCCAGGGTTACTTCATCCGTGGTCAATTGAGTTCGCCGGAATCGGTCAGCACCGAACTGGGTGAGCTGCGCGGCAACCGCGCCTACACCTGGCCTACCGGCGGTGCGGTGGATGTGTTGCTGCGCCCGGATGACATCGTCTACGCGCCGGACAGCGGGTTGAAAGCGCGGATCGTCGGCAAGACGTTCCTCGGCGCATCGACGCTGTACCGCCTGCAACTGCCGACCGGCGCGCAGCTGGAATCGATTTTTCCGAGCCATGCCGATCATCAGGTCGGTGCGGATGTGGGAATTCGAGTGGCCGCCGAACACCTGGTGTTGTTCCAGGCGTCCGGCAGCACGGCCGCACACCTCCCTCCAGTCGAATCCGGCGTACGGCGTTACAGCCCGGTATAAAGCCCCGTCATACCCGGCCAATTTCCGCGAACTTGGCCTGGGTGTGCTCAGCCAGCACCGCCGCCGGCAGCTCAACCTCCAACCCCCTCCTTCCCGCGCTCACAAAAATCGTCGCGAACGGCTGCGCCGTCACATCGATAAACGTGCGCAGACGCTTTTTCTGACCCAGCGGGCTGATGCCGCCCAACAGATAGCCAGTGGAGCGTTGCGCGGCCACCGGGTCGGCCATTTCGACTTTCTTGACGCCTGCCGCGTGTGCCAGGGCCTTCAGATCCAGACTTCCGACGACCGGCACCACTGCCACCAGTAATTCGCCCTTCTCGCTGCTGGCCAGCAAGGTCTTGAACACCTGCGCTGGGTCCAGGCCCAACTTTTCCGCGGCCTCCAGCCCATAGGACGCCGCCTTTGGGTCATGTTCGTAACTGTGGACTCGATGTTCGGCGCGAACTTTTTTCAACAGGTCCAATGCAGGCGTCATGGTATCTCCGAGGCATGGCAAACAGATGGCCAATTCTAGGCCAAGCCCACATAAAACGCTCTAGTCCGCCCACTCTTGCGGTACACACGCAATGTGACAAGCGTGATCATTCACCAGACCAATAGTTTGAAAGTGACTGACAGTTCACTTTCGACCTTTGACAGCCGTCATTCTTGTCTATATTTTTTCGTTTCCGAATACTGTAGGAATACACCCGCAGCGTTCAAAGCAGTAAGCCATGGTCGGGATGGGGATCCCTGCCACGGTGAAAATCGCGCAACAGCCCGTTGAGGTTGTGCGCCAGACAAGAACAACAACTGAGGTTTTCCATGACAACTGCTCTTCAACAGCCTTCACTTTCGAGCCAATGCATGGCCGAATTCCTGGGGACTGCGCTTCTGATCTTCTTCGGTACAGGATGTGTCGCTGCGCTCAAGGTCGCGGGTGCCAGCTTTGGCTTGTGGGAGATCAGTATCATCTGGGGGGTCGGCGTCAGCATGGCGATCTACCTGAGCGCCGGTATTTCCGGAGCCCACCTCAACCCGGCTGTCAGCATCGCGCTGTGCATTTTCGCCGACTTCGAAAAGCGCAAACTGCCCTTCTACATTCTCGCCCAGATCGCCGGCGCCTTCTGCTCGGCGGCCTTGGTGTACACGCTCTACAGCAACCTGTTTTTCGATTACGAACAAACCCATCATATGGTGCGCGGCTCCCAGGCCAGCCTGGAATTGGCGTCGGTGTTCTCCACTTACCCCCATGCGCTGCTGAGCACCGCCCAGGCGTTCCTGGTGGAAATGGTCATCACCGCCATTCTGATGGGCGTGATCATGGCCCTCACCGATGACAACAACGGCCTGCCACGCGGCCCGTTGGCGCCCCTGCTGATCGGCCTGCTGATCGCAGTGATCGGCAGCGCCATGGGCCCGTTGACCGGCTTTGCGATGAACCCGGCGCGGGATTTCGGGCCCAAGCTGATGACCTTTTTTGCGGGTTGGGGTGAAATGGCCTTCACTGGCGGCCGCGATATTCCTTACTTCCTCGTACCGATTTTCGCGCCGATTGTCGGCGCATGCCTCGGCGCCGCGGCCTATCGCGGGCTGATTGCCCGTCACCTGCCGAGCGCCGCACCTGCTATAGCTGAAGCAACACCTGACACGGCTGTCAACGGCAAGACCCGTATTTCCTGATAGCGCCAGCCTGAACGTACCTGCCCTTTTTACGGCCCAGGCTGATTACCGACTTTCTTATTTTCCAAGGCATTCGACATGACCGATATTCAGAATAAGAACTACATCATCGCCCTTGACCAAGGCACCACCAGTTCCCGGGCGATCATCTTCGATCGTGACGCCAACGTGGTCTGCACCGCCCAGCGCGAATTCGCCCAGCATTACCCGCAGGCGGGCTGGGTCGAACATGACCCGATGGAAATCTTCGCCACCCAGAGCGCCGTGATGGTCGAGGCCCTGGCTCAAGCGGGCCTGCACCATGACCAGGTCGCCGCCATCGGTATCACCAACCAGCGTGAAACCACCGTGGTGTGGGACAAAGTCACCGGTCGCCCGATCTACAACGCGATCGTCTGGCAGTGCCGCCGCAGCACCGAGATCTGCCAGCAGCTCAAGCGCGACGGCCACGAGCAATACATCGGCGACACCACCGGCCTGGTCACCGACCCGTACTTCTCCGGCACCAAGCTCAAGTGGATCCTCGACAACGTCGAAGGCAGCCGCGAGCGTGCGCGCAACGGCGAGCTGCTGTTCGGCACCGTCGACAGCTGGCTGATCTGGAAATTTACCGGCGGCAAGACCCACGTCACCGACTACACCAACGCTTCGCGCACCATGCTCTTCAACATCCACACCCTGGAGTGGGATGCGAAGATGCTGGAGATCCTCGACGTGCCGCGCGAAATGCTGCCGGAAGTGAAGTCCTCCTCGGAAATCTACGGCCGTACCAAAAGCGGCATCGCCATCGGCGGTATCGCCGGCGACCAACAGGCCGCCCTGTTCGGCCAGATGTGCGTCGAAGCCGGCCAGGCCAAGAACACCTACGGCACCGGCTGCTTCCTGCTGATGAACACCGGCGACAAAGCGGTGAAGTCCAAGCACGGCATGCTCACCACCATCGCCTGCGGTCCGCGTGGCGAAGTGGCCTACGCCCTGGAAGGTGCTGTATTCAACGGCGGTTCCACCGTGCAGTGGCTGCGTGATGAGCTGAAAATCATCAACGATGCCCACGACACCGAATACTTTGCCGGCAAGGTCAAGGACAGCAACGGCGTGTACCTGGTACCCGCGTTTACCGGCCTGGGCGCGCCCTACTGGGACCCGTATGCCCGTGGCGCACTGTTCGGCCTGACCCGTGGCGTACGCGTGGATCACATCATTCGTGCAGCGCTGGAGTCAATTGCCTACCAGACCCGCGACGTGCTCGACGCCATGCAACAGGACTCCGGCGAACGCCTCAAGGCCCTGCGTGTGGACGGCGGCGCGGTGGCCAACAACTTCCTGATGCAATTCCAGGCCGACATCCTCGGCACCCAGGTCGAGCGCCCACAAATGCGTGAAACCACCGCACTCGGCGCCGCCTACCTGGCCGGCCTGGCATGCGGCTTCTGGGGCAGCCTGGACGAGTTGCGCGGCAAGGCGGTGATCGAGCGCGAATTCGAACCGCAACTGGACGAAGCCGCCAAGGAAAAACTCTACGCCGGTTGGCAAAAAGCTGTCAGCCGCACCCGTGATTGGGAGCCGCACGAAGGCGCTGAATAAGCCAACGTCGGGTTGTAACTGGCAGGGAGCGGATTCCTGCGTCATCATGGGCCACTTTTGTATGGCAGCCCAAAGGACGCCCCATGAATCTGCCTCCCCGCCAACAACAAATCCTCGAACTGGTCCGCGAACGCGGCTATGTCAGTATCGAGGAAATGGCGCAGCTCTTCGTTGTTACCCCGCAAACCATCCGCCGCGATATCAACCAACTGGCGGACGCCAATCTGCTGCGCCGCTACCACGGCGGCGCGGCCTATGACTCCAGCGTCGAAAACACCGCCTACGCCATGCGGGCCGACCAGATGCGCGACGAGAAACAGCGCATCGGCGAAGCCATCGCCGCGCAGATCCCCGATCACGCCTCGTTGTTCATCAATATCGGCACCACCACCGAATCCATCGCCCGTGCGTTACTCAACCACAACCATCTGAAAATCATCACCAACAACCTCAACGTCGCCACCATGCTCAGTGCCAAGGACGACTTCGACGTGCTGCTGACCGGCGGCAATGTGCGGCGTGACGGGGGCGTGGTCGGTCAGGCGAGTGTCGATTTCATCAACCAGTTCAAGGTCGACTTTGCCTTGGTGGGCATCAGTGGTATCGATGAAGATGGCAGCTTGCTCGACTTTGACTACCAGGAAGTCCGGGTTTCCCAGGCGATCATCGCCAATGCGCGCCAGGTGATCCTGGCGGCGGACTCCAGCAAGTTCGGGCGCAATGCCATGATTCGCCTGGGTCCGATCAGCCTGGTGGATTGCCTGGTGACGGATCAGCAGCCGGTGCCAGCGTTGGTGCAGTTGCTCAATGACCACAAGGTTCGTCTGGAAGTGGTGTAGCGTCTGCACTGACGCCATCCGGGGCAAGCCCCCTCCCACAGGTTGATCACATTCCAATGTGGGAGGGGGCTTGCCCCCGATAGCTATTGACCAGACCTCCCATTTCTCCAGCCAGCACTGGCTCATGTTCACAAATTTTCCTTTGCCCGCCCTTCGATGAGTTTTTTCAATCGAACTCAGGTGGCTGCGCGCGCGTTTATCAGCTACCATTTTCGCAAATGAACATTAATGTTCGAATTCCAATACGAAAAAGATCGCGAGGCCAGCCGATGAACCCTTCTACCTTGCCTGCTCCACCGCTTGCCGAAGTCTATGATGTTGCCGTTATCGGCGGCGGGATCAATGGCGTCGGTATTGCAGCAGACGCAGCCGGTCGCGGTTTGTCGGTATTCCTTTGCGAAAAGGACGACCTGGCCAGCCACACCTCCTCCGCCAGCAGCAAGCTGATCCACGGCGGCCTGCGCTACCTCGAACATTACGAATTCCGCCTGGTGCGCGAAGCCCTGGCCGAACGTGAAGTGCTGCTGGCCAAGGCCCCGCACATCGTCAAGCAGATGCGCTTCGTGCTGCCGCACCGCCCGCACCTGCGTCCGGCGTGGATGATCCGCGCCGGCCTGTTTCTGTACGACCACTTGGGCAAGCGTGAAAAACTGGCCGGTTCGAAAAGCCTCAAGTTCGGCGCCGACAGCCCGCTGAAAAGCGAAATCACCCAAGGTTTCGAATACTCCGACTGCTGGGTCGATGACGCCCGCCTCGTGGTGCTCAACGCTATGGCCGCCCGCGAAAAAGGCGCGCACATCCACACCCAGACCCGTTGCATCAGCGCCCACCGCAGCAATGGCATGTGGGAAATGAACATGGAGCGCGCCGACGGCAGCCTGTTTTCGATCCGCGCCCGGGCCCTGGTGAACGCTGCCGGCCCGTGGGTCGCCAAGTTCATCAAGGACGACCTGAAGCTGGATTCGCCCTACGGCATCCGCCTGATCCAGGGCAGCCACCTGATCGTGCCGAAACTGTATGAAGGCGCCCACGCGCATATCCTGCAGAACGAAGACCAGCGCATCGTCTTCACCATTCCGTACCTGAACCACCTGACCATCATCGGCACCACCGACCGCGAATACACCGGCGATCCGGCAAAAGTGGCGATCACCGAAGGTGAAACCGACTACATGCTGAAAGTGGTCAACGCGCACTTCAAGAAGCAACTGAGCCGCGATGACATCGTGCACACCTACTCCGGCGTACGCCCGCTGTGCAACGACGAATCGGACAACCCGTCGGCCATCACCCGTGACTACACCCTGGCACTGTCCGGTGGCACGGGCGAAGCGCCGATCCTGTCGGTGTTCGGCGGCAAGCTGACCACCTATCGCAAACTCGCTGAATCGGCCATGGCGCAACTGGCACCGTACTTCACCCAGATGCGCCCGAGCTGGACCGCCACCGCCAGCCTGCCGGGCGGTGAAAACATGACGACGCCAGAAGCCCTGGCCGAAGCGATTCGCAGCAAGTTCGACTGGATACCGAGCGAGATCGCCCGCCGTTGGTCCACCACCTACGGCAGCCGCACCTGGCGCCTGCTGGAAGGTGTGCAGTCGCTGGCCGACCTGGGCGACCACCTGGGCGGTAGCCTGTACACCCGCGAAGTCGATTACCTGTGCGCCGAAGAGTGGGCCACCCAGCCCCAGGACGTGCTGTGGCGCCGTACCAAGCTCGGCCTGTTCACCACCCCGGAAGAACAGGACAACGTGCAACGTTACCTGTCCAAGGTCGAGCAGACCCGTGCAAAGATTGAAGCGGCCTGATCAGGTCGCCCCGCAAAGCCCCTGCGCCGGACGGCCCAGGGGCTTTTTTATGCAAGATAAATCCCACACGCCCTATTCGGTTTTCCGAACGCCATACCACCGCCTATTCGGATTGCCGGATCACGGCATGATAAATTCCTCGAAACAAAAATTTAATACCCTTATAAATCAAATAGATAACCTTTTATTCGAGGTATGGCACGACTCATGCTCTACACTCCCTGACGATTGCCTGAGACGCCTCAGGAGCCGTCACGGGCATTCGCTGTACAAGAGAGCCGTCTAGCCGGCTTCATAAAAAAAACAAATGTCGAGGAAGTATTGATGCGCATCGTTCCCCATATCCTGGGCGCAGCTATCGCTGCTGCTCTGATCAGCACTCCAGTTTTCGCCGCCGAACTCACCGGCACACTGAAGAAAATCAACGACTCCGGCACCATCACCCTCGCTCACCGCGACAGCTCCATTCCGTTTTCCTACATCGCGGATGGCTCGGGCAAACCTGTGGGCTACTCCCACGACATTCAGCTGGCTATCGTTGAAGCCCTGAAAAAAGACCTGAACAAGCCCGACCTGAAGGCCAAGTACAACCTGGTCACTTCGCAAACCCGTATTCCGCTGATCCAGAACGGCACCGCGGACCTCGAGTGCGGTTCCACCACCAACAACGCCGAACGCGCCCAACAAGTTGATTTCACCGTCAACATCTTCGAAATCGGCACCCGTCTGCTGGTCAAGAAAGACAAGGATGGCAAGCCGAGCTACGCCGACTTCGCCGACCTGAAAGGCAAGAACGTCGTGACCACCGCTGGCACCACGTCCGAGCGCATCATCAAGGCGATGAACGCCGACAAGCAGATGGGCATGAACGTCATCTCCGCCAAAGACCACGGCGAATCCTTCCAGATGCTGGAAAGCGGCCGCGCCGTAGCGTTCATGATGGACGACGCCCTGCTGGCCGGTGAAGAAGCCAAGGCCAAGAAGCCGGACGACTGGGTCATCACCGGTACTCCACAGTCCTTTGAGGCCTACGCCTGTATGGTTCGCAAAGGCGACCCGGACTTCAAGAAGGCTGTAGATGACGCCATCGTTGCCCTGTACAAATCCGGCGAAATCAACAAGATCTACAGCAAATGGTTCGAGAGCCCGATCCCACCAAAAGGCCTGAACCTGAACTTCCCGATGAGCGACAAGGTGAAGGAGCTGATCGCCAACCCAAGCGACAAACCAGCCCCTGACGTAAAAATCTGATACCTGACTAAGCTTATCTCCTGAGGGAGCCAACCTCCCTCAGGCGTCTGTTACTACCTGCTGGCTTTATTGTGGAACACTCGACCTGGCGGTTTTCGAGCCGATCGCGTGTGCCTGGCGTTCATCGCCAGGCGGGAAAGGATCTTCCCCAAGCGGGTGCTTGTACATCGATCGATCTCGAGGGGAGACCCTAATGAATTACAACTGGGACTGGGGCGTGTTCTTCAAGTCCACTGGCGTGGGCAGCGAGACTTATCTCGACTGGTACATCGCTGGCTTGGGCTGGACCATCGCCATCGCTGTCGTGGCATGGATTATCGCCTTGCTGCTGGGGTCCATTCTGGGCGTCATGCGCACCGTGCCAAACCGCATCGTAGCGGGCATCGCGACCTGCTACGTGGAACTGTTTCGTAACGTGCCGCTGCTGGTTCAGCTGTTCATCTGGTACTTCCTGGTACCCGACATGCTGCCGCAGAACCTGCAGGACTGGTACAAACAGGACCTCAACCCGACCACCTCCGCCTACCTGAGCGTTGTCGTGTGCCTGGGCCTGTTCACCGCCGCCCGAGTGTGCGAGCAAGTGCGTACCGGCATCCAGGCGCTGCCACGCGGCCAGGAATCCGCTGCACGCGCCATGGGCTTCAAGCTGCCGCAGATCTACTGGAACGTGCTGCTGCCCCAGGCCTACCGGATCATCATTCCGCCGCTTACCTCGGAATTCCTCAACGTCTTCAAGAACTCCTCCGTGGCGTCCCTGATCGGCCTGATGGAACTGCTGGCGCAAACCAAGCAGACCGCCGAGTTCTCGGCCAACCTGTTTGAAGCCTTCACCCTGGCCACGCTGATCTACTTCACCCTGAACATGAGCCTGATGTTGCTGATGCGCGTGGTCGAGAAGAAAGTCGCAGTGCCCGGCCTGATCTCCGTGGGGGGTAAATAATGGACTTCGATTTCAGCGGCATCATCCCCGCCATCCCGGGCCTGTGGAACGGCATGGTCATGACCCTGCAGTTGATGGTCATGGGCGTGGTCGGCGGTATCGCGCTGGGTACGGTCCTGGCGCTGATGCGCCTGTCGTCCAGCAAACTGCTGTCGCGCGTTGCCGGCGCTTATGTGAACTACTTCCGCTCCATCCCGCTGCTGCTGGTGATCACCTGGTTCTACCTGGCGGTGCCGTTCGTATTGCGCTGGATCACCGGCGAAGACACCCCGATCGGCGCATTCACCTCCTGCGTCGTGGCGTTCATGATGTTCGAAGCCGCGTACTTCTGTGAAATCGTGCGGGCCGGCGTGCAGTCGATCCCCAAGGGCCAGATGGCGGCTGCACAGGCCATGGGCATGACCTACGGCCAGACGATGCGCCTGATCATCCTGCCCCAGGCGTTCCGCAAGATGACCCCGTTGCTGCTGCAACAGTCGATCATCCTGTTCCAGGACACCTCGCTGGTCTACACCGTGGGCCTGGTGGATTTCCTCAACTCCGCCCGTTCCAACGGCGACATCATCGGCCGCTCCAATGAGTTCCTGGTTTTCGCCGGTGTCGTCTACTTCATCATCAGCTTTTCCGCCTCGCTGCTGGTCAAGCGTCTGCAAAAAAGGTTTGCCGTATGATCTCTATCAAGAACATCAACAAGTGGTATGGCGACTTCCAGGTGCTGACCGATTGCAGCACCGAGGTTAAAAAAGGCGAAGTGATCGTGGTGTGCGGGCCGTCCGGCTCGGGTAAATCCACCCTGATCAAGTGCGTCAACGCGCTGGAACCGTTCCAGAAGGGCGACATCGTGGTCGACGGCACTTCCATCGCCGACCCGAAGACCAACCTGCCGCAGCTGCGCTCGCGCGTCGGCATGGTGTTCCAGCACTTCGAACTGTTCCCGCACCTGACCATCACCGAAAACCTGACCATCGCGCAGATCAAGGTGCTGGGCCGCAGCAAGGAAGAAGCCACCAAGAAAGGCCTGCAACTGCTCGAGCGCGTCGGCCTGTCGGCACATGCGCACAAGCACCCGGGCCAGCTCTCCGGCGGCCAGCAACAACGTGTGGCGATTGCCCGCGCCCTGGCCATGGACCCGATCGTCATGCTGTTCGACGAACCGACCTCGGCGCTGGACCCGGAAATGGTCAACGAAGTGCTCGACGTGATGGTGCAACTGGCCCAGGAAGGCATGACCATGATGTGCGTGACCCACGAAATGGGCTTCGCCCGCAAAGTGGCCGACCGCGTGATCTTCATGGACGCCGGCAAGATCATCGAAGACTGCCCGAAAGAAGAGTTCTTCGGCGACATCAGCGCCCGCTCCGAACGCGCGCAGCACTTCCTCGAGAAAATCCTGCAGCACTAAGAAGCAACTCGCTGCTCTGTCTGTGAAGACGGGCTTGTTGTGGCGAGCGGGCTTGCCCCGCTCGCCACAGAATAAGCACCATCAGCACAACTGGTTGACCCAAGGCATCTGTGATGAAATGCGACCCCAACCAATTTCGCGCCGCACCGCCATCACTTGCCGTGAAACCACGTCTGATCCGCCAACTGTTCCTGCCGCCCCTGATCATCGCCCTGATGATCGGCCTGGGTTTCATCGGCTTCTGGGTCAGTGAGTACTACGGCATCCGCACCCTCAGCGACACCGGCGAACGCCAGTTGGAGTTGCATGCCCGCACCGTCGAAAGCGAGCTGAGCAAATACACCTACCTGCCCAGCCTGCTGGAACTGGAGTCCAGCGTCTCCACGCTGCTGGCCGACCCGAACCAGGAAACCCGCAAGACCGTCAACGATTACCTCGAAGGCCTGAACCGACGCAGTCGCAGTCGGGCCATCTACGTGATGGACACCACCGGCCGCGTGCTGGCCACCAGTAACTGGCGCGATGCCGACAGTTACCAGGGTGAAGACCTGTCCTTCCGCGCCTATTTCCAGAACGCCGTGCGGGGCCAGCCAGGTCGCTTCTACGGCATCGGCAGCACCAACGGCGAACCCGGCTACTACCTGGCCCACGGCCTGGAAGAGCATGGCAAGATCATCGGCGTCGCGGTGGTCAAGGTACGCCTCGAAGCCCTTGAGGAGCGCTGGCAACGCGCACGCCTCGAAGCGTTCGTGAGCGACGAAAACGGCATCATCATCCTCTCCAGTGACCCGGCCCGGCGCCTCAAGGCCGTGCGCCCGCTGAGCGATGACACCAAGGACCGCCTGGCCCACAGCCTGCAATATTACTGGGCGACGCTGAACGAGCTGGAGCCCCTGGCCCGCGAGCGCCTCAACGAAGGCACCGAGAAGCTGACCTTCCCGGCCAACAGCGAAGTGGTCAACGACGCCCACGAAGTCAGCTACCTGGCGCAGACCCGTCCGCTCAACGACACGCCGTGGAATTTCACCCTGCTCACCCCGCTCAACGACCTGCGCCGCGCCGCAATCAACCAGGGCATCCTGGTGGCCGTTGCGTTTGGCCTGGTGGCGTTTTTGCTGATTGCCTGGAACGAGCGACGCAAAGTCATCGCCACACGCCTCGCCGCACGGGAAGCCTTGCAGGAAGCCAACAGCCAGTTGGAACGACGGATTGCCGAGCGCACCGCCGACCTGCGCGCCAGCAACGAACGGCTCAAGGGCCAGATCCGCGAACGGCGCCAGGCCGAAGAAACCCTGCGCCGTGCCCAGGATGAACTGGTGCAGGCCGGCAAACTGGCGGCCATCGGCCAGATGTCCACCAGCATCGCCCACGAATTGAATCAGCCACTGGCCGCGCTGCGTACCCTGTCCGGCAACACCGTGCGTTTCCTGGAGCGCGGCGCCCTGGATACCGCCAGCGCCAACCTCAAGACCATCAATGAACTGATCGACCGCATGGGCCGTATCACCGCCAGCCTGCGCTCCTTCGCCCGGCGCGGAGACGACCAGGGCGAAGCCAGCCTGGCCAAAGCGGTAGACGCCGCGTTCCAGGTGCTCGGCGCACGCCTGGACAGCCTGCCACTGACCCTGCACCGCGACTTTTCCCACGCCCAATTGCAAATCGACCAGACGCGCCTGGAACAGATCCTGGTCAACCTGATCGGCAATGCCCTCGACGCCATGCAAGCCCAACCGGCGCCGCAATTGTGGCTGGAGGGCAGCAGCAGCGAGGGCAAATACCGCCTGCAAGTGCGCGACAATGGCCACGGCATCGATCCCGAGGCGCGCAAGCATTTGTTCGAACCGTTCTTCACCACCAAGCCCGGCGAGCAAGGCCTGGGCCTGGGCCTGACGCTGTCTGCCAGCCTCGCGGCGGCCACCGGCGGCAACCTCGCCGTGGAACACCCGGCCAGTGGTGGAACGGCCTTTGTCTTGTGCCTGCCGCTGGCGGGCACTCAACAAGCTGAGTCGACATGAATACAAACGCTACCGCCGTTAAAGAAGACCTCACCGTGCTGATCGTCGAAGACGACCCCCACGTGTTGCTCGGCTGCCAGCAAGCCCTGGCCCTGGAAGATATTCCCAGCGTCGGCGTGGGCAGTGCCGAAGAAGCCTTGAAGCGCATCGGCGAAAACTTCGCCGGCATCGTGATCAGCGATATCCGTTTGCCGGGCATCGACGGCCTGGAGCTGCTCACCCGCCTCAAGGCCCTGGATAAAAGCCTGCCGGTGGTGCTGATTACCGGGCACGGCGATATTTCCATGGCGGTCGGCGCGATGCGCAACGGCGCCTATGACTTCATGGAGAAACCCTTCTCCCCCGAACGCCTGGTCGACGTCGCCCGGCGCGCCCTGGAGCAGCGCGGGCTGGCGCGGGAAGTCTGGTCGCTGCGCCGCCAATTGGCCGAGCGCGATTCGCTGGAAGGCCGCATCATCGGCCGTTCGCCGGCCATGCAGAACCTGCGCGAACTGATCGCCAACGTCGCCGACACCTCGGCCAACGTGCTGATCGAAGGCGAGACCGGCACCGGCAAGGAACTGGTCGCGCGCTGCCTGCATGATTTCAGCCGGCGTCACGCCCACCAGTTTGTCGCCCTGAATTGCGGCGGCCTGCCGGAGAACCTCTTCGAAAGCGAGATTTTCGGCCACGAAGCCAACGCCTTCACCGGTGCCGGCAAGCGCCGCATCGGCAAGATCGAACACGCCCACGAAGGCACGCTGTTCCTCGATGAAGTGGAAAGCATGCCGATCAACCTGCAGATCAAGTTGCTGCGGGTATTGCAGGAACGCACTCTGGAACGCCTGGGGTCGAACCAGAGTGTCGCAGTGGATTGCCGGGTGATCGCCGCCACCAAGTCCGACCTCGACGAACTGAGCCGCGCCAACCAGTTCCGCAGCGACCTGTACTACCGCCTCAACGTGGTAACCCTGGAACTGCCGCCCCTGCGCGAGCGTCGCGAAGACATCCTGCAACTGTTCGAACACTTCCTGCAGCAGTCATCCCTGCGTTTCGACCGCACTGCGCCGGAGCTGGACAACCAGACCCTGTCGAGCCTGATGAGCCACGACTGGCCGGGCAACGTGCGCGAATTGCGCAACGTCGCCGAACGCTTCGCCCTCGGCCTGCCCGCCTTCAAGAAAAGCGGCGCCAGCAGCGGCGGCCAGGGGCTGGCCTTTACCGAGGCAGTGGAGGCCTTCGAACGCAACCTGCTCAACGATGCGCTGCAACGCAGCGGCGGCAACCTGACCCAGGCCAGCCAGGAACTGGGGATGGCCAAGACCACGCTGTTCGACAAGGTCAAGAAGTACGGGTTGAGTCACTGATGGACTTGCTATTGAAGGCCGCCCTCGGCGCGGCAGTGGTGCTGATTCTGGCGGCGCTGGCCAAGACCAAAAACTATTACATCGCAGGGCTGGTGCCGCTGTTTCCGACCTTTGCGTTGATCGCCCACTACATCGTCGGCAAAGGGCGCTCGGTAGACGACTTGAAGACCACGATCCTGTTCGGGATGTGGTCGATCATTCCGTATTTTGTGTACCTGGCGACCTTGTATGTGATGGTCGATCGGATGCGGTTGGAGGCATCACTGGCCGTGGCCGCCGTGGCGTGGTTGATGGCCGCGACGGTGCTGGTGAGCATATGGGTACGCGTCCACACCTGACCCAGCACGGTCAAAACTGTGGGAGGGGGCTTGCCCCCGATGGCGGTGTATCAGAGACAGAAAAGCTGTCTGACCCACTGCAATCGGGGGCAAGCCCCCTCCCACATTTTTATCCCGGTTGAGTCAGCGGACGATCTTGTCGACCTGAATGCCCAGCTTCTTCAGGCGATACCAGAAACTGCGCTCGGAAATCCCGATCTTCGCCGCCGCTGCGGCCTGCACGCCATTGCTCTCCTGCAACGCTGCCAGAATATAGGCCTTCTCCACCTCTGCCAGCGCCGCATCCAGGTCCTGGGGAATGCCCGGCCCATCGCTGAGGATCGCCGTCACACCGCCCTCGCTCGGTTTGGATGCAAACAGATAACCCGGCAGGTCGATATCCTCGATTACCGGTGACGCCGCCACGATGGTCGCGCGCTCCACGCAGTTCTGCAGTTCACGGATATTGCCCGGCCAGTGATACGCCGCCATGGCCTGCAAGGCTTCCGGGCTGAAGCCAGTGATGCGTTTGCCGGCGGTGGCACTCAGGGTGTGGGCGAAGTGGCGGGCCAACGGCGCGATGTCTTCCACCCGCTCGCGCAAGGCCGGCAACGGGATCGGGAACACGTTGAGGCGGTAATACAGGTCTTCGCGAAACTCTTTGTTGGCCACCGCGTCCAGCAAATTCTTGTTGGTGGCGGCAATCACCCGCACGTCCACCTTGCGCTCGCGCGGGTCGCCCACCGGTTCGATCACCCGCTCCTGCAATGCACGCAGGATCTTCGCCTGCAACGCCAACGGCATGTCGCCCACTTCGTCGAGAAACAACGTGCCCTTGTCGGCCTGCTGGAAACGCCCTACCCGGTCGGCCACGGCGCCGGTAAACGCGCCTTTGCGATGGCCGAACATTTCGCTTTCCAGCAGCCCTTCCGGGATCGCCGCACAGTTGACCGCCACGAACGGCTGGTCGGCACGGCTGCCGTGTTTGTGGATGGCGCGGGCGACCATTTCCTTGCCGGTGCCGCTTTCGCCGGTGAGCAGGATGGTGGCGCTGCTGTCGCGCACCGAGTCCACCGCCTGCAGCACTTTGCGAAACGCCGGGCTGTCACCCACCAGGCTGTCGAACTGTGCGTGCTCGTCCAGTTCGGCGCGCAGGCGCGCGTTGTCGCGCATGATGTCGCGAAACTGCAGGGCCTTGGCCACGGTGATGTCCAGCTCGTCGATATCGAACGGCTTGGCGATGTAGTCGTAGGCGCCATTGCGCATCGACTGCACGGCGTTTTTCACGGTGCTGTAGGCAGTCATCACGATCACCGGCACGTGGGGGTAACGCACCTTGATCTCGGCCAGCAGCGCCGGCCCGTCCATGCCTGGCATGCGCCAGTCGCTGATCACCAGGTCGATGTCTTCCTGCTCCAGCACCTTGAGCGCGTGCAGGCCGTTGCCGGCGATGAACACCTGCACGTTGTTCTGGCCCAGGGCCGACGCCAGCAGGTCGCAGAGCTTGGGTTCGTCGTCGACTACCAGAATGTTATGCGTCATGACTGTCCTCGTCGTCTTCGCCCATCGCCGGAATGTACAGGCTGAACGTGGCGCCGGCATCTTTTTCACTGGCGCATTCGATGCTGCCGTCGTGACTTTCCATGATCGAATAGACTTTGGCCAGGCCCAGCCCGGTGCCCGAGGCCTTGGTGGTGACGAACGGGGTAAAGATACGTTCGATCATGTCCGCCGGAATGCCCTGGCCGGTGTCGGCGATGCTGATCACTGTGTTGTCGTCCACCGAGCGAATGCCCAACGTCAGCCGCCCGCCTTCGGGCATCGCGTCGACGGCGTTGAGAATCAGGTTGAGACACGCCTGCTTGAGCTGCTTGGCGTCGGCATAGATGGTCGCTCCCGGCGCCTGGTCATCGACATGCGCATCGATCGCATGGGTGGCCAGTTCCGGCGCGCAAAAGCCGAGGATCTCGTCCACCAGCGCGCGCGCCGGCTGCAACACGCGCAGCGGCGGGTTGGGCTTGGCGAAGTCGAGGAACTCGGTGATCAGGTCGTTGATGCGGCTGACCTCACTGACCACGTATTCCAGGTGACGCTTGTCGGTTTCCGGCAGATCGGCACGCCGATGCAACAGTTGCGTGGCTGTCTTGATGATGCCCAGCGGGTTGCGGATCTCGTGGGCCAGGCCCATGGCGACTTCGCCCAGGGCGTGCAGGCGATCGCGTCGGCGCAACTGGGCCTCAAGGTAATGCAACTCGCCCAGGCGCTCGGTCATATGGTTGAAGGTGCTGCTCAACTGCGCCAGCTCATCGCCGCCGCTGACCGGCACACGGTGTTCGTAATGACCCGAAATCACCGCGTCCACACCTTGGGACAGGTCGCGCAGCGGTTTGGTCAGGCGCCGCGACACCAACACCCCGGCCGCTAGCGACAAGGCCGAGCTAAGCAGGAAGATCAGCACGAACAGGTTGCTCTGGTTGACCAGCCCGACCAGGCTGGTGTGGCGCAACAGACCGCTGAAAATCACGCCCTGCAAATCCCCCGCATCATTGAAGATCGGCCAGTACAGCCCGCTGTAGTTGTTGGTGAACTGCTCGCTGGGCTGGCGGGTGCTGCGCATCGCCGCTTCGACGCTCTTGGGGATGCGCGAGGGGTGATCCACGAAGCGCTGGGTCGAGAAGATCTCGGAAAAACCGTCGGGGTTGGCCAGGTACAGGCGCAGGTCGAGGGAATGCACATCGGCCACGCTGGTGAGGAAACTGCTGTCCAGGTAGGTGGCGACCAGCAACAGGTAGTCGACACCGTCACGGCTGGTTTCAAAGGTCGACACCACCAGGCCGGTATTCACCCCGGCCACCTGCACGGTCTGCAACACCGCGTTGCTGGTCAGGTTGATCTGTTTGACGATGTCATCGGAGGCGGTGCTGAATTCGACCTTGTGGTCGCTGGCGCGAATCAGCGCCACCACGTCGATGTCGGTAGCGTCGGCAATGTCGGCGGTCAGGCGGTCGTGCTTGGCGGCTTGCCGGCTTGACGGCGGGCTGGTGTAGCGCAGGAACAACTTGGCCATGCGCGCGTTGTCGTGAAGGATGTCGCCGATTTCGTCCTTGACGATCTTGGTCGACTCCTGCAGCCAGATGCGCACGTTGCTGTCGAAGATCTGCGACAGCGTGGTCGCGGCCAGCTCGGCCGCGATCATGGTAGGAATCACGCTGACCAACCAGAACGCCAGCACCAGCTTGCGCTGGACGCTCCAGCGCGAAATGGCAAAGGGGCGGGCTTTCTGGCGGGTCTTGGTGATCATCAGGTTTCGCTTATCGCAGCAGCCATGGCAGGGTCGGAACGGTCCGGTCGAATAAACAGTTTTACAAGCTTGAGCAGGCCGTTGACCAGCCGGTTGCGGTGACGGAAAAACACACTGTTGCCCTGAAACTCGCAGCCCAGGCGCAGCTTACTGGCATACCCGGCCTGGCCGCACTCATACACGGCAATATTGTGTTGAATACAGTAGTCGACATTGGTCAGCCAGCTGCGGAAGTACAGGTTGTAGTCGCGGGTGAACGCCACGTCATGCCCGAAAAACTTGTCCACCAGCCGGTGTTGGTCGACCAGCACCAGGTTGAACGCCACCAGTTGCTCGTCCACCCAGTAAAGAACACAGACCGCGCGCTCATCCAGGCGTTCGAGCACACCGGTGAAGTAACCGGCGGGCAGCCGTTCGAACTGCAACTCGGCACGCGTGAGCGTGGCCTCGTACAAGCGCATCACCTCGGGCAGCACGTCGTCGATATTGCGCCGCCACTCCACCCGCGGCCCCGGCGCACGCAGCTTGCGGCGCAGGTCCTTGCGCGTGGATTTGCCCAGCGAACCCAGGTAGGCATCCACCGAGCCGTACGGCAGCGGCAACACGCCGGAGGGCAAGCTCGGCATGCTCTGGAAGCCTGCCGCGCGGCAGCTCTGGAGCCAATGCGGATCCTTGCTCGGCGCATCCTTGACCGCCACCAGGCCGATGCCGAAGTCATCGGCATCCTGGCGGGCGGCGCCCAGCAGGTGCTTGAGCAACAGCGGACGCTGCGCATCCGCCACGCTGCTGGCGAAACCCACGTCGCAGCGTTCGGCCACCGGCGATCCGAGGGCATACAGCCCCAGTTGCAAAAGCCCCGGCCACAATCGTTCGACACGTTCGGTCAAGCGCTTGCCGGCGCCCGACACCGTGGTGTCGAGGCGATAATGCGTGATGAACGCGGCAGCCACGGCCACCAGCGTTCCATCCTGATAAACCGCGAGATAACGCCACTGGAAATCATCAATGGCCGCGTTTTCCACGGCGACGTAATAGTCCCAGTCCTCCAGGGCACCCGGGAAACAGTCGTTCCAGGCACTGCGCTGGATAGCCCGGATGGTCGGGAAGGCTTGGGCGGTGATCACATCGTGTCCTTTGTCAGAGTCTATGGCGGAGAGCGGGCTTGCTGTATCGAGTGGGCTCGCCACAAAGTGAACTGGCGCCCATGGCGGAGGTGTGTTGTTCGACGAAATCGGCGCTCAATTCGATCACCCGGCGGTATTGCAGGTCGACGGTGATCATGTGGTAGCAGTTGTCCAGCAGGATCTTGGTCACCGGCCCGCCGAGGTGGCGTTCCACGTAATCGGCGTTCCAGCGGCTGGTGATGTCGTCCTCGATGGAGTGCAATACCAGCGCCGGTACGTTGATCGACGGCATGCGTTTCTTGACCACGGCGTTCATCCAGTGCAATTCACGCACCGTCACGCCCTCCATCGTCAACAGGCCCGCCTCGCTGCTTTCGCCTTCCTTCATCTGCCGTTCAACGATGGCGCGCAGGCGTTCGTTCTTGATGCCGTAGGGCGGCTTCTCGGTAAAGCGGAACAGGCGCACGCCGAACGGGATACGGATGAGCAACGGCGTGATAAACGCCATTTTGTTGATGCTCCACCCGTCGTACTTGAGCGTGGTGGAATACATCAGCAAACCGGCCACCTGGCCCGGATGCTCCGACGCCAGGTACATCGACATCACCGCGCCCATCGACAAGCCGCCGACAAACACCTGCGCGTGGCGTTGCTTCACGCCCACGAAGGTCTTGCGCACGCCTTCGTACCAGTCCCGCCAGCCCGTGGCCTGCAGGTCGCTGTTGTCACCGCAGTGCCCGGCCAGGGTGGGCACGTACACCGTGCAATTGCCCACCTTGGCCAGGCCCTTGGCGACCTGGCGCAACTCCGTCGGGGTGCCGGTCAGGCCGTGGATCAACAGGATCCCGACCGGACCGTCACCGAGAACGAAACCGGCATCACCTTCACCGAGGTCGATCCCGACGCTGTTCACCGGTTGGTCGCCCGCACCAGCAGTTGCTCGAGCAGCTTCAGGCCCAGCTCGATTTCCGGGTAGCTGATTTCCAGGGACGGTGCCAGGGTGATCACGTTCTTGTAGTAGCCGCCCACGTCGAGGATCAGCCCGAGTTTCTGGCCGTCCACCACCATGTCGCCTTTCATGCCTTCTTCGACCATGTAGTCCAGGGTCGCCTTGTCGGGGGTGAAACCATCCGGGGCGCAGATTTCGCAGCGCAGCGCCAGGCCCAGGCCGTCGACATCGCCAATGATCGGGAAACGTTTCTGCAGGTCCTGCAGGCCTTCGAGGAAGAACTTGCCCTTGGCCATGACCATCGCGCCGTAGTCGATCTCGTTGGTCATCTTGAACATTTCCAGGCCTACCGCCGTGCCCAACGGGTTGGAGGCGAAGGTGGAATGGGTCGAACCTGGCGGGAAGATCTTCGGGTTGATCAACTCTTCACGGGCCCAGATGCCGCCCAGTGGGTTGAGGCCGTTGGTCAGCGCCTTGCCGAACACGATCACATCCGGCTGCACGTCAAAGTGTTCGATCGACCACAGTTTGCCGGTGCGGTAAAAGCCCATCTGGATCTCGTCGGAGACCATCAGGATGCCGTGTTGATCCAGCACGTGCTTCAACTCGCGGTAGAAGTTCATCGGCGGGATCACGTAGCCGCCGGTGCCCTGGATCGGCTCGACGTAGAACGCGGCGTATTCGCTGGAGCCGACTTTCGGGTCCCACACCCCGTTGTATTCAGTCTCGAACAGGCGGGCGAATTGCTGCACGCAGTGGCTGCCGTATTCTTCCTTGGTCATGCCTTTGGGGCCACGGAAGTGGTACGGGAACGGGATGAACTGCGCGCGCTCGCCGAAGTGGCCGTAGCGACGACGGTAGCGGTAGCTGGAGGTGATCGACGAAGCACCCAGGGTGCGCCCGTGGTAGCCGCCCTCGAAGGCGAACATCAGGCTCTTGCCGTTGGTGGCGTTACGCACCACTTTCAGGGAATCTTCGATGGACTGCGAACCGCCGACGTTGAAGTGCACGCGACCGTCGAGGCCGAATTTCTTCTTGGCATCGACCGCGATCATTTCCGACAGCTCGATCTTGCCCTTGTGCAGGTACTGGCTGGCAATTTGCGGCAGCGTGTCGATCTGCTGTTTCAATGCGTTGTTCAGGCGCGGGTTGGCGTAGCCGAAGTTGACCGCCGAGTACCACATTTGCAGGTCGAGATAGGCCTGGTCTTCGGTGTCCCACACGTAGGAGCCTTCGCAACGGCTGAAAATACGCGGCGGCTCGATGTAGTGAACGGTGTCGCCGTAGGAGCAATACTTGGCTTCTTTGTCCAGAAGGATCTGGTCTTCGGCGGTAGCGATACGGATATCAGACATGATGGAAGAGTTCCTGGTTGTCAGCAGTAAAGGTGGTGGCGTTGGCGGCGATGCCCTGAGGCAGCAGGGCCAGCAATGCAGGCAGTTCGGCAAAGGTGTCGAAGCGTGCGTGAGGAATGTCGTTGGCTTCGCAGTACTTGGCGAGGCTGCCCTTGGCGAACACGAAGTCGGCGGTGGAGGCCACGCACATGTCGGACTTGCCGTCGCCGATCACCAGCACGCGCTTGCTGCGTGGGGTGGACTTGCACTTGCAGTTGCCGGAAGCGGCACGGCAGGCGTCGCTGGCATACGGGAAATCGATGCGCCAGCTGTTCTGGTCGACCTGGCGCAGGCGGTTGGCAAGGATCGGCAGCAAGGTCACGTAGTTGCGCGACAGGATGCGTGCGATGCCCTGCTCGATGCCGTCGCTGACCACTTCGATGGTCGCACCCAGTCCCATGACGTGGTCGACGAAGTCGGGGAAGTCCGGGTCGATCTCGACGCTGTCGAAGTACGCCAGCAGCTCGGAAGGTGTGGCCTTGATCAGCGCCAGTTGGCGGCTCAGGCATTCGCGTGAACCGATATGCCCATCCAGCCATTCCTGTTCGATGGTTTCCCACTCGGGGCCGGCGAAGCGTTGGAGGACGTTGTCGATGACATCGGTGGGGGTAATGGTCCCGTCGAAGTCACACACGATATGCCACTGGATCATCGTTGTTTACCTTGGAGGAGCGCGCTGTATGCGCTTGCACCAGAGGTAGAGCAGGGACTGTGCCAACTGGCCACCACCCAGCAGGGCTGGGGCTCTGGCGCGTATCGAGGGCGGAATGTGTCGTCGAAGCTACAATTTTTGTAGCTTGCTACAAACAAGATGAGTGCTTGCGTGAAGCGGGCCCTTCGCGCGTTCATGCGCACGTAATCAATCAAGGAACCTGACCATGTACAGGATCACATGCGCTGCATTCGCCGGTTTGCTTGGCCTGTGGAGCTTTTCAAACGCTGCCCTGGCCGAAGGCATCACCGGTGAAGTGGGCGCAGGCATCAGTTATCAACCCCATGACCCCACCGCCAGCCGCTACGAAGTTCGCCCCGTGCCCTACCTGGACCTGGATTGGGGCAGCGTCAGCCTGGGCACCGATGACGGCTTGACCTGGAGCGCGCTCAACACCCACGGCTTTACCGCCGGCCCCTATATCAACTACCTGTCGGGGCGCACGTCCAATGGCGACCTGCAAGGCCTGCGCAATGTGTCGGACATGGCCGAGGTGGGTGGCTTCGTCCAGTACGCCCCGGCTGATTTCTGGAGGGTCTACGCGCAAGTGGGGCAAGCCGTGGGCGGTGGGCATTCGCAGAGTGGCGCCCTCGGCAAACTGGGCGGCGAACTGGGCTACCCGCTGGGCGGCGGGATCATCGGCAGCAGCGGGCTGGTTGCGCATTTTGCCGATGCACGCCAGACCAACACGTTTTTTGGCGTGGATGACAACGAAGCCGCTTCCACCGGCTTTCGTCCCTACAACGCCAGCGGTGGTTTCCAGAACCTGACGCTGACCCAGAGTTTCGAATTTCCCCTGGCTGCCAACTGGTCCTTGCTGACCAGCGCCAGCTGGATTCACTTGGTGGGATCGGCCGCCAACAGCAGCATCGTCAAAGAGACCGGCGATGTGAACCAGGGCCAGGTGCAGACGGCCATCAGCTACAAGTTCGATTAGGTTGGTCTGGGGTTTGCAACAAGGTGCTGGAATCCACTTTTCCAGGACATTCTTCATGGCTCGCCCCGCTTACCGCCTGCTCCATCACTCGCTCTGGGACCTGGTGCCCATCGCCCTGGGCCTGGCGCATTTCGCATTTGTCGTCTGGCTGGTTGCCGCCTTCCATCACCTGAGCTGGTGGGCCCTGGTGCCGCTGGCGCTGCTTTACGCAGTCAGCCTGTCGTGGAGCATCAACAGCATCTCCCACAACCAGATCCACAACGCCTACTTCACCCATCGCGCCATGAACCGGGTCTTCGACCTGCTGCTGTCGGTGACCATCGGTTTCTCCCAGACGCTCTACCGCGACATCCACAATCGCCACCACCGTGGCAACGCCGACCTGCCGGGGCCGGACGGTAAAACCATCGACCCGCTGTCGATCTACCAGCGTGGCCATAATGGCCAGCCGGAAAACCCGTGGGCCTATACCTTCCTGAGTTTTTTCCGCGACGATCCCAAGCCGTTCTACGCCGAAATGACGCGCAAACGCCCGGCCGATGCGCGCTGGGTGAAAGTCGAGATCGGCGTGACCGTGGCGTTCTACATTGCGCTGGCGTTCTACAACTGGCAGGCGGTGCTGTGGCTGTTGCCGTTCTGGTACCTGGGCCAGTGCCTGTCATCGCTCAATGGCTACTACGAGCATTTCGGCGGCAACCCAAACCTGCCGATCGCCTGGGGCGTGAGTTCCTACAGCGTGCTGTACAACCTGATCTGGATGAATAACGGCTACCACGCCGAGCACCACTACCGGCCGAAGATGCACTGGACCCAGGTGAAGGCGTTTCATCGGGAGATTGCCGAGCAGCAGCGGGAGGCGGGGGTCAAAACACTTCCGGTGTCCCATGGCCTAGGTTTTTTGGTGAAACACCGCAAACCCTAGCCACTCAGTTTTCTTCGCCCTCTGCCAGGAGGGCGATACCCCCGATGATCACCGCCACCCCCACCCAGTGCAGCGGGCTGATATGTTCCCCCAGCCCCAGCCACGACCCGAGCAACACCACCACAAACACCAGTGCACTCAGCGGAAACGCCAGGGACAGGCTGCTGCGCCGCAGGATCAGCATCCATACGAAAAACGCGCCGATGTAGCTGGCAATCGCCGCCAGGATCCCAGGGTTGCGCGCCACTTGCGCCAACCACTGCCAACTGAAATCCATCTGCCCCAGTTGATCCCCGGCTACTTTGGTAAACAACTGGCCAGCGCTTTCGGTGCAGATCAACAAGGCCCACAGCACCACCGTGCCCAAACGCCCATGCAGCCATCCGGTATTCATCGTTTGCGTACTCATGCCTGACTCCCTGCAATCGCCACCAACATCACGCCCAAGGTAATCACCAGCGTGCCAAGCCAACGGCGCCGGCTGACGGTTTCGCCCAGCACCACCTTGCCCGCCAGCACCACGCCGCAATACGCCAGCGCGGCCGCCGGAAACAGCAGACTCAACGGTGCTCGGGACAACGCTTCGAGCCACACGAAAAATTCGACGGCATAGGCGCCGATCCCCGCCCACAGCAACGGCGCATTGAACACCTGGCCCCAGAACGCATTCAGACGAAAACCGCCGTCCAACTCCGGCAAACGGTCCAGGCCGATCTTGAAACACAGCTGGCCGATCACATCGAGCACGATGGAAAACGCCACCAGCAACACCACGGTCAACGTCACGGGAACAGCTCCTCAAACAGATCAATCAGGGCTTCATTGGTCGCGGCATTGCGCTGCAAGTCCTCGGCACTCCAGCGTTCGGGCGGCGGCTGGTCGGACTTGGCCTCCCAACGCTTGAAGGCATTGCTGAACGCCGGCGTGGCGAACTCGCCGCACACGTCGATGCCGATAATGCGCTTGCGCGCCGCCAAAGCCCGCAAGGCTTGCAGCAGGTGGCTAAGGCGCATGCCGCCCTGATCCCAATTGGTGGCGGCGTCTTCGCTGGCGAGTACGTCTTTGTCGAGGGTGATCCAGATTGCCTCGGTGGGGAGGCTGTCGATCATCTGCTCAAGGAACGCCGCCCAGTCCAGCTCGGCCAGGTTGCGCCAATGCAGGTGGTTTTCCCGCTGCTGGTGGCCAGCGCCGTCCCCTACCCGCCCCCAGACTTTGGAGGGCGCATGCTGCCAGGGAAACAGCTGCAATTGCCCGCGTTTGAGGGCACCGAGGTTGCCGCCGCGCAGTTGCGGGTTGTGCAGGTCGTCGCTGCACGGGCCGAGGGTGACGATGCGTTTGATCGCCGGCATTTTCAACGCGCGATTGACCCACGAACCACAGTGACGCTTGGGCGCAAAGCGCACCCAGTCGGGGTGGTTGTCGAAGTGGATCAGGCTGATGGGCTCTTTCAAATCAGCCAGGAATGCCGGCGTGAGGTGGTGATAATCGCCGGAGCCGACAAACAGGATTTCCGGCCGTGCGTCGGAAGGCCGGGGCCGTTGGGCCAGGCGTTCGGCGAAGCGCTTCCAGGTTTTTTCGGTGGACCACAGGCGCAGCTTGGGGCCAAGGTCCAGCAGGTCGATACGATGGGCGCGCCCACTGGCCAGGCGCCGGGCAATCGGTGCCTGGCCGGTGAGGCTGTGGTCGAGGTCAAGAATGTTCAAGGCAGTGTCCCCTAAGGCTTTATGGGGTCAATGCAAGGGACGGGCCAGCACCTGTCTCAAGACCAATGGAGAACAATGTGGGAGGGAGCTTGCCCCCGATAGCAGAGTGTCAGTCAACACATGTCTTAACTGAACCACCGCTATCGGGGGCAAGCCCCCTCCCACATTTTGACCTGCGTTCGGCGTTAGTTTTTGGATTCGCTGATGATCTGCCGGATCGCGCCTACAAAAGCTTCCGCCGGCTGCCCACCGCTGACGGCATATTGATCGTTGAACACGATGGTCGGCACCGAGGTCACGCCACGGGAGATCCACAGTTGTTCCTGTTCGCGGACTTCGGCGGCGTACTCGTCGCTGGCCAGAATCTCGGCCGCACGCTGGATATCCAGCCCGACGCTCTCGGCAATGATCGCCAGCGTCGCGTGGTCGGACGGGTCCTGCTGGTCGGTGAAATACGCCTTGAAGAACGCTTCCTTGAGGTTGTATTGCAAGCCCTCCAGCCCGGCCCAATGCAACAGGCGGTGCGCGTCGAAGGTGTTGTAGATGCGGCTCTGGCCGTCAGTGCGGAAGGCGAAGCCCAACCCGGCGCCCATGTCGCGGATGCGCTCGCGGTTAGCCTGGGATTGCTCGGCGGTGGAGCCATATTTCTCGGTGATGTGCTCGACGATGTTCTGCCCTTCGGCGGGCATGTTCGGGTTCAGTTCGAACGGCTGGAAGTGGATCTCGGCTTGCACGTCGGCGCCAAGCTGGTCGAGGGCTTCGGTCAGGCCGCGCAGGCCGATGATGCACCAGGGGCAGGACACATCGCTGACGAAATCGATTTTCAGGGGAGTACTCATGGCAGGCAACCTCGCTGGCAGTAATGCGCCGTAAAGGTTGCACGATACACCAATGTCACAACACCTTCGAAGGCTCGCCCAGGTCAATCTGCGCCCAGTGCGCCGCATCTTCCCGATGGGCTTGCAGGTACGGCAACACGGCCGTCAACAGGGGCGCCTTGAACGCTTCCTGGAACCGATGGGCCATGCCGGGAATCAGCTTCAACTGGCTGCCCTGGATATGCGCCGCCAGGTGCACGCCGTGCATCACCGGCAACAACGGGTCGGCCGTGCCGTGCACCACCAGGGTCGGCACGCGCAGTTGGTTGAGCAACGGCACGCGGCTCGGTTCGGCGAGGATCGCCATGATCTGGCGCTTCACGCCGTCCGGGTTGAAGGCGCGGTCGTAGGACAGCGCCGCCTGGTGCAACAGCGCCTGGCGATCATCCTTGACGTTCGGGCTGCCCAGTGCGGCGAGCAAGTCGGCCTGCTGCTCCAGGGCCACTTCACGATTCGGCGCGCTGCGTCGCGACAACAGCTGTACCAGCGCGGCATTCGGCGCCGGCAGGCCTTCGGCGCCGGAACTGGTCATGATCAGCGTGAGGCTTTCGACCCGCTGCGGCGCCATGGCGGCCAGGTGCTGGGCGATCATCCCGCCCATGCTCGCGCCGAGTACGTGGAATTGCTGGATCTGCAACGCGTCCATCAGGCCTATGGCGTCATCGGCCATGTCGGTCAAGGTATACGGAGCCGCCACCGGCAGGCCGAGTTTGTAGCGCAGCACTTCGAAGGTCAGGTTGGCATTGGCCGGAGCCTGGCGCCAGGTAGACAGGCCGACGTCTCGATTGTCATAGCGGATCACCCGGAACCCTTGCTGGCACAAGGCGACGACCACCTCGTCAGGCCAGTGGATCAACTGCCCGCCCAGGCCCATCACCAGCAGCAAGGCAGGGTCGGACGCACGGCCGATGCTCTGGTAGGCGATGCTCACCTGAGCCAGGTCGACCGTTTGGGTCGGGACATTCACATCACATCGAGAAGCCGCAAAAGACGGCAGGCCGAACACTAAGGCGGCCAATAAAAACAACACACGCATGGAAAACACCGAAACGCAGAACCCCAGTAGAGCGCGAGTCTGATGAAGTTTGTTCAAGCGCGCTGCCACAGTTGCGTGACAGTTTGATGAAGAGTGCTCAACGGTCACTGTCGACAGGGCTTACAACATGAGACAAACTCACGTCATTCCGATTCGTCACAAATTGTATTCATGGAGAGCCTGTGCTCGAAATCCGTCACCTCAAGACCCTGCACGCCCTGCGCGAAGCCGACAGCCTGGTGGAAGCGGCCGAGCGCCTGCACCTCACGCAATCAGCGCTGTCTCACCAGTTCAAGGAACTGGAAGAACGCCTGGGCATGCCGCTGTTCGTGCGCAAGACCAAGCCGCTGCGTTTCACCAGCGCAGGGCTGCGCCTGCTGCAGCTGGCCGACGCCACCCTGCCGCTGCTGCGCGGCGCCGAGCGGGATATTGCGCGATTGGCCGGCGGCACCGCCGGGCGCCTGCACATGGCGATCGAGTGCCACAGTTGCTTCCAGTGGCTGATGCCGACCATCGACCAGTTCCGCGATGCCTAGATCGG